>Ga0099364_10002996_pt1 | contig 26616 bp, 24 predicted proteins | sample TergutTh196P3_FD_73070 | JGI IMG/M metagenome (GOLD analysis project Ga0099364, IMG submission 73070) | Microcerotermes parvus P3 segment gut microbial communities from Pointe-Noire, Republic of the Congo - Th196 P3 | ecosystem: Host-associated > Arthropoda: Insects > Digestive system > Gut ...
GCCGCCGACTTCCTTCAGATTCCATCTCACGATGGACACCCTTGTCTTAAGCTAACAGTTCCTACTACCAAGCCTGTAATGGACTTACACCATCAAGCTGATGTTCATGTCGGGCACACAAAAAAGGCAGAGTAGCTCACTCTGCCTTTTATTTTTCCAGCTATACCGAACCAATCCCTTTACTACAGCTGTGGTATTAGTAGAGGGAATTTTTATTATCTTTTCAATCTATCAATGATAGTTTGTAAAACCATATCAGCAGTATTGATGACTTTGGCATTTGCTTCCAAAGCTCTCTGAGAGATGATAAGTTTTGAAAATTCTTCAGTCAAATCGACATTAGAAGCTTCAAGATGTCCAGATTTAAGGACAGTTTTGTTGTTTACTCCAGCCCAAGCAATGAGACCATTTCCGGAAGAAGCATTTGCAGAAAAGAGATTATTCCCTTCTTTCATAAGCCCGGATTCGTTTGTAAAATTTGCCAGAGCAACTTGCGCGAGAGCTTTGCTGACACCATTTGAGTAAATACCGCTGATGACACCAGCTTCATCAATATTAATATTGTTTAAGATACCCATAGTGTGACCATTTTGTTCTATCAAGACATTGGTAGAAGGAGATTCAAAATGTGTCATACCGCTTGTTGAACCGGGAATACCAGCGTCTAAATCGATTCTCATTTCTTCTGCACCTAAGACATTGAAACGAAGCTGTGTTCCGTTGTCATATCTAAATTCTCTCAAAGAACCATCATCATTGAAAGTCACATACCCGCTTCCACCAGATTGAGGAGCAATTTTACCTTCATCAATCAAGATTTCCCAAGTCCATTTGTTTGAGCCGGGTGTTGTATCTTGTGTATAAGTGATGTCGAGTCTGTGCATTTTTCCAGAGCTATCAAAAACATCAATAGCAGAGTGATGTTTTCCTGTTTCACCATTGACAACTGAAGTAAACGCTGGGATGCCAATTCTAGAATTGTTTGTTCCAGCATTGGTATTGAAATTAGTTTCAAGACCTTTACCAATAGTATCTTGTCCATTTACAAGTTGGATAGAAGTATAATGATGCAAATCATTTGCACTATTGTCAGTAAAAACTATCTGTCCATTAACTAAAGATGCACTCATACCAGGGAATTCGTTGCTATTGTTGATTCTGTCAATCAAATCACCGAGAGTAGTTCCGTCGCCAGTTCCAACAGGAGGTCTTTCTCCGAAAGTGAAGCTAACTTGACGGGTAGCACCATTCATTTGAGTAGCCATGATATTGATGACATCGCCTATTTGATAAGGAGTGTTTTGCGTAGAGCGTAAGTCATTTATAGAACTAGTTAAATCAGCGATTGTGTTTGTTGCACCCACAACAAGAGTATCATTTGAAGTAAAGACATCTGTATCAAAATCTATATTGAAACCAACAGAAGAACCTCCTGAAATTTCTATAGAACTTAAACTTTCTCCAGTAGCGTTGTTTGTCATAGTAATCATTCCATCAGGGGAAAGAGTCGCGGTGACACCATAAAAAACTTTATTTATAGTGTTCAAGAGATCTTGAATTGTTGTTCCATCAGCTGAACTACCATAAGTAAAAGATCCTCTGACATAAGCCCCATCGGGGTTTCTACCAGTAAACTCAATAGTTTTACCATTGCTGATAGAAGTATTCATCAGATGTCTAAGGTCAGTGGTAGTAGTTGCTGGAGCATGAGGAGATGTCAAAGTAAGAGTTGGGGAACCATTAAGACCTGTTGGTGCAGCTCCTACAGCAGCAAAACTGATGTTTCTACCTGGATTTTCTATGTCTTGGAACATGACTTCATCAACGCCGGCACCTGGTACCAGAGCAACATTTGCTCCGACAAAATTGTCATTTATGAAATCTAAAATTTGTTGAAGAGTTTCATTACCAGTAGCAAAATGGAAGGTTTGCGTTTCAGTTCCATAAGTGATATCGATAGATTGTCCGGGTTGGAAATCAAGATTGTCCGCCCCACCATTTAGTTGATTGACTCTATTGTTTTGAATAGCCACTAATGGTGTAGAAGCTAATCTAAAATGAGTAGTTGCAGTATTATTTTCAGATGAAAGTGGAGTTAAAAAGATACTGAAATCATTTTCACCAGCTGAATTTGCTTCAAGTCTCAATCTGCCTGCTTGGTCAAGAGAAACAGTAGCTCCGTTTTCCATATCATTGCTTCTGAAAATCAGATTTATTTTATCTAAGAAGTCTTGAATTGTAGTTCCATCTTCACCATAAGTAAAGGTATGAACCCTGTGGTTGTGATCAAGGATTCTGTTACCAAATTTATCAGTTCCAGTTATTTCAATCTTATCACCAAGCATGATGTTATTTCCGTCAATCATAGCAAGGTCTGTGTGCAATTGAGCAGGTTTACCACCTGTTACTAATTGGTCTTTTCCGAGCCATTCTTCAACTTTTGAAGCGTTTTTATCAAGGTTACAATAGATAGTTACTTCAGTCGTAGCTTTAGCAGGTTCTTTTCTTCCAAATGGTAAAGAAATTCTTTCGAGAGCAGTAGTTGAACGAAGGACGCCATTTGCATCAGCAGTTCTACCCATAACATAATAATTTCCGCCTTGAGCCATTAGATAGCCATCATCAGTCATCTGGAAACCACCAGCGCGAGTGTAGAATTTATTTAGTCCGTCTGTGACAACGAAAAAGCCTTTTCCATTTATAGCAATGTCAGTAAAAATACCTGTTGTATCCAGAGAGCCTTGTTTGAAATTAGTGTCTACACTGGAGATCATAGAACCTCTACCAATTTGAATAGGGTTTGAGCCTGTAAAATTGCCAGCAGTTCCTCTGGCTCCGCTGATAGTTTCTGATAAAGCATCCGCAAAGGTAATACGATTTGCTTTAAATCCTGTTGTATTTACATTGGCTATGTTATTTGAGATAACATCCAATTGTGCTTGTGAATTTTTGACACCAGTCATTCCTGAAAAAAGTGAGTTTAACATTTGTTCCTCCAAAATTTTTGATTTGATTTTTTTAGTGTCAGCATTTTAGCTGACGAAGGTTCTCATACTTAACTGTAAGAGATATATTTTATTCAGCACATCTGTCATTCAGTGCTGTGGAGGCTTCCCTTAACGGGTCCAGCCTAATTGAGTTACAAGTAAAACTTAACTCAAGAGTAAAGCGCTATCAATGTTTGTAAAAACATTTGAATCTGTAGCTTCTAATGCAGTGATTACTGTCTTGTTTGGTATACTCACCAAATATGCGATATCATCGAGCATAATCAGTGATTCTCTACCACCTTTTTGGGCAATTTTTTCGATTGCATTTCCGAGCTGTGCTCTGATTTGCTCATCTACTATAATATTTCTTTGTTCCAATCTCACCAGAGCATGTGCAGAAAACGAAACTTCATCAGGCGATAGTTTATCTTGTAATATTTGAATAAAACTACTTTGTCTTAATGAATCAAGTTCTTGAGCACTTTTTGCTCTATCAACGACAGGAAAGCTGTCGTTACCATTGATTGGAATATTGGGTGTGGTAACAATCCTATGAATCATAGTATCTCCAATATTTTTTTCTTGCAATAAACTATCTATCAATTTTTCAATGATGATAGTAAACTACCTTTTTTTTCACTTCTATGCGTCTGTATTTAGAACTAAATTACAAATTAGTTTTGATGATTTAAGAGCCTTGATTAATAGAGATAATATCCCTTAAATTTACATAAGCTCCATTGACTATCAAATAAGGCATACCACCTTCATAAGTGATACCAGAAACGACACCATTATTCATAGTTTCTACAGGGACAGTGAGACCTTCGCGGTTTGTAGCTTCAACAGTAAAACTATAAATCTCTTTTGAGGCTTCCGTACCGTTTTTAGTCATACCATTCCATGTAATGCTTCTATCGCCAACTCTCATATTGCTATCATTAAGGACAGCAACCTCTCTACCAGTATCATCAAAGATTCTCACAGTAACATTTTGAGCATCAGAAAATAACTGAAATTCGATATTAACATTTTCCCCTTCGTAGCCTACGAGATTTCCATAAGATTTGACATCTTTGCCAATCATATTGACCATAAATGAGTTATTCATGGACTGATTCATCAAAATCTGTGTTTGAATATTATCATTAATATTATTCAAAGCTTCGAGAGATGAAAATTGAGCTAATTGTGCTGCAAACTGGTCGTTTGACATAGGATTGAGAGGGTCTTGATAGCGAAGTTGCATTGTCAACATTTTCAAGAAATCATCTTTACCCATCAATCTATCCCCAGTCATAGCTTCTTGAGCTTGTGCCTGAGCATTATTGTTCATACCTACGATTGATGCTATATCCATTTTATCCTCCATTAAGCTGTATATTCAAAAGAATTATATCCAAAATTTCTATCTTTTTCAAAAGTCTCTTGGTTTTGTTCAGTGCTGTTTTCAGTCTGATTAACAGTACTTTTATTGTCTCTTGACTCCTGACTAGATTGCGAATTTTCTTTTGAATTGCTATCCAAATCGATATTTACATCGATCTGCTCAAATCCAAATTGTTTCAAATGTGAGGTAAGTTCTTGAACATTTTCCTTCACACTTGACTCTTTATCTTTTGTTTCTACTTTCAAATCAATCCTCAGAGTAGTTCCCTGTTTCTCGATTTGAACATTTATCTTGCCGAGATTCAATGTCATTACATCAAACATCGATTTTACTTCATATTGTTGTGTTTTACTAAATTCGAGAGCCTTGGAGATAATTTGCTGATTGAATACATCAAACATAGCCGAATTTCCTCGACTCTGGCTACTATATTGAACCTGACCACCATTTTGGGTAAAGGAATTGTGAAAATCTTGGAAAGACTGATTGTTTTGATTGTTATGCGAGTTGTTATTTGAGTTATCATTCTGAGCTGAAGTCGTTTCAACGGACTTTTTTACTTCAGAATTAACACTTTTAGTAGTAGCAGTCTCAGAAACATTTATTTTTTCTTGATTCACAAATCTTTGTTCATTGCCAAATCTACCTTCAAATTTATGGTCAACATTCACAAATCTGTTATCGTTCTTCTTAATTTCTTTTTCTATAACAATTTGTTGAAAAACATCCTGTCCAAATTCATTTTTAAAATTTACGATAAATGGTTGTTCATTAATAAGGTGAGTTTTAAATAGCTCTTCAGGTGTCCTATTGAAAGCGTGAATATCAGAAATATCCTTTGGAACATACTGAACATCAGAGACCTCAAGGTTTGAAGCATCATTCAGAGATGATACTTCTGTTTCCCTATCTATTTGATCTTGGTGTTTAAAGGTCGTAGTTTCTGTTTGAACTTTCATGTTTTGATGTTTTTTATTTTTTGCCATTTCATCACCTTCGATTGATTTATTTTCATTATTAACATGCAAAGTCTGTGCCAATTGATTCTTTTTATTTGATAAATGCTCTGTTTCTCCGCTATTATCAATGATATTTTCGTTTTTTTTCGTTGTAGTCTGTGCTAAATTACCATCAAAAATGGAAGCCTTTTCCCTATATTCATTGCCTTCAGATTTTAGAACGGAAATATTTTCCTCATTGTCTGATCCGATTTCAATGTTGTTTATATTGATAGTTTTCTTTGAAACTGTTGGGATCATCTCAACTTGGTCATTGTTTTCCTGAGAAAAATTTGTGTTTATAGAATAAGTAACAACATTTTGAAGCGGTAATCCCTGTTCGTTTAGATCGATAATATTATCAAGGTTATTATTTACTTGATTTATCTGATTTTCTCCTGTCTTGGGATATACAATTTTGGGGTTTATATTTCCTTTGATAGTATTTTCAGAAATTGATTCTAAACTGGGTTGTTTTATTTGAGGTGAATATGTTTTAGCAGTATCTCTATTGTTCTTCATTGCACTGGATTTTTGTTTACTGTTATTAAGATTTTGCAAACCATTTTTTCCTCGTTCATTAACTTCAAAACTCATTGTTTTTTTTGTTTGATTTTCTTTGTTAGGAGGAGTTGAAAAAATATTTGTCTGTGATTCTATACCCCTTGGTGCCCCTCTAAAATCTATATTTGAGACTATCTGCTCCTGACTTTTCAAGCTTGCTTCAATATTAGGTGTCTGAGTTAGCTGGTTATTGTTTCTGAACACAGCATTTTGTCCTTTATTGAGGTTACGAGAAACACTATTTTGATTGCTAATGTCTTGATTATGAATCTTTGACATTGAATCTGAAATATTTGATTGAAGATTTGTAGAATTTGATTTCATATTCAGATTGCTGGTTTCATGATAGCTCTTTATTGATTCCGGTTTCTTGAATATTAGCTCTGAGCTTCGTGTTTTAGGTTTTTCATTAACGGTTTGAAACTTTGGAAATAGAATCTGATGATCAGTTTTTTGGATTCTGGGTTGATTGCTTAAGATTTGAGGATCAATATTTAACATCCTAGCTGGTTCACTAACCGGTTGCGGATTATTATTACGGGATAGTGTATTTTGCCCTAAAATATTTGATTCAGAAATATTGTTTAAATTTTCTGAACTGATCTTCATATTTTGAGATTTCATGATTTTTATTTCTGAATTCCCACCTGAAGTTTCTATATTAGCGGTTGTTGATTTGATAAATATAGGTTGATTATGAGATATTTTTTGATAGTATTCATTGTCTATATCATTTTCAATCTCTTCTACATTTTTATTTTTTATAATAGTTTCTGAACCATTCGGATATTGAACTATATCAGGTCTAATCATAGACAAAAATTCATCTTTGATCTCTGGATTAATTTTATTCATTTCTATATCGTTATCAAGGATTTCAGGATTTTCAATATCGATTTCATCAATATTAATAGCTATGTCTTGATTCTCAATCACAATTTCAGGATTGTCGATAGTGATTTCTTGATCCTCAATCATGGTTTCTGGATTGTCAATAGTGATTTCTTGATCCTCAATCATGGTTTCTGGATTGTCAATAGTGATTTCTTGATCCTCAATCATGGTTTCTGGATTGTCGATAGCTATTTCTGGAGTCTCTATCATGGTTTCAGGATCGTCAATAGTGATTTCTTGATTCTCAATCATGGTTTCAGGATTGACAATAGCTATTTCTTGATCCTCAATCATGGTTTCAGGATTGCCAATAGCTATTTCTGGATTCTCAATCATGGCTTCAGGATTGTCGATGGCAATTTCTGGAGTCTCTATCATGGTTTCAGGATTGTCGATAGCTATTTCTGGAGTCTCTATCATGGTTTCAGGATTGTCGATAGCTATTTCCATATCATCAATCGAAATTTTTCGGTTCATAATTCCAATTTTTGAATTATCAATAGTGATATCCAGCTCGTTTGATGCTATTTGTTGATTGTCAATCAAAGTATTCTTTATCTTTTCACCATCCCCTCCAAGATTTATATCTGAAAACTCTCCCTCTATATTTTTGTCCGAAAACTCTCCCTCCACATTTATGTCAGATAACTCTCCCTCCACATTTATGGCTGAAAACTTTCCCCCCACATTTATGGGGGGGGTAGGGGGGGTCAACTCACTAATTTTTCCATTCTTCTGTTCACCACTTACTTCCACTTCGATTTTTTGTAAAATATAGTTTGTAAGATTTGATTTATGAGTGGAGAACTGTGCAAAAGCATTTCTACTCCCTTCGTCGATTTTGACTAAAACATCCTTTTTCTGTCCTAAATTCTCAATGAGATTTGAGTTTTCAAAATCTTTAGACATAAATCCTAAATCTTCACTCATAAGATTTGACTTAAAAAATTTTGTAACATTAATCATCTGGTTTTCATGGTTAATAAAAACTTCCAATTTATCTTCAGAAATCATTTTAAGCAAATTTTCCATTGACATTTTCTGGGGTAAATTATTCTGATTTACACTTCCAGTTGATTTTAAAAACAATTTATTAAAGGTTTGATTTTGCATACCTTTGTTTATATTGTTTGATTTCTGATTTTTGATTTGTGACTTCTGACTTGCTATTTCTGATTTAAATATCAACATTTTTCACCTCAATTTAATAATAATTGTGAGTATTGAGTAGCTACCCTTGGGGGTAAAGCCGCCATTACCAGCGGTATTCTTCTTTGATTCATTGCCCTTAAAACATTGATTGCTGTTTCAGGCGGCAGAGTTTGCAATATTTGAGCGACTCTACTGGCATCCATATTGTTAAATATCCTTGCCAATTGCCTATAATCTGGCTCAGTAATGTCTATTTCAATTTCTTCTTCGATTTCTACAGGAGTGCTGAGAACAATGATTTCATTTTGCAACCCGGATATTGTTTCACGAAGAGTTTCCATCAAATAATTTAGTGCTATGATTTCATCATCTCTTGACAAAAGAGCTTCCCGCAATCTTTCATTTTCTCTTCTATATCTGGACATCAACATTCTTTGAGATTCCAAATGCAGAGCCATTGAAGATATTGTAACTTCGAGTATTTCTTCACGAGTAGGGTGTAATTCAATCTCTTCTTCTATTTCTTCAATAATTTCCTCTTCTTCTTCCTCCTCTTCTTCTTCTTCAATCATTCCACCTCCAAATAATGCCCGCAATTGTTCTACAAGGCTGACATATTCTTGTTCATGAGGTCTTAAACCTTGTTGACTAGTCTCACCTTGTCTATTCAAAAAAGTTCTTCTATCATCCTCTTCTTGGTCGACAAAGGTTCTTCGCGTTTCTTCTTGTTGTGATTCTGAAATATCCTGTTCATAAGGTATATTTTCGGGAATCTCAACCAATAAAGTGTCGACAACATCAGAGGAACGAGAATTTTTCATATAAGAATACATTAATAATGAGCCTGTTATCAGTAAACTCAGCAAAAAAATTACCAAATATATCATAGCTTCTTTGTTCATTTTAAATAATCCCCTCTTTATATCTGTGGCTCTGGATTGAGATATCATCGATAAATTGTCTTTGTGTTTTGTTATATTCTTTCTTAAATTCTTCGTATTTTATCTCTTTGAGCCTCTCCAAAGATTTTTTTTCTTTACTTTTTTCTATCAATTGATTTTTGATGGTGATTTCTTGTAGTCTTAGACCTTTCAATACATCGGACAATATTTCTACATCCATGTTCAAACAATCTATATACTTGTAATGCAACATGATGTCACCAGTATTAATGACAGACAAACTCATACTGCCTATTTTTTCCCTCTCAGAGGAAATTTTTTCCCTCAAAGTGATAATTTTTTTCTCAGTTTCAGCTATCTCAAGCTGTATCAGAAGTAGATTTTTTTGAATGATCTTTTCTTCTACTTCCTTGATTTCCAACACTTTTTCAAGTGAAAACTTAAACTTTTTCATCTTGCACCACCTTTTACTTCATGTAATAATATAAGGCAAGATTCGTGCCAATTAAATATCACGAAAATAGGATCCCTTTTGTCATTCTGAACAAAGTGAAGAGCCTTAAAACCTTTCACTTCGTTCAGAATGACAGATATCTTCGTTGTATAACAAGGAATACCTATTATGTAACAGCCTCTATAAATCTCAATAATATTTCTGGTAGTTTGTAAATAAAACAGTTTTTTCCTGATTGTTCAAAAAGGGGATAAAAAAAATATTAATATAAAATAAAAATCATTTAAATATTAATAGATTGATGCTTTATTACAAAAATCTAAAATAGAAACATCAGCTGAAAAAAAAAGATCTTGACAAAATTGAGTTTTTTTTTATTTTAACAAAAAAAGTAATTATTGGAGTAATTTATGAAAATGAATCAATATGGATTTAGTGTTTACAAGGTATTAGCTTTGATCTTTTTCCTTGGATTAGTGTTTGTTCTCGCTTTACCACAATTTTTTGATTTACAATCGAGAGAAAAAACAGAAGAGTGCATTAATAACATGCAAGAAGTAAGAGCTGCTGCAGAGCAGTATATGAGGGATCGCGAGCAGTTATTTGTTGGAACAGTCGATGATTTGACGAGGACTCGTTATCTTAGGACAGCCCACATTATATGCCCTTATCAAGGAAAATATAGTGTTTCTGTCGATCCAGAAACATCGCATGTTTCAGTCGAATGTTTCAATGTCGCTGATTATCCGGACCATGTTTTATTTAATGAATAAGGCAATAGGCAATAGGCAATAGGAGAAATAAAATAAGTGTTGTGAGTCCTGATGTTATCGTAGTGAGTGCTTTTCATTCACAACTCACAACTCACAACAACAAAAAATGGATTATAAAAGATTTTTAGAACATATCTATATCCGACATTCTCCCAATGTTAAATTGGGTTTGGAAAGAATGTATGATATTCTTGAGAAAATGGGAAATCCTGAAAAGAAGCTCAAGGGTATCCATATAGCAGGAACCAATGGAAAAGGTTCAACTGCTGCTATTTCAGAGAGTCTATTGCTTGAATACGGTCACCATACTGGTTTGAATACATCACCTCATCTTGTAGATTATACAGAGAGGTTTCGGGTAAATGGTATAGATATCAGTTCAGAAGAGTTAATGGCTTTGTATGGAAGGTATTGTAAACATTTTGACGATACAGAGGCATCTTTTTTTGAAATAACTACCGCTCTTGCTTTCAAACTCTTTGAAGATAAAAAACTTGATAGCGCAATTATGGAAGTAGGACTGGGTGGGCGACTAGATGGAACAAATCCCTTTAATGCTACAGTATCAGTTATCACATCCATTTCATTTGACCATACAAAAACCTTAGGAAATACATTAGAAAAAATAGCATTTGAGAAAGCAGGGATAATAAAAAAAAATGTGCCAGTAGTAATAGGTGACCTACCTATAACTGCGTTGAAAGTAATCACTAAACAAGCAGAGCGTATAAATTCACCGTATTTTGTTTACGGAAAGGATTTTTATATAAAAAATGTTGTACTAACTCCAGAAGGGACTACTTTTGACTATTTTTTCCCTAAATACAATATATCGCAAAAATTTTTAAAGCTAAACCTTATAGGTAAACATCAAGCAAAAAATGCTGCACTCGCATTAACAGCATTTTTTATCTATTTAGATATAATAAATCCTGTTCTGTATAACCAAGAAAAGGTTTTGGTATCCTTTCCAAACATAAAATACAATAATTCAGAAGATAGTATAAATATTTTTTTGCAAAATGCTCTCAAAAAAGTCAAATGGCAAGGCAGAATTCAAGTATTATCTTCAAATCCATTAGTTATATTAGATGGAGCACACAATGATGAAGGTGTTTCTACACTAGTAAAAACTGTAAAAGAAATGTATCCAGACTATAAATATCATTTTTTAGTAGCTATACTCAGAGATAAACAACTAGATAAAATGATAAAAAAAATCTGTTCAGTAGCAGAAACAATTTATATCTCAAAAAACCCATCAGATAGAGCTGCCGACATCCAAGAACAGGTAGATGTAGCAATAGCTTGTAATACGAAATATTTTGCTGATGATAATTTGATAGAATCTTTAAAAAAATGTTTAGCTACTGTTTTTCCAAGACAAAATTCATCCCCGAATGAAATAGAAACTAGCAAAGCTGATGTGTTTATAAAAGAAATGATAGTAATAACAGGATCGCTATACACAATAGCAGAAATTTTAAAAGTGAAAGATGATTTATTCCCATCAAATAAATGATTTTATCAAAATATTGAAAAACTATTTAGAATTTTACTCATTCCTATTTTTAGTGAGCATTATGAAATTTTTCCCTACAATGTTCACATTATTTTTATTAAAAATTCTTTTTTTCCTGTTCGGATACAAATTAGGGATAAGAAAATTGATAATAATAAGACAGTTAAAACTCTGTTTTCCAGAAAAATCGGATATCGAAATAAAGATATTAACAAAAAAAATTTATTCTGAACTTGCAATAACAGTTGCAGAGGTATTTATATTTAATGAAAAATATTTTCAAGACAAAATTGAATTGATAAACTTTGAAGAAGTAAAAAAAGCGTTATCACTAAATCGTGGAGTTATTATAGTTTCTGCTCATTTTAGTAATTGGGAAATGGGAGCCAAAATATTGGCAAAAGAGTATTCAGAAGTATATGGGGTAGTAAAAAAACAAAGGAATAGTCTTTTTAATACCTATATTGACCAAAAAAGACAATTAGCAGGGATCAAGACCATAGAGATGAAAAATGCGTTAAAAAATATTATATCTGCCTTAAATAAAAACAAAGTTGTTGCTTTTTTGGTTGATCAATATGCTTCAAATCAAGGAACAGAGATTGACTTTATGGGACATAAGACTATGGTTTATACATCAGTGGCTCAGATAGGCTTAAAATTCAATACTCCAATCATAGTCGCCTTTGATGTTCGTGATGAGAATGGAAAACACAAGGTAATTTTTCATAATGCTCTGTTTTTTGGTCAATCACAAAATATAGGATTTCCGAAAAGTAATAATCCACAAAAAGTTAAAGAATTGTCTATAGTGTCGCAAGTGAAGAATATGCAGGCTCAGTCTCAGAATGGTGAAGAAATTGACAATGATTACCCTAAAAACCATGATTTTCAAGGTTCTTTAAATTCGATTTCTGAAGGAGTCGATAATATCCCTCCAGCAAAGGATTTAGAAGCAAAAAAACAGAAAAATGAAGTTTTAGTTGACAAAACCAAAGAAATAAATTCTTTGATTGAGGAGTATATAAAAAAATACCCTCACTTATGGTTTTGGGTGCATCGAAAATGGAGAAATATTTGTGGATAAGCAAACTAAAGAGAAAAAAATCTTCTTGATAGAGGACGACAATATTGATATCATGGTGTTTAAAAGGGCCATGAAACAGCTCGATATTGCTCATAGTTTAACTATTTTTACCAATGGTGAAGAATTTTTAAATTATTTTGAAGATTTTACATTTTTAGAAGGAAAAAATCCACAACTAACAACCTATTCAAAAACAGGTAGTGTTGGAATAAACATTCCGGATATTTTATTTCTTGATCTAAATACAAATCGAATGAATGGATTGGAACTATTGCAAGTTTTAGCTCCCAAAAGAGAAAATCTATTTTTTCCGATTGTAGTTTTATCTACCTCTGGCGATGAAACAGATATAAGAACTGCATATAAATATCATGTTAATGGATACATCACAAAATCAATCTCATTTAATGTTTTTGTAGAAAATTTACAAATAGTTATCAAATATTGGGATACAGTAAAAATCCCAAAAGGAATAAATAATGAATAAAACGATATTGATAGTTGAAGACGACTATGTAGACAGAATGGCTCTAGAAAGAAATATAGTAAAAAACGAAGGGCATCTCGCACTTTATGCTGACTCATTTAACCATGCTGTGGGCATTCTCTCAAAAAATGATATAGATGTCATAGTAACTGATTATTTTTTAGGAGATGGGGTAGGTGTTGATTTTATCAGTAAATATCCCGATATACCCATAGTAATAATCACCGGTTTAAATGATTTAGGATTGGCAGTTAATGCCATGAAAAACGGAGCATATGACTTTCTAGTAAAGGATTTTGATGGAGCATACATACAGATGATACCAATCGCATGTCAACAAGCAATAAACAGGAAAAACCAGGAGCTTTTTTTGTCCAAACTCATCCAAGCTGTTGAGCAAAATCCGAGTTTGATAGTTATCACAGACTTGCATGCAAAAATAGAATATGCAAATCCTAAAATGCTGGAAATAACAGGTTTCACAATGGAAGAACTCATAGGTAATTATCCAAAAGTATTCCGGTCAGGAAATCATTCGGAAGATTTTTATAAAAATTTATGGGAAACCATAAGAGCAGGGAAAAAATGGACTGGAGAGTTTTATAACAAGACAAAATCTGGAGACAATTTCTGGGAATTAGCCTCGATAGCTCCTATAAAAAATAAAGCAGGTAACATTACTCATTTTGTAAAAGTAGGTGAGAATATTACTGAACTGAAAAACGCTCATGAAGAAAAAGTGCGAGCTGAAAAACTTAATAGTGTTGTCGAAATGGCAGGCGCTGTCTCACATGAACTGAATCAGCCTCTCCAAATTATACTGGGATATTCAGAAATGCTTTTAAACAAAGCAGAAGAAAACAAATCTCTTGAAAAACCTATTCAGACGATAGTTAAAAATATACACAGTATATCTGAGAAAATCGAAAAAATAAAGAATATTACAGAGTATAAAACAATAAAATATCTTGAAAAAGATCAAATTATTGATATTCATACTCAACCGAATAATAAAATTTGATCAGGTTAATATGTATGAAAAAACATAATTCATTGCATTTAACTTATTAAAAATCGTAGTGGCGTATTGCTTACGCCTTAAATCGTAGTGGCGTATTGCTTACGCCTTAAATCGTAGTGGCGTATTGCTTACGCCTTAAAAGGAGTATAGTTATGAAGAAAGAAATTTATATTTTTGCTTTTATGCTGTTTTGTCTCCCATTTTTGTTTGCAACAAAGGTATTATTTATACCTAATGAGCCTTTTGCAATAGAAGGTGACAATGATACTATCAGTTTTCATTTGATGAAAAACATTATGGAAAGGTTGGGAATCGTATTTGAATATGAATATGTAGCTCGTTTAGATGCTATGCAGAGGATTGATGATGAAGAAAACATTATCATATTTCCTTATATCAGACCGCGAAATATGTCAAATAGAATTCTATTGTCTGACACTTTATATGTATCTACTCATAAAGTCTTTTATAACACAAGAATCTATGATTATCTTGAAATTGGCTCATTGGGTGATCTACGAACCTATATCATAGGTTCACATGCTGGTTATCCTTTTGAACCAGATATGAGAAGAGCAGGGCTTACTGTTTTTTATTCTCATAACAACTTAGAAAGTATGCAACGACTTATAAATCAAGATGTTGGCTTTGTCATTGAAGAAAAAATCAAGGGATTGAAATATTTATCTGATATAGAGGTTGAGGGAAGAACGAATATCGGTTTTTATGATTTAGACCTTTTCCCAATTCCTCTCTTTATTGCCGCTCCTATCAGAAATGAAGAGGCTGCTTTGGTTATATCGCAGATCAATCATTTGATAGAAGAAAGGGAATTTATTGACCAACTTATAAAAGAGTTTTTTGAGGGTAAATAGTTATAAAAGTTAGAATAAAAAAATCTTTAAAAATATATTTTCAAATATTCCTTTAGTATATTATGAAATTATTGATGTAGGAAGAGGAAAATCTAATGCTAAGTGAGATATAGATGAAATCAAATGAAATAGATACCATTAGCAAAGAAAGAGCCTTTTTACTGTTTGATAACGAAATCATAAACACTTTCGAAATAGGCACAACCATTGGTCTATGCCAGATTCATTGTTATCTATTTAAAAACTTATATGATTTTGCAGGTGAAATAAGAACAAAAAACATCTCTAAAGGTTATTTCCGCTTTGCAAGCGCCTTATATTTAAAAGAAATACTTATGAAAATAGATGAAATGCCAGAAAATTCCTTTGACGAAATCATAGAAAAGTATGTAGAAATAAATATAGCCCATCCTTTTATGGAAGGCAATGGTAGAGCAATGCGAATTTGGTTAGATTTGATACTCAAAAAGAAAATTCAAAAATGCGTTGATTGGGATATTGTAGATAAATATAAATATCTCTCCGCAATGGAACGCAGTCCAGTGAACACCCTCGAAATCCGGATCCTCTTTGAATCAGCACTTACAGAATTGATAAATGACCGGACAATATTTATTAAAGGTATCGAAAAATCATATTATTATGAGGAGATAGAATAATAAATTTTGTGAAATATAATAAAAATGAATTAATGTGTGGGTATAAATCTCAGTTTAACATAAGAATAAAAAATGGTGGGTGCTAGAGGACTTGAACCTCTGACCACTTGCTTGTAAGGCAAGCGCTCTCCCAACTGAGCTAAGCACCCATACTAAAAACAAATTTCATGGTCGGGGTGAGAGGATTTGAACCTCCGACTTCTTGATCCCAAATCAAGCGCGCTAACCGGGCTGCGCTACACCCCGTATTTTGTGCCAAAAAAAAACACTATAGTTCTGATGTCAAGAGAAAAATAAAAAATCAGGTATGATTTATTTTTACACATTTCATAACTCCTTAAAAAATAAGGAGAAAAAAAATAAAAAAAATATAAAAATATTTTTTTTTCTAATAAAATCGATTTTTTCAATCTTCATCTACTTCGTCTTCTAGATCATCATCAATATCACCTTCAATCCAGTCTGGACAAAAGGCTATATCTTCTTCATAATCCCAACCATCTACATTTTCTAGACCAAAGCGATTTAACAAGTCCATTTCCCAAAGTGAATATTTTACCTTTTTATTTTCATCGATGAAATAAACTAAAGTAGGCATATTATACTTCCGTAAGTCATATTTGTCATTCTCTATAAGGTTAAAAAACTCTCTTATTCTCTTTTTATCCTTTTCAACTTTCATCATAATAAGGCTCCTTTAAACAAAAAGATATAAATATATATAAAAACAATATATACATATATATTTTTTACATTAATTTTATTCAAGATAGTATAATGAGACAAAAAAATAATAATGAGAATTTTGTCAAGCAAATTGTTTATTTGAATATTTAAATAAATCTTGACAAAATGAGCTAAATAATATTCTAAGTTAATTGATTTTCAATAAATTATTATAACTATAAACAATATAAAGGATTATACAATGCCTAAAATTGAGAGAACAGATTTTAAAAAGAAAAGAGGAATACCTTTTACTATGAAAATGACGCTTTTCATTGCAGTTATATTGGGAATTTGGGGTAGGTCTTGCTGGAGAGTTGTTGAATTAGAGAATTATCTCATTACCAACATTTCATTGGAAAACCCAACCTCCGTTAGTGTAGAGGTTATTTTTGATGTTTCAAACAAAAGTTTCCAATCAGGAAGGAAAAATATTCTGATAGAGGTATTTACAGACGGTCATTATCTCATAGCAAACAGAATCACACCAATAGAAGTAGCACCTCAAGAATCAAGAAGATATGTCAGGACAATAGAAAATTTCAATCGCCCCTTAAGAGATGGTGAAAATATAGGATACGCAAAAGTGAGTTTATATCAGAGATCAGCTTTTTAATAAACATATTTAATCAATAATGGGGCAATCGTCTCAATATTCAAAGATATCAATATATCTGAAAGGTGATGAGTGGTCCGTGAAAAAAATCATTTTCCTCAATCTATCCGTGCATAAGGATTTTCATATTTTTCTTTTTTTACTGTGGAAGAAAGACCATGTCCAGGCAAAATTATAGTATCGTCTGGTAGCGTATATATCTTTGTTTTGATTGATTCTATCAGTTGTTTCATATTGCCACCCGGTAAATCTGTTCTGCCTACTTCTAAATAAAAAATTGTATCTCCAGAAAAGAGATAAGGTTTCGTGTAAATCACTATTCCACCTTTAGTATGACCGGGTGTATGGATTATTTTTATATCTATCTCACCAAGTTTTATAGCCGTATCTGAATCGAAGACCAAACTAGCGTTTGGAGATTTCAAGGACATATTCATTAATGCACTTAGGTTCAGATTTGCGTTTAAGAGCATTTCAGCATCTTCTTTATGAATACACAAGCAACAATTAAATTCTTTTTGAAAATACTCATTTCCACCTATATGGTCTCCATGTCCGTGTGTATTTATGAGATATTTAAGTTTCAAATTCATTTTTTCTATATCTTCCTTCAGTTTTTGGTTGGGAACTGATGGGTCTATTAAAATTGCCTCTAAAGATTCAGTATCCCATACTAAATATGTGTTAGTTTCATATCCTTCGAGAAGAATATAGTTTTTATATTTTATCATTTTTCCTCCTAATTAATCCTAAAAGGGTCAATTTCATTATCTGTAAATCTTTTACAAGAAATTTGATTTTTCAATTCAAACTGCTTACCATAACATATAGTCTCTTCATCATCTGCTTTGGGGCAGTATCTGAGCAATATTGAACCAGCTATCTTTAGATATTCTTCAGATATTTCATGTTCATTATTAGTCTCTTCTTGCGCTGTTTCGTCTTTTTCGTGTGTGCCGTTTGGAATTTTACTTATCAATATTCCTATTGGACCTGTGACTCGTTTACATTTCATGATAATTTCATTTTTAATTACTGTGTGTAGATATTCAAGCTCATCTGTATGTCTGTTTATAACAAGTTTAAGATTTTTATTCAATCGAAAATGTCTACCAACTTTTAAAAATCCTATATTTTGAATATCAAGTTGTCCACAATCGATTATTTCTTTTAATCTCTTGGTATAACCTTTGTCGGTCAATAAACAGCCACCTCCTGAGTTTGGTATTTCTTTCAACCCCAATTCCTCTGCTATTTTCAATTGTTCTGACCTACTACGACCTTGGATGTCGAGCAAATCATCTTTTTTAACCCAGCCTTCCCTTATCGGTAAAGTATCTATTAATCTTTTTTGGCATAGAGGTCGGATTATCAAATCACCTACTGTTGATAATTTTTTAACAGCATTCATTGAGTCATACCGTTGTGACATAGGTCTTTGATTCACTACTTCACCAGATATTAAAAAATCGGCTTCAAAAATATCTAAATATCGCTTTAATACTCGAAACATCAAGCCATGACAATCAATACAGGGATTGAAATGTTTTCCATATCCATATACAGGGGAAATCAACATCTTCAGATGTTCTTCAGTTATGTCAATGACTTGTAAATCTAGTCCATTTTTTTCAGCTATATGTTTTGCCTTTTTTCTCTCAAAAAAGGGTGTCTCAAAAAAAATTGGGATAACTTCAAAACCAAGTTTTTTCATCCAAAAAACTGACACTAAACTGTCTAATCCTCCAGAAAACAAGGCTAATATTCTTTTTTTTTCCATTTTGTTAAAACTTAACTCCTCGCAGCTTCTTGCCCTTTTTTCTCGTCCACAAATTGTAAAAATATAAACCCTAAAACAAAAAATATCAATATGCTCAATATTGAGTTTCTCTGATCGTTTGTGATTCTGGCTATTTCTCCATAAATCAAAGGTCCCAGTATGGAGGCTGCACAACTAATTACGCTATAAAACCCAAAAAACTCTGTGGTTTTATTGATAGGTGTAAAAAGAGCTAACAATGAACGGCTGTTTGCCTGACTTGAACCCATTGCGAATCCTGCACCCACTCCTACTAAGTAAAATTGATTTATTGTTGAGCAAAAATAGGCACCTATTATCACCAAGAACCAGATTATAAGTGTGATATTGATACTGTTTTTTGCTCCTATCCTTTCTAATACATGACCAAATATCGCAGCACCTAAAAAAGATGAAGGTTGAGCTATAATAAAATACTTGAGCATGTCCATTGAAGTCATTCCAAATCTTGAAGAGCCGTATATAGCTGCAAAAAAGACTACGACAAGTATAGCGTTTGTATAGAGAAAAAAACTGAATAAAAATTTTATTAGTTCTTTATATTTTTTTACATTTTTTGCAGTTTCCAAGATTCGTTTGAATCCGCCAAAGATAAAATTTTTTTGCTGTTCTCTTGTTTTTTTTCTCTCTTTTAACCATAAAAAAGTTGGCAAAGAGAATATCGCAAACATCAATCCTACTATTACAAATGAATATCGATAACTCAAATGCTCCTGTAAATCTAGCTTTATTATGGGATATATTACAAATAGAGATAATAAACCGCCAAGATAGCTCAGCCCCCATGACAAACCAGATAACCTCCCTATTTCTTGTTTTTCTGCTATATCAGGTAAAAATGAGTTGTATAATACTGTTCCCATACTATATCCAAAATTTGCTATTATAAAAAATAACATTCCCAAAAAGACATCACCTTTATTTACAAAATATAACATCATCGTAAGAATTATCGTTATATATGAAAAAATTATTAATAACTTTTTACGAGTCTGTGTGTAGTCCGCTATGGCACCCATGATAGGAGCTATACATGCCACTAATATCATTGAGATGCTTATTGCCCGCCCCCAAAGTGCTGTTCCTACCTCTTCTTGACCAACTATGATATCTTTAAAATAGATACTAAACAACAATGTCACTATTATAGTAACAAAAGATTGATTTGAAAAATCATAAAATATCCAACCGATTTTTTCTTTTGTAAATTTTATTTTTTGCATTTTTTTACCTTTTTATCTACTCTGAAAGATTCATAGCTGGCAAATTTGTCTCCTGATACCTATCTACTGTAGGCGAAGCAATAAATATTTGGTGTTTTCCTATTAAATTTATCAACAAATTTTCACTTCTTCTCTTATCTAGTTCAGCTAAAGTGTCGTCAAATATCATGATTGGGCAGATTTTGTTTATTTCCATTATCATATCTGATATTGCCAACTTCAAAGCTAAAACAATACTTCGTTTTTGTCCTTGTGAACCATATTGGAATGCATTTTTTTGCTTGATTGTTATGTAGAAATCATCTAGGTGGGGTCCAAAAAGTGATGTTTGATATTTTTTTTCTTTCAAACTGTTTTCTCTTAATAAATTCATCATTTTTTCTACAAAATCTTTATCATAAAAATTCATTTTTAGATATACTTCCACCTCTTCTTCAGTTTCCACTATCAATGAATATGCTTTCTTAAAAAATTTTCTATATTGCTCAAAAAATTTAATTCTATACTCTACTACATTTTTGGATTCTTCACAAAACGTTTTATCCCATGCTTCTTTCTCTTTTTTTGTAAAATCTTTTTTTAATAAAGTATTTCGTTGTAAAAGAGCTTCCTTAAATCGCCTCAAAGAATCCATATAAGCAGGATATATTTTTGATATTGCCATATCTACAAAAAATCGTCTTTTTATAGGAACAGAAAATATATTAAATATATCATCAGGTCCAGAATAAACTACCTGAATATGACGATATAAATCAGATATTTTTTGTAATGCTTTCCCATCAATATGAAGCAATTTTTTTTTTTGATTGTTATAATAAGCTTTAAATTCGTATTTAGACTTCTGGAAAGCAAAATTAGACCTGATAAAAAAATTTTCTTTGCCATGATGGATTAATTGTAGATCAAGACGGTTCAATATTGATTTTCCATATGTAAAATATGATATTGCTTCAAGTAGGTTGGTCTTACCAACACCATTTTGACCTATTATGAGACTCCCCTCAGGAGAAAACTCAAAAGAGGAGTCTTCATAATTACGAAAATTTTGTAAGCTGATTTTTTCTATATACAAAATACCTTAACTCATATTTCAGGTTTTTTTAGATTCTATAAACTCCTAATATCTATCCATTCTCATTGGCATGACCACAAACCTTATTTCCAATTCTTCCCAAGTTTGATTGTTCAAAATCCAGATAGGTTCTACATTGGATCTCATTTTGATGATTACATCATCGGATTCAACTGCATTTACAAGGGATGACAATAGTCTTGAGTTTAAGCAATAAACAGCCTCTGGTCCATCATAAGTGAAATCAGAGATTACTTCTTTGGCATTGCCGCGATCTGATATAAAGGTTTCCACTTTGATTTCTTCATTGTTCATTGAGATAGTTATCAGCTTGTCTTCGTCTTCTGATAGAAGTGAAACTCGTCGGAGAGCGTCTCTGAGTGCGCTTTTGGAGAGCATTAATGTAAAATCTGGTAAATATTTGAAAGCTACTGTATATGTGGGGAATTTACCTTCATACTTATTACTCAACAAAAGGATGTTTTTTAAATAGAAAGATATTCTTCTTTCATCGAATTTGATTGTGATATCAGATACATCTTGCGTGATATTTTTCTCTATGAAATTCAATGCCCTTGGAGGTAAAACTATTTCATATGGTTCGTTTATTTCAAACTTTGTTTTTAATTTTGCTTCTCCAATTCTTTTCGTATCTGTTCCTGCCATTGTCAGAAGATTACTTTCTATTTTGAAATAGACTCCAGTACATATTGATTGATAAGCTTCCGTCGCAGCACAGAAAGTTGTATTTGATATCAATTTTTTAAAATATTGAGCATCTAATGTGTATTCCATTTCATTCTCTATAAATGAAATTTCTGGAAATAAAGATGCCTCAATAAATCCGATTTTAAACTTTGATTTTCCACATTCGATGATTAAATTATCTTCTTGGAGAGAGAAATTTATCATCAAATCAGGTAATGAATTGATGATATCTGCCAGATGTCTTGCGGATACCAGTAGTGAACCATTTTCAACGACATTCGCCGTGATTTTTAAAAATGTTGTGATGTTCAAGTCCGTTGCTGTGATTGTGATCTCATTCGTCTCAGTATCTGAATCAATTCTGAAGTTAGATAAAACCATCATATTTGATTTAGAAGGAATTACATTCATTAAATGTTGTAATTTGTCTGCAATGTCTTTTTTATTTACAGAAAAAACCATTTTTACCTCTTTTTTTATTTCTTTTTATATACTCTTGTGATTGCTTTTAGCTCACCTATTAACGAAATCGCTTTCATCAATTCAAAACTGATTATGATATCAGCGTATTTTTTATTTATGGGTTTGAAAACTATTTCTCGTTTTATATTGTCGATAGCTAGTTTTTTTAAGGTCATTTCACCATGAATGCGGACTGCTACTATTTTATTGTTCAACTCTATCCAATTGTCGTTTTTATAGATAAAAACTATGTCTTCATGATGTATTTCAGGTTCCATACTCAAACCATTTACACGAAATACTAAATATTCGTCTAAATCTCTACTTGATTTGTAGATCGGCAAAGGGATCGAATCATAACCCTGATTTACTATTTCTTGTGGCTCTCCGGCACTTATTGGTCCAGATATTTGTAATAAATGCTGTTTTGCACTTTCGTCTATAAAATCTCCAAATATGGGTATACCAAAGCTAGTATACTCCACTTCTTGAATTTCAAAGCGATTGTCTTCAACCGCTATAAAAGGACTTATTGCTTTTTTGTCTTTTTCAGAAATCTCCGCTTCTATTTCTGCTGGTAAAAACATTTCCTCACTGGCACCAAAGAGCCAATTAAGATTAATTCTATAAACCTTAATTAGGGATTCCAGAAAGCTAATAGTCGGTTTATTTAAATCCCTTTCATATCTTGATACATTAGATTTTACTGTCTTTAACTTTTCGGACATAACTGTCATTGTGATACCAAAATGTTTTCTGATCTTTATCAATCTTTGACCAAAAGTTAATTCATCCATCTATCCTCCATTTTGTTTTATCTTATATACAGTTACATAATATTAACAGACAAAACAACTGAATAAAATTATTCTTTATGCAATAAAAAAAAAAAACTCATTTTTGTCAAAACATTTTTTTTGCAGGTTTACAACTTTATATATAAATCAATTCAGTATCTTTTATATATTTATGAGATTACAGATATCTCTTGACAAAATTGATAACGAAATATATTAGGCAAAAATCGGTAAATATTAAATTTTTATTGAAAATAAATATTTATTAAGCAATACAATAAAGTTTAAGGAATATAAAATGAAAGATATTCAAATTGCACGAGAAGCGAATATGTTGCCTATTGGCAGAGTGGCAAATAATTTTGGGCTTAGAGGAGACCATCTCGAATATCATGGAAAATTCATGGCAAAAATCCCAGATGATCTGATAAACGATTTTAAAGATAAATCTTATGGAAAGCTGATATTAGTAACAGCAATTAATCCAACGCCAGCAGGAGAAGGCAAAACTACTACATCAATCGGTCTCGCTCAAGCATTGAATAAACTCGGTAAAAAAGCTGTGGTTGCTCTGCGAGAACCTTCTCTAGGTCCTTGTTTTGGTATGAAAGGGGGTGCTGCTGGGGGTGGTTTTTCACAGGTTGTTCCAATGGAAGATATTAACCTACATTTTACTGGTGATTTTCATGCAATCACTACTGCAAACAATCTTTTAGCTGCTCTGGTAGACAACCATATCCAGCAAGGGAACGCACTTGGAATAGATCCTCGCAGAGTAACTTGGAAAAGATGTGTTGATTTAAATGATAGATCATTGCGCCATATTGTGATAGGACTTGGAAACAAATCTGATGGAACGCCTCGACAAGATGGTTTTATGATCACAGTGGCTTCTGAAGTTATGGCTATTTTGTGCCTTGCTGATGATTTGCCAGACCTAAAAAAACGTCTTGGAGAAATCATCGTAGGATATAATTATAGTGGTGGTAAGGTAACTGCTCGTGATATTAAGGCTCATGGCAGTATGGCTGTATTGCTGAAACATGCTATTAAGCCAAATTTTGTTCAAACTTTGGAAAACACACCTGCATTAATTCATGGTGGACCTTTTGCGAACATTGCTCATGGCTGCAATTCTATCAGAGCTACAAAAATAGCCTTAAAGGTTGGTGATTATTGTGTTACAGAGGCAGGTTTTGGAGCCGATCTTGGTGCCGAAAAATTTATTAATATCAAATGCCGAAAAGCTGGATTATTTCCAGATACAATAGTCATTGTGGCTACTATAAAAGCTTTGAAATACAATGGAGGGATAGAAAAATCAGAGCTGAGTATAGAAAACTCAGATGCAGTTCTAAAGGGGATTGTAAACCTGACAAAACACATAGAAAATATGCAAAAATTTGGAGTACCTATTGTAGTTTCTCTAAATCATTTTAATACAGATACAGCTGCAGAAATAAATATTGTGAAGGAGGAATGTGTGAAATTAGGTGCTTCCTTTGCACTTTCTAAAGTCTGGAGTGACGGAGGTGAGGGTGGTCTCGAACTGGCAAAATTGGTCATACAATCAGCAGAATCAAACAAAAAAAGATTCAAATTTTTATACACTGATGATATACCTTTATTAGAAAAAATAGAAATTATTGCAAAAGAAATCTATGGTGCAGGTAGCGTAACCCTCATACCTTCTGTAAAATCTGACTTGAATAAATTTACAAAAATGGGTTATGGTCACCTACCTATATGTATGGCAAAAACTCAATATTCTTTGTCTGACAACCCAAACATGCTTGGTAGACCAGAAAATTTTGAAATTTGTGTCAGAGAAGTAAGATTAAATGCGGGAGCTGGCTTTGTTGTAGCAATTACTGGTGACATTATGACTATGCCCGGTTTACCTAAAATTCCTTCTGCTGAAATCATCGATATAGATGAAAATGGTGATATTTCTGGGTTGTTCTAATGATTTGGAATTTAAATTATCAAAAAAATAATTTACTTGAGATTTACAATAGACTTTACAGAGCTTATGGACCACAAAATTGGTGGCCAGGCGAAACTCAAGATGAGATAATTATTGGGGCGATTTTAACCCAAAATACAAATTGGTTAAATGTTGAAAAAGCTATTTCTAACCTAAAAAAAAACAATTTATGTTCTTTAGATAAAATTTCAAAGATGAATCCTGAATACATTGCGGAGCTTATCAAACCATCTGGTTATTTCAATCAAAAATCAATAAGACTAACCAATATCGCTAAGGGTTTGGATAAAAATGAAATTCAAAATAAAGCTCTTTTTGATTCCAGAAAAATATTACTGGATATGAAAGGTATAGGTCCAGAAACAGCAGATTCTATACTTTTATATGCCTTTGAAAAAGGGATTTTTGTTATAGATGCTTATACTATAAGAATTTTTTCAAGAATAGGTTTAACTTTAAAAGACAAAAAATATGATACTTATCAAAATTTTTTTATGGAAAACCTTGAGCATGATGTTAAATTTTTCAATGAATATCACGGATTGATTGTAAGGCATTGTAAAATATCTTGTAAAAAAATTCCCAACTGTGAATTTTGCTGTTTGAGCGAAATATGCGAGTGTAAAAATATATGAAATTACTAATTCAAAAAGTAAATAATGCTAAAGTTGAAGTTGATAATAAAATAATTAGTTCTATTAAAAATGGGCTATTGATATTTATTGGCATCCATCATGAGGACACAGAAGAAAAAATTGATTACCTTGCAAAAAAAGTAACAAACCTCAGAATATTCGATGATCATAATGGTAAAATGAATTATTCTATAAAGGATACTAAAGGTAGCATCCTTGTAGTTTCACAATTTACTCTTTATGCTGAATGCAATAGGGGAAATAGACCTGATTTTATTAATGCAGCAAAACCTGAAAAAGCAAATGATTTTTATCTAAAATTTGTAGATAGTTTGATAAAACAAGGAATACATACTGAAACAGGTAAATTTGCTGCAAATATGAAGGTCTCACTTGTAAACGATGGACCTGTTACCATACTTTTAGAAAGATGAAACAAAAAATTCTTTCCTGAATATGAGCCATCTCTTATAATCTTTTTACCAAAATCAATCACTACTGACCGATTAATTTGTTTTTTTGTTTATGTAACTATTGAAATAATAATCTTTTATGAACATATTTATCGATAGGGGGTAGGTTTTGTCCTAAGCCTCGTAAATTTATGAAAGGGGATACATTTTTGACTAAAATTGATTTAAACTAGCTATAATGGAGAAATATGGAGTTAATATTTCAAGATTTTGTGAATTAGGTGATTTTTTTTCATAAAATAGATTTTAGCTGGTCAGTAGTGAAAAATAAATTGTGGATAGCTTATGGATAAGTGAAAAAATTTACTTCTGTATCTCTCTATTTTT
>Ga0099364_10002997_pt1 | contig 26607 bp, 36 predicted proteins | sample TergutTh196P3_FD_73070 | JGI IMG/M metagenome (GOLD analysis project Ga0099364, IMG submission 73070) | Microcerotermes parvus P3 segment gut microbial communities from Pointe-Noire, Republic of the Congo - Th196 P3 | ecosystem: Host-associated > Arthropoda: Insects > Digestive system > Gut ...
TCCATTTCTTGTTCTGTTTGAATATTATTTGTTGTTCTCATTGCATTAACCTCCATTTATTTTTTTCTTATGGAGATTATTGACATTTACACGGGTGGTTATACAGACTCTTATAATCGGGCTTAACGTGTTAAAATACATTAATGTTAATTATAGCCCCTCTATATCAAATTCTGTTTGTGAATTTACATTTACCGAAAAAGGAATGAGCCTTTTAGAAAAACATCGCAACGAAAACATTGCAAATAGCATGAACAGCACATTCATGTACTTAAATGAAAAAGATATTTAAGAAGAACGCTCTAAACCTATCGGGATAGAGCGTTTCATTCTTATTTACCATTCATAAAAGCCAAATACTCTTTATGAACGTCCTTAGGGGTGCCTTCCATGTGAACCAATCCGTCTTTTATCCAAATAGAACGCTCACACAATACCTCAATTTGATTCAATGCGTGCGAGACTATTACTATAGTAACACCGCTTTCTTTAATTTCTTTCATTTTCTCGTCACACTTTTTCTTAAACCGCGCATCGCCAACCCCTAATATTTCATCAATCAACAAAATCTCGGCATCAACGTTAATAGCCACAGAAAATGCAAGCCGCATATACATGCCCGATGAATAGGTTCGCACGGGGTTGTCGATATAATCACGTATTTCAGAAAAGTCAATGATTTGTTCAATTCGCTTGTCAATTTCTTTGCGCGTTAACCCGAAAATAGATGCGTTTATATAGATGTTTTCTCTGCCGCTCATGTCGGGGTGAAAACCCGCGCCCAACTCAATAAGGCTTGACACCCTGCCTTTAACCTCAACGCTCCCCTTATCGGGATACATAATTCTTGTCATGAGTTTGAGCATTGTGCTTTTTCCACAGCCGTTAGAGCCGATTAAACCAACCGCCTCGCCTTTTTTCACTTCAATGTTTATATCTTTTAATGCCCACCTTATTTCATAGCGACGGCGGTTTTTGAAAAGAAGCAACTCTTTTAAAGTGAACCCTCTGTCATGATAAATTTTAAAACGTTTAGCGACATTTTTAACTGTTATTGCTACCATTATAACACCTCCGCAAAATACCTTTTTAACCGACCGAAAACTAAGAAGCCGATTATTAAAGTAACCATCGCAAAAATAGCCGAATACACAAGAGACGAGAAATCGGGCACTCTGCCGTAATATAAAATATCGCGATAAGCAACCATAATAGCCGCCAACGGGTTAAGCATATAAACCTGCATAAGCCTGTCCGGGACAATTTCAATGCCGTACATTATCGGGCTGCCGAACTGCAACGCTAAAACAGCAATCCCCAAAAAGTGTTGCAAATCTCTGAAATACACAGTGGCAGACGACACCAAAAGGGTTGTCCCCAATGCCAACACATATTCTATAATCATGATAACCGGCAAACTAAGCCACGCTAAGAGACTGACTTGAACGCCCGAAAGAAGCACAACCGAAATAACAATCACAAAACAATACAGCATATTCACAAAAGCGGCAGTCACAAAATAAACAGGAATAACCTCTCGCGGAAAATAGATTTTAACCACAAGGTCTTTCTCCTCGCGGACAGCCCCGGCTCCCCCTGCAAGACAATTTGAGAAGAAAAACCACGGAATCAACGCTACGAAAAGAAACAGATAATATTTATCGGTGTTGTTGTTCAAGATGATTGAAAAGAGCATTGTGTATATCCCTAATTGTAGTAACGGGCCTATAAAAGTCCACATAAAGCCCAAAACCGAGCCTTTATAGCGACCGCGTAAGTTTTTTCTCACAAGGGTTGCAATCATTGTTCGATATGCGTAAAGTTCAGCCAACATTTTCATTTTCAGATATAGCCTTTCTGCACAAACGCGCTGTTAATTTATTTTTTTGGAATGCCATAACCTTTCTTTTTAAAACTAAAGAAAAGTATAACACATCCCATTAAAAAAAACAATAGAATAAAAATATTATCTAAAATTTTTATGAAAAGTCACAAAATTATTCACAAGAAACGACTTGTTTCGTCAAATCTTACAAGTTGTCCTGCTCTTGTTTTGAGCGTGCTATGGCTTTATCCATTAAACGTTGCGAGTCGACAATCATGCGTGTGTGTTTTCCGTTACCTATTTCGCCGTGATTATCACAAGCGGCAACCGAAAATTCAATTCTACGTTCAAAAATGCCGTCTATAATTGCGGTGGCGGTAATTTCCGCGCCGACAGGGCAAGCAACGTTGTGGGATATGTTGATGGCAGTTCCGACCGAGGTTTGCCCCGGCTCTAAGTTTTCTTCAAGACATTCAAAAGCTGCCCTTTCCATGAGTGCAATCATCATGGGGGTAGAAAACACCGCAAGCCCTCCGCTCTCCACAGCCAAAGCGGTGTTGGTGTCGTCCACAACCGCGCTCACCAAAGCATATTTCCCTATTTTCATCTCAGTCATTGTTAGCGCCTCCTTTTATTTTTTTGAATTTTTAATATTATAGCATAAATTTCCTCAAAGCGCAAGAGGGTGGAAATTATTTTTTGCTACCCCCTTGCAATTGAAGGAAAAATTTGCTATAATAGACAGAGGACTAAAATTATTTAAGGGAGAATTAATATGAAAACTTGTACAAATTGCGGAGCGCAGTCATACCGAATTGAGTCTAAATTTTGCTTGAAATGCGGCGGCGGTCTGCCGGCACACGAGGATGTTCCTCATCAAAACATCTGCACAAACAGCGATTGTGATTGGCATAAAACTAAGTTTATTTATCCCGATGATGCACGTTTTTGCGATGTGTGCGGCTCTTCAACGGTTTATGCTAAGTAAGGCTTATCAAACTAACTCTCAAGACATTCCCAAAAAAATAAAAAATAAAAAATCTCGTCCTTTGAAAAGAAGGGCGAGATTTTATTTCACCTATTTTCTATATTTGTCATAAAATAAATCAAAATATTGGAGGTAGTTTGTTTTGAAATCTTCTTTATTGGTGATGGCGTCTATGACTGAGGCAAACAAGGCGAAATATCACCTTAACCAACTTAAAATTAACAGCGCGGTCGAAAAAATCTCTTCGCCACGTGATGGCTGTAGCTACGGAATAAGGATTAGAGGCGATTCCGAAAGGGTTTGTCGGCTTTTGAGCGTTGTTAATATTACATGTTTAGAGATTAGGGGGTAAGCTCTGTGATTTATTTTGATAACGCGGCAACGACATATCCTAAGCCGCGACAGGTCATTGCAACCATGTCTGAGGCAACAGTGCAGTATGGGGGAAACCCGGGGCGCGCCGGGCATAAACTTTCAATGGAAACCGCCGCGGTAGTATTCTCAGCGCGCATGAAGTGCGCCGGTTTTTTCGGTGCGCAACCCGAAAACGTAATATTCACCCTCAACTGCACACACGCGCTTAACCTTGCAATTAAGGGTTTGCTAAAACCGGGTGCGCACTTCATAACGTCAGACATAGAGCATAACGCCGTGATTCGCCCGCTTCATGCCGCGTCGAAATTCAACAACGTTTCATACACGATAGCAAAAACGTCTCAAAATGACGACGAGACAGTACATAACTTTGAACGTTTGATAAATTCGCGAACCCGTGCAATTGTCTGCACATCGGCGGGAAATGTCAGCGGTCGAATTTTGCCCTTTGAAAGAATAGGCAAAATGTGCCAAAAACGCAAAATATGTTTTGTATTAGATGCGGCTCAAGGCGCAGGAGTGCTTCCCATAAAACTCTCTGACGGAATCAACATCATCTGCACAGCCGGCCACAAAGGGTTATACGGCCCTATGGGAACAGGTCTCATGGTCACAGATGCAAAATATAAACTTAACACAATAATAGAGGGCGGAACGGGCAGCAAAAGCAAGGAAATTGAACAGCCAAAAGAATTGCCCGACCGCTTTGAAAGTGGTACGATTAACACAACAGGGGTGATTGCTTTAGCGCAAGGAATAAGCTTTGTTGAGCAGAAAACAGTCGAAGTAATAAGAAAGCACGAAGCCGCCCTTTGTGAGTTTTTCTTCGACACGGTAAAGCAAAACCCGAAAATCAAACTTTACAGTGAAGAATTTAACGAAAAACTCGTCCCGTTAGTTCCCTTTAATATAGATGGAATGTCATCTACAGATGCGGCACAGGTGATGAGCGATGCAGGGTTTTATCTGCGCGGCGGCTTCCACTGCGCGTTTTTGGGACACCGCAAAATGGGAAGCGAAGAAACAGGAGCAGTACGCTTCGCCCCATCAGCCTTCAACAACAAAAACGATGTAGCGGCGTTTTTGAAGTTTTTGGGGAAAATGACGGCAGTTAACAGTTGACAATTGAGAGTTGACAGTTATTGTGTCCGCTTGCGCGGACGACTTGTAGGGGACGGGCTTGCTCGTCCCTTCTCTTATAAACATCTATTTCAGGACGTTCGAAAAAAATTCGGGACGGGCAAGCCCGTCCCCTACGATTCCACATATTAAATTTTCAAAAAACTTGACTTTTGAATGTAAATATGATAGAATAATATTATAAAAAATACTGGAGGTCAAAATTTTGAACGCTCAAGACAAAAACTTTGTACAAATACCAACCATGCCGGAAATTCTCTCGCCCACTGATGATTATATTTTCAAGCTCATATTCGGTGACGAGAACGATGTTGAGCAACTGACGAGTTTGTTGCGTTCGGTGGTGAAAGTTTCGCTTGATGAGTATAAAGAAATAGCGATTGCCGACCCACACTTGCTCCGTGAACATAAAGGCGATAAACTCGGAATACTTGATGTCAGAGTCAAAACTAAATCCGGTAAAATCATAAATGTGGAAATCCAAGTCAAGCCTTCGCCTATGTTACGAGAACGAATTTTGTATTACGCTTCAAAAATGATTACAGGGCAGATGAAATCAGGTAATGACCATTCTGACATTAAACAAGTGATTAGTATCGTGATTACCGACCACAATTTCATAGATGACAGCGAGAATTATCACAATTGTTATACGCTGTATAATCCTGAAACGGGTTCGGAATTTTCTGATAAGTTAGAAATACATACGATTGAGTTGCCGAAAATTCCTGCTGTCAATGACGGCACACAATTATGGTGGTGGACTAAGTTTTTGTCCGCTAAGAGCAAGGAGGAATTTACCATGTTAGCAGAACAAAACCCACAAGTTGAAAAAGCCGTTGTTCGTCTTATGGAACTCTCCGCTGATGAGAAAACGCGATTAGTTTACGAATCTCGCCATAAAATGGAGTGGGATAATTGGGCGCGTGAGAGAGCGGCTATGCAGGAGGGTATGGAAAGAGGTATGGAAAGGGGCATGCAAAAAGGCATGGAAAGAGGCATACAAGAAACCATTGAAAGGTTTAGACGGGGCGGCATGTCTGATGAGGAAATTAATAAGTTCTTGCATTAAGTTTTAATAGGTTTTGTGAAAAATGCACAAATTTATTCCACATTATATATATATATATAATGTGGAATTTTTTGTTTTGCTATTGCGCTTTTTGGAAGAATGTGGTATTATATGAATGTTACTCTCAAAATTTGTAGATTTTGAGAGCTAATAAAAAATCTAATAAATTTATGGAGGTACTTATTATGAATCAACAAATGCAACCATCCCCACAAGGTGGGGGAGGGGATACTCCAGGTAAAGCCCTCGGAATCGCCTCGTTAGTTATGGGGATACTTGCTCTCGTCATCGATGGCTTGATTTTCGGAACTTTGGGTATTATTTTTGCTTGTTTATCAAAAAAAGAAGGGTTCACAGGCGGTATGGCAACGGCGGGATTAGTAATGTCAATTGTTGGTTTGGCTTTATCGATAGTTATATACGCTATCTGTGGTCCGGTAATTTGCTCAATGTTAGGGTTATAGCGATATATGCTCCCATTCATAAAAATCTTTGAAAGGGTGTATCCTACTTATGTCATTTTAGGGTTAGTGGGATTGTTTGTCGGTATTTTTGTTGCAGGGTTAAGAGCACATCGTTATGGCCTTTTGCGTTCAGATTTAGTTTATATTGGGGCTTTTTCAGGCTTAGGAGTATTGCCGGGAGGAGTTTTGCTCTTTGGCATTACTCAAATCCCATACATATGGGCGAATAGAGCCTATTTAACTTCCGACTTTTTTTACTATGTCTCTCGCTTCTTCGGTGGAATGGTGTTTTACGGTGGTTTGTTCGGCTCCATTGCCGGAATTTATCTTTATTGTAGGTTTATGGGTTTGCAATTCTCTACAGTGATGAAACTTGTAATACCGGTATTTCCATTGGCTCATGCCATTATGCGAATCGGTTGTTTTGCAGGGGGGTGTTGTTACGGAATTGAGTGCAGCCCCCCTTTTGGTATTGCTTTTACTCAGTCAATAGGCGCACCCAATGGTGTGCCGCTCTTGCCTGTTCAAATATATGAAGCAGTATCAAACATTATTATCTTCTTGATAATGTGGCATTACACAAAAAAAGAAAGAAATTGGATAGACATAACTTGCCTATATGGATTAATGTATAGCTTTGTCCGGTTTTGGATAGAATTTTTGCGAGGTGATACAATTCGGGGATTTATTCTGGGGCTTTCAACCTCTCAATTTATCAGTATAATTATTTTTATCGCATGTCTTTTGAGTTTATACTTACACAGAGTTATGCCGCGAAAGGCAACTGATTAATAACCCCACCAAAAAATATTGCCGTGAAGACTGTTGACAGGGTTATGGTTAGTGCGATTCTTACTTTAAATTCTTTTGTGAGAATTGCGAACACTGAAAGGCAGGGTAGATACATAAGCGATACCGCCGCCCCGATAAACGCTTGTTTAGGTGTCAGCCCCAACTCTAAAAGTGGGGCGACCGCCATTTCGCGGCGTATAATTCCTAAAATCAAACCCATTACTGCTTCAGGCGGCAACCCGAGCCATTGGCTCACCAAAGGCTCTGCATAGACAGCAATAGTCTCAAGCGCGCCCGTTTCTTTTAAAACAGCGGCAATAATAATCGCGAACATCATCGGGAACTCGGCTTCAATTAAAAAATGCTTCATGCGAATAAGCAGTTTTCGTCCGTAAGCCTTCGGCTCCGGAAGCAGCAGATTGGGTATTTCAAACAACAGCGGCTCTACCCTTCCTTTCACCAATTTGCCCGCTATAAGAGCCGATGTGACAAATAAAAACAAGCACAAAACAAGTAAAGCGGGGAGTAACCACCAGTCGTATGCCGCTGTCAGCGAAATTAACGCTCCCGTTTGTGATATGCAGGGGACGGCGAAACAAATCGCTGTGCTTATGACAATCCGTTCTTTGCGTGTTGTTGCGGCGCGACTGCCGATAATTGCGGGGACAGCACAACCCAATCCCATGACAGCGTACAAAAGGCTTCCCCCTTGAACGCCGATTTTTCGCATTATATTGTCAAACAAAACGCTTAAACGCGGCAGATAACCCGAGTCTTCCAAAAATGAAAATCCAACGTAAAAGAGAAAAACATAAGGTAGAATTAACGCAACAATCCACTCAAAGCTGATGACGAAAATACCAAACTCACCAACTAAAATATTAAGTGCAACCCCTTCCGACAAAAAAGATGAGAACAAATTACGGAAAAACGGGACGATAAAGTCATTAACCAAAGGCAATAACAACAGTTCACGCAAAAGCTCGCCGCCGCCGACCACTACCCCGATAATCAGCCCGATTGCCAACACCGCAATCGGTAAACCGGGGAAGGGTTTCATCATAGAGTCGCCTAATTTGTCGAGGAAGTTTTCCTCGACTTTGTTTTGTTTAATTACCCGACGGGCAATTTCGCGCGCGGTGTTTTGCCCACAGTTATCGCAAGAGCGACAGGCTTTGCAGGCGGTGGTTTCTTCTGATTTTAATATGTATTTCAGCTTTTCTCTCAGGGTGTCCATGCCTTGATTTTTAACCGCAATAGTGCTGACGACAGGGGCGCGCAGTTCTTGCTCTAACAAGCCGACATTTATTGTTATTCCGCGGCGTTCGGCGACATCGAGAAGATTCAAAACGTAAATCGTGGGAATATTAAACCTTTGAAGCTCTAACGCCAAACAAAGATTTCGCTCAAGATTTGACGAATCTAACACGCAGATAATCGCTCTCGCGCCTCCGTTCAAAAAAGCGGCGGCTATAGTTTCAGCTTCAGAAGTCGGCGTTAGCGAATATATGCCCGGAACGTCTATAATTTTATATTCTTTGCCGTCTAAGCCGTCTAATTTAAAGGGGCCCTCCATGATGCCCACGGTAGTCCCGGCGTAATTTGAGCTGACGGCATTAACACCGCTGAGTTGGGTGAAAAAAACACTTTTCCCTACATTCGGATTGCCCATCAACAAAATTTGTTCATTATTTTTCAATTCGCCCATATTTAGATATGCCCTTTCAAAATATATGTTAGTTTCAACTAACTGCTAATATATAGGTTAGCATAAACTAACTCGTTTGTCAATAGGTTTAATGATTTTTGGCAAAAAAATTTTTGCGGCATATTATCTTATTAAATAATATAATATATGGAGGAACTACATAATGAATGAAAATATTTCTGCAATGCCGTTAATCGGCAGATTTCCACGCGCGGGGGCTACAATAAAGGGTTCGGACAAATATTCCGAGCTTTCGGGCATGATTAATTTTTATAATATGCAGGAAGGGACATTTGTAATAGCGCAAATAAAAGGCTTGCCGCTTATGAACGCAAGGGATATGTCGCAGGGCGAGAATCACAGCGGCTGTTTTGGGACTCCGGTCTTCGGTTTTCACATACATTCGGGCGGCAGTTGCACGGGAACGGCGCAAAACCCCTTTGCTAATGCGGGGCTTCATCTTAATGAGGGGGATTGTCCTCACCCTCATCATACAGGTGATATGCCACCTTTATTCGGCAATGACGGTTACGCTTTGAGCGCGTTTTATACAAGTCGCTTTAGCCCAAAAGACGTGGTCGGACACACTGTTATTATCCACGCCAACCCCGACGATTTCACAACACAACCCTCAGGCAATTCAGGAGAAATGGTCGCTTGTGGTGTGATTGAGAGCGTGTAGTTTAGAGTTTAGAATTGTGGTGAAGTTGACAGCTTTCTTGTCAACTTCACCACGGTTTTTTTGAAACAGGTTCTTTTGCTTGATTTTTTTGTTGGAATGTGTTATACTGTGTATAGTAAGAATTTTCACAGGAAGGCGGTGTAAGTATGTACAGAGAAGTCAACAAGCAAATGACCGATAACCAAGCTGTTAAAGATTTCCCTAACAGCTATATTGCCATGCGCAGAAACGACAATCGGCTTGCACAAGAGGGGTTAGCCTTATACGAGGGCGATAACGAAGAAGAATTATTTGATATGATATTAAAGCGTTTGGATAAATCAAGGTGCATAATTATCGAAGGAGTAAATCATAGACGAAGTTTAGGAGGATTGTTAAAAGGTGGTTGAATTTAAAATTGACGAAGATGGTTTTATGTATTTAGATATAAACATAAAAGAGCGAAATAGTTCTGGTATGCTTATGTTTTCATACAAAGTTGATACAGGGGCAGACTGCACTACCATTAACATAAACCAACTTAAAGCGTTAGGCTATGATGAAAATTGGATAATAAAAAACGGCAAGAAAGCATACCCGACAACAGCCTCAGGGCAGGCGGTTAAGGATTGCTATAACATTGTACTGCCTTACATAACTATTGGTAATTGGGTCGGTCATAACTGGAAATTTATGACGAGTTTAAGCGCGAAGTTCAGATTATTGTTGGGGACAGATACGTTAAAATATTTTAACTGGCAAATATTTTACAACAAAGGTGTGTGCAGATATAGTTTAGAGAACACCCTTCGTAATGCAGAATTTAACTCGGCGCGGCAATCAATTCACGACATAAATTTTATCCATTGATGAGTATAACCTCCGCAAGTCGGTGATAGGCTTCGTTTTTATCGTCTTGTGTAACACCTAAGTATCGCTTTGTAACAGCAAGTGAGCTATGGTTGTAAATATCCATTATGACGACCGGCGAAACGCCGTTTTTCCATGCGTGATAGCCGAACGTTTTTCTTAAGGAGTGGCACGAAACCCTCTCTAAAAACGACAACGATTCGGCGGCGGCTCTGATAAGTCTGTAGGCTTGAATACGGCTTATCGCTCTTCCTGTGCGGCGATTTTCAATTATAAAAGAGCCGATTTTAGCCGCGGACAGATACAGCATCAGAGCGGCTTTGATTTGGCTGTTTAGCGCGATGGTTTTCGTTTTCTTGGTTTTCAGCTCTATGATGCTTATCGTGTCGCGAATAAGCCCATTCCCAAAATCATAGACATCTTCCCAACTCAAACGCAAAATGTCGCTAATTCGCAATGCAGTGTGGACACTTATGACGATTAAAACATAATTTCGGATTTCGCCGCGTTTTAGGTAATATTCCGCCAATGCACGGATTTGATGTTTGTTGCGAATAGGTTCTGTACTTTTCATAATAAATCTCCCTTAAATGAATTTGCCCATGTAACACAATCTGTAATGTGTTACATGGGTTTTGTTTTGCTTTATTTACAAGGGTATAAGCCTTTGTGCGCTATATTCTTTTTCGGATAATATTTGGTTTTCTTAAATTTTTCCCTTCAAATATGCGGATTTAAGGTCGATATAACATAATACAGATTGTGTTACATTGCGTTTTAGCGGAAAGGAAGCGGCTTAAAAAGTATGAATATATGGGTTTGTCGGTGCGAGTATAAAAACATTGGAAACGACATTTGCGCAAGATGTGGGAATGTCCGGCGAAAGTCGAAAATGCCAAATACTCACTATGCCGTTATTGCAATCAGCGGTTGCTCCGAAGTAAAAAAAGAGCGAATAGAGAAACTCAACGATATGCTGTTTGCTGAGTTTAAAGGTGAGTCGATTTTTCGCGAACTTTACGAAAAAGAATGGCAGCGTGTTGAAAAAATATTCACGCACACAAGCCCTGAATTTGACGTTGAGAATGTCGCGCTTGAATGGCTCGCAGAACAAGTAGCAAGACCCATCGATGAAATAAAAGAAGAATTTGCAAAAAAGCTGTTTGTGATTAAAACACCGTTTCCCGTACCAAACGCGCCATCACTTTGGGTTGTAGCGCATTATTTTGAGGGTGGTGGTTAAATTCATGCGTTCGCCTCTCTTAGTTTACGTTCACGCCGTTCTCTCCGCACCGCAGCTATTTCGGCGTTAATTTCGTCTAATGTCATATTATCTGTGCCGTTTAGTACAGAGTTACGACGTATTCTTTCAACGGCTTCTATTGCTTTGAGCCGCGATATTTCTTTGTCATCATCATAGAGCGCGATTTCAAAGGGAATCCTCTTTAACATCACCGCTTGCTTAACAAAAACGGTAATTGCAGTGGTTAAATTCATGCCGAGTGCGTTAAACATTTGGTCGGCTTCATTTTTCAAATTACGGTCAAGACGTATACTTAAATTAGTTGTTTCAGCCATAATGAACACCCCTCTTTTTAATTTCTTGCTTTAATTCTAACATATATTATGGCAATTGTCAAGCACATGCACAAATTGTTTTGTGCAAAATATATTCCTTAACGGGTATAACAAATTAAAATCCCCAACTTAAATCAAAATCGCCGTAAATTGCAAAAAAATCGATAATTTTGTCGAAAAATGCTTGACTTTGTATTTTCAGTGTGGTATAATGTGGGCATTAGCGAGAGATGTTAAACTGTGCGAAAACAAAAGTTTTAGTTAGCTTGACATTATCTTTTAATCATAGTAAAATATAAATGAAAGGGATATTATTAAAATGTCTCGAAGACTGAAATGGTTCATAAGCGCGCTGACCACATTAATTGTCCCTGTAGTAGTATTTTTCGTTCGAATACTCGTCTCTTTCACACAAGAAACTGAAAGTTTTAGCATTGAACAATATTTTAGTGGTATCTGTGTCACAACTGTTTTAACAATATCGGTTTTGTTTGTTTTAATCGCTATGGACTCAATTGAATATCTTGCCTCGGGTGAACAAAATGGAAAATTTCTTACGGGTGTTGTGACGTTTATTTCGCTTTTGTTTTTCTTGATAACAATTATCGCGTATACATTCTTTTATATAGAACCTCCGATTAATAATTTGGTTTCTGTGGCTATAAGTTTGGGTGTTCTTTTGTTAATTGTGTTCTTTTGTGGGTTTATTGTACAACCCAAAGAAAGTTCAAAAATAAAATAAAGATAGAGGGGGAAAGAAAATGGGGATGACGTTACTTTATATAGTTTTATTCTGTAGTCCTGTTTTATTAATGATTTGTATAGCAAGATATTTAATGCTTAACAAAACTAAGAGCGAAAAGTTTGATAACCAATTGGCTAAAACCGAAAAAGCCAATAAAAAAATAATTCCAAATGGCGAAAAAAGTCGCACCTTGGAAGAAGAACATATTGATTTTGTAAATAAAGCCCTCTTTGTTTTTAAGAAAAATTCGTTTTCGGGTTATTTATTCAATATACCGGAAAAGGCGGTGTAAGGATAAATGATTGAGAGTTTGGCTTTAATCAGCGGAAAAGGCGGAAGTGGTAAAACCACTCTTGCCATTTCGATTGCACAGCTGCTCGCCACTTGTGGCAAGCGTGTTTTGTTGGTTGATTGTGACTTGAGTACCCATGGCGCAACCTATTTTTTTGAGGGAATGTTATCGTCAAAAGACAAACATCTTACTTTCATTGACTTAATGGTTGGTGATTTTGGGAAGAAAAAAATATTACAAGTTGATCCTAATATAGGTTTTATTCCTTCGTGTGTTGATTTTCCATCGAAAAAAGCAATTAATAGGTTTAATATGATGGGAAATAATAATTATAGTTCAGAATCTTCTCTTAGCTTGGAAAAGATTTTAGTTATCCTTGAAGATGTTTTAGTTGAAGAAAGCAAGTATGACATAATAATTTATGATTGTCAAGCGGGGTATTCTATAGCTACGGAAAAGGTAACTAAATTGGCTAAGAAAATATTAGTGGTTACCGAAGTGGATGCTATTAGTGCCTCGTCTTTGCGTGTTTTGTATTCCCAATTATCTGAGCAGTTAGAAAACAGCAAATCCTATCAAGTTTTCAATAAGGTTACAGAGGTAGAGCAAGAAATTTACTCTAAACTAACGCATGAAACGCTTTTTACAAACATCACTCCGATATTATTTGATTGGAATGTTAGAAAGGCTTTTGTAACGAATGAACTCCCTTGTATTGGTACCGCAAATCCTATATTAACTATGAGCGTTTATAATTTAGCAAGTGCGTTATTTCAACAATATAAAAACGATTTTCTTTCATTTATAATTGATTTCAAGGGAAAAAAACTTAGTGATTTTGATAATGAAATAATTGACAACAAGCCAAAACAGATAAAAAAACTGGGAATATATATTTCTTCTATTGTTTTTTTCGCGTACGGTTTATTAGTACTCTTATCAGATTTTGATTTTTTTAGTGCGATTACTCCAGCGATTGTACTTGGGATTACTGCTACTGTTATTCTCATTACTGCTGAACATAGCGTTTCTCAAAAAACACGATTAAGTTTACATAAAGAACGCGACAAATTGATAGATGAAATTAACGAATTAAAAAAGAAAGCTAACAATGTCTCTAAAAGTTTCACAATCAATTTAAATGAACTTAATGACAACAAAGAATCAGAAAAAACAAAAGAGAAAGCGTTGATATAAATCTCTCAATTATCAATTCGATTTTCCGAGAAACCCTTCCCGAACACCTCGCCGGCGTTTGTGATTATGATGAAGGCTTCGGGGTCTACGTTGTATACAATGTTCTTGATTTTAACATATCGGTTTTTTTGCACAGCGCAACAAATCACATTCTTCTCTTGTCGTGAATATCCTCCATAGCCTTTTAAAAGGGTAACGCCCCTTTGTTGCTCTCTCAATATTTTGTCGGCAATTTCATCATAACTGTCAGAAAAAATCAGCAACATCTTCCCCTCAAGCGTGCCGTATAACAATAAATCTACTACTTTTGACGAGACAAAAATAGAGATGATTGCATAAAGCCCGGAGTCGATACTGCCGAACACTAACATTGCCCCTGTGACAACCACAAAATCTAACATGATGATGATTTTCCCTAAGCTGATATAGGGGAGCCGCCTGCGTATAAGCCGCGACACAATATCCATGCCGCCCGATGTTGCGTCACGCGCAAAAATAATCCCCAACCCGAAACCGATAAGCAAGCCGCCGTATAAAGCGGCAAGAAACCTGTCACCCTCATAAACAGGAAGCCCCGTGAACAGATAATCGGTTGTCGCCGTGAAAACAGCAATTGACAGAAAGGTTTTGAACATAATGCCCTTTTTCAGCATAAAAAAGCCGATGATTATTAGCGGCAGGTTCATGATTCCGTATGCCAACCCCACAGGGAAGCCGGTTAAATGGTTTAAAACAGTGGCGATTCCCGTTACGCCGCCCGGGGCTATGTCGTTGGGAACTGTAAAAGTGTGAACTGCAAAAGAATAAATTAAAGACGCGATAATAATAAGCGGAATGTCAACCCAAATTTTCTTCACTTCTTTGTTTTTCAAGACAAATCACCTCAAATAATTCTCGCATTCGCTCTCCCTCACCCGTGATATGCAAATATCCGAACAACGCCTCAAGCCCGGTTGCGCGCCGATAGTCTTTAGGATTAGATGAACGGGGAACGGTGCTGTTATTAGAGTTTCTCCCACGCTTGTAAATATCCGCTTCTTCTTGTGTTAAAAGTGGTTCAATTATGTCAACGGCTTGCGATTGCGCCTTAGCGCGGACAAATTCCACCGCTCTCATATGCAATTTTTCGGCGTTAGCATCACCGTTTTTAATAACCCACTCACGCACTAAAACCTCGTATACACAATCCCCCAAAAACGCCAAAGTAATAGGCGACAAGTTATACGCTTGTCGCTTAGTCATTGTTTTATTCAACATATTCAAATTCAAAGTCATAAATCGAAACGGTGTCCCCCTCACCCACGCCCGCTGCGATTAGCGAGTCAATAATGCCGCTTTTTCGTAACACCCTTTGGAAATATTGAAGGCTCTCATAATCATCGGTATTGATTGTTCGCATGACCGCCGCAAGAAAAGGCGCGTCAACGATATAATAACCTTTGTCTGCCTTGCGAACCTCAAATTTTTGCTTTTCTTCAGGGGGGAATGTCAAGTCGTCCTCAGCCGGCTCGAATTTTTTTACAGGCGGCAAACCGTCAAGCATTTCGTCTGTTTTGTCTAAAAGCGCGGACACACCACTCTTAGTGGCGGCACTGACAGCGAAAAACGGCAACCCCTTGTTAATTATATACTCTTTAAAGTCCTCAATTTGTTCAGCTGTTGCAATGTCGCTTTTGTTCGCCGCAACAATAAGCGGCAGTCGTGAGAGTTCGGGCGAAAAATTTTCAAGCTCAAGGGTTATTTTTTCAAAGTCATCTTTAGGGCACCGCCCCTCAATTCCGGACACGTCAACAATATGCACAATCATGCGGCATCGCTCAACATGGCGTAAGAAAGCATGGCCCAATCCCAAACCCTCGCTCGCGCCCTCAATCAGCCCGGGAATATCAGCCATCACAAAACTTTTCTCACGCAATTTAACCACCCCCAACGTTGGTGTAAGGGTGGTGAAATGATAATTTGCCACTTTTGGTTTCGCCGCGCTGACAACGCTAATCAAGCTGGACTTTCCGACATTAGGAAAGCCAACCAACCCCACATCGGCGATTAGTTTCAGCTCAAGTGTAATGTCTCGCTTTTCGCCGGGAAAACCGGGTTTTGCAAAACGGGGGGCTTGTCTTGTCGGGGTAGCGAAGTTCATGTTGCCCTTTCCGCCTTTTCCGCCCTTAGCTATTATGAAGGGTTGAGCAGATGAAATGTCGGCAATAATTCGCCCTGTCGCGCCGTCTTTAATTAAAGTCCCCCAGGGGACTTTAATAACAGTGTCACGCGCTGATTTACCCGTGCAACGATTAGTGCCGCCGTTTTGACCGTTTTCGGCTTGATATTTACGCTTATACCTAAAGTCGATAAGGGTGGACAAATGTTCATCGGCGACAAAAACAACGTCACCGCCTTTGCCGCCGTTACCGCCATCGGGACCACCCGCAATAACATATTTCTCGCGGTGAAACGAGACCGCGCCATCGCCGCCGTTACCGCCACTCACTGAAATTTCAGCAACATCTAAAAACAATTTATCTGCCCTTTCTTCTGCTTGAACGGTTGCCGGAGCCTTTTTTCAGTTTAGGGTTGAGCGAATCTTTAAAGTTACCCGCGACAACCGAATACCAACTCCACGCAATAATCACCGCCAAAACTCCGGCAAACAAAATAAGATTATAGATAATGTCGAAGTTATGAATATAGGCTAAAGAAAACAGCCAAAAAAACAGCAAACTCGCTACAATCGACATGACAAGAATGAGTATCATCTTGTTTTTCATTTTCTTTTGAGCCGCACTCAGTTCAATCGTATTATTTTCTTTCGTGTTATTTTCTTTCATCTTTTTAAATATGCCCTTTCTATAATTCCCTAAGAAGCATAAACGCTGACTTGTTTACGGTCGCGCCCTAATCTTTCAAACCTTACTTTTCCGCTTGAAAGCGCGAACAAAGTATCATCGGAGCCGCGCCCAACGTTGTTACCCGGGTGTATTTTGGTTCCTCTTTGGCGCACTAAGATATTCCCTGCTAAAACAAACTGACCATCGGCGCGTTTTACCCCTAAGCGTTTGCTTTCGCTGTCTCTTCCGTTTTTAGTCGAACCCATTCCCTTTTTATGCGCAAAGAATTGCAAGTTAATGATAAACATAATCTGTGTTTCCTTTCTTTTCTATGAACGGTTTTTAAAGCGTTCGCTTGATTACCGTTATGATTTTGTTGCTACCGCCGTCTAAGGCGACTAAATGTTCTAACAACGCCTCAATCACTCTTGAGCCGTTATAATCGGTGTTTAAAAGTTTCAGCCCGATTAACCTGTTAGTTGCTTTGAACTTTGTCTTTAAAGCTAAGTTCTCTCTTAAGGTGTTGATGGTCAACATAACCGCCGATGACACCCCCGCGCAGAGTATGTCGCGCCCTGATTTTCCGCAACCGGCATGACCGCCAATTAAAAATCCCACGAAATCCGGCGGTTCGCTAACAGCAGGTTCTTGTGTTGTGGTGGGCGGCGGATTAGACGCTCCAAGATAAAAAACGGCTCTTATCATGCGTTTATGGTTTCGATTTTGACTGCACTGTAAGGCTGTCTGTGTCCTAATTTGCGCTTTTGACCTTTTTTTGGCTTATAGGTAAAGACCGTGATTTTCTTACCTCGAGCTGTTTTAATCAGGGTGGCGTTTACTGTCGCGCCTTTAACATAGGGTGCGCCGAGCAATAAGTCCTCGTCTTTGCTGATGATAACTACTTTATCAAAAACAACGGCTCCTTCTTCTACGTCTAACTTTTCAATGTAGATGGTGTCGCCTTCACAGACCTTATACTGCTTGCCTCCGGTTTCAATAACTGCGTACATTTTAATACCTCTTATAATTCTAAGTCTCGCTATGGAAGGGCGTTTGCCGTTTATTTGAAAAAAGCAAACTTAAAAAAGCCCCTCATATGCGGCTATTCAAGTTTATCATAAAAAATCACGGTTGTCAAGGGTTTTTGAAAAAATAGTTTTTTAATAGTTTTCACATCGCGATTTTTCACCGCCGTTGTTTTCTATATATTAAGACAGCTAAAAGATTCGGAATTGCCATTAGCCCGTTGGTTAAGTCGGCTATCCCCCAGACTGTGTTTAGTTCAATGAGTGTCCCGAAAAAACTGCAGGCGATATAAATCAAAAGGTAAAGCGTGATTTTAGAGTGTGGGAAGAGATATTTGAGTGATGCCGCCCCGAACACCGCCCAGCCCGATGTTGTTGCAATCGCGAAAATTGCCACGCTGATGCTCACAAATGCGTGGGCGTGTTCCCCAAACGCGCTCTTGAACGCCAAAGCCGCAAACCCCGTGCCGTCAGCGGCACCCTCTCCGTGAACGCCGGCAAGCAGTATAACCAATGCGGTCAGCGTGCACATTATGATTGTGTCTATAAAAACGCACAACATTGCCCAATTGCACTGTATGTCAGCCGATTTTTCTTCAGACTCGCAAACCGGTTCTGCCATGGTGTTTATTATTACCGTGCTTCCGAGGCCCGCTTCGTTTGAGAAAATTCCGCGGCGAAACCCCCAATTCATTCCGCGTAACATCGCGCTGCCCAACAGTCCGCCCCCGATTGAACTTAAGTTAAAAGCCTCTTCAAATATTTTTTGGAATGTCATGGGTATGTCTTTGAAATTCAAGGCGATAACGGCAACACACCCTAATATATAAACTATCGAAATAACCGGAATAACTCTTGCGGTAAGCTCACCCAAAAATTTAGCACCGCCGAAAATAGTAATCCCGATGAGGGCGGCGGCAACCAAACCGCAAACCCACGCAGGCGTTCCGAAACTGCTGTTGAGTGAGGTTGCCATTGCGTTCATTTGAGTCATGTTACCCATTCCTAAGCTTGTGAGCAGACAACAAACCGCAAAAAAAACCGCCGCACCTTTGTTAAGTGCTTTCTCGATATAAAAGAACGCGCCGCCGAAATAACTGCCGTCAGTGTTCCTCTTTCTCGTTTTCATTCCGTAGTAATTTTCAAGATAGGTAGTGGACATTCCCAAAAACGCCGACACCCACATCCAAAAAATAGCTCCCGCCCCACCCATTGCGATTGCCGTCCCTATAGCGACTATGTTTCCTGTCCCGAGTGTCACCGCAAGGGTGGAAGTCAAGGTCTGAAAAGGCGACAGATTGTTGCTCTTGACTTTGCCCACTTGTTTAAAGAAGAGCGTTTTTTTAAGTATTTGCAAAAGATTAAATTGTTTAAATTTAAGTTTCACCGATGCATAAATGCCCGTTGATAAAAATAAGAGCAGCATAGGGGTTCCCCACACTATATTCTCGTTAAGCCAATCAATTATTAACATAAATAACCCCCATCTTCTAATACTAATATAATATTAAAAGGCAGACAGGCAGAGAACTTAAAGCCCTGAAATCCTTGAACATTTTGACGGTTCTTAGAATAAATGCACAAATAAAATTAGATTAAAGAATAAAATTTATGAAATGCGCGAAATTTAAAAAAAGGGTTGACATTACCATTAAAATCCTGTATATTCATGTAGGGGACATTCCCCCACAAGAAAAACTGTTAAGCAAAAAAAATTTTAACAGCGCGTTAGCGCAGAAAGGCATGGTTTAAAATCATGAGAAAAAGGTTATTATTATTTGTATTGGCGGTCTTGGTTCTTGTCGGATGTCAAAGCTCACAAAGTAGTGGAAATTCTATCCATGTTGTTACCCGCGAGGAAGGCTCAGGCACAAGAGGGGCATTTGTCGATTTGTTCGGCGTGGTCCTCGACGGAGTAGACTTGATTTGGGACAGAGCAGAAGTTTCTAACAGCACGTCGGTTATGATTACCACAATAGCCGGCAACGTTAACGCAATTGGTTATATCTCAATGGGTTCTCTGAGCGACAGCGTTAAGGCATTGAAAATCAACGGTGTCGAGGCAACCACTGATAACGTTAGAGCAGGGACGTATGAAATTTCTCGTCCGTTTAACATGGTTTATCTCGATGGCTTAAACGAACTCGGCGGAGATTTTTTAGAATTTATTTTAAGCGATAACGGGCAAAAAGTAGTTGACGAAAGCGGTTATATCGGGAATTTCAGCGGTGACGAATACACCAATTCCGGAGTAAGCGGCAACCTTGTTGTTGCAGGTTCGTCATCAGTCACGCCGGTTGTCGAGGCTCTCAAAGAAGCGTATATCGAAATTAATCCCGATGCTAATATAGAAATTCAACAAAGTGACTCATCAGCAGGGGTCACAGCGGTTTTAGACGGAATTGCCGACATCGGCATGGTGTCGCGTGAAGTTAGAGACAGCGAACTTGAAAAAGGACTCTTAGGCCCAATCGTCATCGCGCTCGATGGAATCGCGGTAATCGTCAACAACGACAACCCCGTTGACAATGCCACACGCGAACAAATCTCAGGCGTTTATAAGGGAGAAATCACCGACTGGAATTTAATAGGATAGCGGAGGTTGCATGAGTAATCGCATAAGTGGGGGGCTTGCCGTTGGCGGCTCACAGTTTAAAGAAAAAGCATTTCGCATATTGTTCATGTTTACGGCATGTATCTCTATTCTTGCCGTTATAACAATTTGCCTGTTTTTGTTCGCCAACGGGCTGCCTACTATGCACAAAATAGGCTGGCTTGAGTTTTTAGGGGGAACAGTTTGGAGACCATCTAACGATATCTACGGGCTGTTTCCCATGATTGTGGCGAGCGTGTACGTGACAGCGGGGGCGTTGGTTATCGGGGTTCCGTTGGGGCTTTTGACAGCTGTATTTTTAGTGTTTTTCTGCCCGGCGAAGCTTTATAAAATACTTAAACCTGCTTTGGATTTGTTAGCCGGTATTCCATCGGTGGTTTATGGGTTTTTTGGATTGGTAGTCATCGTCCCGATTATGCAAAATTTCGGGGGAAGCGGCAAAAACATGTTAACCGCCTCAATTCTTTTGGGGATTATGATTTTGCCGACGATGGTCAATGTCTCTGAAACATCATTGCGCGCGGTGCCTTCGCTCTATTATGAGGGGGCAAGAGCGTTGGGGACGACACACGAGTTGAGCGTTTTCAGGACTGTTGTTCCTGCCGCTAAATCAGGAATAACAGCAGGGATTGTTTTGGCAACAGGAAGGGCAATAGGTGAAGCACTTGCCGTTTCAATGGTGGCGGGAAATCAGGCAATCATGCCGGAGAGTATCTTTGACGGGGTCAGAACCCTAACCGCAAACATAGTCTTAGAGATGGGTTATGCCGCCGACTTACACCGTGACGCGCTGATTGCCACCGCCGTTGTTTTGTTCGTGTTTATATTGATTATTAATACCTGTTTTTCCTTGCTTAAGAAGGGAGAGAAGATTTAATGACTATCACGTATAAGAAATCGAAAGCCGCTGTGATTCTTAAGATTTTGGTTGTTGCTTCAGCGGTTTTAGTAACAGGCATACTAATTTCTTTGTTGCTCTATATAATAATAAAGGGTATAGTTAATTTACAACCCTCTCTTTTTGAGTGGGAATACAACAGCAAAAACGTTTCTATGATGCCGGCTATTATCAATACACTCACCATGATTGGAATAAGTGTATCAGTGGCATCAATTTTAGGGGTGTTTTCGGCGATTTATCTTGCGGAATACGCAAAGCGCGGAAGTAAATTAGTGAAACTTATCCGAATGACTACCGAGACGTTAGCGGGAATTCCGTCTATCGTGTTTGGGTTATTCGGATATTTAATTTTCGCTTATACTTTCGGCTTCGGGTATTCTATGCTTGGTGGCGCGTTTACCCTTGCGCTGATGATTTTACCTTTAATAATCCGAACTACCGAAGAATCGCTCATAGCCGTTCCCGATTTATATCGTGAGGGCAGTTTCGGGTTAGGTGCCGGCAAATTAAGGACAATTTTTAAAATAATTCTGCCGTCAGCGTCTACCGGGATATTAGCGGGAATAATATTAGGGGTTGGCAGGGTTGTCGGCGAGACCGCCGCTTTGCTCTACACTGCAGGAACAGTTGCCGGAATTCCTAAATCTCTCATGGGTTCAGGGCGAACGCTGTCTGTTCATATGTACGCCTTGCTGTCAGAGGGCTTATACATGGGGCAAGCCTATGCCACAGCCCTTGTTTTGTTAGTCATGGTAGTCGGAATTAACCTTCTCTCGTCGGTTCTCGCCGGGAAATTCACCTATAAAGAAAAAAAGCTGTAGGCACATTGGTGCGGAAAGGGCATGTCTGAAAATGAGCAAGATAAGTATTGAGGATTTTGTGTTGTATTATGGCGATTTCAAGGCACTTAACAAGATAAATATAGAAATTGCCACAAACAAAATAACAGCCTTTATCGGGCCGTCGGGGTGCGGCAAGACTACACTGCTTAAATCCATAAACCGCATGAACGACTTGATTGAGGGCTGTCGAGTCGAGGGGAACATAAAATTAGATGAAACTGAAATTTATGGAGGGAATATTGACATAAACCTACTTAGAAAAAGGATTGGCATGGTTTTTCAACGTCCTAATCCTTTTCCGATGAGCATTTATGACAATGTAGCCTATGGGCCGCGAACCCACGGCATAAGAAATCGCTCAGACCTTGACGAAATTGTAGAGCAGGCATTGAAAGATGCGGCAATATTCGATGAAGCGAAAGACCGACTTCATCGAAATGCCTTAGGGCTTTCGGGCGGTCAGCAACAACGACTTTGCATAGCGCGAGCGTTGGCAGTTCAGCCCGAAGTGCTTTTGATGGACGAACCAACCAGCGCGTTAGACCCTATTTCCACCTCAAAAATTGAGGAGTTGGCAGTGAAGTTAAAAGAAAAATACACCGTTGTAATTGTTACCCACAATATGCAACAAGCGAACAGAATTTCAGACAACACGGCGTTTTTTCTGTTGGGCGACCTCATTGAACACGGAAGCACCAATCGAATATTCGACACGCCGCGTGAAAAACAAACAAATGATTATATTACCGGGAGGTTTGGTTAATGCCGTTTATTGAAGAAAGAATTAAGAAATTAAATACAGAGCTTATCAAAATGGGGGCTATGTGTGAGGAATGTATATCAGCGGCAATTGACGGCTTTTTAGAAGACAATAGCGGTCTTTTAGATAAAACAGCGGTCATTGAGCAAGAAATCAACAAGCAAGAAAGGCTGATTGACACCCACTGCATGAAAACCCTACGAAAATTTCACCCTGTCGCAAAAGACTTGCGTGTTGTTTCTGCCGCGCAAAAAATGGTCTCAGACATGGAGAGAATCGGCGACCAGTCATTCGAAATTGCTACACTCGCGAAAACAGTCAAAAACAGCAAAATGATAGGCAAAACCCACATAAAAGAAATGGCAATCGCCACTATTTCAATGGTGGCTAAAAGTGTAGAGTCGTTTGTAAAAAGCGACATCGAAATAGCCAATCAAGTAATCGCTGACGACGATATAGTTGATGCCGGTTTTAACCGTGTTAAAAGCGAGTTGATTGAAACAATTTCAGAGCATAAAAATAACACAGATACTATTGAATATGTTGTTGACCTGATTATGATTGCCAAATACCTTGAGCGAATCGGCGACCACGCCTCTAACATCGCCGAATGGGTAATCTATTCATTGACAGGAAGTCACCCTAAATTAATTGATTAAATTTATTGTTGAAATTTTTGACGGATTGTGTTATAATTTATATATTATAATTTAAAAGTCAAAAATTATCTATATTAGGGGGATTGTTATGTTTGAATATTTTGCGGGTAAATATTTTGTTCAGTCGGGCGTTCTCAATCAAAATCAGGCAAACAGCGTAATCAAACGTCTGATGATGATTGAGCCGCAGGCGGCTGCATGGAAGATTGACAAGGGGTTGCTTAAAGAAAATCAAGTCGCCCTTATTCAAATGCTTCAAAACACAATAAGTCAAAAATTAGGCGACTTAGCGTCAGAATATGAGGGTTTCACCGATGCGCAACTGAATAGCATGGTGAGCAAACAAACCGAAATAAGCAGTGTGTTCATAGGGCTTTTAATAAAAGGCGGTTGGATTGACGAGAGCAACCTCACCACCGAGCTTGACAAGTTCAGAAACTATTACGAACTTAATCGCCCTGGAATAAGCCGAAACCTCAAAGAAGATTTTGATTCCATTTTGAGGGACTTTTTCAATTCGGGCGATTATTTTGCCAATGAGTTTGCGACTATCACTCTTAAATTTCTTTTGCGGTTTATCGGGCCGTCAATAAGATTTAACAAATCGTCACACGTTAAAGAATACACGGCGCAAAGAATGATTGTTCAAAAGGCAGTGACCTCAAAAGAACGTTATTTTATCGCCATTGCTGCCGATAAAATCAGCTTGCAGAATTTCAACGACGGAATAGAAAGTTCTTTCGCTTCGGTTTTCCCGAAAACGCGATATAGCTCTTTGTGTTCGCTGATTAACTGTGTGACGAACATTTTCCAGTGCATGATAGCCAACGAAAAAGAAGTTTTGTTGGTGGACGAACCCTGTGTCTATAAATATTCCACCATCAACGTCAACGAAAACTGTTATCTTATGTCCCTGCAAATTGAAGATACAAAATTGGGACTTTTAGTAGGATACGGAACCACCCCAAACTTCTCCACCATCACGCACAACATATAAGAAACCGTTGTGGCGGTGTTTGATTTGCGGTGGTTAATGTAGGGGTGGGCTTGCCCGTCCCGAATTTGTCGCGAAAATTATACACCGTCCGGCACGAAAAAGTGTCGGGCGGTGTTTTTGTTGGAATGTCTTGCAAAAATGAGTGAGGGTGGGGTGGGAGACCAACGTCCTAATCCCCCTCACCCCTATCCTGCTCAAATTTACTAAGCCACTCATCGTCATACTCAACAAACCACTCATACCCATGCGTATGCACATCTGTGCAACCCGAAACAAGCCACTCGCCGTCAATGTTTTTCAAAAATATAGAATAGTCCTCATAGGAAGGTTCAATTTCTTGGGTGTAAATAAAATTCATATTTACAGTAAAGTTAAGCTTTATTTCTTCTCCTTGCACCTCAAAGGAGTTATACACAACTTCTTCATCACTACGAACCGGTCGAGTTTTCATAGTTTCAATAAAATAAATTTCCCCATCTATATCCGTAAATTGGTGCGAAGCATGTTTCAATAAAAATTCACTATATTCGGGGGTGCAGGTTTTATTAAACAATGCTAATAAATCGTTGTAGGTTTTTATTGTGTCATGATTAACTTTATAAAATTCAAATTGGCTTACTTTACCAAAATAACCCACATGTTCACCTATTTTTCGGTCTTTATAATCACATGAAAAAGAAACATGCCGCATACTAAAATTTAAAAAATCTAAAAACAATCTGCTTAATTCATCGCCCCTTTTCATTGCCAATTCATACACTTCTTCATCAGTCATATTGATGTCAATCGCTGGGATTTCCGGAAAAACCGGTTCTTCTATTTCAAGTTCTACAACTTCTTCAATTTCAAGTTCTTCAAACTCCTCAATTTCAATTTCAAGTTCGTCAATTTCAATTTCAAGTTCTTCTGTTTCAGGCGGTTGTGTTTCTAAAATTTCTATTTCTTGTGTTTCGATTGGCATATCAGAATACGTGGAAACGTTAGCGCGACAAGCAACGCAACTCATCATCACTGCAATAGTTAATGCAAATTTTCTCATGTTTTAAGCCTTGCCCTTTCTGCACAATAGTGCTGTCAAAAGTTTGTTTTCATGCTCCCCCAACCCAACGTTTGGTTGAAGTGTTGGGTTGGGGGATACACAAAAAAGTTTTAAATCGATTGTCGTTAAAATCAGTTTATGCCGGTGTTTACAATGTCCTCAATCGCTTCAAAGCTGACGACTTGAACAGGAAAAGAAAAAGAATACTTATATCTGGTGACTGTGATTTCATATACTCCTTCTCTCTCAAAATCAATATTGTGCGTTACTTTAAAGTTCCATTCATCGTCCATCTTTGAATCGTTGGTAATTATAGATTTGTCTTTTAAAAGAAGTTTTGCCCTTCCTCCTGATAAATCAATCGAGTCATCAACCCCGATTACGTAGAACAATTTGTCGGGATAAGAAACGAGTTCAACGCCGACTACTCTCAATCCTTCATCACAAGCCGTAAATAAAACGAGAGAAAAGGACGTGATTGTCAATAGGAATAATTTGAGTTTGTACATATTTACCTCCATTTTCCATCGGGATATTCTGTGTGCGCAACCGGAAGATTTTGCGAAAGCGTTGTTATGTTTCTGTCGGGAGTATACCTCATAAAAGCACCTAACGGGGTTCCGAGATAAACGGCTTTTAAGAAAAACGGGAAGCCTGTAAGCGATTTATCCGGGTCAGAAAATGAAGCACCATCATGGCAAATGCAATACGGATGAGTATGAACAAAAGCCGCAGGTCTGCCGATACGAGATGAAAAATTGGCGATGACATTTGCAATAACGTCACTATGCCCATTTGGAAAATCAGTGAAGTAATAATAATAGCCGTTCTTCTCATAAATATACGAACCCCTTTCACGATTATCGTCATGCGTTTTCGGCATCGTCATAAGGAGAAAGGCTGCTGCCGCATCTTCAACTGTGTTAAAAGTTTCAAGAGGGTAATGCAGGGTTTGGTTTTCAGTAAATCCAAAATCCTTCATCAATAATGTGTTATCTATTGCTATTCGCCCATTAATTATGGTATAATGCAACCGATTGTAGACCACACTTTTGCCCTTATGGGTTACGGTTACATCATCAGTCTCGGACTGTGAATCAACTGTGCCACCATTTCTTTCTATTATGTAACTAGAGCATGTTAACATATAGTTCTTGACAATTCAAGAGAAAAATGTTATAATATTCTTATGAAACTTACAAATGAACAGCTTGAGATTATCAGGCCATACCTTCCGG
>Ga0099364_10002998_pt1 | contig 26597 bp, 23 predicted proteins | sample TergutTh196P3_FD_73070 | JGI IMG/M metagenome (GOLD analysis project Ga0099364, IMG submission 73070) | Microcerotermes parvus P3 segment gut microbial communities from Pointe-Noire, Republic of the Congo - Th196 P3 | ecosystem: Host-associated > Arthropoda: Insects > Digestive system > Gut ...
GGCCCCGCAGCAACCCGAGAGCCGCCGCCAAGCACCGATCCGATGGTTCTGTCGCGGATACGAGTGTTTTCCCCTCGAACCCGCGACAGAACTATCGAACTGACACCCAGGCCGCGGGGCTGGGCCGCACTTAAGCTGCAGGAATCAGGGCAGGATGGTCTGGGCGGGCAGGCTCGAGGTGGGGGTCGGGTCGCCGCCGCTGTAGGTCGGCGGGCCCGTCCAGGTCGAGTGACCGGCGTCGCCGGCGAAGGAGTACTCCGGCTGGTAGCCGCCCCGGACCTGGTCCGACGCGACGACGACGCCCAGCGGACGGCCGCCCGCGGCGCGCAGCCGGGTCAGCGCCTCCTCCACCACGTTCAGCCGGGTCGAGCCTTCGGCGGCGATGACGAGCGTGGCGTCGGCATAGGCCGACAAGATCGCGGCGTCGGCAGCCACCATGACCGGGGGCGCGTCCATGACCAGCAGGTCCGCACTGGCCCGCAGGTCGTCCAGACGCTGGCGGACCTGGGCGGTGGCCAGGTAGTCGGCCGGGTCCAGCGGGGTGTGCAGGGGCAGCACCACGCGCAGGTTCGGCACCCGGGTCGGTACCGTACCGGACGGGTCGGGCCGCGGACGGCCCTCGGGCAGCAGCAGCGAGGTGAGGCTCGGCTGGCGCAGGTCGCCGGACACGACGATGACCCGCCGCCCGCTCAGGGCGAAGGACGCCGCCAGGTTCGCGGTGACGAACCCGCCGGGCACCCCCGGCTGCACCGCGGTGACCACGAGCATCGAACCGTCGGTGTAGGTCATGGTGGCCTGCAGCGCGGTGCGCAGCTCGCGGATCGACTGGGTGAAGGCGTTGGCGGTGCGGCCCGCGACCGGCAGCCGTTCGGTCTCGCGGGAGGCCCGTTCGTTGGGCCCGACGTCGCTGAGCACGCCCAGGGCGGTCTCGCCGATCCGGCCGATGCTGGCCGTGGACCGCAGCTTGGTGTCCAGCGCGTTGCGCACCACCGCGGCGGCCACGCCGAGGAAGGCCCCGAGCAGCGCCCCGACCACCGCCATCACCCGTCTGGGCACCGAGCTCAGGGTGGCCTTCACAGCGGCGGTCCGCACCGATGCGGGCGGCGGCGCTACCAGGGCACTCGCGATCTGGCTGGTCAGCGCCTGGTACTGCGTGATCACCGAGGCGTACTCCGCGCCAGCCAGCGTGTTCTCGTCCGCCGCGCCCTCCGGCAGCAGCTCGGACAGCGCCACGGCCTTGGCGTCCATCGCCGTGATGCTGTTGTCGAACTGCCTCTGCATAGCGGCGACGTACTCGGCCGCCGCCGTGTTGGCGGCCTTCTTCGCGTCGGCGACCGAGGTGGCGTACGCCGTGATGACGACGGTGTTCGGCGCGAGGCCCTCCTCGGCCTTGATCTCCTGCAGGCCGTCCGGATCGGCCATCTCGCTCTTGACCTTGTCGAGCACCGCGGTGGACTGGAGCACGTAGGTGTCCGGGTTGACCGAGACGCCGATCTTCAGCAGCTCGTCGGGCGAGGCGTACTGGACGAAGGCCTGCGCCGAGTACGTCTGCACCGACTGCAGGGCGTAGAGCATCCCGCCCAGCAGCCCCAGGACCGTCAGCCCGATGACGATCCACCGGCTGAACAGGACCAGGGCCCAGAACTCACGCAGCGTCACGACGACCATCCTGCCGTAAGACCGGCCCCGATCGGGCAGGTCTGTCCCGGTACCACCCGATGCCAGGCCGTACTCACCCGCGCGGCGGTGTCCTGGGCGTCGAACCGGCGCACGGCGCTGGTGTGCGCGGCGGCCGCCCGGGCCCGGGCCGTGGCCGGGTCGGCCAGGACCGAGGCGATCCCGTCGGCCAGCGAGCCCGGGTCGCCCGGGGTGACCAGAACGCCCAGCCCCGGCCCGGCAGCGCTGGCGTCCTGGAGGATCTCGACCGCTCCCCCGGCCCGCGTGGCGACCACCGGCACCCCCCGGACCATCGCCTCGACGATCACCTGGCCGAACGGTTCGGGCACCGGCGAGGCGTGCACCAGCACGTCCAGGCCGTCCAGCTGGGCCCGCGGGTCGGCCACGAACCCGGTCCACCGCACGTCCAGCCCCAGGGCCTGCTGCTCGGCCCGGACCCGCGCGGCGTAGTCGTCCCCGTCGAACAGCGCACCGCCGACGATCCGGAACACCGCACCGGGGTAGTCCCGGGCCACCAGGGCGGCGGCGCGGACGAACTCCAGCTGGCCCTTGGTCGGGCTGATCCGGCCGACCAGCCCGACCACGGGGTGCGGGCCCGGCGCGGGCCGGGCCGCCACGGCCGCCGCGTCGAGCACCCAGTCGCGGCCGATCCCCGGGGGCACCACGACGCGGTCCACCGACCGGCCGACCGGCACGGTAGCGGCCGTGGCCTGCGAGTTGACGATCACCAGGTGCGGCAGCAGCCGGGCCGCGGCGCGCACCAGCCGCACCAGCGGACCGGGCAGGTAGTCGTCGGCGATCCGGTCGTGCAGGTGCCAGACCAGCCGCCGCCCGGCCAGCCGGGCCGCGACCCCGCCGAGCAGGTCGGCCTTCAGCGAGGTCGTGACCACCAGGTCCGGTCGCAGCCGCCGGAACCGGCGGGCCAGCCCCACGACGAACGGCACCACCCGGGCGGCCCGCACCAGGTTCGCCCCCGAGGCCCGGCCCGCGGCGGCCCGGTCCAGGCCGACGACGTCCGCGGCCAGGGGCACCACCTGCACCAGCACGCCCGCCGCCCGCAGCTCGTCGACCAGCGGACCGTCGCGGAACAGCAGCACTCTCACGTCGGGACGGGTGTCGGCCGCCTGGTCGCCCAGCGCCCGCAGCAGCCGCAGCAGCGCGACCTCCGCCCCGCCCAGCTCGGCCGTGTGGTCGACGACGACCACCCGCAGCCGGGTCCGCCGCTGGGCCGGCCGTCGCCTCATGACCGCACGACCGTACCGACCACCTCGCGCAGCCGCTGCACGAACCGGTCGACCCCGAACTCCGCCGCCCGTCCCACCAGCACCTCGGGGTCCCACCGCTGCCGGGACGCCGTGTCCACGGCCGCGGCGATATCGGCCGCGGTCAGCTCGTCGAAGAAAATCCCGGTGCTGCCCTCGACGACGGTGTCGAGGTACCCCCCGGCGCGCAGCGCGACCACCGGGGTGCCGAAGGCGTTGGCCTCCAGCGGGGACAGCCCGAAGTCCTCGAACGACGCCGCGACCAGCACCGAGGCGTTCCGGTACAGCCACCGCAGCTGGGCGTCGGGGATCCCGGAGAGCAGGTGCACCGGCGCACCGGCGGCCAGCGCGGCGATCCGGTCCTGGTCCGGGCCGCGTCCGACGACGACCAGCTCGACCCCGTCGAGGACCTTGGTCGCCTCGACCACCGTGTCGACGTTCTTGTAGGGCAGCAGCCGGGCGACGCACAGCACGAAGCCCGGTGCCAGGCCCGGCACGGGGTCTTCGGGACCGTCGGGCAGCACCGCCGGGGGCGGCGGGACGACGTCGGCCGCCAGCCCGTACACCTCGTGCACCAGGCGCGCGGTGACCGACCCGTTAGCCAGGTAGCGGTCGGCCCGGCCCGCGGCCCGGACGTCCCAGCGACGCAGCGACGGCGCGAGCAGGCCGAGCACGGCCCGCTCGGTCAGGGCCGCCGGGGAGCGGGCGGCGCTGGTGTGCGCCCCCAGGTAGCGCTGCGTCTGGTACAGCCACCGGGCCGGGGCGTGGCAGTACACGACCATCCGCCCGTCGGTGCGGAACCCGTGGGCCCACCCCGACGACGAGGCCAGCACCACGTCCGCGTGGATGGTGCGGCGCGAGACCGCGGGCGCGAGCAGCGGCAGCGCCATCCGGTGCCGGCAGCGCAGCAGCCCGAACCGGTTGAGCGGTCCGGCACGCACGTCGACCGACCCGAACTCCGGGAACGTGCCCCGCGGGTGGTAGAGGGTGGTGTGCAGCGGGGCGCCCGGGAACGCCTGGGCCATGATCATCGCGACTCGTTCGGCGCCGCCGCGCTGCGTGAGGTAGTCGTGGGCGAGCGCGACCGTGGACCCCGCCAGGGGGTCGGACGTGTCCTGGGCGGCGGCGTCCTGAAGGGAGGTCATAGGCAACCGGACCTTACGACCGGGGTCATCGTGACCAACGCATCACGAACGGCTCCATACCCAGTAGTACCGGACGGAACCCTGCGCTGTTCCGGACAGAGGCGGGCAAACTACGCGAACCATCATAGACGATAAGGCGTCACAGGGCCGCGCTCTGGCCGACGATCCCGTCCGAGCGACCGTCGGTCACCCGAACGGCGCATCGGTGCAGGTCACTGGACGGTCATGGGACGCGCAGCAGCAGGGCCCCGGGCCCGACCCACGCGGTGAGCGCCGTGACATCACCGACGAGGTCCCCGTCGACCTGGAGCGTCGCCGACCCGGTGACCTCCAGGTGGATCCGCCGGGCCTGGGCGTGGTCGATCCGGCCGATCTTGGCCGGCAGCGCGGTCCGCATCCCCGCACCCTGGAGCACCACCTCGCCGAGCAGCTGGGCCCAGCCCGCCAGGCCGCCGCGGGTGTCGACGACGGCCACGTCCAGCAGACCGTCGTCGAGCAGCGCGTCGGGCAGCAGGACGATCCCCCCGGGCAGGCGGCCGCAGTTGCCGATCATCGCCGAACGCACCCAGGCGGTCTGCGGCTCCCCGTCGTCGCGGGTCACCCGCACCTGGTGCCGGGTGCCGTGCAGGTGCCGGAACCCGGCGAGGAAGTACGCCACCCAGCCGACCCGGGCCTTGAGGTCGTCGTCGGTGTCGGCGACCAGCGCACCGTCGAACCCCAGCCCGGCGATGGCGACGAACATGTGCTCCTCGGGGCCCCAGTCCGCGGCGTCTCGGCGTTCCACCCGCAGCCGGCCGACGTCGACCGTCTTGTCCCGCCCGTCCACCACCGCCCGCAGCGCACCGGCCGGGTCGCCGACCGGTACGTCGACGTTGCGGGCCAGCAGGTTGCCGGTACCGGTCGGGACCAGTCCCATCGGCACGCCGGAACCGACCATCACCTCGGCCACCGCCCGCACCGTCCCGTCCCCGCCGACCGCCACCACGACGTCGGCCCCGGCCTTCAGCGCCGCCCGGGCCTGACCGCCACCGGGGTCGGCCACGGTAGTCGTCAGCCACAGCGGGTCGGGCAGGCCGCGCTCGGCGCAGGCGGCCAGCAGCTGGGACCGCACCGCGTCGCCGTCCGGTTTCGACGGGTTGACGACGAACGCGATCCGCGGGACCCACGGCCCGGACCTGGTCTGGGGCCCGGCGGCCGACGGTGCCGCGACCGGGCGGCGGCGCACCACCAGGGCCACCAGCAGGACCACCGCGGCCACCACCGCGGCGACCAGCGCCCAGGTCGTGCCGCTCACGCCGGTCAGCCTACGCCGACCGGTTCTGCCGGGCGTGACGGGGTCGTCCCGACCGCGACGAGGCTGGCGCTCCCCGGGCGAGAGGTGCGTCGGACGTGCTGCTGGACGCCGCACCAGCAGAGACGCACGCTGTGGACACCGGAGGGTGCGGGCTCCGGGGCGGACGTCGGCACCGTCACCGCCGTGCCTGGCAGCGCGTGCCGCGACCGCCGCCCCGGAACCGTGCACCGGCTCCCCGGGCGCGAGGCCCGATGGCGATGGGGAACCGGTGCTGGTGTATCGGTGCCCCAGGCGGCGGCCTGAACCGCAAGACCAGCGTCGTCGCCCCAACGGACCTGTGCCCGCCGCACCTCGACCGCCCGGCGGTGCGGGCCCGCCGACCGGATGCGCCGGGTAGACCCCACCTCCGGCCGGACAGGCAGGCTGACCCGTCGCCCGCCCCGTCAGGGACCGGTCACGCCGCGCAGCGTCATCGGGGTGACCGTGGTGCCGGACCGCTCAGTGGTCCGGGCCCGCCAGACGATCGGGCTGTCGTGCGCGACTCGACGACTCGACGCGCCGCCGGCTGGGCTGAGCACCTCGCCGGGTGGCGCGACGCTGCCGTGCGCACGTCCGGCCGGTTCGTGGCGCACGACCGGTTCGGCGTCCCCGCCTGGTTCCAGCACGGGCTCGTCATCGCCAGTCGCGAGGCGCGGCGGGTCGGGACGCGGCTCGTCGCCCGCCGCTACGACCTGGCCCGCGCCGCGGTGGTCGTGACGCTGGTCGCGACGATCGCGGCGAGCAGCGTCGGTCTCGTCGTCGGCGACGCCCGGCTGCTGGCCGCGGAGCAGGCCCGGCACCAGCTCCTGGCCGACCAGGCCCGGGCCGACGAGGTGGTCCAGGCCCGGGCGGCCGCTGCTGCCAGCGCCCAGGTCGCCATCGACAAGGCCGAGGCCGTGCGGACCGACGCCGCCGAGGCCGCGGTGCCCGACGAGACCCTCGCCACGCTCGACGCGGCGACCGCCCAGGTCCAGGTCCTGGTCGAGCAGGTGTACACGGCACCGGTGAGCCACAGCCCGCCCAGCGGCGCCACGCAGCCCAGGGCCGCGGCACCGACCCCGTCCCCCACCACGACCGGCGGCCGGGCGGCGGAGAGCCCGACCAGCGACCCGCTCCCGACCGGCCTGCCGGTGACCAGCCCGCAGACGCTGCCCGACCTGGCCGCCGACGGTGCGGCGATCATCGACGTCGTCCCGACCGCCGTCGACGAGATCAGGGAGACGCTGCCCGAGGTCACCGTGGACGACGAGGCTCTGGTCCAGCTGCTGGCCGCGGTCGACCAGCTGGCCGAGTCCACCGCCGAGGTGGCCGCCGCGGCCGAGGCCAACCGGGTCGCCGCCGAGCTCCAGAGCACCTACGAGCAGGCCGTCGCCGAGGCCGAGGCCGCCCACGAGGCGGCGCAGGCCGCCGCCTCCCAGAGCCGCGCGGCCCGGCTGCGCGCCGACGCCCACAGCCTCGACGGCTACTCCAACGGCCAGGTGCCGTCGTCCGCCCTGTGCGCACCCGCGTTCAGCCTGAACGCCCGGCTGCGCTGCGACGCCGCCGAGATGCTGGACGGGCTGAACCAGGCGTACCGGGCCCGGTTCGGCCGCAACCTGTCGGTCACCGACTCCTACCGGACCCTCAACGGCCAGATCGCCTGCCGCGAGACCAAAGGCTCCCTGTGCGCCAACCCCGGCACCTCCAAGCACGGTCTGGGCCTGGCCGTCGACCTCGGCGGCCCCGAGGCCCGGATCGGCACCGTCGAGCACCAGTGGATGCTCGACCACGTCACCGAGTACGGCTGGAACAAGCCGAACTGGTCGCTACCCACCGGCAGCAAACCCGAACCCTGGCACTTCGAGTTCGTCGGCGCTCCCTGACTCACACGTTCGAGAACGACTCAGTGGCAGTCTGGCCGTCGGTCGCATAGTCCACCTGGAGACGCGACGGGACGGTTCCGGTGTCGGCGTAGAGCACCTGGACGTGCGCTGCCACATGCTGACCGTGGTTCACCGCCTCGGCCAACCGCATCCCCAGAGCTGCCAGACCCTGCGCAGCAGGCCCGCCCAGAGACATCAGCAGAGCACGCGGGCTGACACCCCCCGGCCACGCACCAGACAGCGCCACGAACGGATGCTCGTCCTGACCGTACGCCCCCACCGAGGGCAGCGGATCCGCCACGACCTCGACCAACCGAGCCTGTTCGTCGGTGCGCAGCACCACTGCGTACCGGCCGTCAGCAGGGTGCACCACATAGGTCGTCGAAGCCTGGGAACCGTCCAGCACCGGGTTCGGCACCGAGGCCGTCCCCGGTATGGTCTCGATATAGCAGACCCGACCGGTCGGGTCGGTGAAGTAGTCCACCTCGACACCGCCAGACAGGCTCACCCGGTACAGCGCGTCAGGCTCAGGCGTCATACCCAGGTCAGGCTGGGCAACCATGTCCAGTTCAAAGATACGCATGTTCGCCGGACGGGGGCGCATCGCATTCGTGGGGATAACCCACCCCCCGCGCAGACCACCCTCGGGAACCCACTCTCCCCTTTCCCGGTCGAAGACCGTCAGATAAGGACCATTACGCACGAACCTGCCCGACGGACGGATCGTACCCGGCGGCGGCGGTTGGCGCGGATAGGGCGGAGCCTCCGCCTCTGGCACCGGGACTGTTAGTAGCACGTTCACGTCGACCGACGCTGCTTCGGTGGTCATGACGTCAGCCAAGCCGAGCACGTCTGCCCGCGCTACACCGGAGTGAAGAAAGTACCTGGGCCGGGACATTTCTTGGGCTGCGATGCGCGCAGCCTCACCCAGGGCGCGTATCCCGGCTCGGGTCAACCGCATGGTAACCGTATCACCGTCCATCACCAGTTCAAGGTCCGCCTGCCCGGTACTTGCCGTGTTCGGGGTGACGATCTGCTCTACCCCAAACAACGGTGTCGCTACCTGCACCCTGGGAGTTCTGATATCAATGAGCACGTCATACAGCTGTGCAACCAGCCCTGGCGCGAGCCCAGTGCGCTTGCGCAGATCTTCTCTGTCGCACGAAAGGTACGACTCGCGGAGGGCGAGACCCAGCCTCTTAGCCTCGGTCCTGCTGGTTGACACAAGCGCCGTATCGTCAGAGAGAGTGATCCTCATGATCAGAATTTCACGTACTCTACGGCATCTTTAAGAAACTCCTTCTTCGGTAGCTCGTACGCAGACGATGAATAGTCGCTCCTTCGGACTATGAAACGGCTTGCATCTTCGTCGTACCAACCTCTTGTTCCGTCTTTCATTATCCATCCTTCCTCTCGGGTGACATAGCTGTGAAGGTATTCGGCGACTTCGTCGTCAGTCCAGTTCTTGGCCCATGAGTGGCTCCCTCTGCCTCCTTCGTCGATGATCTCCTGACGGATGTGAAGGACACCCTGGTACGCCGCTTGGTCGCAGTTGTCCATAGTGACCGGCACACGCGGTCCGTAGGGTATCTGGGCGGCGCCTTCGTCGCCGCCGGTGCGGATGCGCTGGCGGGTCTGTGCGGTCCAGGCTCTGGGGTTGTCGGCGATCTGGCGGGTGGCGGCGCGGGCGCCGCGTCCGACCGTTGCCCCGGCGAAGTTGCCTGGACCGAAGGTCAGCACCACGCCCAGAGTGTCGGCGGCCAGCTGGCCGGGGGTGGCGTTGGCGAAGTAGCTGCGGGTGGCCTCGCCGGGGTCGCGGACGAAGGTGGCGATCCCGGCGGACTTGTCCAGGCCCCAGGTCAGGACCCCGGAAACCCCTAGGGCCAGGCCCAGGGACCCGCCGGAGGCGCCGACCAGCAGGGCGATGCCCAGGCCGACGGCGATCTGCTGGCCTGGTGACAGGGAGCTCCACCACCGGGAGACGGAGTCCAGCAGGCCGGCCAGCCAGTCCCAGCCGCCCTGCATGCTCGGCCCGGTGCCCTGGGCCAGGTGCGGGGCCAGGACCAGGGCGGCGACCAGGAGCCCGGCCAGCAGACCGGCGGCCAGCAGGCGGGCGCGCCAGGGGTGGGCCTGCCCGGCGTGGTGCTCCATGCCCAGCTCGCGGGCTGTGCGCTGGCCCGAGACGGCGGCGGCGGCACGGCGGGCGGCGGCCAGGCGCGGTTCGCCCGGGTCGCGGGTGTGGGCCAGGGCCGCCTGTCCCAGGTCCCGTCCGGCGATCCAAACCAGCGCCAGCAGCGCGTTGAGCGCGCTGGCGACCGCCTGACCGGGCCACCGGGCACGGGCGTGCCAGGCCGACAGCCCCGCCCCGGCCTGCGCGACCCAGCGCCAGGCCGGGCCGGGCACCAGGTTCGTGCCGGGCCGGGCGGCCAGGCGGAAGGCGTCCACGGCCAGGCACACCACGAACAGCACGACGAACGCCGCCGGTCGGTACTGGGCGTGGCCGGTCCACTGCCAGGGGACCTGCAGCCACCACGGCACCGCCGAACCCGCCGCCAGCCAGGCGTCCCCGGCCTGGATACGCGCGTTGCAGGCCAGGTGGTCCGACATCATCGTGACCAGCACCGCTACGGGCACCGCCAGCGCCCCGGCCCGCACCGCCACCCGCGCGGCCGCCGACCTGGCCCGCACCGACCGCCAGGCCACCACACCCAGCCCGGCGACCCCGGCCACCAGGGCGGTGGCCATGGCGTGCCCGGCGAACACCACCGGGTCGCCGGTCCAGGACGCGGTGCTGACCAGCTCGGTCGGAATCGGCCACACCCCGAAGTGCACCCAGTCCACCGGCAGGCCGTCGGGACCGACCGCCTCCAGCACCGCCAGCCCCTTGTTGTCGGTCGTGACCCACCAGGTGCGCCGCACCGCCTCCTCCACGGCCTCGAACGCCACCCCCGAGGCCAGTCCCAGCAGCACGAAGTCCACCGCCGCGAACCGGCACACCCGGCGCGGGGCCGCCACGGCCAGCACCACCACCGGGACGACCTTCAGGGCCTCCTCGCCGATCCCGGCCACGAACGTCGGCGCGCCCAGGCCCACGCCGAGCAGCCCACCCACGTCGGCCGACACCGCCCGCAGCACCGCCCCGGTCGCCATCGACCACACCAGGCACGCCGAGAAGAACCGCAGGAGCCCCGACCAGGTCAACGTCTTGGTCCGGGCCGCGAAGAACCAGGCCACCACCACCCACAGGGCGCCCAGCCACACCCGCACCCCCTGCCGGGCATCCGGCACCACCGCGACCACCACCAGCAGGTACACCGGGGCCAGCCAGGCCACGACCGTGCGCCCCAGACGCAGCCGCCGCGCCAGCACCGGGCGCCCAGCCAGCCACCGGGCACGACGCTGCGCCCACGCCTGCCACCACTCGACCGCAGACGCGCCAGCCCCGCCGGGCCGACCGCTGACAGCCGCGAACGACACCCCGACCCTCCTCCGCGAAACGGACAAGCCGAACGTATCACCCCAGCACACTGCCCTCCTCTCCCTGCCGCCTCTCCGTCCCCACCCGCCCCCGAGCCATAGAACCGATAAGTGTGTGCTAGTTCGTGGGTTCCACGCCGTTCCACCGTTTCGAAACGGTGGAACGGCGTGGAGACCACGAGCTGGAGCATACTTATCGGATTACGAGGTGTGGCGAGCCAGCGAGGGGCGCTACGCGCGAACCGTCCCAGACCAGGGGCGCGACGGGCCCGGAAGGGTGGACGGTGGGGCATAGGGGGTTTCCCTGGCGGACAGATAGGACTATCCTGACGTGAGGTAAGGCTTCCCTAACGAACAGGCGCCGTGTCGTGAACCTCGTCAACGTTCCCTCTGGGCACGACGTCCGGATCGTCGGTCTCGATACCGAGCCTGGGCTCGCGCTGCGGATGAGCGAGCTGGGGCTGCGGGTCGGGGCCGTCGTGCGGGTCGTCCACCACGCGCGGGGCGGTGGCCGGGTGGTCGCCGTGGGCACCGACCGGATCGCGCTGGACCTGGCCGCCTGCCGGGGCGTGCGGCTGGTACCGGTGCAGTGAGGGGGTCCCGCAGCGGGGTATTGCCGGTGGGCCGCCACCAGAACGCGCCTACCGGCGGCGCTGCCCTCGGTGCGGGTCCGGCCGGACGCACGGCCGTCGTCGCCCTGGTCGGCAACCCGAACTCTGGCAAGTCCACGCTGTTCAACTCCATGACGGGGGCGCGGCAGGCCGTCGTCAACGCCCCGGGCACCACGGTCGAGGTGGCGTCGGGCACCTGGAAGGCCGCCGGGGTGCGGCTGCTGGACCTGCCCGGTGCCTACTCGCTGCTGGCCCGCTCGCCCGACGAGGAGGTCACGGCCCGCACCGTCGCCGGTGAGGGACTGGACGGTCCGCCGGATCTCGTCGTCATGGTGCTCGACGCCTCCGCGCTGTCCCGGTCGTTGTACCTGGCCGGGCAGGTCGGGCTCAGCGGAGCCGCGACGGTGGTCGCGGTGACGATGACCGACGTGGCCCGGTCCCGCGGCGTCACCGTGGACGCTGCGGCGCTGGCGCAGCGGCTCGGGGTGCCCACGGTCGTCGTCGACCCGCGCACCGGGGCCGGGACCGACAGGCTGGTCACCGTGGTGCGCGACGCCCTGACCACGCCCCCGCACCTGCGGCTGACCGCCGGGACGCCGGACGGGACGTCACCGCACGGCCAGACGGCCGACCAGGCCCCAGTGCACCCGCTGACGCAGGCCGACGCCCGGTTCGGGGACGTCGAGGCGCTGTTCGCCTGGGTCGCCGAAGTCCAGGCGCAGGTGGCCTCGGCCCCCGCGGCGCGCCCGTCGCGGTCCGACCGGGTGGATGCCTGGCTGCTGCGGCCGTGGGTCGGGGCGCCGGTGTTCCTCGCCGTGCTGTGGGCGGTGTTCCAGCTGGTGACGGTCGTGGCCGTGCCCGTGATGGACGCGATGGGCTGGCTGGTCACGGACTGGTTCGGCGGCTGGGTCGTCCGGGGGCTGGAGGCGCTGTCGGCGCCCGTGTGGCTGACCGGGTTCGTCGCCGACGGCCTGCTGGTCGGCGTGGCGACGGTGGCGTCGTTCGCGCCGCTCATGGTCGTGGTCTTCTTCGCCGTCGGGCTGCTGGAGGACTCCGGCTACCTGGCGCGGGCCTCGTTCGTCGCCGACCGGGCGATGCGCAGGCTGGGCCTGGACGGGCGGGCGGTGCTGCCCATCGTCGTCGGGTTCGGCTGCAACCTGTCCGCGCTGGTGTCGCTGCGTACCCTGCCCAGCGTCCGGCAGCGGATGCTCACCGCCCTGCTGCTGCCGTTCACCTCGTGCACCGCCCGGCTGGCGGTGTACCTCATGCTCGCCACGGTGTTCTTCGGCGACCACGCCGGGACCGTCGTGCTGGCCATGTACCTGCTGTCGGCGCTGCTGGTCGTCGGGATCGGGCTGCTGCTGCGCCGTACCGGGTTCCGCGACCTGGGCCACGAACCGTTGGTCCTGGCCCTGCCCGCCTACCAGCGACCCCGGCTGCGCGGCCTGGTCACCTCGACCGTGACCCGTACCAGCGCTTTCGTCACCACCGCCGGGAAGGTCATCGTGGCGACCCTGGCCGTGGTGTGGCTGCTCATGGCGGTCCCGGTGACCGGCGGGCACCCGGTCGGCGACGTGCCCACCAGCGACAGCCTGTACGGCCGGGCCGCCGACGCGGTCGCGCCGGTGCTCGCCCCGGCCGGGTTCGGCGACAGCGGTGCGGTCTCGGCCCTGGGGACCGGGATCGTGGCGAAGGAGGTCGTCGTCGGCTCCCTGGCGCAGGCCTACGGCTCCGGCGGCAGCGACAGCGCGGACGACTCCTGGACCGAGGGGATGCGCACGACGTTCGAGCGCACCTCGGGCGGGCACGGCGCTGTCGCGGCCCTGGCGTTCCTGGTGTTCGTCCTGGCGTACACCCCATGCCTGGCCACGGTCGCCGAGCTCAAGCGCCAGGTCGGCTGGCGCTGGACCGCCGGGTCGGTCGCCGGGTCGCTGCTGCTGGCCTGGACCCTGGCGGTCCTGGTCTTCCAGGTGGGGAGCCGACTGTGACGAACGGCCTGGCCCGCCCGGACGGGACCCGTTCCCTGCTCACCGAGGTGCTCCGGGAGACCGCCACCGGGGCGACACCCCCGACGGTCGCCTCCCGCCTGGGCCTGGACACCGGCCTGGTCGAGACGATGCTCGACCACGCCCAGCGGATCGGCCTGGTCCTTGCCCCGGGCTGCGGCTCGTGCACCGGCGTGCCTGCCGCACCGTCCTGCGCGGGCTGCCCGATCAGCCAGGCATCCCGGTGACGGGGGCGCGGACCCGGGCTTCAGGCTACGGCGTGGCGTAGCTGGCGATCAGGTCGTCGGCCATCCACCGGGCGTCCTCGAGGCGCGCGGCCTCGGCGGTGAACTCGCTGTCGTTGATCAGCAGGTAGTCGGTGGTGGTCGGCGGGCCGTCGTTCCAGGTCACGTCCACCGCCTTCCACTGCCCGTCGACATAGGCCTTGTTCCAGGCGTGGGGGACATCACCCTCGAGCAGGTTGCCGGACACGACGACGGTCGGTACCCCGGCAGCGTTGGCCAGCAGGTGGAACGCCTCGGCATACGACTCGCAGACGCCTTTGCCGTCGAGCAGCACCCCTGAGGCGTTCCAGGCGTACAGGTACTCGCGGGGCAGGACGAAGCCTTTTTCCGGCTCGTCGGGCAGCTGCGCGGCCGCTTCGGTGTCGTAGCGGGCGTTCTTGGTCAGCCAGCCGTTGATGGCCACGACCTTCTCCACGTCCGTCATCGACTCGTCGACGGTCTCCGCGAGGATGGTCGTCACCGCCTCCAGCAGCTGCTGCTGGACCGCCGCCTGCTCGGCCGCCGAGTAGCCGTAGCCGATCTGGCACGAGCCCGGATCGCAGCCGTAGGTCTGGACGTCGATCACGTACGGGTTCTGGGCGATCGCTTCCAGCACCGCGTCTATCGCCTGGGCGGAGTCGTCGAGCTGGTAGGCCCGCAGGTCGATGTCCACCTCGTGCTTGATCATGCTCTGGGCGAGGTACTTGACCATGTCCTGCGAGCCGTAGACCGGGTACGGCGAGTCGGGGTCCACCGGGACGGGCAGCGGCGGTGGGCCCTCCGCCCGGTTCTGGGCGTGCACGTCGTACGACGGGTCCGCGACGCCGAACAGACCGACCGACCCCAGCCCACCCAGCCACAGGACGCCCACGAACAGCGCGACCAGCGCGACCAGTGCCAGCGTGCTCTTCTGCACCGGGCGCGGCACGTGACCCACCGGCGGCTGGTGACCCGGCAGCGGTCCGTAGCCGGGCGGTCCCTGCGGCGACCGGTGGTCCGACGGCCACCCATAGAGCCAGCCAAGACCGTCGTCGGGCCCGACCGCGGGCACCCGGTCGTCAGGCCCGACCTCGGGCACCCGGTTGTCAGGCACAGACGCGGCCCAGGCGGTCGACGGCGGCCCGGGCACCAGGTACGACGGTACCGACCCGTCAGCCACCGGCCTGGGCCCGCCCGGAGACGGAGGGGGCTGTCGGACCGGCCCCAGGTCAGGCGCGTCCGGTTCGGACGGCCCAGCGGCATGACGCATGCCCCCGCTGCCGCGACGTGGCGCATCGGCCGGACCCGGCGCCCGGTGACGGCCGACCGACGGCGGCCGGGAGGCACCATCGCCACCGAACGGCGCGAACGGACTGGTCTGACTCACAGATAGACCATAGTCGACGACCTCGGCCCAGGCGGCCGATTCGGCCGATATACCCGACCAGGTCCGGTCAGCCGTCGACGTCCAGCACCACCGGCACGTGGTCCGACGGCCCGGCTCCCTTGCGCTCCTCGCGGACGATCCTCACGCCGGTCACCCGTTCCGCCAGCGTCGGCGAGGCGTACGCCAGGTCGATGCGCATCCCCTCGTCGCGCGCGAACCGCAGCTGCTGGTAGTCCCAGAAGGTGTAGGTGTGCTCGGCCGGGACGTGCACCCGGGTGGTCTCGGTGTACCCGGCGTCGACGAACGCCGCCAGCGCGGCCCGTTCCGCGGCGCTGACGTGGGTGCGGCCGGCGAAGACCGCCCGGTCCCACACGTCGGTGTCCAGCGGTGCGACGTTCCAGTCGCCGACCAGCGCCACCTGGGCGGTCGGCTCGTCGGCCAGCCACCCGGCGGCGGCGGTGCGCAGCGCGGCCAGCCAGGCCAGCTTGTACCGGTAGTGCGGGTCGTCCAGCGTCCGGCCGTTGGGCACGTACAGGCTCCACACCCGCACCCCGCCACAGGTCAGGCCCAGCGCCCGGGCCTCGACCACCGGCGGGTCGCCCCAGGTGGGCTGGCCGAGGAAGCCGCGCACGATATCGACGGCACCGATCCGGGAGACCACCGCTACCCCGTTCCACTGGTCGAACCCGTGGCTGACCACCCGGTACCCGGCGTCGATGAACGGGTCGCGGGGGAACGCCTCGTCGCTGACCTTCGTCTCCTGCATCGCCAGCACGTCGACCTGCTCCCGGGCCAGGAAGTCCAGCACCCGGTCCAGCCGGGTGCGCACCGAGTTCACGTTCCACGTCGCCATCCGCACGCACCGAACCTACCGCGCCGGGCTCTGTACGCGGCCTCATGAGCCTCGGGCCGCGGCTCGCACCTCACGGTGGAGACCGTCTCCACCTTCAGGACGAGCCAGGCCGCGCCGACATCAACCGTGTGGTTCATGCCGTGGACCGTGCTCGCCAGTACGGTTTTTTTGCAGCGCAAGGAAAGGAGCGTGATGTGATAGTCGCCGAAGGACTGTCGAAGACGTACGGCAAGGTTCGAGCCGTCGACCACGTATCGTTCACGGTCGAGCCCGGGCGGGTGACCGGGTTCTTGGGCCCCAACGGGGCCGGGAAGTCCACGACCATGCGGATGATCCTGGGCCTGGACCGGCCCACCGCTGGCCGGGTCACCGTCAACGGCGCCCCGTACACCCATCACCGGGCGCCGCTGACCCAGGTCGGGGCGCTGCTGGAGGCCAAGGCCGTGCACCCGGGCCGCACCGCACGGGCGCACCTGATGACCGTCGCGGCCACCCACGGTATCGGCCGGGCCCGGGTCGACGAGGTCCTGGGCCTGACCGGCCTGAGCGACGTCGCCGGCAAACGGGTCAAGGGTTTCTCGCTGGGTATGGGCCAGCGGCTGGGTATCGCCGTGGCGCTGCTGGGCGACCCGGCCACGCTGATCCTGGACGAACCGGTCAACGGCCTGGATCCCGAAGGCGTCAAATGGGTCCGCGACCTCAGCCGGATGCTGGCCGCCCAGGGGCGGACGGTATTCCTGTCCAGCCACCTCATGGCCGAGGTCGCGCAGACTGCCGACCACGTCATCGTCATCGGGCGCGGCCGGATCCTGGCCGACACCCCGATCTCGGCGCTGCTGGCCGGGTCGGGCCAGGAGTCGTCCCGGCTGCGCGCGCCCCGCGCCGCCGAGCTGGCGACCGCCCTGCGCACCAAGGGTTTCGCCGTGCGGCAGACCGATGCCGAGCACCTGGACGTCGCCGCGGCGACCAAGGACATCGCCGAGACGGCCCTGGCCGCGCAGATAGCCGTGCACGAGCTCGCCCCGGTGCGGACCTCGCTGGAAGAGGCCTACCTGGCGCTGACGGCCGACGAGGTCGAGTACCGCTCCAGCGTCGGCGCCCCCAGCAACCCCTATCAGCAGCCCGACCAGCAGCCCGACCAGCAGCCCGACCAGCCCAGCACCGTTCCGACGCGGCCCGTGGAGGTAGTCCGATGACCACGCACTCCCCAGACCTGGTCCCTACGGACGCCTCGGACCGGCTGCGCGTGACCTTCGGCCGGGTGGTGGTCTCCGAGTGGCGCAAGATGGTGACCCTGCGCTCGACCTGGTGGACCCTCAGCATCATGGTGGCGCTCCACGCCGGTATCGGGCTGCTGATGGCGGTCTACACCCGGATCAACGGCAGCAACCTCACACCCGAAGAGGCCACCGACTGGGCGGTCGGCCCGACCCAGATGACCCAGCTGGCGATCGTGGTGCTGGCCGTGATGACCATCACCTCGGAGTACGCCACGGGCCAGATCCGGGTCTCCGCGACCGCCGTCCCCAGCCGTCTGCCGATCCTGACCGCCAAGGCCCTGGTGCTCGGCTGCGTCACGCTCGTCGCCGGGGTGCTGGGCGTCGCGCTGTCCGTGGGTGCCAGCATGGTCGTCGGCGGCGGCACGGTGGCGTTCACCCTGTCGGGGACGGAGACCGCCCGCCTGCTGGCCGCCACACCGCTGTACCTGGTCGGGATCGCCCTGGTCAGCCTCGGTGTCGGCGCGCTGATCCGCAGCACCGGGGGCACTATCGCCACCATGATGGGCCTGCTGCTCGTCGTCGAGCAGATCCTCATGGCGATCCCGTTCCACCTGACCAAGCTCATCGCGCCGTGGCTGCCGAGCAACGCCGGCTCGCTGATCCGCTACGACCTCGACTTTCTGGAGACCGTGAAAGAGGTCGTCGCCCCTGGTGCCTACCTCGGGCCCTGGGGAGGTTTCGCCGTCCTGCTGGGCTGGGCGGTGCTGTTCGGAGTCCTCGCCGGGGTCCGGCTGCGCAGCCGCGACGTCTGACCAGCGACGACGACCTGGTGCGGCGGGCGATGCCCGCCGCACCAGGTCGTCCAGCGGGCGGTCAGAGGGTGAGGAGCATGCGGGTGTTGCCCAGGGTGTTGGGCTTGACCCGGGCCAGGTCGAGGAACTCCGCGACCCCGTCGTCGTGGGAGCAGCGCAGCTCGTCGTACACGTCGGGGTCGACGATCGTCCCCTCGATCGGGACGAAACCGTGCCGGGCGAAGAAGTCCACCTCGAAGGTCAGGCAGAACACCCGGGCCAGACCCAGCGCCCGGGCCCGGTCCAGCAGCGCGGCCAGCAGCCGGTGGCCCAGGCCGGTGCCGCGCTGCTCGGGCGCCACGGCCAGGGTGCGCACCTCGGCCAGGTCCGACCACATGACGTGCAGCGCCCCGCAGCCCACGATCGCGCCGGTCTCGTCAGAAGCCACGAGGAGCTCCTGCACCGCCTCGTAGTACCCGACCATGTGCTTGGCCAGCAGGATGCGCCGGGTCGCGTACGGCTCGACGAGCGCCGCGACCGCCGGGACGTCGCGCGGCAGTGCCGCCCGCACCTGCACCGATGTCACCGAGACAGGTTACAGCAGGCAGCCTTCTTCCTTCGGCGGGTCGAGGGTCGGCTACAGGCCGTCCACGACCGCCGCGGCGGCCTGCAGCCAGGCCTCGCGGGTGTCGGCGCGCAGCCGGGTGAAGTCGATCGGTCCGCCCGCGACCAGCGCCGGGTCGAAGGGGACCTCGACGACCGTGCGGGTCAGCGCCCCGAAGTGCTGGCGCAGCCGTTCGCGCAGGTCCTTGTCGGCCTTGCGGTCCGGGGCGGACAGGATCGTCACCGCCGACCGCACGACATCGGCCAGCCCCGCGGCCCGCAGCGCGTCGACCGCCCAGGCGGCGGCCTGCGCGGCGTCCTCCCGGACGGTCGTGACGATGACCAGCCGGTCGGCCGTCTCGACGGCCGCCCGCCAGTTCGACGACCGGATGTTGTTGCCGGTGTCCACCACGATGGTCCGGTAGAACCGGGTCAGCACGGTGTGCAGCGCGTTGAACGACCGGGCGTCGACGAAGGCCCCGGAGGCGGCGTCCTCGTCGGAGGCCAGCACGTCGAACTGCTCGGCGGCCTGGGTGCGCACGTAGCGGTCCAGGTCGCCGACGCGGACCTCCCCGGCGGCGAGCAGCTGGGGCAGAGCCGCGAGCAGGTCCAGCGCGGTCCCGCCGGAGGCCTTGGTCGCCGACCGCCAGCCCAGCGTGCCGTGGGTCTCGTTGTTGTCCCAGGCCAGGGAGTACCCGCCGCGCTGCTGGCCGAGCGTCGCCGCGAGCATCAGCGTCGCCGTGGTCTTGTGGGCACCGCCCTTGGGGTTGACCACGACGACGGTGCGCGGCCCGTCCAGGGGACGGCGTACCGCCTCGGTCGCGGCCAGGTGCCGCCGCTCGGCCTCGCCGGGCCGGGGCGAGAGCAGGCCGAAGGTCAGCCGCCGGACCCAGGCCCGCAGCCCCTGGGTGGCCACGGCCTGCTGGCGACGGCGGCGCGGGGCGAGCAGCTCGCCGAGGCTGGTCTGCTCGGCCTCGCCGTCCGACGGCTCGGCCGCAGGGTCGGCCGAGCCGTCAGCCGGGTGTCCGGCAGGCTCTGGCGCCGCCGGGTAGTCGGGCTCGGCGTACTCGGGCTCGGCGTACTTCGGGGCGGTGTACTCCGGGGCGTACCCGGGTGCCGACCCGTGGTCGACGGCGGGCAGGTACTCCGGTTCGTAGTCGGCCACCGTGTCTTCCAGCGAGCGCGTGACGCTCAGCGGCGGGGCCACCACCTGCGGCCCGGAGAACGGCTGCCCGACCGCTGGGGTGACCGGCGCCCGCGTCGGCAGCGGGCTGACCGGCCGTGGGACGACCGGCAGCGGTCCGGGCACCGCCTCGTCGACCGCCCCGACGGCGGGCACCGGTGCCGAGGCGGTCTCCGGCGGCGGTGCTTCGTCGACCCGGCCGTCGGGGTGCACCAGCAGCAGCCACATCCCGTCGGGGTCGCGGACCTCGGCGGGCAGCGGGTGGCCCGCCGTGCCCGCCAGGGCGGCGATCCGGCCGGTGATCTGGGAACCGACGTCAGACATGTCGGCGCCCAGCACGTCCTCGCGCAGACCGTCGACGGTGACGTACCCGGTGCCGTCCGCCCGGACCTCGGCGACGATCTGCGGGGCCGCGCCCGGCCCGGTCCTGGGCAGCTCCGCAGGCACGGTACCTGCGGCGCCCTGCGTGGGGGCGCCCTGTGCGTCGCTCTCATTCATCGTCAGTCCTTCGTTCGACGGTCCGGCCCGGAAGACCGCAGACGGAAACCATAGATCGATTGCACCACGTCGCGGAACTCCGGGGTGGTGCTTTCGTCTCACCTGAGACTCGTGTGCTCATCCCCACCAGTCGTCCTCCGTCTCGACCTCGACCCAGACGGTGTGCCCGGCGGCCGGGTCGTCCAGCACCCCCCACGACCCGGCCAGCGCGCCCAGGATCGCCAGGGCGGGCGGGCTGGGGTCGGACGAGTCCTGCGCGTCGTCGACCACCTCGACCCGGACGGTCTGCCCGTCAAAACGGACCCGGACGGTGATCCGTTCCGGGGAGCGCACCAGGGCCTGACCGACAAGCTCAGCCGCCAGCAGCTCGACCACCTGGTTGGCCGAACCACCGACCCCGGCCTCGCCCAGGGTGGCCATCACCCAGTGCCGGGCGGTGCGGGTCGCGGGCAGCTGCGGATCGACCTGGAGGCAGGCGTCGACCAGCGCCGGGCGGCGCCGCCGCCGCACGTCGCTCAGGTCCGGGACCTCTGACACGGTCTAAGACTGCCCGAGATTGCGCCTCCGTGCCGGGTGTTCGGGGGAAGAAGAACGGGGAAGAACCCTCATAGGTGATGTTCTCGCCCGTCAACGAACCACTCGACCAGCTGTCTGGTCAAGACTTCCTCAAAGGAGTGGTCGTCGTGCTCCTGCGCGATCCAGGCTGTGAACCGCCCGTCGACCAGCGCGTCCAGCTCGGCCCGGCAGGCGTCCGGCTGGCGCACCGCCCGCAGCAGCAGCGCCTCGGCCTCCTCGGGGCTGTGCCAGAAGAAGGGGTAGCCGTCCGGCACCAGCGCCCGGGCCCAGCCCGCGTCCGGCAGGATCCCGACGACGCCCGCGGCCAGCGCCTCGACGTACACCAGGCCGTACGACTCCTCGGTCGCCGTGGCCAGGAACGCCGTGGTGGAGGCCAGCGCCTCCCAGTACGAGCCGCGGGTCGCGGTCAGCGGTCCCACCCAGATCCAGTCCTTGCCGGAGACCTTCATCGCCAGCTCGGAGACCAGGTGCGACTCGTGCAGCCGCATCTCCACCCGGACCGGCACCTGCTTGCGCACCCGCTCGACGACGTCCAGGAACACCTTGGGCTGCTTGCGCTCCGACAGGTAGATCGCCGGGTACAGCACCACCGGCACCTCCGGTTCGCGCCGGGGCTGCACATGGTCGACCCGGAACCCCAGGTTCACCCATGCCACCTGGGCTTTCGCGGCGACGCCCGGTGCGGTCCAGCGCTGCACCACCTCCCGCACCTCCGACGCGGTGCGCTCGGAGTTGGCGAAGGTCGGGAACAGCGCGAAGCTCAGCGCCGCGGTCAGCTGCGGCACCCGGTCGGCGTACTGCGCCGTCGGGCCCCACTGGAAGTTCATCACCGCGGGGTGCTGGCCGTTCTCGCGCAGGGTGCGCCACACCTGCGTGGAGTCCAGCACGTCGAGGTTCACCACGACCGTCGAGTCGCTCTCGACGAACTCCAACGGCACCTGGTCGAACCCGTCGCAGCGGCGCGTGGCCGGGCCGACGAGCACCGGGGCCAGGCCCGAGCGTCTGCCCAGGCGCAGCAGACGGCGCACCAGCGTCGCCCCGGCGTCGTGCCCGCCGACCCGTCCGGCGGGGTCGACGACCACCTGGTCCCACTTGATCGCCAGCCGCTTCATCGCTGCTCCTGGGCTCTGGTGCCGAAGGCTTCCGTGACAGCCTCGTCCACCGGCGGGTCCATCCCCGGACGCGGTCGTGGCACGGTGCTGTCGTACCCGGTGGCGTCCTGCCTGGGCGCAGGCACCTCGTCGTGGACGGCACCCCCCGGTTCGGGCGGCTCGGCCGGCAGGCCCCCAGCATCGCCGACACCGCCGCGGATCCGCATCCCGTAGAACGACCGGTGCACGAAGAAGGCCGAGACCACGAAGAACACCCCGGCCAGCCCGTGCACCAACCCGCCCCGGCCCTGCCCAGCCAGGCTCACCGCCAGCTCCACGGCCAGCAGGCCGAACAGCGTGGTGAACTTGATCACCGGGTTCAGGGCCACCGACGAGGTGTCCTTGTACGGGTCGCCGACGGTGTCGCCGACGATGGTCGCGTCGTGCAGGGCCGTGCCCTTGGCGTGCAGGTCGACCTCGACGACTTTTTTGGCGTTGTCCCAGGCACCCCCGGCGTTGGCCATGAAGATCGCCTGGTACAGCCCGAACACCGCGATGGACACCAGGTAGCCGATGAAGAAGTACGGTTCGACGAACGCGAACGACAGCGTCGCGAAGAACACCGCCAGGAACATCGTCAGCATGCCCTGCTGGGCGTACTGGGTGCAGATGTCCACCACCCGGCGGGAGTCGGCCTCGCTGGCCCGGGTCACCCCGTCCAGCCGGATGTTCTCCTTGATGAACTCCACCGCCCGGTACGACCCGGTGGTCACCGCCTGGATCGACGCCCCGGTGAACCAGTAGATCACCGCGCCGCCCGAGATCAGCCCCAGCAGGAACGGCGGGTGCAGCAGCGACAGGTTGCCCAGGTTGGTGGTCAGGCCGTCGGTCAGGGCCATGACGATGGAGAAGATCATGGTCGTCGCCCCGACCACGGCCGTACCGATGAGAACGGGTTTGGCGGTCGCCTTGAAGGTGTTGCCTGCCCCGTCGTTCTCTTCCAGCATGAGCTTGGCCGCGTCCCAGGCCGGGTCGACGCCGAAGTCCTGGCGCAGCTCGTCGCCGGTCCCCGCGGTCTCCTCGACCAGCGACAGCTCGTACACCGACTGGGCGTTGTCGGTGACCGGGCCGTAGGAGTCCACCGCGATCGTCACCGGCCCCATGCCCAGGAACCCGAAGGCCACCAGCCCGAAGGCGAACACCGCCGGGGCCGTCATCAGCGCGGCCAGGCCCTGCTCGCTGATCAGGTACGCGCCACCCATGAGCCCGACGACCGCCGCGCCCAGCCAGTACCCGGAGAAGTTGCCCGCGACCAGCCCGGACAGGATGTTCAGGCTCGGCCCGCCCTCACGGGACGACTTGACGACCTCGCGCACGTGCTTGGACGACGTCGAGGTGAAGACCTTGACCAGCTCGGGGATCAGCGCCCCGGCCAGGGTGCCGCAGGACACGATGGTGGCCAGCTTCCACCAGACCCCGTCGGCTGTCCCACCGGACAGGGCCAGGTACGACGTCACGTAGGTCAGCGCGATCGACGTCACCGATGTCACCCAGACCAGCTGGGTGAGCGGCTGCTCGAAGTCCATCCGCTTGGCGTTGCGGTAGCGCCGGACCACCACCAGGTCGTTGACCAGGTACGACGCCGCCGACGCGATGAGCATCACGGCCCGCACCGCGAAGAGCCACACCAGCAGCGTCGCTTGCACTACCGGGTCCGAGACCCCGAGCAGGACGAACGTCACCAGGGCGACACCGGTCACCCCGTAGGTCTCGAACCCGTCGGCGGACGGGCCCACGGAGTCGCCCGCGTTGTCCCCGGTGCAGTCGGCGATGACCCCGGGGTTGCGCGCGTCGTCCTCCTTGATCTTGAAGACGATCTTCATCAGGTCCGACCCGATATCCGCGATCTTGGTGAAGATCCCGCCCGCGATGCGCAGCGCCGAGGCGCCCAGGGACTCGCCGATGGCAAACCCGATGAAACAGGCCCCCGCCAGGTCCGCGGGCAGCCACAGCAAGATGACCAGCATCATCGCCAGCTCGGTGGAGATCAGCACCATGCCGATGCTCATCCCCGAGCGCAGGGGGATGCGGTGCAGCGGCAACGGCCGCCCGGCCAGCGCCGCGTGGGCGGTGCGCGAGTTCGCGAAGGTGTTCACCCGGATGCCGAACCAGGCCACACCGTACGACCCAGCCATCCCCAGCAGCGAGAACGCGATGATGATGGCGACCCGCCCCCAGGCGAACCCGACCAGCACCCGGTAGTACACGACGATGACCGTGGCGATGAACACCCACAGCGTCAGCAGGAACCGCCCCTGCCGCAGCAGGTACGTCTGGCACGTCGAGTAGATCAGCTCGGAGACCTCCCGCATCGACCGGTGCACCGGCAGCCGCCGCAGGCTGACGAACGTCATCACCCCGAAACCCAGCCCCATCAGGCAGACCAGCAGGCCCAGCGTCAGCACCAGCCGTCCGGACACGCCTCCGGCCAGGGACACCGCCGACAGGTCGGGCAGGACCAGCGCCGCCTCCCCGCCCCCGTGCGTCGAGTCCTGGTTCTGTCCAGCGGCTTGGTCGGCGCACCCGGTGAGCAGCGCCACGACGGCCACGGCCAGCCCGGCCAGCCGGTGCCGGGGCGTCCGTCCGTCCGGACGAGGCTCTGGGGTGCGACAACCACCCCCGCTGCGTCCGGTCGGAGTACATCCGGTCGCAGTGCGTCCGGTCAGGGCGGTCAAGTCCTCGTGCACAGGTCGGTCCCCCGGGGAGGCCACGTATTTGTCTCCGCCACCGATCGGCAGCGACCCGACCGTCTGTAGCGGTCCGCCCCAGACCCCCACCGATCCCACAACCCCGCCCAAGACGGACAAGGACCCCTCGCACACCCGCCAGAGCCCACCTACCCTTGCTGCCTTCCGGCCCTGGGGGGGTTCGGTGGGGTGACGCCGCACGAGGGGTCTGCCCCCAGCCTACCCGCCCGCACCGGACCCGCGAAAACCCCCGGGTTCAGGGGTCGAAGGAACAAGAGTTGATGTGCTAGCATTGCTGTCAGGAGGTGGATCATGTCGACTCTGACGATCAGACAGCTGGACGAGCGGACCCATGCTCGGCTGCGCAGCAGGGCGGCGGAGCACGGACGATCGGTGGAGGCCGAGGTCCGGGCGATTCTCGACGCCGAGGTCGGGCGTCCAGAGGTCAACATCTTGGTCGCGCTGCACGATGCCGTCCGCCAGACGGGTGGGGTCGACCTGGAGATTCCCGCCCGGACAGACCGACCGCGCGCGGTGGACCTGTGATCGTCGCCGCCACCAACGTCGTCTCTGAGCTGATGCGGGACGACCCGGCACCGCTCGTCGTCAACTGGGCCAGGGGCATCGACGCCACCGACCTCACCATCACCGTCGTAACCGTCACCGAGATCGAGTACGGGTTGGCCCGGCTGCCGGACGGCCGGCGGAAGAGAGACCTGACAGCCAGGTGGCACCGAGTCTTGAGCGGCTACTCCGACCGGCTGCTCGACTACGACCTCGAAGCGGCTCAGGCCGCCGCCGACATGCTCGCGGAGCGGGACCGCGTCGGGCGCTCCGTCAGCCTGGCTGATGCCCAGATCGCGGGCATCTGCCGCGCCCAGGGGCTCCGCCTCGCCACCCGCAACACCAAAGACTTCGACAGCCTTGGCCTCGACCTGATCAACCCGTTCGACGACGCCAGCCAGGCGTGAACCGCACGCGCTGCTGCGTGACGCGGTAACCACATACCTGCGGGCGGGCTGAGCCTGGTCAGACGGTGGGAGCCCCCTGTCGGATTCGAACCGACGACCTGCTGTTTACAAGAACCTCCGACAGGCACGACAGCGCCGTGGCCTGCGGCGACGCTCGCCCGAAACGCCCGAGACGGTGGCGGGCACGCGAGGCACCCGGCTCAACTGGTGGGGAGTTTGGTGGGGAGCAGTGTCAGAGCACGGCCTTGCACTCCACCACATTTGGTCGTACCCTAATCAGGTGGAGGTCAGGTGGACAGACAGCGCGGACAAGCACGGCATCTCCCACGCCGACGCGCTCAACGCCATTGTCCGCCACCTGTACCGGATGCCGTTGGACGGACAGGAGAGAACACCAGGCGGGCCGCTGCCGGAACTGTTCATCGGCCCCGGGCTGTCTGGCCGGTGGCTTGAGGTGATCGTTGAGGCAAGTCAGGGAGTCCTGCTGGTCTTTCACGCGATGGAGGCCCGTGCGACCGTGATCGAGAAGGCAAGACGAGCGAAGGAGGAAGGGTGATGACCGACAAGCGGATCAGCGCCGCCGACCAGGATCGTGGCGCCCGGATCGCTGCGGAGGCCGAAGCCTGGGAGACGCTACCCGACGGGACGGTTCACGTCGGCGTCGGGGCCACACCGGGCCGGGAGTTCCTGGCCCAGTTCATGACGCCCGAGGAACTGGACGCAGTGGTGGCCCGAGGGCGCGGACGCCCACGGCTGGCACCTGGGTCTGGCCGGTCCCCCCGCAGGCAGGTTCGCCTGCCCGAGGACGTTGACGCCGAGCTGCTGGCCCGCGCGGACGCTGAGCGCCGACCGGTCAGCGCGCTTCTGCGTGACGCGGTGACCACATACCTGCGGGCAGGCTGAACCCGTTAGTCGTACATCTGTTCTACCCCCATCCTCTTGTCCGGGGACCTCATAGCGGAGCGGAGGTCCGGGTCAAGCGCCCCTGCTCCCCTGGTCTTGGACCACAGGTGCGGAGCACCTTCCCGGACCATGTGCCAGGTCGGCGCTTGAGGCGGCCCT
>Ga0099364_10002999_pt1 | contig 26593 bp, 26 predicted proteins | sample TergutTh196P3_FD_73070 | JGI IMG/M metagenome (GOLD analysis project Ga0099364, IMG submission 73070) | Microcerotermes parvus P3 segment gut microbial communities from Pointe-Noire, Republic of the Congo - Th196 P3 | ecosystem: Host-associated > Arthropoda: Insects > Digestive system > Gut ...
ACGAAAAAACCGGAAGGCGGTATCAACTTGGCGACCTGACGGCTGCCAAACCCGGCGGGGACGTGTCCTACGAGTTTCATGGCACGCGCCCCTACAAAGGGCGTTACTGGGCTTATTCGCGGGACAACATGGAAAAATTCCTTGCTGAAGATCGCCTGTATTTCCCGAAAGGCGGTGGCGCACCTCGCTATAAGCGTTATCTGGACGAAATGCCGGGAGTGCCGCTGCAAAACGATTGGGGCGACATCCGATCCGTGCCGCCGAGCGAATACCTCGGCTATCCCACGCAAAAGCCGCTTGCTTTACTGGAGCGAATCATTCTGGCTTCCAGCAATGAAGGCGATGTAATTCTTGATCCGTTCTGCGGTTGCGGCACGGCGGTTCATGCAGCGCAAAAATTAGGACGAAAATGGGTAGGCATTGACATTACCCATCTTGCCGTCGCCTTGATTGAAAAACGTCTGAAAGACGCTTTTCCCGGCATTGCCTTTGCTGTACACGGCACGCCGAAAGACATCGGCGGGGCGCGTGATCTGGCATCAAGAGACAAGTATCAATTTCAATGGTGGGCTTGTTCGCTGGTCAATGCCCAACCGTATCAAGGCAGGAAAAAAGGGGCGGATGGCGGTATTGACGGCCTGATTTATTTTCAGGACGAATTGAAGGCGCACAAGAAAATCATCGTTTCCGTCAAGGGCGGCAGTAATGTTAACGTGGCGATGGTGCGCGATCTCGTTGGCGTGTTGGAGCGCGAGAAGGCGGAAATCGGTCTTTTTGTCACCCTTGTGTCGCCCACCAGCCCAATGATAACGGAAGCGGCAAAAGCCGGATTTTATAAGTCCCCGACCTTGAGCGGAGATTTTCCGCGCCTGCAAATCCTTACCATAGAGGGTTTGCTGGAAGGTAACGAATATCCTGTTTATCCTGATCTTGCGCGAGGCAGCCTGACCTTCAAGAGAGCCGGACAGGAAGAAACAGCAAAAGAGCAAAACCCGCTTTTCTGACACGCCATGCCTGCTTACAGCCACCGTTTCTCCCGCTATGACAAGCGCGCTTTTCCAGGAAAGGTTTTACCATGACATCCAACAGCCTTTATTTTGGCGACAATCTGGATATTTTGCGCGAGCATATCAAGGCAGAATCGGTTGATCTGGTATACCTTGACCCGCCTTTCAACAGCGCGCGCGACTACAACATTCTCTTTGCATCGCCCAAGGGGGAGCAGAGCGAGGCGCAGATTATCGCCTTCAAGGACAATTGGCATTGGGGAATGCAGGCGGAACGGGAGTTTGATGAAATCGTGCGCTGCGATAATACCCATGCTGCCGAGATGATTCAGGCTCTGCGCCGCCTGTTGGGCGAAAATGACATGATGGCGTACCTTGTCATGATGGCGAATCGGCTCCTTGAATTGCATCGAGTGTTGAAGCCTACCGGCAGCCTCTATCTGCATTGCGACCCGACAGCGAGCCATTATTTGAAGATCGTGCTGGACAGTATTTTTGGCGTGCAAAACTACCGAAACGAGATCATCTGGAAACGCTCGAATCCGAAAAGTCACGCTTCCAAAAACTTTCCGACATGCACGGATACGCTCTTGCGCTATAGCAAAACGGACGATTATTGTTATCGGCAGCCATACGAAGAGCATGACAGCAAGTATGTTGAATCTGCCTATCGGCATAGCGACAAAGGCGGTCAATATCGGCTGTTGCCGCTGCTGAACCCGAACGACAAACGCCCCAATCTGACTTATGAGTTTTTGGGGGTCACTCGTGTCTGGCGTTGGACAAAAGAGCGAATGGAGCAGGCTTACCGGGATGGTTTGGTAGTCCAGTTAAAACCGGGCGCAGTGCCGCAATACAAGAAATATCTGCAAGACTCAATGGGAAAAACCGTGACCAACTGCTGGACAAATATCGGGCAGGTCGCCGGAAATGAATCATTGGGTTATCCCACCCAAAAACCGCTTACTTTACTGGAGCGCATCATTCTGGCTTCCAGCAATGAAGGCGATGTGATTCTTGATCCGTTCTGCGGTTGCGGCACGGCTGTTCATGCCGCGCAAAAATTAGGACGAAAATGGGTAGGCATTGACATTACCCATCTTGCCGTTGCCTTGATTGAGAAACGGCTGAAAGACGCTTTTCCCGGCATTGCCTTTGCTGTACACGGTACGCCGAAAGACATCGGTGGGGCGCGTGATCTGGCATCAAGAGACAAATATCAATTCCAATGGTGGGCTTGTTCGCTGGTCAATGCCCAACCGTATCAAGGCAGGAAAAAAGGCGCGGATGGCGGTATTGACGGCCTGATTTATTTTCAGGACGAATTGAAGGCGCACAAGAAAATCATCGTTTCCGTCAAGGGCGGCAGTAATGTTAACGTGGCGATGGTGCGCGATCTTGTCGGGGTTCTGGAGCGCGAGAAGGCGGAAATCGGTCTTTTTGTCACCCTTGTGTCGCCCACCAGCCCAATGATAACGGAAGCTGCAAAAGCCGGATTTTATAAGTCTCCGACCCTGGCCGGAAACTTTCCGCGCCTGCAAATCCTTACCATCGAAGGCTTGCTGGAAGGTAACGAATATCCTGTCTATCCTGATCTTTCGCGGGGCGGCTTGACCTTCAAGAGAGCCGGACAGGAAGAAACAGCAAAAGAGCAAAACCCGCTTTTCTGATACGCCATGCCTGCCCACGGCTCTGCTGCTCCCGCCCATAAGCCACGTAAACGCTTTGGGCAAAATTTCCTGATAGATCGGGGCATTATTCATGCCATTGTGGAGGCTATTTGTCCCAAGGTAGATGATTTCGTGGTTGAAATAGGCCCCGGCCTGGGGGCGCTCACCGAGCCGCTGCTGCAACGACTGGATTGCCTGCATGTAGTGGAGATTGACCGCGACTTAATTGCGCGGCTGAAAAAACGCTATTCCCCCGAACGCCTCATCGTGCATGAGGGCGATGCTTTATCCTTTGACTTTGGCGCGCTGGCTAAAACACATAAACTGAAGATAGTGGGCAATCTGCCTTATAACATTTCCACGCCATTGCTTTTTCATTTGGCGACTTTTGCGGAACATATCGTCGACATGCGCTTCATGCTGCAAAAGGAGGTGGTCGAGCGGATGGTGGCAAGCCCGAATGACGCGGCTTATGGACGGCTTTCCGTCATGTTGCAATCCCGTTTTTATCTGGAATCTCTGTTTGACGTGCCGCCAGAAGCCTTTGCGCCTATGCCGAAGGTACATTCCGCGGTTGTCCGCCTGATTCCCAAGCCGTTAGCCGCATTGACGATTGCCGACCCGGAATGTTTTTCTCGTCTGGTTGCCGCAGCGTTCGGGCAACGCCGGAAAATGTTGAGGAATACCTTAAAACCCTGGTTTTCCGAGGAGGAACTTGTTGCCTTGGGCGTTTTTCCTTCTGCTCGCGCAGAGGAGCTTTCGCCGGAAGATTTTGAACATCTGGCCAACGCGCTTTTCAATTCAGAAGGGAAAGGATGTGACCTACCTCTTTCGTCTGCGATAGAAGGGGCGTAAAAGGAAAATGAAATGGAAGCAATAATATTAATAGCCGCAATAGTTATACCAGTTATATTTGCCATAGGTTCCGGGAGGCATATTGTGTCTACATACACTGATGCGCTTCCTATGGAGCTGTTTTATTCATGCAGACCTAGAACATGTCTGGATTTTACCTCTGACAAGGAAATTTGGTGGGATGTCGAACGCTGGGCAGAGAAAGAGGATTATAAGCTGCAAAGCCATTCTGGAACGGGAAAGATGTATAAGAAGGCTGGTTCGTTGGACACAGGCCCTTACCTTTTAATTCGCCAGGATAGCGACAAGGTTCATGTTGAAGCCTGGGTGAAGATGATCTCAGCATCAGAAATTGCTATTGATGAGGCGACTCTGATTGGTATGCTATATATAGGACAATTCGTGCCGCCATTCAACAGGCTGCTTACGAGATTGAGGAGTCCAGTGAGGATCAGAGAGTCTTGCAGAACGAGAGCTATTTGGGGCTTTACACCCAACAAGAGTATCTGGAGCTATATCGAATACTGGGCAAAGAAAGAAGGCTATAAGCTGAAAAGTCGTTCCAGCAAAGAGAGAGTGTATAAAAAGGGGGGGTTTTGGGTTGAGCCAGATACCCGTCGAAGCATTGTTTCCTGCATCTTGATTCGCCAAGATGGCGACAGAGTTCACATCGAAGCATGGAGGGAGATTGGCAGATTTATTTTAAAAAAAGAAATTGCAACCGATGAGCCGGATATGCTCCGCAAGGAGTGCTGGAAAGACAACGCGAAGCGGGTCAACCGGTTGCTTTTGGTGCTGGGAAGTCCGACGATTATCGAGGGTCTGGACTTTATCCGGCTGGTTCAAGAAGAAAATTCAGCAACCTCGGCATGAGGAGTAAATGAAATGGCGATCCGAATCAAGATATGCGGCTTGACTTCTGCGGAAGATGTAGACGCGGCGGTTGCGGCGGGCGCGGACGCGATAGGGTTCGTGTTTTATCCGCCAAGTCCGCGCTATGTGAGTGTTGAGGCTGCTGCTACGCTCATTCGCCGCTTGCCGCCGTTTGTGCTCTCTGTCGGCCTGTTCGTCAATGCCGCATCGGATGAGATTGCCGCGACCTTAGCTAAACTGCCCTTGAACATGTTGCAGTTTCATGGCGATGAATCGGTTGCTGATTGCGAGCGTTGGCAGCGTCCTTATCTGAAGGCGACGCGGATGAAACCGGGCGTTGATGCGCGTCGAATTGCTACCGAATTTGCCACGGCTCGCGCCTTGTTGCTGGATACCTTTACGGAAGCATACGGGGGTGGAGGCAGGACTTTTGACTGGACGCTGATTCCTGCCGATCTTTCCATGCCGCTTGTGTTATCAGGCGGGTTGACGCCGGAGAATGTCGGCGCGGCTATAAAACAGGTTCGCCCGCTTGGGGTGGATGTATCAAGTGGGGTTGAGGTTGCGAAGGGACGGAAGGATCACCATAGAATGCGGGAATTTGTGGCGGCAGTAAAGGCGGCGGAAGCGGCTATTGCGTGAGTGGCGCGGCCTGAGATGGAGTACGGCGCGAGGCGGTAGCGGAGCGTAAATAATTCCAGCAACGCAGGCCGGAACCGGCCTTGAGGAGTTCGCTGGCGCGCCCGGAGCGATTCGAACGCCCGACCCCTTGGTTCGTAGCCAAGTACTCTATCCAGCTGAGCTACGGGCGCGCAACGAAGCGTTGGATTCTGCGGAAGAATCGTGGGTTTGTCAACGGACTTGTAGCGCTTTGGAGCGATTTAAAGATAATCCCCAAAACCCAGGCAGATCGTGTTTTGTAAGGAGGATTTGAAGCGTATGCGGGTATACTCGCCCCTTTTATTGTTGCAGTGGGTGTATGTCTATCATCATCAAAACGCCGGAAGAAATCGAAGGGATGCGCCTTGCCTGCCGCCTGGGCGCAGAGGTTCTGGACTACGTTACGCCGTTTGTTCAGGTAGGGGTCACTACGGCGGAACTGAATCGGCTATGTCACGATTACATGCTCAATGTGCAGGGTACGCTCCCCGCGCCGTTGAATTACGCGCCGGCGGGGCATACGCCGTATCCCGCATCTATTTGCGCTTCCATCAACCACCAGATTTGCCACGGCATTCCGAATGAGCGTCCCATGAAAAACGGCGATATCGTCAATCTCGATATAACCGTTATCAAGGATGGGTTTCACGGCGACACCAGCCGGATGTTTCTTCTGGGCGAGCCTTCGATTCAGGCAAAACGCCTTGTCGCCGTTACCTTTGAATGTATGTGGCTGGGCATTCGCGCGGCGCGTCCCGGTGGGCGGCTTGGCGACATCGGCGCGACCATTCAGAAACACGCGGAAAAAAACGGCTATTCCGTCGTGCGCGAATTTTGCGGACATGGCATAGGAAGGAGCTTTCATGAAGCGCCGCAGGTGCTGCATTACGGCAAGGCAGACACAGGGGAAGAATTAAAGCCCGGCATGATTTTCACCATTGAGCCGATGATTAACGCGGGCAAGGCCGCAATCAGCACATTGTCTGATGGCTGGACGGTCGTAACTAGGGATCGCAGCCTTTCCGCGCAATGGGAGCATACGGTGCTGATTACAGAAAGCGGGGCGGAAGCGCTGACCCTGTCGGCGGGTTCCCAGCCTCCGCCCAAAGGCATATGAAGCAGACATGCCAGCGTAACGCATTGATCGTAAAACTAACTCCGGTTTGAAACACCGCCCTTCAGGGCGGTGCGAAGGTTGGAACCTCGGCCTGAAGGCCGGGGTTTCGACCGTAGCAACAAGGGAGGGGATGCAAACCCCTTCCTTGTTTGTTTTGAGCGACAGGCATGAATGCCTGTCGCTAATTTTTGCTACATGACAACCGCTATCAGCGCCAAAAACGCTGAAGCTATCAGACTATTCCGCATAATCGGTCGTCCGTGTAAAATAGGGAATCATATTTATCTATCCGGGTTGTAATTCGCCGAATCACTTGGAGAAAGTCTCACATGCTCTTGATTATTGGCTACATCATCGTCCTGGCCTCGACACTTGGGACGTTTTCCATTCACGGCAACCTGGCTGCCCTGTGGATGCCCACAGAATATCTGGCTATCTTTGGCCTGCTGATTGCCGGTTTCGTGGCAAACAATAATCCAAAGATGATCAAGGGGGTGCTGGGCGCGTTGCCGAGCGTGTTCAAAGGCGCGCGTTACAACCGGGCTTATTACGTGAATTTGCTGGCGCTCCTCTTTGAACTACTCTCCAAGGTACGTAGGGAAGGGTTGATGTCCATCGAAAACGATGTGGAAAATCCTGGCTCCAGCCCGACCTTCGGCAAATATCCAGACATCGCGCGCGATCATCATGTACTGGAATTCATCTGCGACTACCTTCGCATGATGGTAGGCGGCAACCTGAACACCCTGGAGGTCGAAGGGCTGATGGATCAGGAACTGGAACTGCATCATCATGAAATGGAAGCGCCAAGTCACGCGGTCAGCAAGTTGGCCGACGCCATGCCGGCATACGGCATCGTGATCTGCGTAATGGGTGTGGTCAACGTGATGGGTTCAGTCGGCGAGCCGCCGCCCATCCTCGGCAAAATGATCGGGGGTGCGTTGGTCGGCACGTTCCTGGGAATTCTGGCTGGTTACGGTTTTGTCCAGCCGGTCGCGTCGCTGATGGAGCAGGCCGCCAAAGACAACAGCAAAGTCTACGGTGTCGTCAAGGCGGTGCTGTTAGCTTCCATGTCCGGTTATGCGCCGCAGGTTGCGATTGAGTTCGGGCGCAAGAATCTGCCGGCGGATTATCGCCCGACCTTCCTCGAACTGGAGGAAGAATTGAAAAGCCGCAAGAGCCGGTAAGTCGCGCCAGGGTAGGCTGTCATGAGCGAAAATACGATACCTGTAGTCGTCAAACGAATCAAAAAAGGCGGAGGCGCTGCCCACGGCGGCGCGTGGAAAATCGCTTACTCCGACTTCGTAACGGCGATGATGGCCTTTTTTCTCCTGCTGTGGCTGTTAGGATCGACCTCAAAGGGCGACCTTCAGGGGATTGCCGAGTTTTTCCAGAACCCGATGATGGTTGCCAGTCAGGGCGGCAAAGGCGTTGGCGACGCAAGCAGCATCATTCAGGGGGGCGGGCAGGATTTGACGAAAAGCAGCGGGCAGGTAAAACGCGGCAGCGTGCCGACAAGGGATAAACGCAGCCTGCGCGAGCAACGCCGCGAATATGAAGAGCGTGAAAGACAGTCCCTGGAACGGCTGAAAAAGCGGATTGAAGAGATGATCGAAAAGTCTCCCGACCTCAGGATTTTCAAGAACCAGCTATTGCTGGAACTGACTGCCGAAGGGCTGCGCATCCAGATCGTGGATGAACGTAATCGCCCGATGTTTGATCTGTCCAGCGACCAGTTAAAGCCTTATACCATCAATATTCTGCGTAAAATCGGCGAAGTGCTGAATGATGTGCCCTATCGCCTGAGCCTCACCGGCCATACCGACGCCGCGCAATACGCAAGCGGCGCGCGCGGTTTTTCCAACTGGGAACTGTCCGCCAATCGCGCGAACGCCTCACGCCGGGAACTGGTGGCGGGCGGGCTGGACGACACCAGGGTGTTGCGGGTGGTTGGCCTCTCATCCTCAGTGCTGTTTGAACCCAATGACCCGTTGAGTCCGGTGAATCGCCGCATCAGCATCGTTGTGCTGAACAAGCGCACGGAAATGGCGATCCTGCATGATGGTAGCATGGATGTTGAAGTAGGTGAAGATGATGAAGAGAGTTTGCAGAATTTGGTAGACCGGCTGCCGTAACTTGCCCATCATCCGTGCCAGAGGCGGTTTTTTCACGCATAATGCGGACAGTGCGGGGATGATGCCCTGTAAATGCAAACGATACAATTTATGATCCTTGATACTACTTCCTCACGTCAGTCTGCCGAAACACCAAAGAAACCGCAGAATCAGGAAACCATGACCCTGACGGAGCATCTGGCGGCTATCCGCCAGGCAGGGAACCTGTCCTCCGCAAGCGGGGCAGGGCGCGAATTTCCCTTTGGGAGCAATGATTTTGAGCGGGTGCGCCGCCTTATTTATGCCAAAGCGGGCATTTCTCTTTCCCCAAGCAAACAGGATATGGTGTATTCGCGTCTTTCCCGCAGGTTGCGCGCAACCGGGAAAAAGGCGTTCGCCGAGTATCTGGAGCTTCTGGAGCATTCCAGGGAAGCGGCGGAATGGGAACACTTCGTCAATGCCCTGACGACTAACCTGACCTCGTTTTTCCGCGAACCGCATCACTTTCCCATTCTTGCGGAGTACTTACGCAAAATTGCCCCGGCGCAGAAGCAGATCAACATATGGTGTTGCGCCGCCTCTACCGGCGAGGAGCCTTATTCGATTGCCATGACAGTGGCCGATACCTTCATGACCGACAGGTCTGCCCCGGAGGTCAGCATTTTTTGTTCTGACCTTGATACCAATGTTCTGGCAACGGCGGCAAAGGGCGCTTATTCCCCGGATCGCACGGAAAAAATACCGCCGGAACAGTTGAAGCGTTATTTCGTCAAAGGCATGGGCACTCAGGAAGGCATGTATTGCGCCAGGCCGGAACTGCGCCGGATGATGACCTTTCAGCGCCTTAACCTGCTGGACCCGGTCTGGGCGGTCAGAGGGCCGCTGGATGTGATTTTTTGTCGCAATGTGATGATTTATTTCGACAAAGCGACCCAGTACAAAATCCTTGCCCGCTTTGTGCCGCTTATGCGACCAGATGGTTTATTGTGCGCCGGGCATTCGGAAAGTTTTCTCCACGCGGCCGATCTTTTCCAATCGCTTGGCAAGACGGTCTATAAACCGGTGAACAAATCCGGGAAGCGTTGAATGTTGTGTGTTGCGGGTTTGTATGAGCATTAAGATTCTGATCGTTGATGACTCTGCCTTCATGTGTCGGCAGTTGAGTCGAATTCTTTCCGTATTTCCCTATCTGGAAGTGGTCGGCATGGCGCGCTGCGCCGATGAAGCACAGGAAATGCTGAAAACATTAAAACCGGATGTGCTCACTCTGGATGTGCAAATGCCGGGGATGAGCGGGCTGGAATTTCTGGAGCGCCAGATGCGTCGCCGCCCGATTCCGGTCGTAATGGTTTCGTCCTATACCCAGGAAGGCTCAGAGACAACCCTGAAAGCGCTGGAGCTGGGCGCGGTGGATTTTATTGACAAACCGAGAACCGGTTCCGGGCGCAGCCTGGAAGAGTATGGCGCAGAACTGGCAGATAAAATTCGCGGCGCAAAAAGCGCGCGGCTTTCTATCCATTCCCCTGCCAGCGAGCTGCTGCCTTCCGTCAAATCCGCCGCCAAACCCGGAGCAGCCACCGTCTGGCTTCCGAACAGCTACGCGAGCAACAACCCCGGCGGCAAGGCGATTTTTCTGGGCGCGTCTACGGGCGGCACCGAAGCCATCAAGAGAGTGTTGCTGGGTATGCCTGCCAACTGCCCGCCTATTCTGATCGTCCAGCATTTGCCGGAAACTTTCAGCGCGGTGTTTGCGGAAAACCTGAACCGGGTTTGTCACCCCAGGGTGTGCGAAGCGCAGGGCGGGGAGGTCGTGGAGGCGGGAACCGTATATATTACGCGCGGCAATCATCACATGCAGGTCAGAAAGGCGGGCGAGAAACTCATAATAGAGCTGGTTCAGACTGTGCCTGTCAATGGGCATCGTCCCTCCGTGGATGTGCTTTTTGAATCCGCTGCCGCAGTGATGGGAAAACGCGCGGTAGGCGTAATCCTGACCGGCATGGGCAGGGATGGGGCGCAAGGGCTTCTGAGCATGAGAAAAGCCGGGGCGCGCACCTTTGGCCAGGATGAGGCCAGCAGCGTGGTGTATGGAATGCCGCGTGAAGCGCACGCGCTCGGCGCGGTTGAGGAAGTGGTCGACATCGGCCAGATGGCGGAACGTATTTTGTTACTGTTTGGCAGGAAATTGTCCTGAGTCTTGAATATAATAGGGGGAGTGGTTATTTTGCAGAACTATATTTCGTGTATCCTTGTTTTGCTCATTATTATGAGTAAGGTTATGGGATTTTCCCGTCGCTTAGGATAAAAGGGGATAAACAATGTCCGAATTACTGAAAACTATTGACGCGAGAACCAAACTCGCGGGCAACAACAAGCTGGAAATCCTGCTTTTCTCATTGGGCGAGGATCGCCGCACAGGACGACGTGAGACATACGGCATAAACGTTTTCAAAGTGCGTGAAGTCATGCGGACGCCGCCTATTACCGCCGCACCCGATATGCCGCCTGCGGTGGAAGGTATGGTCAGTCTGCGCGGCGCTCTGGTTCCGGTCGTGGATTTGGCCAAATATGCCTGGGTGGATTCTGATGTGCGCCGTGACATCATGATCGTGACTGAATATAACGGGCAAACCCAGGGGTTTCTGGTGGAGGGGGTTGATACTATTCTGCGCCTTGACTGGAGCATGATGCGTGTTCCGCCTGATATGCTGATCGCTCAAACAGGCGGTCTCGTTACAGCCGTTACCGAATTGGAAGACGGGCGGCTTATCATGATGATGGATGTGGAAAAAATCCTTGCGGATACTTCCAGAGACAATGACGAAGATGAATTGCGCTTCAAGAATATTGCCAAACTGGATAATCCTGATTTAACCGTATTTTTCTGTGACGATTCCCGTGTTGCGCGTATGCAGGTGACGCAAACACTGAATGCCATGGGAGTTAAATACGTCGGCGCCGACAACGGACAAAGGCTCTGGGAAGAACTGGAAAAGATAGCGGAATATGCGCGTTCTTCCGGTAAGGCCATTTCAGAATTGGTAAGCCTTATTCTGACGGATATTGAAATGCCGGAAATGGATGGCTATATTCTGACCAAGAAAGTCAAAAACGATCCCCGTTTCTCCGACATACCCGTCATCATGCATTCATCGTTGTCCGGCATGTCTAATCAGAAATTGGGATTGTCGGTCGGGGTGGATGAATACGTCCCCAAATTTGAGCCGCAACGTCTTGCGGAAACGCTTGTCCGGCGGCTTTCCGTAAATGGCGGCACAGAGGTTGTTGCCGCCAGGAGCGCCGCTTGAGCAGCAAGGATTGATAAAGGAATTACAGATATGAAAGAGAAGAATTTACTGGAGGGTATTGACGCGCGAACGCGGCTTGCCGGCTCCAATCAGATGGAGATTCTGCTTTTTTCCCTCGGCACGCGGGAAATTTTCGGCATCAACGTTTTCAAGGTGCGTGAAGTAGGACGCACCCCGCACATTACCAAAACGCCCAATATGCCAAAGGGTGTGGAGGGTCTGGTTTCCCTGCGCGGCAATGTAATTCCCGTGCTTTCCCTTTCTTCCTTTCTTGATCTGGAAAATCCGCCGCAGGAATTGGGCAAAAGCATGATGGTGGCGGAATATTCCAAGCGCACCCTGGGGTTTCTCGTGCATGAGGTTGACCGTATTATCCGGGTTGATTGGGAAAAGGTAAAAGCGCCGGAAAGCATCCTGAGCGCCAATCAGGGATTGATTACCGCCGTTATCGAGTTGGGCAACGGACAACTGGTTTCCATTCTTGATGTCGAGCAGATTCTTGCCAATGCCTTTGGCGAGGCGGTTATTGTGGATGTCGCGCCGGCGCGGGTTGGCGAAAACGCCAATATTTTCTTTGCGGATGATTCCAACGTGGCGCGCAAAAAAATCGCCGAGGTGCTGGATAAACTGGGCGTCAAACACAAGCACGCCACCAATGGCGTGGAAGCCTGGACACGCCTCCAGGCCATTGCGGCACACGCACAGCAGCGCGGTATTACCATGCGCGAAGAGATCAACCTGATTCTGGTGGATGCCGAAATGCCGGAAATGGACGGCTATGTGCTGACCAAGAACATCAAGGCTGATCCGCGTTTTGAAGGAATTCCTGTTGTCATGCATTCATCGCTTTCTTCCGAGGCCAATCGGGCAATGGGCAAGTCGGTTGGGGTGGATGCCTATGTCGCCAAATTTGATTCTGAAATTCTGGCGGATACCTTGCGCCCGCTGATTGAACGATGATGAGTTGCGTTATGAAAATCGGAGAGCAGGATGGCTGATCCCAAAATGAGAATTCTGGTGGTGGATGATTTTTCCACGATGCGGCGCATCGTGCGTAATCTCCTGAAAGAACTTGGCTTCACCAATGTGGATGAGGCGGAAGATGGGGCAATCGCCCTGCAGAAGCTGAATAGCGAGTCTTTTGAGTTTGTGGTGACGGACTGGAATATGCCCAATATGGATGGGCTTACCCTGTTGCAGACCATCCGTTCCACGCCAACCCTGCAACATCTGCCGGTTTTGATGGTGACAGCGGAAGCGAAAAAGGAAAATATTATCGCCGCAGCCCAGGCGGGCGCCAGTGGCTACATTGTCAAGCCATTTACGGCGGCAACGCTCTCCGAGAAGCTGGGCAAGATTTTTGAAAAAATGGGTAAGTAAGTTAGAAAGGAATTAAAATATGACAGCCGAGAACGACTCCGCCGACCTGGAAGCCCTGTTTGATAGTCTGGCGACTATGCCGTCCCCGGTTGCCGAGGCGACTGCCGCGTCTCCCGCAGCAGGGGTGACGGTCACGATTCCTGAAGCATCCGCTCTGACAGGCGAGTTTCCCTCGCAGGAGAGCGTGTTTCAGCGCATTGGGCAGATGGCGCGGCAGTTACATAATACCCTGCAAGATCTTGGGTATGACAAAATCTTGCAGGAGACCGTAAACACCTCGCTGGACGCGCGCGACCGGCTTGCTTATGTTGCCAATATTACCGAGCAGGCTGCCTGCCGGGTTTTGAACGCGACCGATATTGCGCAGCCGGTCATGACCGGGCTGGAGGATGACGCCAGGGCTTTGGGCGCGCGTTGGGACAAGGCGTTTGCCAATCAGGTGACGACCGAGGAATTCAGGCAACTGGCGGAAGAAACGCGAGCCTATCTGAAGAGCGGTCTTTCCGCGAAAACCAGTATTGTTAACGCCCAGCTTATGGAAATCATGATGGCGCAGGATTTTCAGGATTTGACCGGGCAGGTTATCAAGAAAGTCGTTGCGGTGGCCCAGGAGCTTGAAAATGGCCTGATGTCCGCCCTTCTGGAGGTTGTGCCGCAGCGCAAGCGTTCGGAAGAGTTGAATAACCTGATGAACGGGCCGGTCATCCATGCGGAAGGCCGCACCGATGTTGTCGCCAACCAGCAGCAGGTGGATGATCTGCTGGAAAGTTTAGGATTTTGAGGAGAACGACCATGAGTGATTTTGCCGGCATGGAAGACCTTTTGCAGGATTTTTTGCAAGAGTCGAACGATCTTTTGTCCGATGTGGACAACAAACTGGTTGATCTGGAAAAAAACCCGGATGACCGGGGGTTGCTGAACGATATTTTTCGCGGTTTCCATACGATCAAGGGGGGCGCGGGCTTCCTGAACGCTGCTGAACTGGTAACGCTCTGCCATCGCACGGAGAACCTGTTTGACAAGTTGAGAAATGGTGAGATTCCCCTGTCGCCGGAACTGATGGACATGATTATGGCGGCCACCAAGAGTGTGCGCGACATGTTTGGCGAGCTTTCTGCCAGTGTACTGCCTTCGCCCGCTGATCCTTATCTGCTGGCTGGCCTGAAAGCAGCGGCTGAGGGTGGTGAGGTTGTCGTTTCTCCCACGCCTCAAGCGTCTGCTCCCTCACCTGCGGCTGTAGCGGCAAGTGGCAGTGGTACGCCGAACTGGGATGCGTTGCGCGCGGCGGTAGGCGGCGGACAAGCGCAAGCGCCAACAGCTTCCGTACCCCAGGCAGTCAGCGGCGAGGTGATTCCCGCAGCGGCGGATTCCGATACTGGCAATGACGCGCCGCCCAAATACAGCGAAGGGCGCGCGTTGAAACCTGTGCCTGCGCCGAAATCTGCCGGCGGGGGCCGCCGGGTTGAAGTGGCGGTGCGGGAAAATACCATTCGCGTGGATACTGCCCGTCTTGACCAGGTGTTGAATCTCTCCGGCGAAATCGGCCTGACCAAGAATCGCTTAACCAGCCTGCGTGCCGATATTCTGAGTGGCAAGAGCGATTCCGAGACCCTGCATGCGCTCGATCAGGCAGTCAGCCAGCTTGATCTGCTGGTTTCTGATTTGCAGAATTCCGTGATGAAGACGCGGATGCAGCCGATAGGGCGGCTGTTCCAGAAGTATCCCCGGATTGCCCGCGACCTTGCGCGGCAGTTGGGCAAGGATGTAGAGCTGGTGCTGGCTGGTGAAGAGACCGAGGTCGACAAGAATATGATCGAAGACCTCTCCGACCCGTTGGTTCACCTGATTCGCAACGCAGTTGACCATGGGGTTGAAAGCCCGGCAGATCGGGCGGCGGCGGGCAAGCCCGCCAAGAGTCTGGTGCGTCTGGAAGCGCGGCAGGAAGGCGACCATATTGTCCTGATTGTGGCGGACGACGGACATGGGATGAATGCCGAGCGTATTCGCGCCAAGGCTGTGGAAAGAGGGCTGATTACCGAGGAGGAAGCCAATACTCTGGATGATCGCCAGAGCTTCAACCTGATTCTGTTGCCGGGATTTTCCACCAAGACGGACATTTCCGATGTTTCCGGGCGCGGCGTCGGCATGGATGTGGTGAAAACCAATATCCAGAAGTTGAATGGGTCAATTGAGATTCGTTCCGAGCCGGGCAAGGGTTCCGTATTCCTGATTTCCCTGCCACTTACCCTTGCTATTTTGCCGGTTTTGCTGGTTCTGCTGGGCGATCAGCCGTTTGCCCTGCCGCTTTCGCTGGTGCGCGAGATTCTGCCCATTGAGCGGGACAAAGTGCAGGAAGTGGGCGGCAAATCCACTCTTGTTGTGCGCGGCGAGATTCTGCCTGTTATTTCGCTGGTGCGCCTTTTGGGCTGGAAGCAGGAGCGTTATCCTGAATATGGGGTGCTAATGCAAACGGCGGAGCGCAGCTTTATTCTGGGCGTTGACAGCTTTGCCGGACGCGATGACGCGGTAATCAAGTCATTGGAAGATTTCAGGCCGCATGGCGTTGCGGGCGTGACTACACTTTCCAATGGCCAGATAGTGCTTATTCTCGACATGAAGGAACTGTTATTGGATAGCGCGCAACATATGGAAGGCGGAAGGCGTCAACTTTCTCTGGACGTGGCTTAGGTGTCTTTGCGCTTTTCCGCAAAATTTATAGGGGCGCGATAAATCGGTCTTGCAGACGGCTACTGTTTCTCCCCTCTCCAAATTCTACTCGTCATTTCTGCTCCCTGCCTACGTGGGGACAGGCATGCGGGAGTGACGAGTGGGTTGGAGTCTGTGCAAGGATAGTGGCGTTTCCGGTCATTTATAGTACTTCCCGTAATTAACTGGACTTTTGAATAATTTGTTCGATGGAATATTGTTGTTTGTTTTGCCATGTACGTTTGATGTTTGCCCATAGCTTTTCGATGGGATTTAGTCGGCCATGAACAATACACAAGTCATTGATAATTATAGATAAAGATACTCATTAGCGCTTCATGATTTGCAGGAAATCAATTAAAATACAGCTTATTTCCCGCGAATTTTTCCACTGATGAAGCCCAGGGAATCGTCTCCCCGGAGTTCAGATCTGTTTCGTCATCGGTTTGACGAAATTATTGAACCGGCAATTAAGGTTTGACTTTTCAAGGCACGCCCCATATGGGCCGAAATGGCAAATATGATGCAACCCTTAATTGCCGGGTGAATATTAACATGACCCACCCGCTGGTGAAACTGGCGCAGTTGATTGATTGGTCAGTCTTCGAGCGCGAATGGGCAGCGCATTTTCCGAGCAATAAAGGTCGTCCGGCCAGTTGGTGGCGGGACTGATCTACCTGCAGCACACGTTCATCTGTTCGGATGAAATACTCATTGAGAGTTGGGTGGAGAACCCGTATTGGCAGTATTTTTGTGGGGAGAGTCATCTTCAGCATAAGCCGCCGATTGATCCTTCGTCGCTGTCGCGCTGGCGTCGTCGCATGGGAGAGGAAGGCGTGGAGTGGCTGCTCACGGCCACGATCGAAGCGGCTGGCAAGGCGCAAGTCGTCAAACCGAGCAGCGTCGAGAAGCTCATCGTCGATACCACGGTAATGGAGAAGGCGATCACTTTTACTACCGACGGCAAGCTGCTCGAATGCGCCCGCAAGCGCCTGTTGAGACTGGCGCAGCGCAATGGGTTCGAGTTGCGTCAGAACTACAACCGTGTGGCGCCCCGGTTGGCGATTCAGGTGGGTCGTTACGTGCATGCCAGGCAGTACAAGCGCATGAATGGTTCGCTCAGGAAATTACGCACTTTGGTAGGACGTGTCTGGCGTGATGTGGAGCGTCATGCCCAAAGCTTGAGCTATCAAAAGCAGGTAGAAATCTTAAAGGAACTCTGTCTGGTGCGTCGGTTGCTCGATCAAAAGAAAAATGACAGGAACAAGCTCTACAGTGTGCACGCGCCCGAAGTGGAATGCATCAGCAAGGGCAAAGTGCGGCAGCGTTACGAGTTTGGGGTCAAGGTCTCGGTGGCCAGTACCCTTCGGGAAGGGTTGGCTGTGGGCATACGGGCCATGCCTGGGAATCCGTATGACGGTCACACGCTGGAAGAGGCCATTGAACAGGCCGAGATTCTGAGCGGCACGAGAGCGCATACGGTTTTTGTCGATAAGGGGTATCGCGCCGCGCGTGCTGCCGGGGTGCGCGTGTGCATGAGCGGGCAACGACGAGGAATGACCCGCAGGTTAAAAGCGGAACTCAGGAGACGTAGCGCCATCGAGCCGACGATTGGGCACATGAAGACAGATGGGGGACTGGGGAGAAATTGGCTCAAAGGTACGTTGGGAGATCGCCTGCATGCGGTGCTTTGCGGGGCAGGACACAACCTGCGCATGATTCTCAGGAAGCTGCGGCTTCTTTTTGCCCTTATTTTTACCGGATTGCTTGCTACGCGGCAACGCTTCAATCTGAAAATTTTGCCCATTTGTCAGAGCAATTTCGCAAAATAAACTATTGTTCAGGGACGACTATATAAAGCGACTGTCAGGAAAATGATGTTTTGGAAAATATCCGCAAAGGCCGAGTAAACGAGTGCTTGGGCGCGATAAATCGCGCCCAAGCACTCTTTCGCCCCTCAGAGATTGCGGTAATTCCATGACCCCGCCTATAAAGCAAATGCGCTATACGCCGTTGCTTACATCCTCAGTTTCCCCGCAAGCGACGGATGCGTTCGGCGGTATTCGGGTGCGAGGAAATCCAGTCCAGGAATTTGGATTTGTCATCCTCATCTGAAGCGGATGTTTTCTTTTTATGCGCCCTCTCCATCTTCTCCAGCGCATTGGCAAGCAAGGCGGGGGATTTGCCCTGGCGACGGAGTAATTCGACGGCGTAATCATCGGCCTCGCGTTCCATGTCGCGGGAGTAGCCGGAACTCAACAAGGCAGAGCTAAGGGTAGCGGCGGTGACGGAAATGTCGCCGAACCAGGCAGCGGAAACAGCAGCAACCACTGAACCCTGAATGAGTTTGCGAATGCCGTGACGCTTGCTGAGATGTCCGAATTCATGGGCAAGTACAGCGAGAATTTCGTCATCGTCATGCAGAACTACCAGCTCATCAAGCAGCACAATTTGCCCGTCCGGAAGCGCGAAAGCGTTGGGGCCAACCCTGGGCGCGGAACGAAAGTTAAGGGCAATGTAATCGTCGTAAGGCGCAAGACCAGGGTCGGCGTCGGCTAATTGCCGGAAACCATCTTCCAGTTTTGCCCGCCGTTGTTCCGGTAGGGCAGAGGGTTTGAAGAAATATTTGTCCATTTGTTCAAGAGCCGTTTCGGAAACCGAACGCATGGCCGCAATGGGCACATGCGGCGCGATAACCTTTGCGCTCCAGGGCAATCCCCAGAGATAACCCGCCACGAACAGCAGGGCGATGCCGGCAAGCGACACAAAAACCCAGCGCCAGCGGCTTTGCAGGCGCACGACCACGGAGGCGCGATAGTTCAATTTCAAAAGCAGCGCGTCCAGTTCAGGGCCTTGCGCGACTTCGCAAAAGGCACGCTCGCTTTCAAAACGCAAGGTGCGCGGCGCCTGCCCTTGCGGTTCGGAAACGCTGATCTCGGATGCCGGGATGCTTCGTTGTCCGCCATCTGCGCTGTCAACCAGCAGACAGGCATGGCTTACGCTTAAACGCACGCGCTGGCGGCGCGAACTTTGACCATCGAAGTAATGAGCTTCCAAAGACATATCAGAGCGCAATATCAAAATCGAAAATATCGGCAATTTCTTCGCCGATGGCGCTTTTTTCCGACTTCGCGCCCGCGATGAAATTATCCAGATCGCCTGAGGCCAGCACGGCAGTATGCCTTGCGCGGTAAGCGGCTAATCTAACCCTGGCCCAGGGCCAATAGAAACCAGCGGTCAGCAGGATCAACAGCCAGTTTGAAAGGGTAATGCCGGTTATGCCCCAGAATGTCTGGTCGCTCACAAAACCATGCTTCTCCAGACTGGTGTTATTCCAGATCAGATTGGCGATAAGCGCGCCAAGGTATGCCGGCGCTATGAGCAAAATAACCAGATAAAACAAAAAAGACAAAATCATGACGCCCGACACCATAGCCATTACTGGAACGTTTGTCTTCATATCACCGCTGGACAGCCCAGTAGCTGCGACAGCAAGCGCAACTACAACCCCCATAACGAACGCAATAATTAAAATGGGCAATGACGCGCGCAGGTAGGCTACATAAAAGGACGAAAGCCGGAGCCGAGCATGAAAGCCGGACGATCCGAAGGCAAGATTATTAAGCTGGAAGCGTTTCAGGGTTCCCATGATAGCTGGTACCAGAAGCAACATGCCCAAAAAGCCAAGCCCTAAAACAGGCATGACGGCCGCCAATGCTTTTTGGCTCTCGCGCATCATTTGGCTCTCACGTTCTTTTTGGCGTTCGCGCTCAAGCTCTTCTTTTAATTCTTCTATTTTTTTATAGATTTCGAGTGTTTCCTCAGATGCCTCACAGGCATCAGCATCGGCATCTGCTTCGCCGCATTCTTCTTTCCATTCTTCCTCTTCGGCATCGTCAACATCGTCTGCGGCTTGCTCAATCATCTGTTCGGTCTTCGTCTCTTCAATCATTTTCTGACCGGCCTGTTCAAGGTAATGGTTCATAACCCAACCCAGGGCGATAAAGACCAGGATATAACCCAGGAATGCCTTGCACAAGCCTTTGTAGGTTCCGAGAAAATCAAAATGCAGCCCACGAAACGAGGTATTACGGGCGCGAAAGATAAAGGAACGGATCAATAGCCACGGAAACAACGGCGAAGCCAAAAGCAGCGCCGGAAAGTGATAGGCGGGCGCTAATCTGTCAATGACCGACAGGATCGCCAGAAGGCCGACGGCGATTATGCGCCCCTTCAGGATGGCTTTCGGGTTGCCGTGGTAGTCAAAGCCGCTGCCGTCAAGGAGCGTGTTGCGGTGGAAATACTGCTCGCGCCGCACCTTTGCCCATGCCGAATAAATGCCGAGGCTCAGAATGCTAAGGAACAGGTTAACAAACCAGATACGAAAATACTCGCCGCCGGAGCCGACGAACTGGAGGCGGTGCTCGCTTACCGTAGCGGGAGAGCCGCGAAAAGGCGGTTGCTCAAATGGCAAATGAGTGGATTCAGCGAGTAGCAAAACGCTGTCTGGCAATTCCGGGAGCGAATCCTGCATGATGGGAGTTTTCCTGATCTGTCATACGCAAAGAAATAAATCTCATAGCCGGGTGAAAGTATAACTATAATCGTTCCGCTTGGTGGCACATAGAGAATGCTTGTGGATTTGCCGCATTTTCGAGGATATTGGCGGCTATCGCGCCGTTTTCAGCCACCGCTTGCCGGTTCTTGCCCAATCCGGTTAAAAGATTATGCCAAACTACCCGGTACTTGCCGGAAACTTTGTATGTTGGAGATTTTGTAACATGACGACCGTTCAGGATGTTCTGAAGATTATGAAAGACAATGAGGTCAAATTCGTTGACTTCCGCTTTACCGATACGCGCGGCAAGGAGCAACATGTCAGCGTCCCCGCCAGATGTGTGGATGAGGATAAATTCGAGACAGGACACGCGTTTGACGGTTCGTCCTTCGCGGGCTGGAAAGGCATCCAGGCTTCCGACATGCTCCTGATGCCCGACCCCGCTACCGCCTTCATTGATCCTTTCTTTGAGGAAACCACCCTGGTATTGACCTGCGACGTGACCGAGCCTACCGACGGCAAGGGATACGACCGCGATCCGCGCTCCATCGCCAGGCGCGCCGAAGCCTATCTGAAATCATCCGGGATAGGCGACACTGCCCTTTTCGGCCCGGAACCTGAATTTTTCATTTTCGATTCCGTCGAATGGCGAACCGACATGTCCGGTTCCTACGTGCGGATTACTTCCGAGGAAGCCGCCTGGCATTCCGGCGAAAAGAGCGAAGGCGGCAACAGCGGACACCGCCCCGGCATTCAGGGCGGCTATTTTCCCGTGCCGCCGGTTGATTCCTTCAACGACATCCGCGCCGCCATCTGCCTTGCCCTGGAAGAATGCGGCATCGAAGTGGAAGTGCACCATCACGAAGTCGCAACCGCCGGTCAGAACGAAATCGGCACCCGCTTCAATACCCTGGTTCGCCGCGCCGACTGGACGCAAATCCTGAAATACGTCATCCACAACGTAGCGCACCAATACGGCAAGACCGCAACATTCATGCCCAAGCCCATCGTAGGCGACAACGGCTCCGGGATGCACGTGCATCAGTCCATCTGGAAAGACGGCAGGAACCTGTTTGACGGCAATGGCTACGCCGGGCTTTCGGAAACCGCGCTCTATTACATCGGCGGCATCATCAAGCACGCCCGCGCCCTGAACGCCATCACCAACCCCGGCACCAACTCCTACAAACGTCTGGTTCCGGGATTTGAAGCGCCGGTAAAACTCGCCTATTCCGCGAAAAACCGTTCCGCTTCCATTCGCGTCCCCTTCGTTTCTTCGGGCAAGGCGCGCCGGATTGAAGCCCGTTTTCCCGATCCTATCGCCAATCCTTATCTATGCTTCTCCGCCCTGTTGATGGCCGGTCTGGACGGCATCCAAAACAAGATTCATCCGGGCGACCCCGCCGACAAAAACCTCTACGACCTGCCGCCGGAAGAAGACGCGAAGATTATGACCGTCTGCTCCAGCCTCGAACAGGCGCTTGAGTATCTGGACAAAGACCGGGATTTCATGACCCGGGGCGGCGTGTTCTCAAACGACTGGATTGACGCCTACATCGCCCTGAAGATGGAAGAAGTAACCCGATTCAGAATGACCACTCATCCAGTGGAGTTCGAGATGTATTACTCCTCTTGAATATGGATTGAGCGCAATCCCTGCCATTCACAGTGTGGCGGCCTGATTTCGCGCACGCCACTCAACAAAAATCCCCGCCGCGCCGACGGGGATTTTTTACGCATTTTTACACGCTTACATGTGCACGCGAAATTGTCAGTTTTTGTTCTGTTCCTTCGTCAGTTCGATGAAACGGCTACGGTCGCTCGCAAAACGCTGCCGTATTCGCTCCAAATCCTTCTGTTTGGCGGCGAGTAGCTCATTTTGCGTTTGCAGTTCCATATCTTCGTCGCGGATGGACTTGGCCAGTTCCGGCGGTATATTCTGTTTGTCATAAGGACTCGCCTCCTGAGCCAGTTCATTCTTCTTTTTCTGGGAGGCGCCAATCTTCACCAGGATGTTATTGATTTCGGTGTTTACCGAATCTTCCGTGTATTTCTGCATCCGGTCTATGTCGGAGAGTCTGGCATAAGTATCAAGGAGCGCTTTATCTCGGCGGATTTGACCCTGCTCTTTCTCTATCTTCTCCTGTTCTCTTTTTTTAGCCGCTTCCAGGGCCGCTCGTTCTTCCGGCGTAATGCGGGCGGGAATAATGGCGATACGATTGCCCTGCCGGTCATAAATCTTGAGCTCCCGTCCATTACATTCGGAAGGCATGATGTCGCCGCAGGCAGTCCGGCCTGTATTGGTCGTACAACAAGTAGTTTCGTTTCGCCCGGCTTTCCGGCCCGGCGGCGCGGCCAGAAGGCTTTCCGAGGCCAATAGCGCAGAAATTCCCACAAGCAGCGGCAATGATAAAACTCGCAAAAACATGCTAGCAACCCCCATTTTGAGTGCTCCCGTAACGCGCACGGTAAGCGGCAATGGCTTCTTTTCCGGGAAAAACGCCATCATTATCACGCAAAGAGAGGAAATTCATCAAATGTTCAAGTGTTGCAACCGCAATAACAGGCAGGGCAAAGTCGCGTTTAACCTCTTCCACGGCGGAAAGTTCGCCCTGCCCGCGTTCCATGCGGTCAAGCGCAATCAGCACGCCTGCAGGTTCGCCGCCTGCCGCGCGAATCAATCCGATCGCTTCGCGCACGGAGGTTCCGGCAGAAATAACGTCATCCACAATCAATACCCGCCCCTTTAGCGGCGCGCCCACGAGCAAGCCGCCTTCGCCGTGATCCTTGGCTTCCTTGCGGTTGTAGGCAAAGGGATAATTTATGCCTCGCCCGGCCAGATCCATCGCCACGCCGGTAACGAGGGGAATTCCCTTATAGGCGCTGCCGAACAGCATATCGAAGGCAAGGCCGCTTGCCAGCGCGGCTTCGGCATAAAATCCGCACAGCCGCGCCATGGTCGCCCCATCGTTGAATAACCCCGCATTGAAAAAATAGGGGGAAATTCGTCCCGCCTTGGTTTCAAATTCGCCAAAACGCAACACCTGCCGCTCAATTGCAAATTCGATAAACGCTAAGCGAAAATCCATGCTTTCCTGAAGTTGTGTCATTCTGTTCAACAATTTCCATCAACAACTAAATTCTCACATGTTACGCATTATTTCCCTGAACCTCAACGGCATTCGCTCCGCCTGGAGAAAAGGCGCGGCAAACTGGCTGGCCGCGCAGGACGCCGATTTTATCGCCTTGCAGGAACTGAAAGCGCAGGCGCATGATCTGGATGAAAGCATGCGCCAACCCGAAGGCTATAGCGCCTGTTACGCTTATGCGGAAAAAAAGGGTTACAGCGGCGTCGGCCTGTGGTGTCGACACAAACCTCTCGCTATACAAACTGGCACTGGAAACCCGGCGTTCGACGCGGAAGGGCGGTATGTGCGCGCTGACTTTAGCGATTACTCGATCATTTCGCTTTACGTCCCTTCCGGCTCGGCTTCTGCTGAGCGACAAACCGCCAAATTTTGCTTCCTTGACCATTTCTATGACCATATTGCCTCCTTGCGGAAAGAGCGGCGAGAAATTGTCCTGTGCGGCGACTGGAACATCGCGCATCAGGAAATTGATCTGAAAAACTGGAAAAGCAACCAGAAAAATTCCGGTTTCCTGCCGCAGGAACGCGCCTGGTTTTCCCGTATTCTCAATGACCTCGGCTGGGTGGATGTGTATCGGCGGCTTTACCCGGAGGCGGGGGAATCAGCCTATACCTGGTGGTCAAACCGGGGGCGGGCGTGGGAAAAGAACGTCGGCTGGCGCATTGACTATCAGATTGCCACGCCTGAACTGGCGGCGCGCGCCCGTTCCGCTTCCGTCTACAAGGCTGAACGCTTTTCCGACCATGCCCCGCTCCTGATAGATTACGCTTTAAATAATTGCGCTACAGCCAACAAAAAGTTACCCTTAGAGGTGTAGTTTTCTTGTTCTTCATTTCTCCTGATAGAGAGGTTCACCATGACGCAAACTGCTCTTGCCAACAATAAGGATAAACTGGTTGCCGACCTGAAAGCGGTCGTTTCTGACGCTGAGGAAATTTTAAAAAGCACTGCCGATGTTGCGGGAGAAAAAATGTCCCAACTCCGCACCAGGATCGAAGCACATCTGAAAGACGCAAAAGCCAAGCTGGCTGAAGTCGAAGTCGTTCTGCTTGACAAGACCAAGGCCTGCGCCCGCGCAACCGATGATTTTGTCCATGAGCAGCCCTGGAAGGCGGTAGGCATTGCCGCCCTCGTAGGCGTAGCCTGCGGCGTCCTGATCAGCCGTCGCTGATCGCATCGTTTTGCTGGACGGCGGTCGGGATGACCGGGAAAAGCGGCATTTTCCATAGCCTTAGACATTTCTGGGGCGATGTGGCGGAGGCGGCGCGTGACCGCCTCCGTCTGTTCGCCAATGAAGCCGAGGAAGCGCGTATCCGGCTGATGGGCGCTTTGCTGCGCGCGCTGCTTGCGCTTTTCTGCCTGATGATGGCGCTGGCGCTGTCCGCGCTCTTTTTGTTGCTTGCCTTTCCGCAACATCAACTGCTGCTTGCCGCGCTGCTTGCCCTGCTTTTCTTTTTCGCGGCGCTCTTGTTGTGGTCCGCCAGCCGCGCCTGTTTTACGCGCGGAAAACTTTTTTCCGCTTCCATTGCGGAATTGAACGAAGATATCCGTGTCCTTCGCGGTATGGATCCTCCTGCTTCCGATGCATCCAAAGCTCCCCCGCCTCTTTGAGGAGCGCGGTTTTCTCCGCGCCCGCATTGCCGACCGGCGCAAGGTATTGGCTGGGCATGGTGAGGCCATTGCACGGCTTTCTGCTGCCGGAGACTCTGTTTGTTCAGTCACGCGCTGGGTCAAAGAGCATCTGTTTGCTTTGGGGCTTGTCGGCGGTGTGGTTATGCTTGTCTTGCGCCCGAAGCGCCTGCCACGCGCCTTTCGCGTGGGAAAACGCGCCTTTGGCCTGTGGCGTATAGGGAAAAAACTAATCTCCCGCCTTTCTTTCCTGCGCCTTTTCGCCGGTTAGATAAGCGCCATATTCGCCGAACCTCACCCCTGCCTTCGACAGCCATATCCCATAAAACAATTGCTGTCTGCAAGACCAGTAGATTAGGGTGAGGTCTTGCAGACGGCAATAGCGAACCCCAACATTGTGCCCTTTGCTGTCTCTTTATTCACATGAGCTACTATATTTGGGTTCGCAGGCTTACCCCAACACTGTCATCGTTCCCCGACAGGAAAATCATCTGTCGGCCCAGTCGCCCAATCCCGCGACATCCAGCCCTGGTGGATGTAACGATGTATTGAGCTATACGGCCATTCCGAAGCGCGCGCGACATACCTATGTTTGACCGGATTGATATGAATGTAATCCATGTGCCGCCGCAAATCGTCCGCATCAGCAATCAAATGTTCCCAATATCGCCTTTACCATATTCCTCGCTCGCCTTTACGTTGCCTTGCGGTGCGTATCCATTCGTCTTTTGCAATGAGGCGCGAAAATCCGGCTTTGATTAACATCCAGCGCGTCGCGCAATCGCCATCATTTTCGAGGAGCTTCCAGATGGCGTGCAGATGATCCGGCAAAACAACCAAGGCCAGAATATCAAACGGATGCGCCAGTTTCACTTTGCGTACCGTGTCACGCAGGTCTGCGATATGATCCACCAGCAGCGCACGTGAGCGTTCGGCGAGATTGACGGTGAAGAAGTATGTACCGCCTGCCCGCCATGCGCGCCTGTATCTCATGCGTTTATCTTTTTCTCAAATGTCGGAGTCTATAGGATATATTCCGGGTTAAACGTAGCAAACCCAACATCCTGATTCCTCTCAAACGTTGGGTTTCGCTTGCGTTTATCCCAACAAGCCGGGAGAAGCTGAGATGCTGACTATAGATATGAGCGCCGATATGCCGAATGTGCAGCCGCCGGTGGCCTTGGTCGCGCAGGTGGAAAACGCCGCCGCGCATGGCGGCAAGGCCAGGAGTTTTATATATGGCGGCAAGGGCAGGGAATTTATAGATTGGGGTGAGCGGAACGCGAACCCCAACGGCAGCAAAGATGTTGTGGTTCGCTACGCTTCACCCCAACCGACCGCGCTTTTGATGATATGCGCCCAGTAGGCTAGTCCGTGGTCTCTGGACGGCTGCCCGGTAGCCAATAATCTTTTGGCCTGCCTGCGCCAGGGATAAGGACTGTAGGTTGTCGGCGCAAAGCCGGTCTCATCAACGTAGAGGGGAAGGTAATTGGCTTGTTCAAGGCCATAACGCCGCTTGAGGAAATGTCGCGTCCGCTCAGGATGACGAAGACTTTCGCTGTAGCGT
>Ga0099364_10003000_pt1 | contig 26591 bp, 25 predicted proteins | sample TergutTh196P3_FD_73070 | JGI IMG/M metagenome (GOLD analysis project Ga0099364, IMG submission 73070) | Microcerotermes parvus P3 segment gut microbial communities from Pointe-Noire, Republic of the Congo - Th196 P3 | ecosystem: Host-associated > Arthropoda: Insects > Digestive system > Gut ...
TTGTTATACTCAACATACCTGGCGCCGAAATTACGCCACTGCCAGCCGTAAACGGGACCAAGCTCCCTTTCGCTCATCATCATGGATTTTGTCTTTTCATCATTGGCATACGGAATGACATCGGGACTGCACCATTCATCCCAGATGTGGTTGTTTCTTTCCCTCAGCCATTCCTTGTCGGTAATGCCGCGGATAAAAAACTCCAGTTCCGAAGCCACAAGGCGAAAGGGGATTTTTTTAGTGGTAAGCAGCGGGAATCCCTGCATCATATCATGTTCAAACATGGCCCCGGCAATGGCAAGAGCGTCAACGCCGGTACGGTTTGTTTTTCGAAAACCGCTGTCAAGAATTTTTTGCACGATATCAAGATATGCTTTCATTCTCTATATTAATACCAGAAAACAGGGCATAAAACAACAGCCAAACGACGAATCCATAAAAATCTACTTTCCGTGAGAATCTTTTATCTCAATCAAAATTGGAATAAGAGAAAAACCCAAATCTTTGCGTATTTTTTTTCGCAAGTATGAAATGTACGCTTCACTAACTACCTTGGAGCGGGATGCAAAAAAGATAAATTGCACGGGGTTAGCAGATTTCTGTACGGCGTATTTCAGCTTGAAATATTTGCGGGGACTTGAAGGCGGCGGATATTCGGTCAGCCATTGTTTGAGCATTTGATTCAGGCGGGCGGTTCCAATGTTGATATTTAACTGGTCGTACATTTTTATCGCCGTATTCAGGAGCTTATCAATGCCGGTTCCTTCCTGTGCGCTTATGGGGACAATGGGAGCGTATTCCATCTGGCCAAAGAGAAAGTTTATCCTGTTCGATTCAACTGTAAATGTATCTTTGTGCTGAGGCATGGTATCCCACTTGTTAAGCGCCATGATAATCCCTCGGCCCCTGTCGTGAGCGAGAGCCGCGATTTTTTTGTCCTGATCGGTGAGACCTTCCGCGGCATCTATGATTAAGATTACAATGTCAGTTTCGTCGATGGCTTTTATGGCGCGGTTAACCGAGTAGTATTCGATATTTTCGGTAACTTTGGCTTTTCTTCGAATACCCGCAGTATCAAGGAGGGTAAAATCCCGTGCCTTCCAGCGAAAATTGCCCTCTACTGTGTCTCTGGTTGTGCCGGGAATATTTGTAACGATAGAAGCAGAGGTTGAAGTCAGGCGGTTTGAAAGAGTGGATTTGCCGGTGTTGGGTTTTCCAAGGAGGGCGATACGGATAATTGCTTTTGAGCTATGTCCTTCTGGGAGTTCTTCGACCTTTGAAAAATCAAGCCGTCTGATGATTTCCTGTTCAAGCTCTCCTACATTGTCGCCATGTTCTGCGGAAATCATGAAAACTTTGTCAAAACCAAACTGGAGTACATTCCAGGCATCGGCCTGTTTTCTGCCGCCTTCGGTTTTGTTGACTACGGCGACAAGTTTGCTGCGATACGGACGCAGGCGGCTGATTAACTCTTCGTCTTCACTCGTTATATCACCCGCATCCAGCAACAGGACGACAATGTCGGCTTTTTTGATAGTTTCCAGTGTTTTTGTTACTACCAGTTTGTCAATGTCATCGCAGTCTGTCAGTTTGAAACCGCCGGTGTCTATGAGCCGCAGGGGTTTTCCGGCAAGTAAGCAGTCAACTTCTACGGGATCGCGTGTAACGCCGGGCGTTGGGTCTGTTATGGCTCTGCGTTTGTGCAACAGGCGGTTAAAAAGCGTAGATTTTCCGACATTTGGGCGTCCCACAAGAACTACTGCGGGAAGGTTTCGGTATTTTGACACCTTCACGATCCAGCCAGGCGATAAATTGCCTCAGCGTCTTTTTCGTCCAGCTTGCGGTAATTGCCAATGGGACCAAAATGGACAACGCGCTTTGCCATTTCTGGTATGCGTGCGGGGTCCAAATCTGCATCGGCGAACTTTACCGGCATACCGATTGACCGGAAAAAGTTTTCCATACGGAAAACGCCTTCCAGGGCGGCCTGTTCGTAATCGTAGTACGCGCCGTCTACTCCCCAGACTTTCGCGGCAAAACGGGCTAGGCGGGCGGTGTCTTCTTTAATGTTATACTTTATCCACGCAGGGAAAATTATCGCGAGGCCAGCGCCGTGGGCAATGTCGAAAAGGGCTGACAGTTCGTGGTCAAGGGCATGGCTTGCCCAGTCGCCGCCCCTGCCTGCGTCCAAAAGGCCGTTATGCGCTAATGCGCCCGCCCACATAATTTCCGCTCTGGCGTCGTAGTTGTTTTCGCCGCCAGAAAAGATTTTTCGGGCATTGCGGATAATTACGCGCAGGGCGCCTTCGCAAAGTTCATCGGTAAGCTCAACATTGGGTTCTTTGGTAAAGTAGCGTTCCATGATGTGCGCCATCATGTCTACTATTCCGCACGCAGTCTGATACGGCGGCAGGGAATATGTCAATTCGGGATTTAAAATCGAAAAAACCGGACGGATACAAGGAAAGTTCATACCCCTCTTCCATGGGCCTTCCTCATTGGTGATAACAGAGCTAATGCTCGACTCGCTGCCCGCCGCAGGAATTGTCAGGATGGCGCCAACCGGCAGGGCTTTGTCTGTGGTTCTTTTACGGTCGAAAAAGTCCCACACATCGCCGTCATTGACAGCGCCGACAGCAATGGCCTTGGCGGAATCAATCGCAGACCCGCCTCCAACGGCGAGAATGAACTCCAGCTTTTCATTTTTTACAATATCAATGCCCTTGTTCACCAGCGAAAGGCGAGGGTTCGGCAATACACCCGTAAGCTCCACCCATTCAACACCGGCTTTTTTAAGACTGTTTTTTACCTTGTCGATAAGCCCCGAACTGACAGGATGCCCGCCGGAATGGTGCAGCAAAATCCGCTTTGTATATTGAGCGGTTTCACTGCCCACACGCTCTTCCGTTCCCCTGCCAAAAATAATTTTTGTTTTGTTCTGGTATTCAAAATTAAACATTTGTTTCTCCCAGGGCATGGATGCCCATTTCTGTGGTTTAATTGTTCTCTTTTATTATATGTGTTTCTCCCAAACCCGTCAAATCCCCGTCAAAATATTCCGCGAAGATCGAGCCTTTTCAGTTTACTTCCTCGCTCTTTTTTATTGTTGCCGCGTAGATACTGTTTATAAGCCCCAGAATAGCCGAGATTGTAAAAAGAACCTCGATACCGGCTGCTTTCCAAACCCAGCCGCCCAGAAGAGCTATAAAAACACTGAAAATGTGATTCACCGAAATGCCGGTGGACAGTGTGGCTGTGATTTCTTCCTGATTCGAAGAAATACGCTGTACATAAACGTTACTCGCCATGCTCGCGATGGAAATAATTTGATCCAGAATAAAGTTTATACAGACAATTATAAAAGCAATGCCGGCAGAAAACCATCTGTGCGAAAAACCATAAAAGATACAAACGATAATCAGAATGATTGTATCTCCTACCATGACTGCCTTGTATCCAACCTTGTCAATAAGCCTGCCGATTAGCGGACTGCAAACCATTACGAACACAGCGCAGATCGCAAAAAGTATAGACATGATCGATGCGCTGGCTCCGTATTGTAGAATTAACACATAGGGGGCAAAGGTAAGAAATATCTGTTTGCGCGAACCATAAAAAACTTCCAGGATATAATACTTGCGGAATTTTTTCGCAAAATAAAAACGCTGTCTTGGAGCTTTAAGAGTTGTCTCTTTAAGGGCTGCCGCCACCATGAGCGCTGTGATCATTAATGCTGAGCACGCGCCAAGGACAATCCTGAATCCTATAATGTCAGTTCTGTTAAAACCAATTCTGCCAAGAAAGAAAAATATTCCTGTTACAAGGATAAATCCCGCTATATTGCCAAGCTGATTAATGGAAGTAGTTATACCCAAAGACGCCCCGGCTTTTTCCCGTTTAGCGAGATCCATAGCGATGGTGGATCTTACAGGCATGATGATATGTTCACCGGTACTGAAAACAACCATAAAAAATACAACAAAAAATTTTGTCATAAAAAGCTCGCTGCTGGTTGTAAGCAAAAGCCCCACTGCGCCTCCGGCCATAAGCGCTACGCCAATTTTAAAAACCCTTGAGTCCGCGAATCTGTACATTAACGCAAGAATAAAAATCAATAACAGGCCGGGAAGCTCTCTGAAAAATTCTACTATACCTCTTTCAAAAGGTTCAATAAGAATAATTTCCGCAAGATAATTATCCTGAATCCCGCGCTTTAGTCCAAAGGATACGCCGAAAAGAATAAGGACGCTTAAAAAACGCCCCACCTTGGCGTCACTGCGGTATATATCGTTAATAAATCGCGGTCTGTACCTTCTTTTTGTTTCAATGTCTGTCATACATTTTCCTCCAAAATCCTTTTAATGAGCAAGGCTGTCTGCGCTTCGTCCTTGCCGCATTCTATCCATTTAACGTTAGGGATACCGGCGAAAAAAGTTACCTGCCGTTTAGCGTAACGGCGGCTGTTTTGCGCGGCAAGAGCCTGTACGCCGTCAATGTCCCGCGAAAGCTGCCATTCGCCGGGTCTTTCAAAATTTTCGACAAAAAATTCCCGGTAGCCGATAGCGCGCAGGCCGGGATCGTTGGGCGTGTATCCAGCTTCGTAAAGGGAGCGTACTTCAGCGGGCAGTCCCCGGCGGAACATTTCCTCGCAGCGCAGGTTTATACGGCGGTACAACTCCTCCCTTGGCCGGGAAAGCCCGACAATAATGAAACGGAAACAGTCCCTTTTTTCCGCAGCGGCAACTTCGAACGATGAGAGTGGACAGCCGCAGGAGCGAAAAACTTCCAGGGCGCGTGTCAGGCGGTATTCATCATTAATATGTATGCGTTCCGCGCTTACCGGGTCGGCTGCGGCAAGCTCTTCCATTAGAGCGGCGGCGCCCTTTTCCCGCAGTTCCTGTTTCAGGGCGGCTCGGATCTCTTCGCTGGAAGGGGGCGCCTCGCTCAAGCCCATGATAAAGTTTTTTAGGTAAAACCCCGTCCCTCCTGATACCACCGGCAGCTTGCCGCGATCAGCAATTTGCAGACAAGCTTCATCAGCAAGGCGGACGAAATCGCCGACATTGAACTGCTCTGAAGGATCGCGGATATCAATTAAATGGTGGGGAAGCCGTTTTTGTTCCGTGGCGGAAGGCTTGGCAGTCCCGATATCCATACCCCGGTAAACCTGCATGGAATCGGCGGAAACAACCTCCGCCTGTAGACCGCCAGCGGCATTGAAAAGTTCCATGAGTATACCTGTTTTGCCTGAAGCGGTCGGTCCAAAAAGAATTAACGCCGGCGGTTTGCTGTCATTGATCATCAAGCCGGAATTCGATTTCCTGGGTAAAAATCTGCCGGGCTGCGAGGGAAACCACCTTGCCATCGTTATCCTCGATTTCAGGGTCCTTTAACATGGAAAGCTGGTAGCTTCTCCGCGAAGCGGCTGTGGTAATTTCATACATATTTTCATCGTATTCGATGAGGCTTCTTAATGGGAATATCATAGCTCGAATTGTATCAAATCTGGAAACTTATGTCGAGGGGGCATTCAACATATCCCGCTCAATGATCTTGATAACCTTTGTCGGGCATTTTATGACACAATTACCGCAGGAAGTACATTTGGTATAATCCACCACGGGAAGAAGGGTTTCCATATTGATACATTGTTCGGGGCAGTTTTTTACGCATTGACCGCACTTAAAACAGGAGATTTTACAGGCATCGGTGACCATTTTCTTAATCGGGTTTACGTTGGAACAAAGAACCAGCGCCCCTTTTTGATTTCTCGCTATTTTTTTGAACAGTTTCTGAGGGCATTCGCTCACGCAAAGTCCGCATCCGGTGCATTTAGAGTAATTTACCCTTGGCAGGTCGTATACATTGGTTCCCAGCGCGTCAAATTTGCAGACTCTTACACAGTCGCCAAAACCAAGGCAACCCCAAGCGCAGAGCTTGGTTCCTCCGGCGATCTTCGCGCCCCAGCAGGTTGGAATTCCGGTATAACTTCCCTTTAGCGGAGTGTGGATTGAAGAACCCAGGCAGGCAAGCGCTACCACGGTCTGTACCACTTCGCCGCCGTCAACACCGGTAATGGCGGCAATTTTTTTCATTGCAGAAAGGCTGATTGCCGTACAGGCGCTCGCCTGTACGTTACCCTTGGCAACTTCGGCGGCGAAAATTTCACAGCCGGGATAACCGCACGCGCCGCAGTTCGCGCCGGGCAGAACAGCCCGTATGTTAGCTGTTATTGGGTCTTCCGGCACCGCGAAAAAATCCCTGAAAAACCCAAGAGTAACTCCAAGTACAAAGGCAAGGGAAGCCGCGAATATCGCGGTAATTAATATAATACTCATTGACCCAACCCGCCAAAGCCCATAAAGGCAATCGAAAGCAATGCCGCGGCGATAAATAGTATCGGCGTCCCTTTCAGAAATGCCGGAATAGGACTTGTCCTGAGTCTTTTCCTTATGCCCGCGAGCAGCAGCATAGAAAGCATGAAACCCATAGCAACGCCAGCGGCGTAGACAATTGATTCAATAAAGGTAAAGTTATTATCCAGCGCTTCGATAGTAACCGCGAGAATAGCGCAGTTGGTAGTAATAAGAGCAAGGTATATGCCCATTGAACCGTAAAGCGCCGGAGCGGATTTCTTTAAATAAAATTCGACTAACTGAACCAGAGAGGCAATGACAAGAATAAAAACCAATAATTGAAGAAATACCAGCCCAAGCGGTTCAAGGATAAATTTAAAAATCGGCCATGTAACAAGGGTGGCAAGCACGGTTACAAATGTTACCGCAAGACCCATACCGATTGACTTGTCTTCGTCTGTACTCATTCCGATAAACGGACACAGGGCAAGAAACCGCATAAACACAACATTGTCAATCAGGAAGGCGGCCAGAAATATTCTGAATAAATTCATTTTATCCCTCCGCAGTGATTTGCCGCGCAGGTATCGCTAAGAGCGCAGCCATTACTTCCGGCAATATTGGGGTCTTTGAGCCTTGCTTTAATAGACAGGTTAAGCGCGGTAAACAGGGCGAATACAAAGAAGCCGCCGGGGGGCAGTACAAAAAACAGAATAGGTTCGTAGCTTGAAGGAAGAACATGAAAACCAAGAATGGTACCGTTTCCAAAAAGTTCCCGTACCAGCGAAATGCCGGTAAGCACCCATGTAAAACCAAGCCCCATGCCAAGAGCGTCGGGGATTACATCACTAAGCGGCTGTTTGTAGGCGAAGCCCTCTACACGTCCCATGATAATACAGTTTACCACGATAAGTTTTATAAAAACGCCCATGGATCTCGCAAGATCCGGGAACCACGCTTTTAACACATAATCAATTACTGTAGTAAAAGCCGCGATAATGATAATAAAAATCGGTATACGGATTGAGTTGGGGATAACCTTTCTGAAAATGCTGATAACAAGTTCCGACATTAAAAGCACAAATGTCATTGAAAGCCCCATGCCGATTCCGTTAGCTGTTGATGTTGTTACTGCCAGCGCGGAACAAAGACCTATCATAAGAATTAACAGGGGATTTTCGCGGATAAGGCCGTTGGCGAAAATACGCGCCAGTCGTTTCATTCTTCCCTCCTTGTGGCGTTGGTTATAACATCCAGGGGTTCAACTTCTTTTCCGGCAAGCCACGCGCTGACAGCCAGTCCCGCAGCCCTTACCGAATGGGCTACGGCGCGGCTGGTTATGGTAGAAGCGGTTATGACTTCCACATCTCTTCTTACCTCGAAAGGATCATTTACGCTTTTTCCGGTGAACTGTCCATAAAACGTTACGCGATTTGCACGGTCAACAAAGTATGAAGAAGAAGCGGCATTGGCTCCCAGCCCCGGTGTATCCGAATGTTCCAGAATTTTTACTCCGGTAATAAGTCCGTTGGCGTCAACCCCAACCATTGTTTTAATAGGACCTGAGTAACTGGCGCGGGAAACACGCAATGCCGCTCCGATTGTCTGGTTGTTCTTAATCGCCGCGTAAGCGTTTTCGATACTCACTGCCAAATCGGGACTTTGGATATTATCAATTGCCTCGAAACTTTCGGCTTCGGGGAAAAGTTCTTTCATGGAAGCTTCAAGATCTGCCCGTTCCCGCTGGGCAATAACCGGCAATGTACCAGAATAGACAAAGGCAAGCATGACACATGCGGCGGCGGCAAAGATGGCAAGAATAAAGCCAAGCTTAATCATTCCAAGAAAACCTGTTTTCATTATTTCGCCGCCTCCTTCTTTTTCCTGACAAAGCCGTATTTCCTGGTCAGCAGCTTATCCAAAAACGGCGTAAAACCGTTCATTATCAATATTGCGTAACATACACCTTCAGGGAAGTTTCCCCATTTGCGGATCAGCATTGTGATAATACCTGCGCCGATTCCAAAAATTATTTTTCCCTTGCCGGTAATAGACCCCGTAACATAATCGGTTGCCATAAAAACCGCGCCAAAAACAAGCCCGCCCGAAAGAACGCTGAATAGGGGATCCAATCCCAGCGCAAAAGCGACGGCGGCGCCTGCTCCAATCATACACACAGGCGTACGCCAATCTATGGTTTTTGTAACCAGCAAAAATAAACAGGCAGCCAGAATCAAAAAAATGGAAGTCTCTCCGGTACTGCCGCCGTGAAAACCAAAAAACAAATCCCTTATGCCTGGAACATCGCCTCCCATTTGGGCAATTCCCAGGGGAGTCGCGCCGGTAATAACATCGGCGGACATGGAAATCCAGCTCTGACCGGGTTTCCGCCATGTTGTAAGCGCGGCGGGGAAACTCATAAGCAGAAAGGCGCGGCCAATAAGGGCGGGGTTAAAAACATTCGCGCCCAAACCGCCAAAAAATTCCTTCGCGACAACTACGGCGAAAACCGCGCCAAGGGCAGTCATCCACAACGGGGTATTGGGCGGGATAACCAGCGCCAGCAATAACCCGCTAATCCCCGCAGAAAGATCTTTCGCCCTGACCGGCCTTTTAAGGATAAACCTGAATAGACTTTCCCCTAAAACGGCGGCGGCGACAGCGACAATGATATTAAGCAGGGCAGGCAAACCGTATATCACAATACCAAAAAGCGAGACCGGCGCAAGAGCGATAAGCATATTTCGCATAAGCGCCCTTGAATTAACCGTAGAAGCTAAATGCGGACTTGATTGAAGTAAAAGGTTTTTAGCTTCACTCATAAATTATTCTCCATAAACCACTCTCAAAATTTTTCACGCGGACGCACGGAAGCGCAGAATAAAATTTTATTTTCATATTTGTGCCTTCACGCTTTTGTTTGATGAATTTTGCGACCTTACCCGCTGTTTGCCGACACGGAAACGCTGAACCAGTTTTATCCGCGCTGGACACATATAGGCGCAGCTTCCACATTCCATACAATCCATCAATCCCGCTTTGACAGCGTAATTCAGGTCTTCCGCTTCCAGGCTGTTGTTCATGATAACAGGGGAAAGGCGGCAGGGGCATTTACGGATACAACGGCTGCAGCGAATACACGTACCTTCAGGCTTGCTTGTAGTTTCTTCTTTTGTCATCAATATAATACCGGAAGTATTTTTTTGAATAGGCACATCCAAAGAAGAAACGGCGAAACCCATCATCGGACCGCCAAAGATAACCTTGGCAAGCCTGGAATAGTCGATATCCATAAACTGCGGCGGCAAATCTTTTAACAATGTACCTATGGGAACAATGATGTTTTTTGGAATCTTGCACGCGCCGCCGCTTATGGTCAGGGTTTTGTCGATTAAAGGTTTGCCAAGAGTAAAGGCTTCCGAGATGGCGATAAGCGTACTGACATTTTGCACAATGCAGCCCGCGTCCATGGGAAGCCCGCCGGAGGGAACCTCACGCCCAGTCAGCGCGGTAATAAGCATTTTCTCGCCGCCTTGCGGATAACGGGTGCGGCATACGCTGATGGAAATATCGCCCTCGGTTTCTCTCAGTCTTAATTCCCGCTCAAGCATTGGAATCAGGTGCTTGTTATTGGCTTCCATGCCGATAATTGCCCGTTTTACACCGGTAATCTTCATGACAATTTCCAGCCCCTTTACAAGCAAGTGCGGCCTGGAAGTCATCGCGGATTCGTCAGTTGTAAGGTATGGTTCGCACTCAGCGCCATCGGCAATGATAAGCTCAATAGGTTTGTTTATCGGCGGTGCAAGTTTTACATGAGTGGGAAAACCCGCTCCCCCCAAACCAAGGATACCTGCTTCCCGAACGCGGGCAAGAGCTTCTCCCTTGGTACAGGCGGAAAAATCCAGCGGAGCCATAAACGCTTCGGTGTTTTCATAGTAACCGGCATTGTCTTCCGCTTCGATAACAATACACAGCCCCAGCGCATTATTTGCCTGACTTCTGGACTCAATTTTTTTTACCACTCCGCTGATCGAAGCGTGAACCGGCACAGTCATAACCCCCGCAGAAGCGGCATCGGCAATCTTTTGCCCGCGAATTACCCTATCGTCAATATTGACAAGCGGTTTGTTCGGCGCCCCAAAATGCTGATTTATGGGAATCGCAACCTGTTTAGGCGTTGGAGCCTGCTCAATAGGTTTTCCCTTTGTGGCATGCTTCCTCGTGGGCAGTTCTAGGCCACGCCTGAACGAACGTACAGCCATCAACTTCTCCTTGTTTGGTTACTTTTGCTTAACTAAAAAGCGCTACATCTTCGGAGTTAATACTTAATTTTCCGTCGGCCTTACGGCTGGCAATTTTTTTGAAATATTCAAAGTATCTTTTATCCATTACTGCTATATGAGATAAAACCCAGTCCTTTAGGAATCTGGTAAAAGCTGAGAGGGTTAGCCGCTTTCCAGCCTGATAATCCCTGATATTTTGAGCGACAGCAATAATAAAGTCCCTATGCTCTTTTTTATGTTCCGCGTAACCCTGGAATCTTGTGGCAATCATTAGTTTTTCTTCTGTAGCAAAGTGGACTTTTACATATTTAATTGCTTCCTGAATTACACGATCAAAATAATCTTTTTCCTGTTCAATATTGCCGGTAGCATGGTTGTGCATCTCATTGATAAGAGCTACCAGCCCTTTATGTTGATCATCGACCAGTTTTACCCCGCATGAAAATTGATGAGACCATGTAACCAGTTGAGCTTCTTTTACCATAGTTTTTCCTCACTTAGAAGTTTTAACCTGCGGCCATTCTGGGGCTTTCCAGGCGCTTCTATTGTATCATATAGAAGCGATAATTTCAATATAATTTTTATTCTATTTAGGCACTTTTTTTACGCTTGAATCTTAAATTCGGGTTTAGCTTTGGAAAAAAACGAGCTTTTTGTGCATTTTTCCGCATTTTTGGCGATGGAACCTTTACCTAAAACCCCAATACTTTCTGAGTCAATGCGGGTGACGAGTACCAAAGGGTAACAGGTTCATTCCGGCGGGTATTTACATTCAGGTAGATATATCCGTTTTTCAATCTCCAGGACGTTTCGTAAGGGCGCATTTCTTTGATTATCCGGTCAAATAGCAGGGTAGGGCCGTATTGTTCCACAAGCTCATTTTGTACATTGGTGTAACACTGCATTAATTCATCAAGGCTAAAGGTATTAAAATAATACGTTCCGCCTTCCAGACCGTTTTGGGAAAAATAGGCCACCATAAATGCCTGATAGCCTGACACAATAAGATTATCATAAACCAGCGATTGAAGCCCGTCAATTTCATCTATATGAGCCGGTTCTCCCATTCTCGCGGTAAATTCCCGCAGACTCGTTCCCCAGTGAAAATTATGGAAAACCACCTCGATATCATCACTGGCATACAACGCGGGCGCGATTAATAACGCGCAGATTATTAAGAGTTTTTTAATAATACACCCCCGTTAAATTATCGGTAAAAACAAGAATAGTATTTATGGCAGGAAATCACATTTTTTTCATATTGATCTTGAAAACAATCGGCAAAAATAGTAATCTTAATCAACGGCCGAGGTGATGGAATGGTAGACATCGGGGACTTAAAATCCCCTCCCTGCAAAGGGGTACGAGTTCGAGTCTCGTCTTCGGCACAAAAATTCTCAAAACTCACACAAAACATTAAAGGAGAAAAAGATGAAAGACAAAATCCCTACCAGAATCTATCTTGCCGAAGATGAACTGCCCAAATCCTGGTACAATCTGAGAGCGGACATGAAGAATAAGCCGGATCCTATCCTGCATCCGGGAACCCTGCAGCCGGTAACTGCCGAAGATCTGGGGCCTATATTCTGCAAGGGCGTTATCGAACAGGAACTGGATGATACCACCCGGTTTATCCCTATCCCGGAAGATATTCAGAATTTCTACCTCGCGTACAGACCGTCCCCGTTAATCCGTGCGTATTATCTGGAAAAAGCGCTGGATACACCCGCAGAAATTTATTACAAGTTCGAAGGAACCAATACTTCCGGCTCGCACAAACTCAACTCGGCAGGACCGCAGGCGTATTACGCGAAAGAAGCCGGGCTTACTTCCCTTACCACGGAAACAGGCGCGGGGCAATGGGGAACCGCAATGGCAATGGCCTGCGCTTTTTACGGTATTGATCTGACTGTATATATGGTAAAGATTAGTTCTGAACAAAAGCCCTACCGCAAAGCGTTAATGGAAGCATACGGCGCGAACTTGATTCCCTCTCCTTCCAATACTACCGAATCGGGAAAGAAAATCCTTGAAAGCGATCCCAACACAACCGGCTCTCTTGGCTGCGCGATTTCTGAAGCGATAGAAACAGCGGTTAAAACCGACAAGTGCCGTTATGTACTTGGCAGCGTACTTAACCATGTATTGCTGCATCAGTCAGTAATCGGGCTGGAGGCAAAAGCGGCTTTGGACAAGTATGGAATAAAGCCCGACATCATCATCGGCTGTGCCGGCGGCGGTTCAAATCTGGGCGGGCTTATGGCCCCGTTCATGGGAGAAAAACTCGCTGGAAAATTAAACGCCCGCTTTATCGCGGTTGAGCCTGCCTCCTGCCCGTCGTTTACACGGGGACGCTATGCCTACGATTTTGGCGACACTGCCCAAACAACCCCGCTTATCAAAATGCAAACCCTGGGCAGCGGTTATATTCCATCGGCGAATCATGCAGGCGGTCTTCGCTACCACGGCATGAACTCCACATTGTCAAAGCTCTACAATGATGGCTTTATAGAAGCGCGCGCCGAAATACAGACTGATGTTTTTGAAGCCGCCCTCCGTTTCATGAAGGTTGAGGGAATACTTCCCGCGCCGGAATCTTCTCACGCGATCAAGGCTGCCATAGATGAGGCTCTTGAGTGCAAAAAAACCGGAGAGAAAAAGGTTATACTCTTTGGACTTAGCGGAACAGGCTTCTTTGACATGACAGCTTTTGAGGCGTACAACAACAAAACAATGAGCGACCAGATACCAAGCGATGCCGACCTTGAGCGCGGCTTTGCTTCCATTCCCGCCCTGTAAGACGCAATGAAAGCCGTGTAGATAAGTTTCTACACGGCTTGTTGTCTATCCACTTACCAATATTCCGTTTCTTACTGTCAAATCTGAATTTTTCCTCTTGCGCAAAGACGAATTTGTCTGTCATAATAAGATATAAATCATTTCTTTAGGAGGAAAATAATGAAAAAACTTTTAGCGGTTCTTCTGGTTTCACTGACAGCAGCATCCATGTTGATTGGCTGCAAACAGAGAGAAGGATACTTAATCGGCATCGCTATGCCGGAAACCCACGTAATGCGCTGGGTAAAAGACGGTAATTCTCTCAAAGCGGAAGCCGAAAAACGCGGATATCGCGCGGAAGTTCAGTACGGAGACGCGAATCAGCCCACCCAGAATCAGCAGATTCAGAGCTTCCTGACCCAGGGAGCCAGATTGCTGGTAGTCGGCTCTATCAATGACGGCGTTGGCTCTGTAATTGCCGAAGCCGCCCGTGATAATGTGCAAGTTATCGCTTATGACCGTATCATACCCAATTCGGCTGATTATGATTACTACATCACCTTTAACAACTTTAAGGTTGGCGTACTTCAGGCCGAAAGTATCGTACAGGGGCTTAATTTGAATGCGGCTGCTGCTGATGCGCCCAAGTTTATCACCCTGTTTGCCGGTTCTCCGACCGATGGCAACGCTTTCTTCTTCTTTGACGGCGCGATGAGCGTCCTTAATCCCTACATCGACAGAGGCGTACTCAGGGTTGTCGGCCCTTATCCCAGGACATCTTCCGACACTGCTAACTTCCAGCGGATCGCCACCGAAAACTGGCAGGCGCCCATCGCCAAGACCCGTATGGAAAATCTTCTGAACAACGATGCCCGTGACGTTACCCTGGACGCGGTACTCGCTCCCAATGACACACTGGCGCGCGCCATCATCGAAGCCTTAAAAGCCGATGCCAAGTACCGGACAAGCCTGCCTGTAGTTACAGGTCAGGACGCCGAGTTTGATTCCATGAGATCTATCAAGGCTGGCGAACAGTACAGCACCGTCTTTAAAGACACCGCCAAGCTGGCCGAAGCCGCCATCATTTTGGCAGACCAGATTCTCAAGGGCGAGTCCATCAATATTCCCGGCGCGGTTCTCGCGGAAGGCGATCTTAGAGAGATTGGCAATACCGGCAGAAAGTATGTTAACGCATATCTTTTGGATCCAATTCTGGTTACCCAGGAAAATCTCCTGGTTCCCGTAGACGCGGATTTCTATGAATCATACGAAGCCCGTGAGTTAAGGCAATAGTTTTAAGAGCCTGACCATTTCAAAATAAATGGTCAGGTATTTTTTTGGGGAAGGTTTATGAGTGAGTATATTCTTGAGATAGAAAATCTTACCAAAGAATTCCCCGGTGTCAGAGCCCTTGAAAATGTTAGTTTAAAAATTAAAAAAGGCGAAATACATTCCATTTGCGGAGAAAACGGCGCGGGTAAATCGACCCTGATGAGCTGTATCTCCGGTGTTTATCCAAAAGGCAGTTACGAAGGAAAAGTTTTTTACAAGGGACATGAGACAAATTATAATAGTGTCAAAGACAGCGAAAAAGAAGGGCTTGCTATAATTCATCAGGAACTTGCCCTTAGTCCCTATCTTTCAATATACGAAAATATTTTTCTTGGTCACATGGAGACCAAGTTTGGCATAATTAACTGGAATAAATATATAAAAGAATCGAAGAATTATCTGGATATAGTGGGGTTGAATGAACCGCCCGAAACGATAGTGAGCAGGCTGGGTGTGGGCAAACAGCAGTTGGTAGAAATCGCCCGCGCCCTTTCCAAAAAAACTGAACTGCTTATCCTGGATGAGCCGACTTCTTCCCTTAACGATGACGAAAGTGAAAAACTGCTGGATTTGATTATTGAATTTAAACGCCAGGGTATTACCTCGGTGATAATTTCCCATAAATTAAACGAAGTTCTTAAAGTTGCCGATACGGTAACTATTTTGCGTGACGGGCTTTCTGTCCGAACCTACAATGTAAAAGCCGATGGTCTTACCGAAGAAATGATTATCAAGGACATGGTAGGGCGTGATTTGACACAGCGTTTTCCTGAACGAAAATCTTCGCCGGGCGAAACGGTAATGGAAATTAATAACTGGACTGTCTACCACCCTGATTATCACAATATAAAAGTAGTGGACAATGTTTCTTTTTATCTGCGCAGGGGCGAGATTCTGGCATTCTGCGGCCCTATGGGTGCAGGCCGTACTGAATTGATGATGAGCGTTTTTGGCAAATCTTACGGCTTCCGCAGTGAAGGGGAATTGCGTATAAACGGAAAAAAATGTACATTTAACAGCCCCCGTGCGGCGATTAATTCGGGGCTGGGTTATATTTCCGAAGACCGAAAAAGCCTTGGTCTGGTTTTAATTCAGGATATCAAAACAAATATCGCACATTCCAGCTTAAACAAGATTTCGCGGTTTGGAATTATCAGCAGCCAAAAAGAAATAAAAGAAGCTGAACGCTACCGGAAAGAACTCCATATCAGAACACCATCGGTGCATCAGATTGTGCGCAACCTTTCCGGCGGCAACCAACAGAAGGTGGTTGTAAGCAAGACCTTGCTTTCGGACCCGGATATTTTTATTATTGACGAGCCGACCAGAGGAATTGATGTCGGCGCCAAGACGGAAATATACGGTATTCTGAACGATTTGATTACAGCCGGAAAGAGTATCATTATGGTCAGCTCTGAGCTTCCCGAAGCGCTGGGCATGGCGGACAGAATTTATGTCATGAACGAAGGTAGAATAAAGGGTATGCTTGGCAAGGAAGAGGCAACCCAGGAAAAAATAATGCATCTGGCCCTGGTCGGATAAGGAGATGAGGTAAATATGAGCGGTAAAGTTATTCACACTTCCGATATAAGAACTCTGATAAAGAACAATATCAGAAATTATTCAATGTTCATCATGCTGGCGCTGATCATGATAATTTTTGCCCCGCTGACGAATGGAACCAACTGGAGTCCGCGAAACTTTACCAACATTTTTTTCCAGTACAGTTATGTATTAATTCTCGCGGTTGGAATGGTGCAGGTTATTATTGTACAGGGCATCGATCTTTCGGTTGGTTCTGTCTGCGCCTTTGTCGGCGCGTTAAGCGCGATGATTTACAATACCGGTATTGGGATGCCTGCTACATTGCTGTTGTCGATTGGAATAGGCGCTGCCGTTGGTGCGTATCAGGGAGCGTGGGTAGCCTTCGCAAAGATGCCGGCATTTATCGTAACCCTTTCTGGAATGATGCTTTTCCGCGGTCTTACTTACATTATTACAAGAGTTAACCCTATCAGCCTTAGAGACAACGATTATTCCCTTCTTGCCACCGGAACGCTGGACGAAGTAATGAAGGTTGGCAGGGTAGGCCCTTATCTTCCCATGGCTTTTGTTGTGGCTCTGCTGCTGCTTTTGGTTTTCTTCTTCGCCGAATTTACCGGGCGTGGAAAAAAAATCGCCAACGAATTTGAAGTTACCCCATTGCCCCTGTTTATAACCAAGCTGGTATTGGTTACGGTTCTGACTCTTGGTCTGGCGGATCGTTTTGCCCGTTTTCGCGGTCTTCCTATTATAGCGCTGGTTTTGGGCATTACAGTTTTTCTTTTTCACTTTATCTTAAATAATACTGTCCTTGGCCGTTATATCTACGCGGTCGGCGGCAATCCACGCTCAGCAAAACTTTCGGGTATCAACTCGGAGTTGGTTACCTTTATCGTGTTTTGCTTCATGGGCGGGATTACCGGTTTAGCCGCCGTTGTAAGTACCGGATACATGAATAGCGCCCTGCCCCAAGCCGGTCAGCTCTTTGAACTGGATGCCATCGCGGCATGTTACATCGGAGGAGTTTCCGCAGGCGGCGGTATAGGCTCGGTAATCGGGGTTATTGTCGGCGGTCTTGTCATGGGTTCTATCAACAACGGTATGTTCCTGATGAACCTGGGTGTCCATCATCAGTATGTAGTAAAGGCTTTGATCCTTCTGCTGGCAGTCTTCTACGATGTCTACACCCGCCGCAAAGCCGGACTGGGCTGAGTTGGTAAGCCGTGTCGTAGGTCAGCCCGGTAATGGTTTATGAAAATACTTACATTTGGCAAGCGAGAATAGAATACCGTTTAAAGAAAAAAGGCAATTATACCGATACTCAATAAAATGTTCTCTAAAGATTTTTTTGAAGTATTAGCACAAATTCTTAAATCATGGCAAGTACTTGCTGTATCTGTTGCCTTGATTATATATATGTACCTTGTTTCGTATGTAGCCCGAAGCTACCGCCGCCCTCGTGTAAAGAGAGTCAAAATAAAAACGAAAAAAGTCAAACCAGTGCTTGCCGCAGACCCCGATGATATGGAAGGCGATCCCAACGATGAATTAGGCCTGGAAGAAGAATAAAGTCCAAATACTCAAAAAAAATATCTTCAAAGGAAAGCGCCACGCATATCCGTGCCGTAATAAGGGTGGAGGCAAATATGAATAACGACATATTTCCGGATCCCCTGGACAGTGCGGTAAAAAGCCTGTTTGGGCTTTCGTATCTGTTCCCGTATCAAAGGCTGGTAATCACAAATATCCTGGAAGCAGCACAGGCGGCGGGTATTTCTGTTAATTGGCCGGATCAGGAAACCGGGGAAATTCCGGCGGAAGAACCTGCTGCAGAGGATCTTTCCGACCGGGTATCTACGGGCAGGCAGATAGTTATCCTTCCCACCGGCGCGGGAAAATCCCTGTGCTTCCAACTGCCGGCAATGTTGATAGACGGATTAACCCTTGTTATCTACCCAATCTTGTCGCTAATGGCGGATCAGGAACGCCGGCTTCGCGAAAAAGGTTTTGAGCCGGTAATAATCCGGGGAGGCCAGAGCAGGGAAGAGCGGGATTCTATTTGGGAAAAGCTGCAAGGCGGGCATCGTCCGACCACTTGTTCAAGCGGCCAGACAGGTAAATTTATAATAGCGAATCCAGAGGTTCTGCTTACTCCGCAGGTAAAAAGGCAACTGGAAAAAATCAGAGTGGCGCATGTAGTAATTGACGAGGCTCATTGTGTAAGTGAATGGGGGGAAAGTTTCAGACCAAGTTATCTGGAAATTGGCTCTATAATAAATGCCCTTAAACCGCCGCTTGTAACCGCTTTTACCGCGACAGCCAGCTCTCCGGTGCTGGAAAAAATAGGGAAATACATTTTTGGCAATTCAGAAGCGCTTCAGATCGTGGGGAATCCAGACAGACCGAATATCAGCTACTCCGCAAAAGGTTGTATTTGCCGCGATTTGGCAGTTCGGGATTTGCTGGCAGTCCGCGCCCGCCCTGCCATTGTCTTTTGTTCTTCAAGACCGGGAACGGAAAAACTTGCCCGCTATCTTAGGAATGAATTCGCGGAAATGGGATTTAATTGGCACAGAGAAATTCGGTTTTACCACGCAGGTCTTAATAGAGAGGAAAAAACCGATGTGGAAAAATGGTTTATAAACAACACCGAAGCCGTATTATGTGCAACATGCGCCTATGGCATGGGCGTGGACAAGGCCGATGTGCGGACAGTGATACACAGGGACTGCGCTCCTTCGGTAGAAGCCTATTTGCAGGAAGCCGGCAGGGCAGGCCGTGACGGGAAACAGTCAAGGGCGATTCTCCTGTGGGGACCGGAAGACGAGGCAGCCCTGGCGAGAGCCAAAACCAGCGCGAATCACAGCAGAATTTCCGCGCTGCTGCGTTATGCCGGGGACATTAATTTATGCAGAAGGCACTCGCTGCTTGCCCTGCTTGACTATGATGCCAACGGAGAAGTTCCCGAAAATCTCTGCTGCGATGTCTGCGAAAATAAAGCCAGCGCCATATTGCGGGAAGAAATCTCAACAATGGAATTTTTCCACAGAAACAAAAGACGCTTCACATCATTCGAAGCAGCTTCTGTTTTGGCAGCAAGCGAAACAATCCGCTGGTCAGAAGCCGAAGCCTCTATGGTTATTGAATATTTGCTAAAGACCGGAAAGTTAAAAAAGATAGAACATTTTCCATGGAAAGGAAAGATAACCGTAAAAAAAGCCTGACTATTTATATCTAAATAGCCAGGCATTGTTTTTGGTTCCACTTGGGTAACTATTCTTTTAGACCACCCATGGTAAGACCCGAAATAATAAACCGTGACATAAAGGCATAGAAAATTATAATCGGTATAAGCGAAACGGCTATTCCCAGATAAATTCCGCCAAAGTCTGTACGGTAAATATCACCTCGCAAGGACATAATCAACATTGGCAGGGTAAATTTACTCTGAGTGGAGAGAATAACAGAAGGTGTAAGATAGTTATTCCATGAACCGACAAAGGTAAAGATAGCCTGAGCCGCAAGAGCGGGAATAATAATCGGAACAATAATTATATTGAAAATACGGTATTCACCAGCGCCGTCAATCCGCGCGGCATCAATAAGATCCATACTTAGAACAGATAACATATATTGCCGAATAAACAATACCGTTGTAGCAGCCGCAATTCCCGGAAGTATCAAAGGTAAAAATGTATCCGTAAGATTTAATCGAACCATAAACTGATAGAATCCAATAAAGATAAGCGAACCCGGAAGCATCATTATGATCAGGATTATTGTCCAAATAACAATCCTGCCCCTGAACCTATAAGCATGGAGACCATAAGCGGTTAATGCCGAGAAGTAAATGCTTAATATAGTCGCACTGGTGGAAATAATCGCGCTATTTCCAAATCCCTGCCAAATCTGAAAACCCCTGTTTGTAAGGGAGCGCCAGTTATTCATGGCATTATTGCTGGGAAGTATTGCAAGCCCTAGATTGATTTGTTCTACAGAGCGCGTAGCGTTAATCAGAAGAACATAAATTGGCACTATCGCTAAAATTCCGAAAAAGATCATTAAAACATGCACAAAATAACGATGTAATGTAACTTTATCTTTACTTGATATCATCTGACGCCTCCTTTCTTTTTCTTCAATTCACTGCGGTCCTGCAGGAAGAAGAATATCAGCAAGGCCAATAAAATTGTGATAAGGAATATCCCAATGGAAATAGCCGCTCCATAAGATCGATCCTGGACACCTATAAAAGCTACATTGTATTGATAAACTACAGTTGTTCGTATTTTGAAATCCGGCGCTCCAAACCTATTGGTAAGCAGGAATGGAATATCAAACATCTGCATACCGCCGATCATTGATGTAATTAGAATATAAAGCATCATCGGGCGAAGCAGGGGCAGAGTAATATACCATGCAGTTTGGGGACTATTGGCGCCGTCAACTGTGGCGGATTCGTACAAAGAGACGGGAATACTTGTAATACCCGCCATAAGCATAATAAGGGTATGACCATACCACATCCACCATTGAATAAATGCGACCAAACCTCGTGAAAACGGAACGCTTCGGAAAAAGTTAAAGGCCTCTCTGACAAGTTCACCATTAATCTCATTTACTGCCTGAATTCCCAGAGAGCGCAGAAATTGATTAGCCGGAGCGACAACATGACCATCATAACCAAAAATACTTCGGAAGAGCAACGCTACCGAAGCGGCGGTAAGCAGATTGGGCATATAAATTACAGCCCTGAATAATCCCCTGCCTGCCAGATTTAACCTGGTATCAGAAAGCCAAATCGCGAGTATCAAAGCAATGCCCAACTGAGGTACAAAGTTAAACATCCAGATAATGAATGTGTTTCCCAAAGCGCCCCAGAAGAAAGGATCCTTAACCAGTCTGGTATAATTATATATTATAGGCGTTATTGTCCCTGTTCCCTTGCAGCTATCACAAGTAGCGAAAATTTCATTTCCATAAGCGTCCAGCACTTCAAATCCGTTCGCGTCTAAAACAATTCTTTCTCCGAGTCCGACACAAACCGGACATCTCGCATCGGAAAAAACATAGTCATTTCTCAAACCTCTAAGATCAGTAAAACTGACTATGAATGTATTTACCGTAGGCCAAAAATTAAAAAGCAGGAATGCCAGTAAAAAAGGCGCAACAAAAGCGTATCCCCAGCGATTTGTCCTTGCCTCATGACCTAATACCTTGCGTGGAGTGCGTTTAAAAAAAACTATACTCTTTTGCATCGGTCCTCCTAAAAAAAACCAGCACCTAAAATTTAGGTGCTGGTCAAAAAATTACATGGTCAATAAACTCAGCCTTTGATTACTGAATTCCAATCTGGCTTTGTACCTGCTGTCTGAAATCGCGCAACGCAACTTCTTTTGTTTTTTCACCGTTTACATACGCGGTAACAGCTTCACCAAACAGGGCCTGAATAACATCATCTGTTCCCTGAGTAAGTCTACCGTCAACGCCAGGAGCCATTTCAGCAAACGCGGCATAGTGATTCTGTCCGCCAAGGAAGGGTTCACGGAAATCGTTCTTAATTCTGTCTACAACTCTCATGTTGCTGACAAAGTCTCCAGTGTCATTTGCCCATGCTTCAAGAAAATTGTCGTTTGTGGTCAAATACTCAATAAGGTGCTTGGCTGCTTCGGGATTCTTTGTGTCTTTCCACGCGCCAATCCATGTGCCGCCCCAGCGATAAGGAACGGGTCCGGGAATCATTGCCCAGTCGCCTGCTGTATTATCAGCATTTGTCTTGAGTACATAGTGGAGACCCCATGTGGGAAGGAAGTATGAGAAAACTTCAATCGGGTTTCCGGCTTCGTCCCTAAGCTCGCCCTTCATACCTGCGAACCAGCCTTCCGACCACTGACCAACGCGACCTTCCCAGCGGTTGTCGTGCAGTGTTTTGGAAATATCAAGATACTGATCCAGAACCGGGTCTACAACTAATCTGCCGTTTACTACCCAAGGATCGCGCCTAGCGCTAAAAAACGGGTTTTGAAGATCGCCAAGGCTGGATACGACTACACAAGAGCCGTCTGATCTTTCTTTCAGGAGCCTTGCGGTATCAAGGAAACTGTTAAGATCGTTGAAATAGGTCTGTACAACTGCCGGATCATCAGTACCAAGGTACTCTCTAGCGAGGCTGCGGCGATAGAACATAGCGCCGGGAGTTGCCTGCCAGGACATTCCATAGACCCTGCCGTTGTATGAACCAACGTCCACCGGGTAGCGAAGGAGCTTGTCCCTGTTTCTTTCATAGACATCGGTAAGGTCCAAAAGGAGCCCCGATTCTACATACTTGCGTACGAAAGCGGATTCCAGAGCGAAAATATCCGGCGCTCCGCGGCCAGAGGCCAGTACCGGGTCCAATCTGCTTGGAAATTGTTCTGTTGGGGTCATTGAATAATCAAGTTGAACATCAGGGAACGCTACCTTGTAGTAGTTCTCTATCATTTGTCCCAACTCATCTGTGAAGGACCAAACCGTTAATCCTTCTTCTTTTTTACAGCCACTTACACTAAAAAGAATAAGGACTGCACACGCGATGACTAAAGCTTTTTTCATCTTTTTTCCTCCAAAATACTTTAATTACTGACCCAAAAAACTCTTTGGGCTTAAGCTTACTAAGAGTAATTTTACCATGACAATAAAAATAAAGCAATACTATTTTTACGAAAAATTTACGAAATTCTAAACATCTTTTGTGCGAAGCCTGCCGCAAAGCTAACAGAGGTTTGCGGCAGGTTCAACTTATACCACTTTTACCTTCGCTGAAACCGGAGTTGCGGCGCCTTTTTCCACAGCGACCGGTACAGGGGCGGCATCCGCCGCGATAACCGTATAAGAGCCGGGCAGCAGTACATATTCACCATCTGCGTTTACAGTCTCAAAAGCCGAGGCTGGAAGCTCAAATTCCACAGTTTCGCTCTTTCCCGCAGCTATGAAAATGCGGCGGAACCCCCTCAGTGAAGACAAGGGTTCATCATCGCCGCGCTCATCTCTGGTAACATAAATCTGTACCACTTCGTCGGCATCTGTCTTGCCGGTGTTGCTTATTGTTACCGTTGCCTTGATTGAGCCGCCCAAGGATATCTCAGGCGCGGACAGGACGACAGAATCGAAGCGGAAACTGGTGTAGGAAAGCCCAAAACCAAAGGGATATTGAGGTTTTTCTTCCATATAACGGTAAGTCCGCCCCTTCATGGAATAATCTTCGTAGGGCGGAAGCTGTTCCGTAGAAACCGGGAAGGTTATAGGAAGTTTCCCCGATGGCGCCACATCGCCAAAGATAATGTCCGCGACAGCCTTGCCGCCAAGTTCTCCCGGATACCAGGCGAAAATAACGGCATCGGCAATATTTTCCGGAAAGGCGATTGGACTGCCTCCGGTAAGCACCAAAATTATTTTTTTGCCCTTGTCCCGGACTTTCTGTAAAAACTTCAACTGCCAGGCCGGAAGCTCTATTGTATTACGGTCGCCATTGGAATCCGAAGCGATTGCGTCCCCTTCCTCGCCTTCCATGGCGCCGTCCAGTCCCATTACGGCAATTACAACATCGGTAACATTTGCCTCTCCGTACTCGGCAAGGGAGCGGTGGTTGTCGCCATACATCAGGCAGCCCTGACGGTAATCCAGATTGATGCCGAACATATCCCTGATCTTTTCTCCAAGCCCTTCCAAAATAGTAACAAAGCGGGAACTGACCCCGTAATAATTACCAAATAGCGTATGGGCATTGGCGGCGGCAGGACCGACAACAACCATTTTTTTTGGGCTGGAATCCAGGGGCAGCAGGTTATTGTCGTTTTTAAGCAGGACGATGGACTTATACGCGGTTTTAAGCGCAAGCTGCCGGTGCTTTTCGCAGTTAATTATTTCACGTCCAAGTTTTCCCCAGCGGCCAGTTTCCGGCGTGTTGGCTTGATCACTTGCGGAGCCAGTAGTCAGATCCAACATCCCCAGCTTGAACCTTGTACGCAATAGACGTTCCAGGGCCGTGTTTATCGCTTCTTCCGTGACAAGTCCCTGTTTATGGGCAACTGTCAACATTGGATAGGTACAGCCGCAGTTAAGGTCACAGCCAGCGTTCAGCGCAAGCGCGGCAGATTCTTCGGGTGTTTTGGTTATTTTATGGTACTCATGGAAGTCACGTATCGCCCAGCAGTCTGAGACAAAATGTCCTTTAAATGCCCATTTCCCGCGAAGTATTTCCTTTATAAGAAGATTACTGGCACAGCAGGGTTCGTCCAGAGTACGGTTATAAGCGCCCATTACAGCTTCTACTCCTGCTTCTGTTACAAGAGCCTTAAACGCGGGCAGATATGTTTCGTAAAGATCTTTTTTGGAAACAATCGCGTTAAAGGTATGGCGGTCTTTTTCCGGGCCAGAGTGAACAGCATAGTGTTTGGCGCAGGCGGCTGTTTTAAGGTTTTCGGGATCATCTCCCTGTAAACCCCGTACAAAAGCCTTTCCGATAAGGCTGGTAAGGTAGGGGTCTTCGCCGTAAGTTTCCTGTCCCCTCCCCCAGCGCGGGTCACGGAAAATATTGATATTCGGCGTCCAGAAAGTAAGCCCCCAGTACTGTCCGCGGTTCCCCTGCTTGATTGCCTCGTTGTACTTGGCGCGGGCTTCATCCGAGATCGCCTCCGCGATTTGCCCGACAAGCTTGTCGTCAAAAGTTGCCGCCATCGCTATAGCCTGCGGAAAAACCGTAGCTATACCGGCGCGAGCGACCCCATGCAGACACTCATTCCACCAATTGTATTCCGGTATCCCAAGGCGTGGAACAGCCTCGCTTCTATGAAGAAGCTGGGAGACCTTTTCTTCCAGAGTCATTTGAGAAATTAATTCCTTGATTTTCGATTCCCGATCCATGATTCACTCCTGATTAAAAAGAATAGAAGTATTGTAAGTGATAAAACGTCATGGGTCAATGTTTTAAAGGTTTGTTGCTTTTTTATAATCAAAGTGATAATATATAATATATTCTTACGGAGGTAATCTATGAATCAACATTTAGTTCTGGGGCTGCTTGTGGCGGCTGTATGGTTGGCAGGAAGTATCATCTTAATAACTAAAATTAGGACAAAACCCCAAAAAGCCGGTATGTATGTCATTACTGTTGTCCTGTTTATTCTTTGCGCCGGAATTTTTGCCGGAATCCAGATAGGATTGCCAATAGTAAAAAACATCATAAATGAAAAGATAGCCTATGTAGACGATTCCCTGAAAAGCAATTATGGCAATAATCCATTGGTACGTACCGGAGTCAATGTTTCAAACGCTCCACAGGCCATAACCGAGCTTGAGGGACTGTTTTCGCAGATAATTACCTCGCAATTTGGACTTTCCAATACAATTATCGAAACCTTTGTCAGAAGCGGGATGAGTTCTGTCTTTGTCAGGGCAAGAAATCATACTGATTTAATTGCCAGTTATGCAAACGAAAGCGGAAGAATCACCTCGTCTTCGATTCTCAATATGCTTGAATCAGAATTATGGAAAATAATTGAGAATATTGCCTTTTGGATAACAATAGTCCTTGCCGCCATTCTTGCGGTATTTCTGCTTATTCGTGTTATTCAGGCATTAAAGAAACCCAAAGAATGATGCAATTATAGTCTGTCTATAATGGACTTGTTCGACAACTTGGCCGGTTACGTTGAGATAATATGATCCTAAAACTTGAAAAACACGAGGCACAAAAGGATATAGAGATACTAATAAAATACCCGCAAAAGAATAGAGTTGTTGAAAAACTTGTTTCACTGATAAAATCCGTCGATATACAAATACCGTGTTATTCAGATGATGAAGTTACACTTATAAATGCTTCCGATATTTATTACATAGAAAGCGTAGATAAAAAGACCATTGTTTTTTGTGAGAAGGAAAATTATTCTGTTAAAGACAGGCTGTATCAAATTTACGAAAAATTAACACCTGCGGGATTTGTGCAGATTAACAAATATTGTATTTTGAATGTTAACAAACTGGAAAAAGTTAAAACACTGGAAAACAGCCATCTGGAGGCGGTGCTTTCAAACGGGAAAAGCTTATACATTACCAGAAAATATCTTGCAGACATAAAACGAATATTACAGGAGACTAACTAATATGAAAAAAACATTGGCAAATACCATGCTTACAATAGGCGCATCGCTTAGCATTTTGGCTGTTTTTTTGCTGGCGAGCGGCAGAGAAGATTTTCCGGTTAAAACAATGCTTGAGGTTATTGGAGCAAATATCGTTATTAATTTTGGACTCATGT
>Ga0099364_10003001_pt1 | contig 26587 bp, 22 predicted proteins | sample TergutTh196P3_FD_73070 | JGI IMG/M metagenome (GOLD analysis project Ga0099364, IMG submission 73070) | Microcerotermes parvus P3 segment gut microbial communities from Pointe-Noire, Republic of the Congo - Th196 P3 | ecosystem: Host-associated > Arthropoda: Insects > Digestive system > Gut ...
TATTTATTCTTTTATGATTACTACATGAAAGTTACTGATGTAAACTAAAGAACCGCCATATACCGAACGGTATGTATGGTGGTGTGGGAGGACGGTCACCCAATTAATGAGTGACCTCCTACCCGATTTTTGGCTTATGCAATAAGCCACTACATCTTAAAACTAAAAATCAAAATTCTTAATTCTCAATTCAGAATTCTTAATTCTTAATTCAAAATCTATTTCATCAATACCATTCGCTTTATATCTACAAATTCTTCTGTTTGAAGCCTATAAAAATAAACTCCAGAGCTTACAGAGACACCAGCTTCATCATGCCCATCCCATTGAATTGTATGCCTTCCTATTTGGAGATTTGTATCGACCAAAGTTTTGATCATCTGACCTCTGATATTGAAAACATCGAGTAACACAGATGAAGGCTTATGAAGGTCGAAATAGATTGTTGTGGTTGGATTGAAAGGATTAGGGAAATTCATACCAAGTTTGGTCTCGAGCGGAATTATAGTGGTATCGACTTCTGTAACTATCCCTGTTGTCACCACATATTCATTTGAAGGCCTGGAAAATCCAACATCGTAATATGCCACTATATGATAACTATAAGTTGTATCCAGTTCTATATTTCTGTCTATGTAGGTTAGAACACTATTTTGGGTGTTTGCGAGAATTTCGTTATTTCTAAAAACCCTATAACCTGACAGAAACGCATTATCATGAACTGGCACATCCCAGCTTAACTCTACGAAATGATCTGTTTCTTCACTTTGATCATGGTAGATACCCTCAAGATTTTGTGGTGACCCAAGGACTGAGATTGGTGGTGTAACAGTTGTTAATAACTCCATAGAAGCGTTATATATTGTCTTAATAGGGTTAATACCTAAAGCTTGAACAATAGTTACGATTCTAAGATTTTCTAAACTCCATGCATTGTTGAGTTCTATAGTCTGAAAATAGGTTTGAATGTCACCTGCCTCTCTAATGTCGAAAGTTTGTTCATGATAACGGACCACTGAATGCACATAATCAGGATTTTGAACTCCTGTAAAATTGTTGGTCAAGATGAAAAGTATTCGATTGCTAGGTGTCGTTATAGCGTCAAAGTTATAAACTAATGCAGCCACATGAAGTTGATTACCTTCTATTTCAAAGTTTAAGTAAATCTCCAATGGACTTGATACATTTACGAAATTGTTGTATTGAGCTGTATAGTTATTTAACACTCCACTACCACCGCCTACGACACTCTCTACACCATTCCAACGGGCTGTAGGAAGACCAGGAACACTATATGCCTGCCTTCTAGAAGAGTAATTTGGACTAGGATTGGGTCCGTCACCTTGCCATATAAGCGGAATCAAATATGGATATGATGTTTGATTGTCCGCCATCGTTCTTAGCGCTGCCCGCGCTGCTGGACAAAATCCTCACCATGTTTCGGTGAAAACTTCTCCGACGACATACCGCTGTGTTGCTATCAATGGCATAAGCATTAATAACACACAAAACAAAATAAGTAGCTTTTTCAATGTTGCCTCCTTATTATTTTTTATCTTTTGTGCGACAAGTATTTTATATAGGCTTTTTTGTCAAGATTTTTTATGGTAATAAATTTTGCTTCTTTTTTGTGTTTGAGTTGAATATATCAAAAAAAACGCTTTAAAATTCAAAAAGGATAGGTTTTATTACCTATCCTTTACTTTGGTGACCCTTAGGGGAATCGAACCCCTGTTGCAAGAATGAAAATCTTGAGTCCTAACCGCTAGACGAAAGGGCCTTTTTTTTTTATACTATGCTTTTTACAGACTGGTGACCCTTAGGGGAATCGAACCCCTGTTGCAAGAATGAAAATCTTGAGTCCTAACCGCTAGACGAAAGGGCCAGTCTGTAAAAATGGTGATCCTGGATGAATTCGAATCATCGACTCTCTGCTTAAAAGGCAGATACTCTACCGCTGAGTTACAGGACCATTTATCTTTATTTTCTAAAAAACATGTGCCATTTTTTTTTTCTTTGCTCAAATGTCAAGCAAAATCGTAAAATTCGTGTATTTTTTTTTTGTTTTTTTTATCTTTAATTTGTAACTGTTTAAAATTATATGTAGTTGCGGTTTAATTTATTCTAATATCATATTATCTTACAAATTACTCTCTTTTTCTCTTACTTTTCCACCATTTCAAACGCTTTTCTATTTCTTTTTCAAAACCAAATTCGGAAGGAGTATAATATTCTTCTTCTATCATATTATCGGGAAAATATTTTTGATAATAATACCGATTCTCATGCTCATGATCATACTGATAATCGGCTCCATAACCCAAATCTTTCATTAGTTTTGTGGGTGCATTTCTTATGTGTAAAGGAACTGGGAGATGTCCAGTTTTGATCGCTTTTTCAGTTGCTTTCATCAGCGCCACATCAACAGTATTTGATTTAGGCGCTGTAGCTAAGTATATAACTGCCTGTGCTAAATGAACTTTTGCTTCAGGCATGCCGAGAAACAATAGAGCTTCTTTTGCCGCATTTGCCTGGACCAAAGCATTGGGGTCTGAAAGTCCGACATCCTCTGAAGCAAATCTGATCAACCTTCTCGCTATATAGAGCGGATCATCACCTGATTCGAGCATCCGAGCTAACCAATATAAACCTGCTTGAGGATCAGAGCCTCTTAGTGACTTATGAAGCGCAGAGATAAGATTGTAATGTTCTTCGCCTTTTTTATCATAGAGCATGGTTCGTGTTGATAAAATATTTCCTATATTTGACACATCAAGAACTTGCTCTCTATGATTGGCAAGGGTTATTTCTAAGAGATTTATAGCTTTACGAGTATCAGCTCCTGACGAATTTGCTATATAATCTATTGCACCTTCTGTGTAGTATTGATCAGCATTCTCTGCTGTTATTATTTTTTTTAAAATTGCTTTAATATTATCGACTGATAGTTGATTCAAGATAAATACATGGCATCTTGATAATAAGGCTGAAATTACATAAAATGAAGGATTTTCTGTTGTTGCACCTATCAATATGATTGCACCAGACTCTACAAATGGCAAAAAAGCGTCTTGTTGAGATTTATTAAATCTATGTATCTCATCTATAAATATAATAGTTGGCTCATTTGTAAGTCTTTTTTGTTGTTCCGCTGATTTCATAACATCCTTTACTTCTTTTATACCTGATAAAACGGCTGAAAATGCTAAAAAAGGGAGGTTTGCTTGTTTTTGAATTAGTTTAGCTATCGTTGTCTTGCCTGTGCCAGGATTACCCCACATTATAAAAGAATGATATTTTTGACTCTCAAACATTCGATGTAATATACTATATGAGCTTAACAAATGGTCTTGTCCAAGAATATCTGATATATTCTGAGGTCTGTATTTTTCTGAAAGTGGTATGTTCATAAAATACTCCTTTTTTATTACTTTTTTATACTTTAACTATGTAAAACTTTTATTTCATTGTTTTATAACACTCATTTATTGTTCACGAGATTTTATATATAGTTTTACTCTTTGATTTAGAGTTTGAAAAATTTCTTCAGTTCCAGCTTCTGAAATACTAATATCAGCAAGTCTTTGGTAAATCTCATACCTATCACTCCAAAGTGTAAATATTGCTTTCCTAGAATGTCTATATATCAAAGGTCGTTTACTACCTCTTATCCTTGATAAAATAACTTCAAAGGACGGATTTAAACAAATAAAAAATGTATTTAGTAATTTTAACAATTTTTGATTTCCTTTTTTAAGAGGCAATCCTCCACCACAAACGATTATTTTTGAATGGCTTGAGGACATAGAACAAGATTGAGTAATTATCTCTTTGGGGTTCTCTATATTTGTCTTTTCTGCAAAAACAATATCTTGCAATAAATTCTTTTCCAAAGCTCGAAAATATTTTTCTCCTTTCTCTTTAAATATTTCAAAAATTAGTTTATTTTCTTTAAGTTCAATCATTTTATCAATATCTAATAATTTAGATTTCAACTCTTTAGCCAGCAATTCTCCAAAAGTGGTTTTCCCTGCACCCATAAATCCTATGATACACAAGTCCTTCCCTTGTAAAAAATTTTTAACATCGGATTCTAAAAACTGAGACATAATACTAAAATATGTAACCCACAATAAAACTTGCAATATATTCCAAATTATCTTTTCTGAGTATGCTATTCATCAATTCTATAGACAATTTATCTCGAAGAGCAATATTTAGGTGTAACATAGCGTATTGCCCTTCTCCATTTAGAACATACATAGTATTATTTAATCTTCCTGAATATAAATATAAATATATTGGTATCTCAGTATCAAAAACCCCTCCTGTAAAGGAGACTCTATACCTTAAATATTGAACATTTATAACTTGGCTAATAGCATATCCTTCATTCTTTATATTATAATCAGGGTATTCTCTTATTTGGTAATTATATACCAATCTCGTCCTTAGAAAACGGGTATTTGTTTGCTGCCACGAAACCCGGAAATAGTCTCTTTTTCTATCTTCATAGCGTGAAATACCACTGAGATTTCTCCATTCTTTATCAATTTTTTGTCTATACGAGACTCCCAAACCCATGTCATTGTAGGAAAATAATCCAAATTTTTCAGCATTTATCCCCCAAGAAACTCCTTGATTTTTATTCATGTATCTTTCATGATTTTCGATATTATTAAACATGTCTGCAAAGGTTTGGATAGCATATTCTCGATTTCTGAACTCCATTTTATAAAATAAACCTTGTTCATTTGTGCCAGTCGAGGAATTGCTAATATAATCACCCCAGATAGCATCATAACCATTTTCGTAATATCGGAATAATAATAGCTGTGTAAACCTTTGATAACTGCTTCTAATACCAGTGATATTGGCAAAGGCACTATTTGAATAAGCTATCTCAGAAAAGAATAAATACCTGTCGATATTATATGAAGCTGCAATCGAGCCTGTTAACGCTGTCACATCGACATCTTGAAAGTCTTTTTCTGGTATCGTATAATTCATTGTTGTGCTTATATTTAATCCTCCTTTTTGAAAATGAATTATCCCACCGCTACTAGAAAGCAAAACTGTATCTGTTGGATTTCTCTCCTCTATCAAAAGCCTTTCTATCTCTTCATCGCTTACCCTTGCTCCTGTATCTTTCAATGAACTAAACAAAGTTATTGATAAATTTTCATCAAAAGATTTTTCATAAGCGACTCCCATAAAGGATCTACTATAATAAGGTCTTGCATTTGAAGACAAAATATTTCTATTATGCCTCAAATCTGTGTTAAAACCAGGTCTTTGTGATATAAATGAACCTCTGGAAATCAACAACCCATATGCGTGATTTATTTGATATTGCCCGAGTATAAATCTACCAGTAGGATTTCTTCTGATGCTTATGCTGCCGCCTAAAGGGATTGGAGTATTTTCCGTTACGGTGTTATATTCATGATGCAGTCTTATATCGTAAATATTGTTTTTTGCATTCAAACGATTGATATTTCTTGAGTTTTCAGTTGAATCTTGATATCTCAAAAAATTTAATCCAGTAAATTCGAGCCTACCAGATCTTCCAAATTCTATATAAGGTAATATATTTTCTATAGTTTCCCTTGATATACCCGCATCTTGTAAATATGAAATATTTATGATGATATTTCTTCGTCTATAATTTAGGATATTAGTTATGTCTTGGTCTGTCAAATATAAAATTTCTGATAATTCGGCTCTAGTCGCTGTTTGTATATTTATTCTATCAAGCATAAAATATAGATGCTCTTCAGTATCTAATACATTATCCTCGTCCAAAAGCTCAAAATCTGCTTGCAATATTAAGATACAAAATAGGAAATGAAAACAGATAATGAAAAATCTTTTTTTCTGCATAAATATATTCCAGACCATATTTATAAAAAAGTTGAAATATGGTTTTCGGAATAGGCTCATAGATTAATTTACATGAGAAATCACAAACCCCACAAAATCATTAATATCATCATCTACCATATCAAAAGATGTCATAAAACGATATATTCCCTCTGTTTCGTCCCAAGTATAAAAAAACCTTTCTTTTTGCATTTTGGATGCGATGGCTTTGGGTAGTTTTACAAATAAAGCATTTGCCTCTGGCTTCGAGACCAATATTTCAGGGACAACTGAAAATAATTTTTCATATAATAATAAAGCCATTTCATTGGCTTGTTTAGCATTATTATACCATAGATTGTCCTTAAAATACGGAATAAATTGAGCAGAGATAAATCTCATTTTGGAAATTAATTGCATATTTTGTTTTCGAATAAATGGCATATTGTCGATATCCGATTTATTGAATAATACTACAGCTTCCCCCACCATCATACCATTTTTTGTGCCTCCCAAAGACAATACATCGATTCCTAAATCTGTTGTGAGTGACCGTAAAGAGCAGTTTAATTTAACAGCCGCATTGGCTATCCGTGCACCATCAATATGAACTTTTAAATCATTTTTATGAGCAAAATCAATCAAATTTTCCAATTCTTTCAATGAATATACAGTGCCTAACTCAGTAGCTTGGGTTATTGATAAAATTTTGGGTTGAACATGATGTTGATCGCCTATAAAATGGAGATATTTTTCTATTTTTTCTCTAGTCAATTTTCCTTCTATAGTTTCAACATCCAAAAGTTTTACACCTAAAGCGTGCTCAACTGCTCCGCATTCGTCTACATTTATATGGGCAGTTTCAGGGCATATTATTGCTTGAAAGCGGTTCGTAAATGCCTGTAAAGCACTTACATTTGAACCTGTTCCAGTTAAAAAGAAAAATGTTTCAGTAGTTTCTCCAAATACCTCTTTAAATAACTTTTTTGCCTCAGTGGTATAAGGATCATCACCATAAGAAATAAAATGTTCTGAATTGGCTCTTTCTATAGCTTTCAATATTTCTGGATGCACCCCAGAATTGTTGTCGCTAGCAAAACTTTTTTTCATTATTTACCCATTATTTCAACAACACCATTCTCCTGGTCTGAACAATTTCACCCGCTACCAGCTGATAAAAATACAGCCCGCTGCCCAGATCTCTTCCATTATCATCGCGTCCATTCCAAACCACTGCATGAGTCCCTCTTTCTGAAAAACCTTCATAAAGTCTTCTCACTCTTTGACCACGGATATTAAATATATCTATAGAAACGATTGATTCTTCGGCTATGTTAAAACTGATAGTTGTCTCTGGATTGAATGGATTGGGGAAATTACTGAGTAGTTCGGTCACCAATGGCAAAGATGAATCATCTTTTTCTGAGACAAATTCTACTTCCACTTCTACTGATATATGTTCTGATTCGCCACCTATATAGACTGCAAAAACTTTGTAAATATAGATTCCAACAGGAACATCAATATCAATATAAGTAGTTTCAGTGATAGGCTCTGGTGTCAATATATCATCACCTCGATAAACAATAAAGCCTTGTGGATTGCTATTGGGGGCTGTCCAATTTAGTGTAACTTCATATTTATCGACATCAAAGGTGAGTTCGGTCGGAGGTAACATTCTTTCTTCCAATAATATAGAAACTGTTTCTGAAGGCTCTGAAATTCCATTTATATCGCCTCCATAAAGAGCTATCAGAAAATAAGAATATTCTGTATAATACTCCACATCATCGTCTATAAAGTTAAAGATGCTTGCAGAGATATTCGCAGACAATAATTCAAAACTCTCCTCTTCTATTGCGCGATAAAGGTGATATCCTAACAAATCTCCATAATTTTGACCTAACGGTTCTTCCCATGAGAGAAAGACTATTCCCTCATCATCATTAGCTTGTAAATTTAGAGGTTCATTGAAAATTGGCAGTATGATTGATACTTCCGGTGATTCTGATTCCCCACTATGATAAACAGCTGAGACTGAATAAATGTATTTATTGTCTAAAGCGATATCTTCGTCTGAGTATGATAAACTAGTTGTTTCAACCAAAAATTCCTGATTTCTGTAAATTCTATAATTTAAAAAAGCACGATTTCTCAATTGATAATTCCTTATGGATAATGGATTATTATCAATCATGACTCTTTGATCATTGGTATTTGTCTTTTTTGTTTCAAGAGATAACGCTGTAGCCACATTTCTATATCCAGAATCAAAACCATTGTCCATTTCTATACTAGGAGCTTCCCAAGTAAAAACAACACTTTCATCTATTAATTCTACATGCAAATTACTAGGTGGAAGTAAATTATCTGGTGTCCTGATAGAAACAACATTTGAAGGCGCTGACTCGCCACTGGGGTCGCTATATACTGCTGTGACCCAGTAATTATACAAGACTCCATGCTCAACATCAGTATCTGTATAAAATGTATTTGTAGTTTCTATTAAAAAGGCGCCATCACGATATATTTTGTGTCCAATGTGAGATCCTCCATTTTGTGAAGAAAAGAACTCATTTTCCATTGTTAAATCAGGTGCATCCCATACTAAATTTACTACTCCAAAATCTGTATTAGCTTCTAAATTTATTGGCGGTGCAAAAATCATTGTTTGGATCAAAAAAGACGCATTGGTGATACCCGCAAGACGACCTGTGGCTGTAGGGAATGGATTTGTTGGTGGCGAACCAGCAGTATCAGATCGCCAATGAATTGTTCTGTTTTGACCGGAAATAGGTGTATATTGAAATCTATTATTTTGCCCATACCAGCCATTATGGTCTTTGATTGCCATCACTACAAGGTTGTCAGCTTCATACTCGAAAGGAGTATCGAGAATAATCTCAATATTGTAAGTTCCTAAGCTATTTACTGGTAATGGACCAGAAAATACTTCTGTAAAGTTTGCAAATGGTATCCAGTTTGTGTTGCTGGAAAATGTTGATTGAGTTGTTGTCGTCATATAAAGTTTTACAACTATTCCTGCTGGAACAATTTGAGTTGCACCTGTAAATCTGACTGTCATCTGGTAGATTGTTCCGGGTATCAACTCATTTTCGTAGTAAATTGTTTGTGATATACTATCATGATAATTATAATTTACATATGATTCGTTTGATAGGCTTGTACTACCCGGATTACCGACTACAATTTCATTCATGCCTTGTGGTAAAACATTTACATTATGCGTTTTCGTCTGGTTATTATTTGGGTTTTCATCTATATCCCAAACTATTTCACCATACAATTGAATTATCCCGATATCGATTGGTGTCCATAAAAATGTAAATTCATGATTTTCCTGAGGAGCTAAATCTACGCCACTAATTGTCCCTATAGGATTTTCTATCCCTGTTTGCATTAAGTTTATAACATACCCAATCGCCGGTTCTGTCCCTCTATTGCGGATTGTTACTGTGATGACATTGGGTGTGTTTACTGAAACTGAGGTAGCGCCAGAGATATTATTCGCTATCAAATCAAAATCCAGTTGAATTGCGTTAGTCACAGCTGTAAAGGCATTTACGCGTCCTGTGCCAAGCAGCCCAGCATGCGATGGATTTAAATGGTCTATTGGGTCTGTGCTTTCTTTGATTATTTCTGTTAGTTCATCAGGTGTTAAGCCCGGATTTTGTGATAAAATAAGTGCTGCTAGCCCCGCCACTAAAGGTGATGCCATCGAGGTTCCGCCTGCATATTCATAAGTGTCTACACCAGATGAAGTATAAATTGTTGAATAAATATTATCTCCGGGGGCAGAAACATCAATCCATGTTCCAAAATTTGATGTGCCTGCTTTTGTATCTGTTACTGTAGTTGATGCTACTGCCAAAATATGTTGTCCACCTGCTGGATAAAATATACTACTCGAGTTGTTGTTGCCCGCTGCAGCTATGATCAATGAACCATGATCTCTCGCATAATTACCTGCAAGATTCGCTTCATTCGCATTACCAGCACCACCCCATGAACAATTTATGATAGGGATTCCTGTATTGACCATATAATAGACTCCAGCATAGCCCTCATACACAGAATTTGACCAGACATTATACGGCGAATGTTTCGTAGCTACCATTTTTGATGTAAAAGCTAAACCTGCCATACCTATTCCATTATCACCTACGCCAGCTGCTATGCCTGCGACATGTGTTCCATGCCAATGTCCATTTAAATTTTGAAAAGGATTGTTATCTTGTCCACCACCTTGGACAGAATAAAAATCCCAACCTAGAACATCATCTATAAAACCATTTCCATCGTTATCAATCCCATCACCCCCTGTGATTGTCCCGCTTGACCAATTGATTGTCATGCCTGGTAATTCTGCCGTATTTATCCACATATTGTCTTCTAAATCAACATGATTCCATTTTACGCCAGAGTCCACTATTCCAATGACGACATCTGGGCTACCAGTCTGTATATCCCAAGCATCAAAAGCTTGAACTCTGGTCAAAGCATATTGAAGTGGAATGCTAGGATCATCTGGAGTATACAGTAAACGATTGATTGCGCTAGGTTCAGCAAACAATACATTTTTGCTTGCTTCCAATACATCAAGTAGTTCATTTGTCCTACTATGATTTGAAACTCTTAATCTAAAAACATTTGCAGGATATTGACCATTGAAATTCCAGTCTTGGTATTTTATTTGGTATTTTCTTTCAAGTGTTGTGATTTGAAACTCTTGTGCAAGGTCATTGAGCCACTCAAATGGCGTTACTGCAATACCATCCACATAATTAATTTCAAAATCTCCTCTTGTGGTTAATACATAGTCTGAACTGAAACAGACTGTTAATTCTCCCGGATAAAAATCACCTTCTACTTCTGCAATTAGGATTGGTGATGTCATGATAGTTGCTATTAAAAATAGAACTAAAAAAATTGATTTAGTTTTCATATTTTACTCCTTTGTAATTTCAAGTAGCAGAAATCTCCGATTTCCTCACATCCGTAGCAGAAATCTCCGATTTCCCCCATCCGTATCAGCAATCTCCGATTTCCCCCATCCGTATCAGCAATCTCCGATTTCCCCCACCCGTAGCAGAAATCTCCGATTTCCCCTATCCGTAGCAGAAATCTCCGATTTCCACAATCCGTAGCAGAAATTTCCGATTTCCTCACATCCGTAGCAGAAATCTCCGATTTCCTCACATCCGTATTCATTTCGAGCGTAGCGAGGAATCTCTTCATATTGATTTTAATAACTTCCGAGATTCTTCACTCCGTTCAGAATGACAAAAAGGTACCCAATCTTCGTGTTATCATCACATGATGCTTTCACCCACACCATCCATGCATGAAAACAACACTTTTCTTTTCTCTGTGTTACTCTGTGGTTAAATATCTATTTTTCCTCTTCTTCACTATCCTTTTCATAATAACTTTCGGTTTGCTCGACATCTTGGACATTGTAAAATTCATCTTCCAGATCATATTTATCTTCTCCTGAAGATTTGATATATTGTGAGATATTAATCCTCATTTTTGATAAACATGGATAATAATCAATGATATAACGATTTACTTGCTCATCAAGGTCAAAATCGATATTCTCAATTGCAAAAGATGACAAGCCAATTGCAATAGAAAGCGAGTTAAAACTCATATTAACATTGATTTTAGGTCTTTCATCAATCAAATCCTCCAGATAGTCTGGAAGCGTTTTTGACATTTTGTTTAAACTGCTAACTCGTTGATAGCCTTTAAAGCCAACATAAGCTCCGCCTGCGATAGCTCCAACTGTAAATAAATTTTTCCAAAATTTTTTCATAGTTACTCCGTTTTTTTTTATTTTTTTATCTATATAAGGACTTTATTCGTCCCCATGATGATGATTGGATTCCTCTTACTACATCATTTCCTATATCTTCGATATTGCGCGGATGAATTGCAAATCTGTTGTGGGAAAAATTCACTATCCCTATGATATATCCATAGTTTGCTCCTGTTGTGAATATATCTCTGTTTACGCTATTATTAAATCCGTTACCGACATTTATACTCGCTGTTTCATCATCGATGAGAGCTAAGAAATTGCCATTTAATATCCTTCTACATGTCACATTTGATAGTCGAACCAAGACTGATTCATATGCCTCCATTGTTAAAGCCTCATGAGCTGTAACAAGAACTGGAACTGGTAAAGGCATATTTCGTGAGATTATTCTCAAATTTTGTGGTTGAGTGATGACTGTCATTCCCATTAGTTCAGAGACCTTGCCGCGTAACTGTAAAAAATCTCCGACTGAGACCCTAGTCCTGACATTATCTATCGCGATTGCAGACCAGGCTCCACCAGTGGATTCACTAATAAAAATTCGACTGTTTTCAAAACCTATTGCTGTTACAACTCCTTGAATTGTAACCGTTTGGTTTACATATAGTGAAGGATATGTCCCGTCAAAGCCCGGATTAGTTGTGAATTGTATGTCGTAAATCGACACTATTTCTTCTGAAAAAAGATGCATACTAAAAATAAGCATATATCCAGTCAGAATCATAAGTTTTATCAAATAATAAAACATAATGCTCTTTTTATGTTTTGCTCCAAACATCATCAAAGACCCCCAAGATATGTAGTTAATATCACTATAACTACACATCATTAAGAAAATTTTTTATCTATATATATTTTCACTCAAGTTTAATTATTTTCAAGCTACTTTTTTTGTCAAGCAAAATCGTAAAAACTATTTTATTTTTGTTAAACTGCTGATTATTCTTATTAAATCAACACCATCCTCTTCGCTATTTACAGATTAAAATAATAAACCATATATAGAAAAAAAAAAAACACTTTACTAAAAAAGCGGTTTTAAAAAAATGGTTCTAAAGTATAAAAGTCGGAGGACTAAAATGAGAAAGATATTAACAATTATTTTGTTAGTTATCCTTATTTTGGGAGTATTGTCCTGTAGCCCGGGAAGGCGAGTATTGTATATATTCAACTGGACAGATTATATCGCTCCTGAACTTGTGAGAAGTTTTGAACGTCAAAACAATGTAAGAATCGTTTATGATACTTACAATTCAAATGAGAATATGTTGACGAAACTTCTGACCTCTAATGCTGCTTATGACATCATTGTTCCCAGTGGTGATCATGTCGAAATCATGAGAGGTATGGGTCTATTGTCAAAAATCGACAAGAGTTTGTTGAACAATTATCACAATTTAGACCCAATGATACTGAGTATGTCACAAGCATTTGACCCAGTAAATGAGTATTCTGTTCCTTATTTTTGGGGAACAATGGGATTTATTTACAACACTCAGTATTTATCTCACGAAGAGATGGAAAATGTCAGTTGGGACATCTTAGGTGACGAAAGATTCAATGGAAGGAATGTAGTTACTATGCTCGACGATATTCGTGAGGTATTGGGTTCTGCGATGATATTCAATGGATATGACCCCAATGATGCTTCAGATGAAGCTTTATCATCTGCTAGAGAAACTCTTATGAGATGGAATAGAAATGTAGCTCAATTTGACTCCGATAGCTTTAAAAACGATGTCCAAGACGGGACTATCTGGTTCGGGCAAGCATACAATGGAGATGCCTTGCAAGTCATGGAAGAAAACGAAAATGTTGGATTTGTATTGCCGCGAGAAGGTTCTACTATATGGGTCGATTTTTTGGTAATTCCTGAAAATTCTGAAAACAAAGACCTTGCTCATAAATTTATCGATTTTCTCCTCGATGCAAAAGTAGGATTGACAAATGCTGAATGGGTGCAATATGCCACTCCAAATAAAGCGACATTCGAACTTTTGCCTCAGGATATACAAGAAAATCGAAATATTTATCCTACAGATGAGTTTATGAGGCGAAGTCATCTTATTCTGAATATAGGAGACGATGTTTTAATGCTTGATGAAATATGGCAAGAATTGAGAATGTTGAGAAATTGAGAATTTGTCTGGATACGCATCCAGATAAAATGCACATAAACATGCTCTAGCATGTTTTCCTCCTCGCACCCCCGGTCCAGGGGGTGCTTTTTTTGATTTTTTGGTTAATACATGTATAAAAGAGGAATAGAATAATTTGTTATCCACATTGTATTTATCTAAAAAATATTAGGAAATAATTCATGATCCCTCTCCGAAAAGTCAAATTTAATTTATTATTGATATTCCTTACACATCCCGAAGGTGATGTGGCTTTTAATAGAAATCCATGGTCACCATATATTCCCACCCCGAAGGGGTGGGACATTAAATAGCCCTACCTCTTCGGGGTGCAATGCTAACAAGTTAAGGATTTTCTAAGGCAAATCCTTAATTTGTTAGCATTGCTTCGGGGTGAGATTGTTTTGAGATCATCGGTTTCTATTGAGGTAATTCTGTGAGCTATTCGCATAGCCTCATATCTCTTGAACCGACACCTTTAGTGTGCGTAAGGTGCAATTTTATGAAAATATACTTTTTAGAGAGGAATCATTTATGAAAAGATTTTTAATACTTACATACTACTGGCCCCCTTGTGGAGGCGTTTCTGTCCAAAGATGGTTGAAACTAACGAAATATTTTTTAAATAATAACTGGTTACCTACAGTATTGACTACCGAAAATGGTGATTATCCAAACATAGATATTAGTCTATTGAAGCAAGTTTCCGAAGATATTGAAGTCGTCAGAACTAAACCGATTTCATATAGTCGAATATTAACAAAAATGCTTGGTAAAGCAGAAAAATTACCTTACGCTTCTTTACAAACCTCAAAAAAAGATACTTTTTTAAAAAGAATTATTTATTTTTTTAGAATCCAATTTGTAGCTCCAGATGCGAGAGTAGTTTGGAACAATCAGGCTTTTAAAACAGCAGAAAATCTGATAAAAACAAGAAAATATGACTTGGTGATAACTACAGGACCTCCGCATTCTACACATTTGATTGGCAGTAAATTGAAAAAAAAATACGGCATTAACTGGATAGCAGATTTTCGCGATCCTTGGTCAAAGATACATTATCATCAAAATGTCTATAGAAATAAACTCATAAAATTCATAGATAAAAATTTTGAATCAAAAGCTTTAAAAAGTTCAAGTGCAGTGGTTGCTGTCTCAAAACATGTCGCTCAAACATTGGGTATAGAAAAGTCAATAATCATACCAAACGGCTTTGATCCAGACGATTTTTTATCAAAGAATTATACAAAAAGCAATAAATTTCGGATAAAATTTGTAGGAGCTTTATTTGAAGAAAGAAAAGAAGTTTTATTGAAAACTTTGGATTGGATTGATGAATATGCTACAAAAAATAAAATATTAAATATTGAGTTTTCCCTGATAGGTGCTTATGATCAACCCCAAGAGTTTATTCAGAAACGATTAACGCATATAGAATACAATAATATACCTTTTGTAAAACATGAAAAAGTAGTCGAAGAGTGCGTAAATAGTGAAATATTAATTTTGGTGATATTGAAATCTCAACACAATGAAGGTATTCTGACCTATAAACTCTTCGAATATATTGGTTCAAAATCTTATGTTCTCGGAATCGGACCTTCTATCAGTGATGTAAAGGAAATATTAGATCAACTTGAAGCAGGAAAACTCTTTGATTATGAAGACAAAATAGGCTTCCTCGATAAATTTGATAATATTTATTCTAAGTGGCAGAATGGTGAAAATATCAAGAATCTAAAAGATGTGACTGAATTTTCAATCCCCAAAATATGTTCAAAATACTCTGAAGTGTTGGAATCTTTTGAAGTTTAAACTATCACAGACCCTGAATAAATTGTTTTAACATTACCTTCAAAATCTATTAATAACAAGCTCCCATCTTTGTCTATACCTTTATAAACACCTTCATGTTGCTCAGAATCTGAAATAATTTTTATTTTTTTATCTATTAAATAATCAAATTTTTTGTATTCATCAAAAAATTGGTTTATTCCTTGTTTTTCAAAATAAGGTAAGCTCTGAAAAATATTTTCTAAGATTTTTGATAAATAGATTTTATTGTCGATTTCAATATCCAATAAATTCATAATAGAGCCAGAATAACTTGGAAATGTATCAGGAATATTTTTTATGTTGGTGTTTATCCCAATCCCGATGTTCGTCTTGTTGTATTGAGAATGTTGCGAGCAGATAATACCGCATACTTTTTTATCTTGGAGATATATGTCATTGGGCCATTTGATTTTAAATTGATCTGTGCATAACTCGTTTAAAGCATTTAACACACAAAACCCTATGAATAAAGTAAAGGCTTTTTTTTGTGATATATGGTTTAATACAAGGCTAAACCATAATCCTCCCTGAGGGGATAACCAATCATTACCTTTTCTACCTTTGCCTTGAGTCTGATTCTCGGCGATGATCAGAAAATGTTCCTCATATTTTTGGGAAATAATATATTTTTCGGCTAAATCTTTTGTGGAGTCTATCGTTTTGTAGCTCTCTATATGCGGGATTTGCTTAAATATATTTCCTGAATAATCTTTATTTTTTATTGTCATTTTTCTATCTACTCGTATTTCTTGAGGCTGTCATATAACAAATAAAATTTGTCATATCAACCCTAATTCGCTCCTCTTTCCATAAAAGTCAATGTCTCAGTTCCACCAGCTGGCACACGAACTATGAATATTTGTGTGGTCGCATCTCTTCTTTCCCCAGGTATGCTGGGATTAAATATTTGCCAATTCGAGCTATTTAGCCTTCTGATGACTTCTATCTCAACCGTTTCGCTTTTATTATTGGTCAGTTTTACTTCAATATCAATTTCTCGAACGCCACCACTACCAAAGGATTCGTTACGAAGGATCGTTGTGACAGGCACAATATCGAAAGCAGTTCCGATCCGAAGATTTACATCTTGATTTAGCGAAGTATTGTTGAGATTTGCCACCCCAACAAATTGTTGAGTATTGTCTCTATCATCAATTTCATAAAAATTTACATTACCTCTTGGTAAAGGAACTCCAAGTCCTGCTTGAATAGAATTTCTGAAATTTATCAAGATATTCACACCCCTTTCATTGGGGTTAACATTATATTGATATTTTCGAGTATATTGGACTGTTTTCAGTGGATAAAGACTAAGTTGCTTTTCTTGATTGTTATCGATATCGGCTGGTTGATCAAGTGTGTAAATCCGAAAATCAGAAAATTCTCTTTCCTCAAAGGAAGGCGCTGCAGCTGATGGAGAAATATTAAATTCTTGTATAGTATTACTCCTACCTCCTCTTACATTTAGTTGACTGTGAGTGGCTACCTCGCCTGCTATGAGCTTAAGAATCACATTTTGAAAATCTTTTCCTGAGCGATTATTGATTGTAACCCAAGAACTGAGCGTAAAACTGTTGCTTCCTAAGACTACATTGTAGGTCGCTCTCCAACTTATACCCGAAAAAAGATAAGACAAATCGGCTTGATATTTTCCAGCTCTCAAGGTATGCAATTGCCATCTAAGCGTAGGTTTTGTATAAAAATCTGCGGGCATTTCAGCAAGAGAAACATTGTTTACTTTCTGTGAGTTAACAATATTAAGCTCGTTTGTATCGGGATTTAAAAGCCCATAATTCCCGGCATCAAAAAAAACGAGTATGCCAGAAAATTGTTCTGAATCTGTTATGACGCTGATATTTCGATTAATATATCTTCGCATCATAGCTTGAGTATTTGCCAAGTCATACTCAAAATTTTGAGAAAACAGCAAAACACTCCTGTCCCTAGGTCTGAAAGTGACACTTTCAGTAATGATCGTCGTGGGAATATTTTCTAAAGAAAAATATTGAGTTCCACTGCGTAAATACAGCTCCATTCTCGTGTTGAAAAGAGCTTGATTTTGATTGTAAATAGTTAAATAATCGTTTGCATAATTTGCAACGAAAAGTAAGAAAATTGTCATCAAGATTATTGATTTTTTCATACTTTACTCCTTTTTATTTTTTTTTGAAAAGATTGAGTTTGAGAACTCTATCTTATACGAGCCTCACTATCCCGTCGATGCGAGGTCACTTCCTTGAAACTCCCCCCGAAGCAATCTCCATGTCACTTCCCCCCGCCCCGTCGTTGCGAGGTCACTTTCTTGAAACTCCCCCTGAAGCAATCTCCGTGTCACTTCCCCCCGCCCCATCGTTGCGAGGTCACTTCCTTGAAACTCCCCCCGAAGCAATCTCCATGTCACTTCCCCCCGCCCCGTCGTTGCGAGGTTCCCCTCCCCGTCGTTGCGAGGTTCCCCTCCCCGTCGTTGCGAGGTTCCTCTCCCCGTCGTTGCGAGGTTCCTTCTTGCTATCCTCCCGAAGCAATCTCCGTGTCACTTATCCCGTCGTTGCGAGGTCACTTCCTTGAAACGCCCCCCGAAGCAATCTCCGTGTCACTTCCCCCCGCCCCGTCGTTGCGAGGTCACTTCCTTGAAACGCCCCCCGAAGCAATCTCCGTGTCACTTCCCCCCGCCCCGTCGTTGCGAGGGCACTTCCTTGAAACTCCCCCCGAAGCAATCTCCATGTCACTTCCCCCCGCCCCGTCGTTGCGAGGTCACTTCCTTGAAACTCCCTCCGAAGCAATCTCCGTGTCACTTCCCCCCGCCCCGTCGTTGCGAGGTCACTTCCTTGAAACTCCCCCCGAAGCAATCTCCATGTCACTTCCCCCCGCCCCGCCGTTGTGAGATCCTTTCCCGCATTCATCCCATATTTATATTAATTTCACTTACACAAACTCCACTTTCACCATTATAAATTGACTAAAGAATAAAAATAATACTTTTCGTCAACATTTTTTATTATTTTCATTTTTGTTTGCAAAAGATTTTTCAAAAAGTTGTTGACAAAAACAGGTTTTTTAATTTTATTGTAAATATGAGAAAGATATGGATATTTTTATTGTTACTGACTATGTTTAGTTCATGTAATATATTTGAGCCAAGAGAAGCAGAGAAACCAGTGGATCCGGCGAAATGGAATTCATTTCCAACTACTCCATATTTATGTCTTGAAAACCTTGTGTATTCTTATGATTATCGCGAAAATGTATTTAATTATGGCACTTTATTCAATGATATCTTTATATTTAATTTTGACCCACAGGATGTTCGTGATTTTACTGTTCCAGTCCGTTGGTTTAAGCAACAGGAAACAGAAATGTTGATGAATGTTCATTTGCAATCAGGGAGAACGCGTGACATGACTTTAAATTTATTTGAATTGTCCAACCAACCAGATATTATTCAAGCACAACATGCCTGGATATTTCGTGAATATATCCTTTTTTTAAACCATACTCAACCAAATTTAGCAAATGAGTTTACAGGTATTTTTCAGTTATATTTAGAAAGAGAAAGCAATGGTTTCTGGCGTATACACGAATGGCACGATTATAGAGGAAACAGTGAATGGACATTTGGAAGGATGAAAAATGCGTTTGGGTCATAAATTTATTTATATAGCTCTGACATCAATGTTGATGATAGTTTCTTGTATAAATCCGTTTAATCCGGGACTTGAAAAAGGCAAAGAAAACTCAGATTTTGTATATACTCCAGACACTCCTGATAATGTGTTGAGAAATTTAATGCAGTCTTACAATCAAAAATCTATAGAAATGTTCAAAGATGTTCTTGATGTAGATTTTCGCTTTCATGTCCTTTCACAGCATGCTCCAGAAATAGGTCAGGATTGGTGGGGTTATGAGCAAGAAATAGAATATCATAATAATTTATTTTCAAGAGGTTCTTCGGATGGAAGATTGATGTCTCCGACAAATATATTTTTAAATCTTGAAATTCCTCCGCAGCATTTATGGCAAATGGACAATCAAATAGGACATGAAAACTGGATTATAATTGCCTGTCCCTTTTACTTACATCTCAGTTATATATCTGGCTCCGATATGACTGCTTCTGGATTTGCGAGATTCCATCTCAAACCTTTAAATGGTAGATGGTATATTGCTATTTGGATTGATGAATCTTATATTTAAATAGTGAGAGCAAAAAATAATGACGCGTTGGCTTGCAATAGATCATGGTGAAAAAAGAATAGGCATAGCTATTACTGATCCATTGAAGATGTTTGTAACACCTTATCAGACCATTGAAAATAAATCTGACGATAGTGTTTTTGAAGAATTAAAAAGGATTTTTGCATCTCAAAATGTAGAAAAGATTATTATTGGATTGCCCTTAAATATAGAAGGCGAGGACACACCAAAGACTATTGAAGTTAGAGAATTTTATAAGAAATTATCAGAAAAAACTGATTTGACTTTGGTTTTATGGGATGAAAGATATTCTACTTGTGAGGCAAATGAAATCTTAAAAAATAAAGGTAAAAATTGGAAAGAAAGTCGTAATGTTGTAGATCAGATAGCCGCAGCAGTTATTTTGAAAAGTTATATCGAAGATTGTAAAATATAATGAGGATTTTTATGAAGAAGATATTATTAGCTATTTTTTTAATTATTTTGATTGGACTTGCTTTGTTTTGTGCCTCTATCGCCAAAATGATTCATGAACCTATAGAAATTGATTATACTTTGATGGAAATAAACAAAGGTGATACTGGGAGAACTATTGCAAAGACGCTTTTGGACAATGAAATTATAAGCAATGATCAGCTTTTTTATTATCTTATCCGCTTCAAAAAGCTCGATAGAACACTAAAAGCAGGGCATTATTTATTTACTGGTGATTATAACATGCTTGATGTAATAAACAAAATAGTTTCCGGAGAAATATTAGTCCAAAGAGTTACTATTCCAGAGGGAATCTCAATTTATAGAACTCTGAGAATACTGGCGCAAAATGAAATAGGTGACTATGAAAAATTACTTGAAAAGGCTAAAGATCCAGAATTTTCCAGGGAAATAACTGGATTGAATATTGATACCCTCGAAGGTTTTTTATACCCTGATACTTATGTTTTTGGCTTCAATATGACCGAAGAAAGGATTCTTGGTGCTATGGTTGCCAATTTTTATGACAGAATGGAAAATTCTTTTATCAATATGACTGATCATAGACAATTTTATGATGATCTGATTTTAGCTTCTATTGTGGAAAGAGAAGCTCTCTTTAACGACGAAATGCCTCTCATTGCAGGTGTTTTCTTGAATAGATTGAGGATTAATATGCGTTTACAGGCAGACCCTACTGCTGTATACCATCTTGAACCAGATTTTATTCATAGATATAGAGTTACTTATGCAGATATCAGAACTGAAACCCCTTTTAATACTTATGTGATTAACGGTCTTCCGCCACATCCTATATGCAGCCCTTCAGTTGCTGCATTATTTGCTGTCCAAAACCCAGAACAAACAAGATATCTATTCTTTTTTGCGGATGGAACAGGTCGACATATATTTACAAGAACTTACGAAGAACATTCAAATAGATTGAGAGAAATGAGAAGGGCTAGAGGTTAATAATTTCAATTAATTCACGAAAAAACTAAAATCCGGAGAAAAAATGACTTTAGAAGAGCAAATGAACATTATCAAAAAAGGTAGCTCAGAGATAATACCAGAAGAAGAGTTATTGAAAAAAATTAAAAAATCTATAAAAACTGGTAAACCGCTTAGGATTAAATATGGCATAGACCCAACAAATTATGAGGTTCATATCGGGCATCTTGTGCCGATCAGAAAGATGAGAGAATTTCAAGATTTAGGTCATATCGGGGTCATAATCATTGGAGACTATACTGCTCAAATCGGTGATCCTACAGGTAGAGACTCCACGAGACCACCGCTTACTGCAGAAAAAGTTAAACAAAATGCTGAAAGATACATGGAACAGCTTTTTACTGTCCTTGATAAAGACAAAACTGAGGTTCATTATCAAACAGAATGGTTCGGAAAGATGACTATGAGTGATGTCTTGAGATTTATGGGGAAATTTACCCTTGCTCAGTTTATGGCTCATGATACTTTTCGTCGGAGATGGGAAACTGGTTTACCACTTCATTTGCATGAAATTATGTATCCTATACTACAAGGATATGATTCTGTAGCAATAAATTCTGATGTCGAGCTTGGAGCTACTGAACAAAAATTTAATATCCTCAATGGACGAGAAATGCAGAAATTTCACAACATGGAAGAGCAAATTGCTGTACTTTCTCCTATTTTAATGGGAACCTGTGGAGTTAATAAGATGAGTAAGAGTCTTGGAAACTATATCGCTGTTTTTGACTCTCCAAACGATAAATATGGGAAAACTATGTCTATACCAGATACTTTGATCATTAACTATTTCAATCACGCTACAAAACTTAATCCAAGTGAAATTAGTATTCTTGAAAAAGATTTAAAAGATGGTGTGAACCCAAAATTTATCAAACAAAGATTAGCTAGAGAGATTGTCGCTCTTTATCATGGAGAAAAAGTCGCTATAGAAGCTGAAGCTGAGTTTAATAAAATTTTCAGCCAAAGAGATATTCCTACTGAAATTGATATATATGATTTGCCAGAAAAAAACATCTGGATAGTAAAACTTTTGACAGAATCTGGCTTGACTAGTTCAAACGGAGATGCTCGCAGAATGATAAAACAAGGAGCAGTTTCAATTGACAATGAAAAATTGATAGATGAAAATTTTGTCTGGGATTTTAATGAAGATAAGGTTTTGAAAGTAGGAAAAAGAAAATTTCTGAAAATACGAAATTGTTTATAAGGAGAAATGACTATGGAAATTACGATTTTTAATATTTTTGCTATTATTGCCCAAGTTTGCATGGTGGTTTTGGCTATCACTATACACGAGTATTCACATGCCTTAGCTGCCTATAAACTCGGGGATGATACTGCAAAAAGGATGGGAAGATTAACCCTAAACCCGATTAAACACCTCGATATACTCGGTGCTTTGATGCTTTTGATTGTTAGGATAGGATGGGCAAAACCTGTTCCTATAAATCCTTACAATTTCAAGAGTATGAAAAAAGATATTGCCTTGACTGCTGCCGCTGGACCTGCTTCAAACTTTTGTATAGCTATATTTGCTGCTATGTTTTATAATTTTAGTTTCAACACTATGGGTTCATTGGATGGCTCTTCGTTTTTTGTTACTTTAGTGCTGTTTGCTCTGAGGTTTTTAGTTATGATAAATATTGCTCTCGGTCTCTTCAACTTAATACCTATCCCACCTCTTGATGGTTCAAAGATTGTGGGAGGTTTTATGCCTGATGAAATGTATTTTAAATGGGCATCCTTCGAAAGAAAAGGAGCTTATGTATTGTTTGCCCTTTTTGGAATTAGCTATTTTTTAAGGATACCCATTCTACAAGTCATCATCATTCCGCCCTTGAATTTTCTTACAACAATGCTGATAGGGACTACTTTTTAAGTGATTCTTTTATTTTACAGACTCAACCTTTTCTAAAATCACTTTTTCTGAAACTACTCCAACAGTTTGTTCTGCAGGCTCACCATCTTTGAAAATGATGATAGTTGGGATACTCAAAATATTGTATTTAGTTGCTATTTCAGGCGATTCATCGATATTTAACTTTCCCACTGCTATGTCAGGGTTGTTTTCTTTAAATTTCGTTAGCACTGGGTTCATCTGTCTGCAAGGTCCACACCAAGGTGCCCAAAAATCAACTACTACTATACCTTTTTCTGTTGTAGTAGCAAAATTGCTCTGATTTAATTCTAAAATCATGCTCTTTCCTCCATATTGATTTTTTTTCTGAGAACAAGAAAAAATTTTTAACGATTTTTGACAAGAAGTTTTTTTTTCTTACTTTATCAATACTTTAAAAAACAGAATTTATGTAATCCAAAACCTGAAAATAAAAAAATTGTTGACAAGATATCCCGCAGAAAATAATTGTCGCATATTAGAAAAAATTAAAATAAGGAGATTAAGAATGAAAAAGCTTTTTCTTTTATTCTTTGTGTTATTGATGTTGATGCCATTGGTAGCGACTCAAAGATTTGTAGTTGGTGAAGTTTTCTCAGCTACATGGTGACCAACCTGTCCACAAGCGCGGTCTGCGCTTAAAAGTATGGCGGACAATCAAACTACCTATCCGTATTTGATTCCGCTGATTTGGCAAATAAACGAAAATCCACCAAATCCCAATACCAGTCCTAATGGTTCAGCAAGATACAACATTTTTGGAGATGGGTATATTCCGTTTGCTCTGTGGGGTGGGAGTATTGGATATTCAGGCCAGTCTGGCAATTATCCCAATTCCTACAATACTGTCGCAAATGTTCCCAGCCCAATGACTATTGATATAAGTTTATCAATAGTTGGCAATACGGTGAATATTTCTGCTCATGTTGATTTGTTGAACAATATCACTACGACAAACAACAGCATCATTTTTATCATGACCAACAATTTTACAGGTGTTCAAGACCCAAATTATTTCGCCTCTGTAGTTCGTTACAATCAACAAAGCTTCAATCTTACCAATGCGGGTGATTCACAAGTATTCACCGAGTCCCAAGAAATAAGTGCAGCTTGGAATCATGAAAATTTAAAGATAGTGGTTTTTGTTCAATCTTTTTCAGGTTCTAGAGAAATTCATCAGGCTGCAATGGTCAATATGTTTACACCGGATCCTATAATGGGTTCCCCTACAAATTTAGAAGGCACCTTAAACATCGTATCCAATGCCAATCACAATGTTTATCTGACATGGACAGCTCCTATTTATGCTCACACGACATTTTTAAATTATAAAGTAGTAAGAAATGGTGTAACAATAGCTTCGCCCACTGTTTTAAATTATCGCGATTTTGCACTCGAGGAGCACACTACCTACACTTATGAAATAGTTGCGGTATATTCAGATGGAGAATCAGAGCCATCCGCACCTGTAGTGATAAATGTCGAAGAGTTACCGCCTATGGTAATAACAATGGGAGCACCGCGAAATCTTTCTGCTACATTGATAACAGCAGGTACTGACGGTCCTCATGTATATGTAGATTGGGAAACTCCTGAATTTGAAAATGCCTCATTTTTGTATTACAAGGTATACCGTGATGGTGCCATGAAAGCTGAATTAAACGCTTTAAATTGGAGAGATTTTGACATATCGTCTTTCCAGACTTATAGTTACTATGCTATAGCGGTATATAATCTTGGTGATTCAGAACCTTCAGATCCTTATGAAATCGCCGTAGGTGATCTTGACAACCCTGATCCAGACCCAGTATTAGGAGCGCCAAGAAATCTTGAGGGAATCTTCGATGGAGAGCGTTTAGCGGGACCTGCAGTTATTTTAACATGGGTAGAGCCTGTTTATCAATATACTACTCTCCTTAGCTATGAGGTATATAGAGATGGTGATCGTATCGGTGATAGCGAAACAGAAACTTATGCAGATACGAGCTTTACTCCCGATTCATCACATCAGTATTATGTCATTGCAGTTTATACAGATGGGAAATCAGAAGCTTCAAGCACCATTGATGTGGTTACAGGACCTTCATCAGGCTTTGACAACACGATTCCACAAAATATGACCAGACTTATCAACAATCATCCCAATCCTTTCAATCCTAATACGAGAATCTATTTTGAACTACATCAAGCCTCACCTGTTCTTTTGGAAGTATTCAATGTCAGAGGACAGGTGATAAAAACCTTGGTTCAACAAACTCTCGACTCTGGAATGCATTTTGTTGACTGGAATGGTGTCGACGAAAATGGTCAAAATGTAAGTTCTGGGATTTATTTTTATAGACTACAGGCTGGTGAGTCTGTAGATACAAAAAGAATGGTTTTGATGAAATAGGTTTTGAATTCAGAATTTGGAAAATGTAGTGGTTTATTGCCTAAACCAGAAATATAGAGGGGGCTGTAAAAGGTTCCCTCTTTTTTCTATTCTTGACCTTTATTCCTACCGTAGCAGAAATCTCCGATTTCCACCCCGTAGCAGAAATCTCCGATTTCCCTCCCGTAGCAGAAATCTCCGATTTCCCTCCCGTAGCAGAAATCTCCGATTTCCCTCCCGAAGCAGAAATCTCCGATTTCCCTCTCGTAGCAGAAATCTCCGATTTCCCTCCCGTAGCAGAAATCTCCGATTTCCCTCTCGTAGCAGAAATCTCCGATTTCCCTCTCGTAGCAGAAATCGGAGATTTCTGCTACGGACATGGTTTTCAGAGAGGACTCCTACCAGAAAAGAAAATCGAATAAAGAGATTTAGTAGAAGACACAGTATTCTGTTTAAACCACTTTTAATGAGATCATTTTGTAGTGGCGTATTGCTTACGCCTTCTAAACCACTTATATTCGCATCGAAAATAAGGCATAAGCAATGCGCCACTACAAAACCGCACAAACAAAAAAAAAAAATTATTTAAAATAAATATATCTATATATTTCAATCATTTATGAAAAAATATAAAATAAAAATTATTTTTTTTTATTGGTCTTTGAAAAAAGTGCTTGACGATTTGAGCTATTGAAAATATTTGGCACAATGGAGTTAAATTACATTAACTTTTGGAGGTAAAAATTGCGTAGCAATGGAGAAACAAGAAAAAATTTTGTCGACAGAGATATTTTTGAAAGACAAATATCCGAATATTTTGATTTTCAAAAAAACGACAGAATCGCAAATTATGCTCGTTTTGGAGGCATTTTGAAAAAAACATCTTCGATGTATGCCTTGAACGAGATAGTTGAACCATTGTGCCTCTATGCCTTAAATAAAGGCATGTTTACCCCCCC
>Ga0099364_10003002_pt1 | contig 26584 bp, 19 predicted proteins | sample TergutTh196P3_FD_73070 | JGI IMG/M metagenome (GOLD analysis project Ga0099364, IMG submission 73070) | Microcerotermes parvus P3 segment gut microbial communities from Pointe-Noire, Republic of the Congo - Th196 P3 | ecosystem: Host-associated > Arthropoda: Insects > Digestive system > Gut ...
AAGGCCGCTCACGATGTATAGCGCCCGCCTTGAGCGGCAAAGAGCAAACCCTGAGCGGAAAATACCGTTCGCTGATGCGGAGCAGTCCCCTCAGTTGTCCGGCATGAACGAAGGGCCCCATGTAGACCGCGCCGTCGCTTAACTTGTGACGCGTGACTATCGCGCGCGGAAAATCTTCGTTCGTGATTTTGATGAACGGATAACGCTCGCCCATCTTCAGTTTGACGTTGTAATACGGTTCGTATAGTTTTATCAGCCGCGATTCGAGAATCATAGCCTCGGCTTCGTTCTCGGTCCTTATCGTGGATATGTCGCGAATATCCGACACGAGGCGGTTTAAGCGCGGCGAGGCGAACGTGGCGTGGCGAAAATACGACGATACACGCTTTTTAAGGGACTTTGCCTTTCCGATATACAACGCTCCGCCGCCCTCGCCGTGCATGATATAAACGCCCGGTTTATCGGGAAAACGCCTTACCATTTTCAATAAGCTTTCGTTATCCATAAGTCCTGCCCGATTATCGACAAAATTCCCCGATTTTGCCGAGGATGCGCATCCTGTACAGTATAGCACTGCGGCGGATTTTAGTATAAGATTATCGTCGGAATATAACGGACCCATCAGGAGGTGCGCCCCGTTTGAATATGCAGCTATATAACGATTTGTCGTGTCGCAAGGAAATTTTCGAGCCGCAGGAACCGGGGCACGTTACGTTTTACACGTGCGGCCCGACGGTCTACGACTTCTTCCACATCGGTAACGCGAGGCCGTTCATAGTGTTCGACGTGCTGCGAAGATATTTCGAGTCGAAGGGCTTGCGCGTTTCGTTCATACAAAACTTCACAGACATCGACGACAAGATGATCCAGAGAGCGGAACAGATGGGCGTCAGCGTAAGCGAGCTGGCGGAGAAATTCATTGCCGCCTACTACGAGGACGCGGACGCCCTGGGCATAAAACGCGCTACGGCGAACCCGAGGGCGACGGACGAGATACCCTCGATAATAGAGATGATAACGCGCCTCTTAGACAAAGGCCACGCGTACATTGCGGACGGCGACGTATACTTCGAGGTCGGCGCCTTCGAACAATACGGCAAACTCTCAAAACAGAACCTCGACGACCTGCGCGCCGGGACAAGGATTGATATAGACGAGCGCAAGCGCCAGCCCCTGGACTTCGCCCTGTGGAAAGCGCAGAAACCCGGAGAGCCCGCGTGGGAGAGCCCCTGGGGGCCGGGGCGTCCGGGATGGCATATTGAATGCAGCGCTATGGCCCGCCGTCATCTTGGCGAAACGATCGACATACACTCCGGCGGCAGCGACCTGATGTTCCCTCACCACGAAAACGAGATCGCCCAAAGCGAGTCGGCGAACGGCAAGACTTTCGCCAGGTTCTGGCTCCACAACGGATACCTGATGATCGATCAGGAGAAGATGTCGAAGTCGCTCGGCAATTTTTTCACGGTGCGGGATGTGCGGAAGGAATACTCAACGCCGGTGATAAGGCTTTTCATGATGTCGGCGCACTACCGCTCGCCGATCAATTTCTCGCGCGACACCCTCAATCAGGCGGAGGGAGCCCACGCGAGGCTCAAAAACGGATGGGCCGAGATAACGTTCGCGCAGAAGACCCGCCCTTGCGACGCGGTCCCTTGCGCGCCTGACGAGGAGCTTCGCCGCGCTTTAGCGGAGGCTCTCCGTCTGTTCGACGAATGTATGCAGGACGACTTCAACACCGCGGGCGCGATCGGGGCTGTGTTCGACGTCATCCACGCCACGAACATATCGCTGGGGCGCGCGGGCGGTATTGACTACGGCACGGTGCAAGACGCGGCGGATTTCCTGCGCATGGTCGACGAAGTGATGGGTATTATCGGCATAGAAGATGAAACAAAAGGAGAGGACGACGCCGAGATTGAGGCGCTGATCGCAGAGAGGGTCGAAGCCCGCCGCGCGAAAAATTTCAAACGCTCCGACGAGATACGCGACATCCTGCACGGCCGCGGAATAATTTTGGAGGACACGCCGCAGGGTACGAGATGGAAGCGGGAATGATATATCCGGCAGGATAGCTTCGCCGCGCTCGCGCCGTTCTTCGGAACAGGCTGCCCTTATTGTGCCCCGCCGGCTGTTTCGTATTTCCAATCAACGATGCCGCCGAGATCATAGACGTTCGTGTAGCCCATTCCAACCAGTTCATTCGCCGCCGCGGCGCTTCGAGCGCCGCGCAGGCAATACACCATGATAAGCGCGTCTTTGTCGGGCAATTCGTCAGGCGCCCGTTCCCTGATCTCGAGATGCGGAATCAAAACCGCGCCGCTAATCCGACGTTCGCGGAACTCCGCGTCCGTGCGAACGTCCAGAAGGATAAACCGCTCGTCACCGTCCATCATTTCTTTTGCCCGCTCCGCGGTTATTTTCCGGTAGACAGCGGCGCCGGGTTGCGGGCTTGTGTCCGTATCGCCGCTTATGTAACCGGCGGTCAGCATGAGAGCCACCAGGAATAAAACCGGCACGATTCTCGTAAGCAGAACATTCGCCCTCTCTTTGGCCATTGAAGTTATCCCCCCTGCCCGGCGGTAATTATACCAACAAACGATGTGCGCTTAAACCGTAATCTGCATGGACCTTTTGAAAACGCGGACGAGGCGATGAAAGCATAACGGACGCGCAATGCGCGCCCCTACGCCGGTGGATCCATGCGTTAGAATATTGTAGGGGCGCGCATTGCGCGTCCGTTGCTCTCTTGAACGCGGCCCCCAGCTTCGCCGGAGGCCGCGCGCTATGGATTTAATTTACACGCTCCTATCCGCGCGGACGGCGGCGGAGGCGTTTTATTCCCGCAACGAGCGCGAGCGCCAGCAGGCCGGGCACGGCGAAGCCGCCGGTGTCGCAGCCGCAGCCGCCGGAATCGTCGGCCGTGGGATTGATTATGGGTTCATCGCCATGCCGGGGCAGCCGCGGATTTTGCGTCCAGGTTCCAATATCTATCAGGCTTGTCAGAATCGGCAGGCGGGCATCACTCTTCAATGTGTCGTCCCGGAATGTCCAAACGGGTACCATATTTCCTTCGTCGTCTTCACACTGCTCTGAATCCCAGCCGACAAACACGTCTTCCTTCTGGCGACTGGGGTCGTTCGGCCTGTCAACGTAAGTGAACACGTCCCCGCCGTGCCTTTGGTCGGTTACCTTACCATCACCATCACGGCTGATTTCGCTCGCACGATTCTCCCACGGTGTGCCTATGCGAAGCTCCATATCCGCGCGCGCTTTGTTGTCGGTGAGACCTCCTTCGGTGTTGTTGTTTAAGCCCACCACGCGGCCCACGTTTGTCCCGACACTCACGACGGGACGATCTGAATCGGTGGCGCCGCCGGCGCCGTCATGGCCGTGTACCATCCAGGTCAGCGCTACGCAGTTCTCCATCTTGCCGCTACTGGCGTTCTGTCCCGCCACACCGCCGACGTTATAAACGCCGGAGATTGTGCATAAGCTGTAACTGTTTATAATCGAGCCATGGTTACCTCCCGCCACGCCGCCGCGCGCGGGAGTTTCACTGTCGGACATGTTGTCTTCATCGCGCCCGGTAACATCACCGGTGTTGTAGCAGTTTTTTACAACTGAGCTTGCGCTAAAGTTATATCCCACCACGCCGCCGACAAAAGCCCGGCCCGCAACAGTCCCGGTGTTGTAGCACGCCGACACAGCGACCGTGTTGGTATCAAAGGTTCCCTGGATACGTCCCACCACGCCGCCGGTACTTAAGCCGTCGTTGGTAACGTCGCCGGTGTTGTAGCAATATGACACAGCGCTAAAACCATCGTTCCGTCCCACCACGCCGCCGACACCCTGGGCGAGATCTCTATTGCCGATAACATCGCCGCCGGTTTTGAAGCAATACGACACCTTGGCCGTATTGCCAGAAACGCCTATGTTGCGTCCCACAACGCCGCCGACAGCACGCGAACCTTCAACAGTGCCCGAGAAGGAGCAATTTTTCACAGTGCCCGCGTTGCGTCCCACAACGCCGCCGGTAGAAGAATCATTGGACGTGTTTGCGCTGCTGTTCTTAACTGTGCCTTCGACTTTGAGATTTTCCACAGTGCCGCCGGAGCCGACGAAACCGAACAAGCCGACAGAGACGGCGGTGGTTCCTTCCGTGGTGTTGTCCACGTTCAACCTGGTGATTTCGAAGCCTTTGCCGTCAAAGGTACCGGCGAACGGTCTGTTGGTGCCGGCGGCGGCCCAGGAGCCGATGGGCGTCCAATTTTCATTATTGAGGTCAATGTTGGTTGTCAGTTCAAAGGTTATGCCGGTATGGTCGTTGTTGTTGCCTACGCAAGCGCTCAGTTGTTTCAAGTGGTCAACTTCGGTGATTTGGAAAGGGGAGCCGCCGCCAATTTTAGAGCCGCAGTCACACTCCGCCCAGGCGGCCGAGGCAGTTACTGCGAGTATACAAAGGGCGAGCGCCAATAAATGTAAACACCTGCCCCCCCCCCCGCTTACTATTTGTTATCATCATTAATTTCGCCCCTTCCTTCCGATAGATTTAATTCAAGAGTTCGCGTCCCATCCCCGCAGGACTTTACGTTATCATACAACTCTTTTAGTAAGTTGTGAAGGTTTTTGCGGTTTTTTTTCCGAGGGAAAAAACGGCCGAACCCCCATAGCAATGAACGCGCAATGCGCGCCCCTACGTTGGCGGAACCCTGCGTTGGCGGATTTGCAGGGTCGGGCTTCCATGCCCGAAGTGTGTCGACATTGCCGATTATGGCCCTCGGCTAGAACGGGTACAGCTTCGCCCCTAATTTGGAAAAATGTTTTTTGTTAAACGTTGCCACACCTATTTCCATTTTTTGCGCCGTGATTGCAATATAACTATCCGCAAAACCTTGTTTTGTAGCTCTTGCAAGCTCTATAGCGCCCCTGACGCTTTCTTCGTCAAGTACGCGAAGGTTGGGCGTATAAAGCATTGTTTCCAAGATTTCCAATACCTCGTCACGAGATAATCCGTAAGTCGTTCCAAGTACCCATGCCACCTCAAAAAACACCGGAGGCCCGCACAACAACTCAATCTCTTTCTTTTGCGCCTTTAAAAAAAGTTCTCGCACCCGCTCTCCCTGTTCTTTGTCGTCTCTGCTGTAAAAACGCAGAAAAACGTTACTGTCCACAAAATACTTCCGCATTTATTCCCGCTCCATGATTTTCCGCCCCGCTTCGGGAGTCAACAATTCTTCTTCGTTATCGGGAATATGTACCCCGGATAAAAAACCTTCCAAAGCGAATATATCCTTGGGTTTTTTGACAAAAAACCCGCCCTCATGCGGTTCCGGAAATAGTTTATCCCCCGCTTGAATGCCATATTTTTCCCGCAAATAAAAAGGAATTGTAATTTGCCCCTTAGTTGATACTGTCATTGCTTCCGACATAATAAACGCTCCTTACTAATTGCCGTAGTTCATCTATAAACAATAGTATGTCCGCTCTCAGAAAGTATGTCAACACTAAAGCGCCAACCACGCACAAAGCATAGCAATGAACGCGCAATGCGCGCCCCTGCGCTGGCGGATTTGCAGGGTCGGGCTTCCACGCCCGGCCGTTTTTGCATATGCGCATGGTTAGGCATAATTACGTATCGTCGAGCTCGCGGATCTTTAGTATAAGGCCGGGTTACCGCGTCAGCCCTGGTTTAGTGTCGTCGTTGACTCCGCCTTTGACGCGGTATTCCGCAACGCGGCGGGACTTGACATCAATAGCGAGGCCCAGAAGCGTCGCCGAGCCGAACGGCTCGGCGTAGCCTTTTTCGATTATTTGCGAGAGCGCCTCTTCGGCCAGATGTCCCGCGTCCATTCCGTCTTTGGCCATTTTCAGCTCTATCACCCACACGTGTCCTCTGAACTCGACTGCAATGTCGGCCCTGCCTTTGTGCCCGTGGAGTTCGGCCTCGACCCGCAGCCCCGCGCCGTAAAGATACGAGAGCAGCGTCGAGCGGTACAGCCATTCGCCGAAATTGGCGTATGGGTTGCGCATCTCAAAATGCTCGCGAAGCGACGCGGCGTAGTCGTCATAAGGTATTTTTGCCAGCAGTCGGTTGAATTCCCTCACCACGATAGCCGCGTCATTGCCGGCTAAGGCCGTTTTTAAGCCGGTTATGGACGCGCCGGCCGCGTCGGGACCCAGGATGTTTGCCGTCAAAAGGGCCGACATGGCCGAATGGACCTCGCGGTTCGGGTAGTCCAGCGAATAATCGTCGATAAGACCGGGCCTCAAGCTGAGGTATCCCGACTGATACAGGAAGCCGGCCGCCGTCGTTGTCTCGATTTCTCCCGGATAGGACGCGAAGTCTCTGGAAACTTCCATACCGCGAAATTGTTCGACGGTGAGGTTCCTGTCTTTCATGTACCGCGCGATGAACGACGGCGTGCCGGACTCGAACCAGTAATTCCTGAAAGCCGGGTTGTTTAAAAAATTCAATGTCGAGAATGGATTGTAGAGCATCGTTTTCCCGTCGAACGAAAATCCGTCGTAGTAGTCCCGAATTTCGGTTATCAAGCCGTCTTTGGTCTTACCGAGCCGAGCGGCGGCCTCTTCGATGTGGCCGCCGAAGTTCGAAAGCAGTTCATCCTCCGTGTAGCCCAGCATCGCCGCGTACCGGTCGTTCATTGAAACGTCGATGAGATTGTTCATCGCCGAGAAGACTCCCATTTTCGAAAACTTGCTGATGCCGGTGATGAAGACGAAGCGCACGCGTTCGTCGGCGGCTTTGATCTGTGTGTAAAAATTCCGGAGCACGGCGCGAACGGCGTTCGCCTTTTCCGGGTCATGCAAGTGATCCAGAAAAGGCTTGTCGTATTCATCGACAAGCACCACAACAGGTTTTTTCTCTTTTTCAGCCACAAGGATCATGAGTTCGCTCAGCGCGGTGCCCGGATTTTTAAGCGCCAGATCGGAAATCACCACAGAATGCGCGTCGGCGCATCTTTTGACCTGCAGAACCATCGAATCGTTCAAGGTTTCCATCCCTTGGTCCGCGATAGTTTCGCTCATGTCGAGCCGTATCACGGGATATGATTCGTATCCCGGCCGCTCGAAAAACGCTTCCGCGTAAAGCCCGCGGAACAAATCATTCCTGCCCGAAAAGAGCGCATCGAAGGTCGAGACGGTCACGGACTTGCCGAAACGTCTGGGGCGCGAAAGGAAATATACTGTTCCGCCGTCGATCAGGTCGATGAGATACTTCGTCTTATCGACATAGACGCAGTCGTCACGTCTGATTTTCTCAAATGTCTGAATGCCTGTCGGCAATTTCGGCAGCGCGTTCATTTCAATCCCTTCCTTCGCGTTCAACACTCGGCTAGAACGGGTACAGCTTTGCCCCTAACTTGGAAAAATGTTTTTTGTTAAACGTTGACACACCTATTTCCATTTTTTGCGCCGTGATTGCAATATAAACGTTAAACAATAGTATGTCCGCTCTCAGAAAGTATGTCAACACTAAAGCGCCAACCACGCACAAAGCATAACAATGGACGCGCAATGCGCGCCCCTACGCCGGAGTGTAAATTGTAGGGGCGCGCATTGCGCGTCCTTGCTTTCAGATACATTAAATCAAATTGCTTAAACTTCGCCGGCCTTTACGGCCTTAACTCGTCAGACCACGTATGTCGATGCCGCCGTTGTGCCGCCGCGGCCCGTCCAATTGGTGTGGAAGAACTCCCCTCTCGGTTTGTCGACGCGCTCGTATGTGTGCGCTCCGAAGTAGTCGCGCTGCGCCTGAAGCAGATTCGCCGGCAGCCATTCGCTGCGGTAGCCGTCGAAATAGCCGAGCGCGCTCGTGAACGCCGGGATCGGCACGCCGTGCGCAACCGCCGCCGCGCACACCCGCCGCCAGCCCGCCTGGGCCTCCTGGACTTTGGCGCTGAAGAACGGATCCAGCAGCAGATTCTTGAGCCCCGGATCATTGTCGAACGCTTCCTTTATCTTTCCAAGGAAAACCGAGCGGATGATACAGCCGCCGCGCCACATGAGCGCAACGCCGCCGTAGTTCAAGTTCCAGCCGTAGGTCTTCGCCGCCTCGCGCATGAGCGCGTAGCCCTGCGCGTAGGAGACTATCTTCGAGGCGTAGAGCGCCCTCTCCAGATCGTTCAGGAACGCGGCTCTGTCTCCGTCGAATGCTTTTCCCGGCCCTTTCAGCACCTTCGAGGCCGCCGCGCGTTCGTCTTTAATCGCCGAAAGGCAGCGGCTGAACACCGCCTCGCCTATGAGCGTGAGCGGCACGCCCTCGTCCAGCGCGGCGGACGCCGTCCACTTGCCCGTGCCCTTCTGCCCCGCCGTGTCGAGTATCTTATCGATTAGCGGCGCGCCGTCTTCGTCCTTCACGGCGCATATATCGCGCGTTATCTCTATCAGGTAGCTGTCAAGCTCGCCTTGATTCCATTTCGCGAACACCTCGTGTATTTCGTCCGCGCTCATACCCAGAAGCTCTTTCATAAGATGGTAAGCCTCGCAGATGAGCTGCATGTCGCCGTACTCTATGCCGTTATGCACCATTTTCACGAAATGGCCGGCGCCGTTCTCCCCCACCCAGTCGCAGCAGGGGGAACCGTCGGCCACCTTCGCGGCTATAGCCTGGAATATGGGCTTCACGTGCGGCCAGGCCGCGGGCGAGCCGCCCGGCATGATGCTCGGTCCCAGAAGCGCGCCCTCCTCACCGCCGGACACGCCCGTTCCTATATACAAAAATCCCTTCTCCTCCACGTATTTCGTCCTTCGCGCGGTGTCGGGGAAATGGGAGTTGCCCCCGTCGATTATTATGTCGCCCGGTTCGAGGTGAGGCATCAGCACCTCAATGAAATCGTCGACCGGTTTGCCCGCCTTGACCATGAGCATGATTTTGCGTGGCCTTTCGAGGGCGCCGGCCAATTCTTCAAGCGAATAAGTCCCGGTTATGTTCTTGCCTTTGGCGCGTCCGTTGATGAAATTCGTCACTTTCTCGCTGCTTCTGTTGTACACCGCGGCGGAAAACCCCTTGCTCTCGATATTCATGACGAGGTTTTCACCCATTACGGCGAGGCCGATGAGGCCGATGTCCGCTTTTTTCATTTGATCTCCTCCTTTATCTTTGTACGCGGGCGTTACCCTGCCACACGTTCCACACTTGATCCTCGTCGGCCGGCTGACAGTAATCCTTCTCCAGCGTCACGGTAAGCGCGCCGGTCGCCCAGCCGAACTGCCCCCACTTCTCCGGCTCCCAGCCGCGCAGTATCGCGTACAGCAGCCCGCCCACGAAGCCGTCGCCGCCGCCGATGCGGTCGAGGACGCCGATCTCCCTCGGCTGTATGACGTGCCAGTTGTCGCCCTCGCGGACTATAGCGCCCCACAGGTGGGCATTCGCGCTTAAGACTTGCCGCAGCGTTGTGGCAAACACCTTCGCGTTGGGGTATGCTTTCTTCACGTTGTCTATCATGCCCTTGAAACTCTCTATCTTCGCGGCAAGGTCATGCCCGCCCGACTCCGGGCCCTCGATGCCGAGCGCGAGCTGGAAATCCTCCTCATTGCCGATCAGTATGTCGGTGGCGGAGGCGATGCGGGCGAACAGCCGCCCAAGTTCCTCCTCGCGGTTCTTCCAGAACGACGCACGGTGATTCAGGTCGAAGGAAACCAGCGTGCCGTGCTTCTTCGCCGCCTCGGCCAACGCCAGGCAGAACTCGCCCGTCTCGGGAGAGAGGGCGGCGATGAGCCCTGAGAGGTGCAGTATCTGCGCGCCCTCCGCGCCGAATATCCGCTCCACGTCGAAATCCTTCACGTCGAGCGCGCGGCCGACTTCACCGGCGCGGTCGTTATGCACGCGCGGCCCCCTCGCTCCGTAACCGCTGTCGGCGATGTTGAACTGGTGCCTGTAACCCCAGGGGCCGCCCTGCGGAACCTCCGGCCCTTCGTACTCCATATGCCGCGACGCGAGATCGCTCTTTATCATCGCCGCGATCGGGCTTCCTTTTACGAATGCGGTCAGGATTTTGACCGGCAAGCCGAGGTATGACGATACGCTTGCGACGTTGGATTCGGCGCTCGTCACCTGCATATTGAAAGTATCGCTCACATGCACGGGAGCGCGGGAAGACGGCGTGATGCGGACGCCCATGCTCGTAGGCGCGACGAGCGCGTATTTTGCGCCTTGTTTCAATTGAATCAAAAAAACTCCTCCTTTTTAATTGGGGCTCCGCCCCAAACCCCGCCAGGGGACAGCGTCCCCTGGACCCCTTTTAGGGGGTTCCAAGGGGCTGTGCCCCTTGGCGGGTCTGGGCAGAGCCCAGGGTTTTTCTCATTTTATCAGTTATACTCCTTCGCCAACGCTTTCTTGACGGCCCCCGGAGCCTCGATGAAAACCTTGAACCACTCAATGACCTTTTCCGCCAACCCAACCTCATACAAATCCACGCCGAATATCGCCGCGTTTGACAAAATCGGCGCGACGGCGCGCAGAACGGCTTCATCGTCCGCGCGTCCGGGTTTTATCCCGTCCAGGTATCCCGTCAACTCGGCAAGCATCGGATCGGGGCTCGGTTCAAACGGATTGCCTTCGTCGTCCGAAGCCATAAGGTAGCGCAGCCAGCCCGCGAAGAAGAACGGAAAGCCGCGCAGATCCGTAATATTTTTCCCCGCGGCGGACATCTTCTTTAATGTTTCGCCGAAACGCACCGGAATTTTCTGGGACGTGTCGGTCGCTATCCGCTGGGGCGTGTCGGGAATATGCGGGTTCGGCAGGCGCGTATTGACTACCTGATCCAAGAAATCCGCGGGACGGATTATTCCGGGATCCGGCACCCAAGGCAGGGCCTCGTCGTAACCTACCCGCTTGATCAAGTTCACGAGCGCGGCGTCGCGCATTGCCTCGTGTATATATTCGTATCTCAAAACACAGCCGAAAACAGCCAGCACGGTATGCAGCGGGTTCAGGCAAGCGCCGACCTTCATTGCCTCGACGGCTTTCACCGTCTCGCGGTCCGTGAAAATTATTCCGGCTTTTTCGAGAGGCGGCCTGCCGTTCGGAAACGCGTCCTCGATGACAAGGTACTGCGCTTCCTCCGCGTTTACGAAGGGCGCGGCGTAAGAGTTTTTCGACGTGCGGACGATCTCCATGTCATCGAGTCCCATTTCCTCAAGGCGGGATTGAACGATCTCGGACGGCCTCGGAGTGATCTTGTCGATCATGCTCCAGGGGAAGGACACGCCCGCGCCGGGCTCGTCCGGCGAGAGGTATTTCAAAAATCCCTCCGGGGCAGTTCCGGCCTCCACCCAGCCCCGCGCCACAGTCGTCACGGCTTTTTTCAGTTGGTCGCCGTTTTCGGAGCAGTTGTCCATGCTCACAAGCGCGAGCGGCGCGGCGTTCGCCCTAAACCGCGCGAGGCACATCGCGGCAGTTATTCCGATGAGGCTCGCCGCTTTCTCCGGGCCGGCGGCTATATCGGCGGCGATATGCGGCATGAGCCCCCCCGCACCGCGTACCGCATACCCCTTCTCCGTGATTGTAAAGCTGACCATTTGCAGCGAGGGGCATGTAAATATTTCAAGCAGGCGCTCGCGCTGCGCGGAGGCTTTGAGACACTCGGTTACGCTTGCGATGATCTCGATGCCGAAGCCGTCGGCTTTCATGGTCACTCCGGCGCAGAGATTATCGTAGGGCGAAAAGACCCTGTCGGCGATTTCCTCATCGAACGCCTCGCACACGATGATGCCCGCCTCGGCGATGCCCGAGTCCAGAAGCGCCTGCTGCGCGGCGGCCGGGAAAACCCGGAAAATATTGCCCGCGCCCATATGCAGCCATACCGGACTGCGGCGAGTCGCCTCCCGTACAACGCCGATATCGAAGCTCGGGAGTTTGAAACCCTTCTCCTCCCAGACCCTTCGGTCTTTCAAACCTTCAAGACTGAGTTTCATCGGCGAACCTCGCTTTCATGGGAACAAGACCTATCTTTTCGAGATGAAACCCGATATGCGCGCGCAAAGCTTCGCGATATGCCCCGTCGTTTTCGCGCAGACATTTATATATCTGTTCCCTCAGGGATTCTCCGCTGCCCGGAACGCGGCCTTGGAGCAGGATGACCCCGAAGCAGATGTGCAGCACCTGGCGGGCGTCCCGGTGATTCAGCAGGCCGGGCAGATCCGCGTCCGTCAGGGATTCGAGCGGGGGGACGCTCGCCGCGTTCTCGGTCGTGTGATAATATTTTTTCGCCTCGTGAAGGTTTGCAAGCGCGAAAGCGAGTATATTCCGGAACAACCGCGCGTCTTTCCTAGCGATGACGCGCAGGGCTTCGAGCCAGTTGGTCCCCGCGATTTTCAGATGCAGCTCGCCTTTTGCGTGTTTGCCTATCATCGGATAGACGGAGAATTTATCGCTGCCGGAGTGGACGCTGATCTTGCTGCCGAAATGCCGCGCGATATGCGCGTGCGCTATGAATCCCTTTTCGAAGGCGTCCAAATCGCCGATGTAATCGACCCCTTTCTGGAATTCCCCGGCGAAACGCGGAGCAACGCATCTTGGGACTATTCCGCGCCGGTAAAGCTCGTTCGCGACGAAATAATGCGACTCGGGCAGGGTCTCCGTCGGCGTTTCGTCCACCGAAAGCTCAAAATCCACTTCCCGCCCGCAGGATGCGATGCAATCGCGATAAATCCGCTCCGCGTGTTCGATTGCCGCGCCGTAGACGAGCGCGTCGCGCTCCAGGCTCGCTTTAGAAAAGCATATTTCCGTTCCGCCTTCGAGACGGACCGGCCCCTTGAGATACTCGGCCTCCCACGCCCTGCGCTTTTCCTCCGGGAACTCGCCGTAAAGTTTGTTCACCTCATCCTCTCCGAGGGAGAGGATGTCGCCGCGTATATGCTCCGAACAGTCGAGCGTGATCATCGTATACCCGCTGTCGAGCGCCATCATGACCTCGGCCGCGTTCTTGACGTGATCGCCGTCGGCGCCGAATCCCGACCTGTAGCCCTCCTGAAATACGGCCCATGTCGCGCTGTCGAGCACGTCGTCGAAAGTGCGGCCCGTCAGCGTGAGTTCGCGTACAGATTGCTGGGCGAAGACGGGGAAGAGGTCGTAATCCCTAATCAGGGCGATATGGCCGGGCGACGCGAGCCCGAGCCGGTCGCCCAAACCGAACGTGAACGCGTGGCCCTTATGGCTCACCGGCGCGGCGAACGGGAATACCTCGCGTATGACGTCGGCGTTCCGGTGAGTAAGCGGACAGATTTTGACTTCCTCGCCGCCAAGCTCCGCTTCTTGTCCGTCGAGCCTGCGGTACGCGCTGCCCTCGGCGTCGTTTTTCGCGACAATCAGACGCTTCTCTCCATCAATCAAGTCCATCCAAAACGCGGAACCGCCTGCCTCACAATGAGAGCGCGGGAAGGCGGGCTCGTAAGCCGTCCATAAGCCCAATCCCGGATTGCCGACATAGTATATGCGCTCGCCGTCGGCGAGCGTGTTGTAACCGTCCTTCAGGACCTCGGGATCATAGCGCCTCGTGACTTCCTCGACCGCGGCGTACCGGAATCCCGCGGCCTCGACCTCGTCGCGGCTCAATCCGCCTGCGGCATAGGTTATGGCGAACCTCCCGTCGGACGATCCGTGAATGAGATGCGCCGCCACGGAGAGGTTTTCGCGCAGGTCGGCGTTGCCCTCGCATTGGCGCAGAACGTATTCCCTGCCTTTGTAGCCGTATTTTCGTATCAGGCTGTCGTTTTGGGCGTCTTCCCCGAACTTGCTGACGCCCGGCGCGATAATAACTAATTCGCCGCCGTCGGCGATGGCCTTGCGCGTGCGGTAGATGGCCTTGTTCCCGACCCACGCGCTCTTGAATTCGGAGGGTTCGAGATTAACGACTACCTTGTGCGGCCTCTCGCGCAGATATGTGAGGTTCTTCCTGAGGCTCAAGGCTACCGCGCTTTCGTAAACTCCGCGCTCGCGCCCGATATAAAGGCCGTGCAGGATCACTCCGCGATCCAACGCGGGAGCGAATTTCGCCGGCGCTTCAGGAAGATCGTCCGGCTTCGACGTGACCGTCAGGACGTACAGGAGAGGAATGTTCGCGATAAAGCGCTCCTCCGCGTAATCGAACACCATGCGCACGGGGGAGCGGTCCACGCCCATAACGCGCTCGATCCCGTAAAACGCCCCCAACATGTGCGATGCGTTGATCATCGCGGCGCCTCCGCAGCCCACGAAAATATTCTTGCTGTAGTTTGCCATGCCCGCCACCTCGTGCGGCACGACTTGGCCGATGGAGATTATCAGGTCATAGGACTCGTCTAACAGCCGGCGGTTCACCTCCACGGCGACGGGCTCGTTCACAAGCCCCTCCGAAACATCGTTCACAAAACCCGCCGGTACTTCCCCGATCTTCACGACATCGTTACGCCAGTCATGAGTGATGACCGCGTCACGCGGTATCTCACCCAGGAAGAATTCCTCTATCTCGCGTTCGGTCATGGGCTCGTGAGTGCCGAGCGCCGGCATGACGTCCACCTTGCAAGAACCGGAGAGAGCCTTGTAATAAAACGCGGCTATAGTTCCCGAACCGGAGTACAGGCGGGTGAAATCCGGCGGCAGCAGCAGGACTTTCTTCAACGGACGCCTCCCGAAACGAAGTTCGAGCGAGCGTTTCAAAGCCGTTTCAAGGTCCTGTCCGGATAGCCCCCAATCGTCACGCGCCTCCATCAATATGTTTTCCATCGGCGTTCAATCCTTTCGAGTATTGATATTCTATAACCCTAAAACACGCCCGACACTTTCATAGCAATGGGCGTTTACGAATTCCCTGTCCGGCGCGGCAAACGTTTCGAGAGCATAAGCACCTCCGTAGCCTGCCGACCGCAGCGCGTCGATGACCGCGCCGAAATCTATATCGCCGTAACCCGGCAGTCCGCGGTGCGAATCGCAAAGATGTACGTTGGTTATCTTCGCGCCGGCGGCCATTATCGCCGACGCCATCCCATTATCCTCGATATTCGAGTGATAAGTGTCGTAAAGTATGCCGACATTTTTGGGATTCCCCAGCGAATCCAAGAACTCAAGCACATCATATACGCTGTTCAACAACACTGTCTCCCCCCCGCAGATGGGCTCTATCTGCAAAACGACTCCGAGGCCTTCGGCGTATTCGGCGCAGTCCGACACCGCCGTCCGCAAATTATCGAGCAGAGCGCGCTTATCGCCTTCTTCAAACTTGCCCCGCAGAAGCCCAATCGTGACGGGCGGGCATCCTATCGCGGCCGACAATATCGCATGGTCCTTGACAACACCTATCGATCTTTTTCGAATATCTCCGTCGGAAGAGGAGAGGCAAAGCCCGTCGAGCGCGTAAGCCTGCCCCGTGGATATGGTGGTCGCCGTCAGGTTATGGGCTTCCAGCTTTTTGAGCAGCGCGCCCGCGTCCGCCTTGCGCGGACGGGCAATGGCTATCTCCACGCCCGTAAAACCTTCCCCGGCGAGAAACGCCAACGCGTCGTCGAATTCCACCGCCGCAAACGGAGAAAAGGGCGTATCGAATTGAAGCGCGATAGTTTGAGATATTTTGTTCATGCCCATCCTTTCCATATTATAGATGTAATATCGGGTATTGCCCGTACTCCCTTGCCGCGGCGTAAAAAGCCTCGATGTTTGGAAGGGGCGTATCCGCCTGTATATGGTGCGCGGGCGACAGGATAAAACCGCCGCCGGGTGCGCACGCGGCCATGAGGCGCCTCGTTTCGGCACGTATATCGTCAGCGGTTCCGAGTGGCAGAATCTTTTGTATGTCGAAGCCACCGTATAAGGTGATGTTTTTTCCGAATTTCTTTTTGAACCGCGCGGGCTCCATGGCCAGCGGCTGTATCGGGTTCAGCACGTCCAGGCCGATGTCGATAAGTTCGCTTACAACCGCCTCGACATTGCCGCAGGAATGGTAGCAAAGTTTGATGTCCGGCTTGGCTGCCTTAAACGCCGAGAACATCTTTTCGTAACGCGGTTTTAAATATTTCCGCCACATGTCCGGCGACATCATCATCGACGTTTGCGTGGATATATCGTCGCCCAGCCACACCATATCCACACCCAGGTCGATAAACTTGAGCCCCATTTCCAGCGGGAACTGCATCACTTTATCAAGCAGGACATCGGCATGTTCCTCTCCCGCGGCCAAATCCATCAAAAACTCCTCCAGCCCGCGCAAATACCACGCAGCCTCGAACACGCTGCACTGACACGAGCCGATAATCCATTTTTCCCTGCCGTAATCTCGCACTGCGTCCTTAACCTGCCGCAATACGTTTTCCTCCATACCGGGCATTTTATAATCGTAAATCTTCGAAGGATCGCCCGCCAGCGGATGCTTGGCTATCTCGGTATACGAGCCGTATCGATTTTTTACGCTGCGCCACCGTATACCGTAGCGGCAGGTATATTCGTCGGACAAATAAAAGCTGTTCTCAATACCTGACGCGATTTTAACCATATCATTGCCTAAAATCACACCCAAATCGCCTTCGGATCCATATTTTTCACGCAGGGCATCGGCTATTTCAGGCACATAGGTCGCGCAAACGGGAACGCGGTCGGGCTCCTTGTGTTCGATAGCCATAAGCACTCTCTCTCTGGAAGTCATTGTATTCCTCCTTCAACGCGAACCTGATAATTATTTGAGCTGAAAGCAACGAACGCGCAATGCGCGCCCCTACAATATCCGCTAACGCAGGGATCCACCGACGTAGGGGCGCGCATCGCGCGTCCGGCTATTCCAGAGTTCGAATCGGCCAATCGTTAAAGCTTTGTAAATACGCCCTTCATAGGCAGCTCGTACACGCTCTTCCATCCGTCGGAGAAGGGTTCTTTCAAGAAAGGCGCCATCTCTTCTTCGGTGCGCAGGGTGATCTTATCTACCGGCGGCACAGTTCCCGGAGGGAACGCGTCAAGAATCTGGTCGTTCAGCAGCGTGAGGTATTTCAAAATCGCCACTATGGGGCGCTTTGCCTTGCGCGCGTCCGATATGGACGGAGTGCCGACCACGCCCTCGCGGTGCGCCGACATCTCTATCGCGAAGTGACCTTCGCCCTCGCTCCAACGATGCGGGCGGCGATACGGCTCGATCGACTTGTCGAAATGTCCGTCCGGCAGGAAGCTCTCGCCCCATTTGTCCTGAACAACGCCCATGTCTACCATCTCCTTGAACAGCAACAGCGCGATGGAGGTCTCGCACTCGTCGGCGTGCACGAACGTCGTATCGAGGCTGTCGGGCTTGTTGTTCGGGACGAAGAACTCGCGCACCGCGCGATGCCACTCCATAACCCGGAAGATGCCGGGAAGATGGAAGCGCTTGCAGAATTCCTGTATGGCGGATTCCAGCATCCACAGATGCCCGTGGTTGTTCAGCAGAATTATCTTGCGGAAGCCGTCGTTCCAGAGGCCCAGCATCGTGTATATGAGCATTTCAACGACGACCTCGTGCGGAATGTTGACCGTCCCCGGCATTCCGATGTGGTGGTACGGGTGCCCGCCGTAGTTGAGCGGGGTGAACGCCAGGTTTATCTCGCGGCCCTGCTTCGCGGTGTAGCGCCTCACGCCTTCCAGGATTTGCGTCACCATGAAGGTATCCAACCCGGAGTTCGAGTGCAGTCCGTGGTTTTCGGTGCAGCCGATCGGAACGAACACGATGTCGTTCTTGCGGCGTTTTTCGATGAGCTTCGCGCGCGGCGTGTTCTGGATATAGGTTCCCGCCGTGCCCAACTCAGAGGGCGAGGGTATGCCGTAATCGTCGAGGACGGCGTCGAGCTGTTCCTCCGTCATATCCCATACCTCTTTTTTCAGGCGGCCGACCTCCGTATCCTCGAACATTATGCCCGGCATGTCGGTTGTGATCCATTTTGTCTCCTGTTTAGCCATTTTTATTTTACCTCCAGCCTTAATCCATCACGCAGGTGATCTTGCAGTTGGAACGGTCGGTGCGCAGCTCGATGATGTTGTCCGGAACCTCGTCGAGCGTGATCTTCTTCGTGATCATCGGCGTCATGTCCATTCCGGCGGCCATGCACTCTATCACGCGCGGGAACGTCCCGTGCCCGGAGTGCCCCTGCGCTCCTATCATTCCCGCGCGGCGCACCTGAAGAACTTCGGCGGTCACGGGCATTTTCGCCTCGGCGCGGGCGACGCACACCACAGTCGAGTTTAACGTCCTGCCCTCCCATATGGTTTTCTCGATGGCGGGGTAAACTATGGTAGGCATCCCGGTCGCCTCAAGATACAGCGCCGCGCCCATTCCTCTGGTAAGGCGAAGCACTTCTTCGGCGAAGTCGACCTTCGTCGGGTCGATCACGAAGTCGGCGCCCAATTTCAGTCCAATATCGGCGCGTCCCTTCTCGGGTTCGCTCAGTATTACTTTCGCCGCGCCCTGGCGTTTCAGCACCGCACATGCCGCGAGCCCTATCGGGCCGCCGCCGCAGATGACCACGTTGTCGCCCGGGCGGATGCCGCCGCCGCGCTCGATGACCGCGTTGTAAGCTACGCTTGTCGGTTCAACAAGAGAGCCCGCCAGGAAGATGTCCTTCTCATCCTTATAACGGTCTCTGAGCGGCTCAAGGCTCCATATGCAGCGGTCGTGCAGCACGATATATTCCGCAAACGCCCCGTGCACGTTAAACCCTATTTCGTCAAGGCGCTCGCAGTGGTTCGGCCAACCGTCGGCGCAGGGCTGACAGGAACCGCACCAGAGCATCTCCTCGGCAGTTACGAGCTCGCCGCCGACGTAGGGCTTGTTCGTGTACTTATCCCTCGCGCCGGGACCCGCCTTCACGACCTGGCCCGAAAACTCGTGTCCCAGTATTGCGGGGAACCCCGTCAGGCCGGGATAAAATATGTAACCGTCGTCCTGCGGTTGAGCCATATGCACGTCGCTGCCGCATACGCCGCACGCCTTTACCTTGATAAGCACCTCTCCGGGACCTGGTTCGGGAACATCGTGTTCCTTGATGCTGATTTTGGGGTCTTTCCAGACAAGGCTTCCCAAATACGTCTGCACCTTGTCGATGTCCTTCGCGCCCAGCTTGAATTCCGGCTTGGGCGCCCATGTTGCGTCAAGCGTTACGCCTCTCATCTTTGCCATTTTCGGCACCTCTTTCATAATATTTTATTGACTTACATAATACTCTTACGGTTTGAATATTTCCTCACACCTCACAGGGCGGTTCTCCTTGACGGATTTAAGCGCCGCCATTGCGATAATGACGGGACGCAGCCCGTCCTCGATACCCACGCCCGCCTCCACCGGCGTATCGTTCTGCACGGCGTCCACAAAACTCTGCACTTCGGCGGTGAATGACTCCATATACCGCTGAAGGAAGAAATAAAGCGGCTTGTCGGCGGAAACGCGCTCCGCGTTGGAGAGTTCGACTGTTGAAGGCGTGTCGTTGCGGCCCGCGGCCATACCCTTGGAGCCGAATACCTCGACGCGCTGATCGTAGCCGTAGACCGCCTGCCGGCTGTTGTCGATGACAGCCATCGCTCCGTTCTCAAACTTTAAGACGATAACGGCAGTGTCAATGTCCCCTGCCTTGCCTATCGCCGGGTCAACCAACACCGCTCCGTGGGCGTACACCTCGTAAACCCTGCTGCCCGCCTGGAACTCGGCCATGTCGAAATCGTGAATGGTCATGTCTATGAACATACCGCCGGATCCCTCTATATAGCCTACCGGGGGCGGAGCGGGGTCGCGCGAGGTTATTTTTACGATATGAATATCCCCCAATTCCCCGGCCAGCGCCAGCTCACGCACGCGCTTATGGTTGTGGTCGAAGCGGCGGTTGAACCCGATTTGCATCTTCACGCCATTTTTTTGAACAGCCGCTTTCGTCTCCATAATCTTCTCGATAGTCAAATCCACCGGCTTCTCGCAAAAGATGTGTTTTCCCGCCCCGGCAGCCTCGATTGCGATGTCCGCGTGGGTATTGGTCGGCGAGCAGATGAGCACCGCGTCGATTTCCGGGTTGTTCAGCAGTTCGCGATAGTCCGTGGTATGGACGGGTATGCCGTTTTCACGCGCCGCTTCCTCAGCCGCTTTTGCGACGACATCGCTAATAGCGACAACTTCGGCGTTGGAGATGTTGTTTTGGATGGATTTTGCGTGGACTTTCCCTATTCGCCCCGCGCCTATTATGCCGATCCTGACCTTATTCATGAAATACATTACCCCCTTCCTTCAATTTATATTGCTTTTACTGTGTTGCCATCTTTCGGGCGCGCGCTTCGATCTTGCCTCTGGTGACGTCGATGGTCACGGCCAGGATGATTACCGAGCCGATTACGATATACTGAATGTCGTTGCCCGCGCTGAACAGGTTCAGACCGTTGCGGATCGCGGAAATCAACAGCGCGCCCAGCAGCGTGCCCCAGATGGTGCCCTTTCCCCCCCTGAACGACGCGCCTCCGATGATGCAGGCAGCGATGGCGTCCGTGTCATAGGTTGCGGCGGAGGCGGTGTTCGCGGTATTGAGACGGCCGGCCAGAACCACGCCCGCTATGCCGCACATGAAGCCCGAGATGGTGTATACGACGGTCAGCACGTCCTTCGATCGGATACCGGACATACGCGCCGCCTCGGGATTGCCGCCGACGCAATAGATTTGGCGGCCCAGCGCGGAGTGGTTCAGGAACACATGGAACACCATATACACCAGAATGACCAGGATGAAGCTGACCGGGAATCCAAAACTAAACACCGTTTTCCTGCCGATCCAGAGCACGCTGTCTATGCCCTTGTTTGAAAAGCCGATTGTCTGCGAGTTGGTGATCAGCAACGCGGTGCCCCATAAAACAAATTTCATACCCAATGTGGACACAAACGGGTGCGGCAGATCCAGCCTGGTCAGAAGCGTGCCGTTGATGAATCCGCAAAAGGTCGAGACGGTGATGGCGCAGCAGATCAGGATCATCGGGTTTGTGATGCCGAACCGCTGCATCAGCACCGCGATCACGCAGGTCGAGAGGATCGTGTTGTAGCCGACCGACAGGTCGATGCCCGCCGTTATAAGCGCGAGTAACATGCCGGACCCTATCAGGCAGTTGATGCTGGTTTGCCTTAAGATGTTCATCTGGTTGGCAAGGCGCAGAAACTTGCCCGGCAGCACTATGGAAAATATCACATAAAGGATCGCCAGCACCAGCAGCGGCCCCAACTTCATCAAAACATCGCCAAGGCTTGTTTTCTTCATTCGACTTGTCCTCCCCATGCGGCTTTCATGATGTCCTCCTGGTTGAAGCGCTCGCTGTCCCTATCGATGGTCGCCATCACGCGGCCCTCGCGCATGACAACCACCCGGTGCGCAATGCCCAGTACCTCCGGCAATTCCGAGCTTACCATGATTACGCACTTGCCCTGCGCGGCCAGCTCGTTCATTATGTTATACACCTCCACCTTCGCGCCCACGTCGATGCCGCGCGTGGGCTCGTCAAAGATGTATATGTCGGTATCGCAGTTGATCCACTTGCCGATGACCACCTTTTGCTGGTTGCCGCCGGAGAGCTGCCCCGCGATCTCGCTCGCTGTCGGTGTTTTTATGCGCAGCGTTCCGATTAAGCCGTCGCTGTTTTCGTCAATCCTCTTCCCGTCGAGTAACGGACCATTTTGGAAGCGCTTCATGCTCGCAAGTATCAGGTTGGTCTTCACCGCCTGGGAAAGCACCAGCCCCTGCCCCTTTCGGTCTTCGGTCAGAAAAGCGATGCCGGATCGAATCGCCGCGCCGGGATTTTTGAGCAGCGCCTTCTTGCCATGAATGTATATATCCCCGCCATCAGGCTTATCCGCGCCGAACACCGCGCGCATGGTTTCCGTCCGGCCCGCTCCCACAAGTCCCGCAAACGCCAAAATCTCGCCGCCATATGCCTCGAAGCTGACATCCTTCACCGAACCGACAACGCTGAGATTCTCGACCTTCAGGAAACAATCGCCCCTATTACCGGGAACGTAGGGGAACTGGTTATCCAGCGCGCGGCCTACCATCGCCTGGATCAACAGCTCATTGGTCATCCCGGACATGTCTTCGGTCAGGATGTGTTCTCCGTCGCGCATGACGGTCACCCGGTCGCACAGCTCGAACAGCTCCTCCAGTTTGTGCGAAACGAACAGGATCGAAATGCCCCGATCCTTTAATTTACGCACGGTGGACATCAACTGTTTGACCTCCTGCTCACCCAACGAGCTGGTCGGCTCGTCCATGATCAGCAGCTTTGCGTCCACTATTACCGCCTTGGATATCTCGACCATCTGTTGAAGGCCGATCCCAAGCTTTCCGCACTCCCGACGCGTATCGATGTCCGGGTTGCCCAGCATAGCCAAGGCCGCGCTCGCTTCTTTGTGCATCCTCGGATAGTCCAGCAGCCCAAACCTGTTCTTTATCTTTCTGCCCATGAACACATTGTCCACCACCGAAAGCATCGGCACAATGTTCAGCTCCTGGTAGACGCAAACAATGCCCGCGTCGCGCGCCTGAGCCGGGTTCCGGAACGAGGCCCTTTTGCCGTCGATGAATATCTCGCCCTCCTCGGGCACATTCACACCCGTGAGCACCTTGATAAGCGTAGATTTGCCCGCTCCGTTCTCGCCGATCAGGCCGTGGATTTCTCCCGATCTGATCCGGATATGCATGTCACGCATGGCGACAACGCCGGGGAATTTCTTCGTTACATTTTTTAGTTCTATCACATACTCGGAATTGATTTTCGATCACCTCTCTGACATTCCGGGATCGACACTGCTTCACTACTTATTTGATAATAATGATTTATATATTTATTATATCTAAAACCGCGCTTTTTTTCATGTTATTGGCTGAAAATTTTGTAATAATTTGGCTTCAACGGCGACGCATTTGCCGTCGAGATCATTGCCGAAGGCACGCGCGTATCATATAGGCATTGCAAACGAAAGGCCCGGAGTATACAATTTCCGGGCCATTAATTTTAGTTAAAGAAGGTGGTCTCATGAATTCCAGAGAACGTATCATCGCCGCGATCAATCATAAACAGGCAGACCGTTGCCCGATTGACCTGGGCGGGTGCACACAAACCGGAATAAATGCCGCTACGCTGTGGAAATTGAAAAAGGCGCTTGGTCTCGGCGACTCGGCGATCAAGATCGTCGAGCTCAGTCAGATGTTGGGCGAAGTGACCGAGGATGTGCGTAAGTGGTCGCAGACCGACGTAGTAGGTCTGTTCAACCGCAACACTCCTTACGGTTATAAATATGAGAATTGGAAACCGTGGAACATGGACGACGGTACGCCGGTCTTGGTGCCGGGAAGTTTTGAATATGACGTGGACGACGAAGGCAATAAGAGGCTCTATCCTCAGTCCGACCGTTCTGTGCCTCACAGCGCCATAATGCCCTCGGGCGGCAGTTTTTTTGACAGCGTCGACCGCTGCGAAAGTTTTGATATGGACTTGGACGAAAGCGAGCTGACCCCGGTCGAAGATTTCGAAGAAGACTTCAAGGTGATGGACGACAGTGACGCGGCTTACTACGAACACGAATCAAAGCGGCTGTTTGAAGAGACGGAATACGGCATTATCGGTGTGCTCGGCGGCGGAGGCATCGGCGACGTGTTCGGTATCCCCGGACCATCCCTGAAACATCCCAAAGGCATTCGCCGTCTTGATGATTGGCTGATGGCGCACGAACTTTTCCCCGACTACATAAGAGAAGTGTTCCGTTTGCAGACGGACATAATGTTGAAAAACATGGAACTGTACAGACAGGCCGTCGGTGATCGGATTCAGGTATTATGGGTGTCCGGCACGGACTTCGGGACGCAGCACAGCATCTTCCTGAGGAGGGAGACTTTTTTAAAGCTATACGCGCCGTTCTATCGCGAGATGAACGACTGGATCCACAAGCATACGAACTGGAAGACTTTCTACCACTGCTGCGGCGCGATCTACCCAATACTTGATGATATGGCGGATATGGGTGTGGACATCATCAATCCCGTGCAGTGCTCTGCCGCCGGAATGGCGCCCGAACGGCTCAAAGCGGAATTCGGAGACCGGTTGGTGTTCTGGGGCGGCGGCGTGGACACACAGGATATTCTTCCTTTCGGAACACCGGACGAGGTCGAGGCCCAAGCGCGCGAACGGCTCCGCATCTTAGGCGCGGGCGGAGGCTATGTGTTCAGCACAATCCACAACATCATGGCGCGAGTGCCGGTAGAGAACCTGATCCGTTTGTATGAAACCGTGGCGAAAGCGAGATAATGGTCAACGTATATAGTGTATAATAAAAATAACAAAATGATCAAGCAAGCAAAAACTAATATGTTGAACCGCGCGGTCGCGACCGGCGTTCAAAATAAAATAATATGGAGGTTGGAATCATGAAGAAGTTGTTGTCCATGCTACTGTCCCTGGTGTTGGTTGTTTCCATGTGCTCTGCGGTGTTTGCCGCGGATCACACCATCGTCGTCAACTTGAAGACCCTGTCCTCCGAGTATTGGCAGGTTGTGAAGAGCGGGATCGACCAGGCGGCCGGGGAACTCGGCTTTACCATTGAAGTCCAGGGCGCTGCCGCCGAGACCGAGATCGCCGAACAGGTTGCTCAGCTCGAAACCCAGTTGGCTCAGAATCCCGACGCCATCGTTATCGCTCCGTTGGATCAGGATGCGGTCATCGGCGCGATCACTGCCGCAAACTATCAGGGCATTGTCGTGTTCTGCGACACGGACGCCAATTATGCGGCTAAGACCGCGTTTGTCGGCACCTCCAACGAACTGGCCGCGTTCTCCGGCGGTGAGTACGGCGTAAAAATCAACGGCGCGGATACCAAGGCCCTGATCATTTACGGCCAGGAGGGCGACAACACCTCCAACATGCGCCGCGCCGGCTACAAACGCGCCGTGGAAGCGGCCGGCCTGCAAACTGTGGCCGAATTGTCGGGCAACAATACAACCGACGGGGGCATGAGAGTCATGGAGGATCAGCTCATTGCCAACCCCGAGATTAATTTGGTGCTTTGCATGAATGACGATACCGCCATCGGCGCTATAAACGCCATTCAAACCGCCGGCGCATCCGGCATCTCCGTCATCGGCTTCGACGGCAACACATCCGCTATCGAAATTATCGCCGGGGGCGGCACAGCTTTCGTGGCTACCATCGCCCAGCAGCCCGCGCTCATGGGTTATCAGTCCATCATGGTGGCAGTGGCGGCTTTGAACGGAGAAAACGTCCCTGTCGAGCAGCCGGTCGATACGGTTATAATCGACGCCTCAAACGCAGCGCAGTTTCTGAATTAAGCGGCCGGAAGCCATGACGCGCATGTGCGTCATTTAAAGAATAAACGACCCGGGGATTCGGTCTCCGGGTCGTTTGCTGGGGTAAATCGGACGCGCGATAGTGAAACGGGCGCGCAATGCGCGCCCCTACGTCGGTGAATCCCTGTGTTGGTGAATATTGTAGGGGCGCGCATCGCGCGCCCGTTGTTTTCAAACGTCAACGGCATCCGTTAAACGTCGAACCCTTTCATACATCGAACCCGAAGAAACGCGCCGTATGGAAAGCGGCCCTTGCGGGCCGCCTGAGTTGTTATTGCTATGCGACGTTCGGTTGTGCGGATATGCCGAAGCGCGTTACGCGCGCCTGCGCAGCGCCGCCACGCCGAGGAGCGCGAGAACTGCAAACGGAGCGAAGCCGGTCGCCGAGCAGCCACCGCTGCTGCTGGATCTGGGGCTGGTTGGCGGTACGACCTGGGCGTACAGATGCCCTTCGCCAGCTTCAGTCATATCCCCATTAGTTTTTATTTCAAAACTGTAGCCACCGGCGCTGATGGTAGTCTGTGAAGGTTGCCCGACTATATTCGTACCAGCGGGTGTATGAACTAACAAAATCACGTCACCCTCATCAAAATCCGGTTCTCCGATAAGCTCTATCTCGATTGTGGTGCTGGTGTTGGCGGTCAGTGTCGAATCATCGAGAATCAGCATAATGTCTCCAAGGGTGGGCGGATCGCCTGGAATGGTTTTGTCAAAAACCGCGGGGATTACGAACTTAACCGTCTTGTTGCCCTCCGCACTCAGGTCGCCTTTGAGTGTGAGATCTTTGTCCGCCACAGTCAGATTGATAGCGGGCAGGTCGCCAGTTACTTCCAGATCGCCTTCCAATTTTATGGTAGTGATATTTACAGTAGCGCCGGTGCCTAGATCTAATTCAATGCCACTAGCAACAACCAAGGTGCCTACAGTGAAATTCAGAGCACCGTGGTTTTTGTCAAGGGTGATGTCATCGTTAGCCGTGAGGGTGCCGGAAACATTGAGGGTCGCCGAACCGCCACCGTTGGTGGCACTGGTGCCACCGGTGCCGCTGGTTACATTTATGACGTCTAATACGGACAGACTACCCGAGATATTCAAGCTTGCATTCCCGCCGCCGCCGCCAGTTGCAGTCTCGTCAGCGCCCCCGTTTCCGCCTTTTATATGTAATTCTTCTACCTCGGACGCTGTGGTAACACTGGCGTTTCCGCCACCGCCACCGCCACCTTCATTTGCAGCGCCATTGCCACCGAGCCCGCCGGAGGGA
>Ga0099364_10003003_pt1 | contig 26582 bp, 21 predicted proteins | sample TergutTh196P3_FD_73070 | JGI IMG/M metagenome (GOLD analysis project Ga0099364, IMG submission 73070) | Microcerotermes parvus P3 segment gut microbial communities from Pointe-Noire, Republic of the Congo - Th196 P3 | ecosystem: Host-associated > Arthropoda: Insects > Digestive system > Gut ...
CGATTATGCGCGAACACGGAAAAATATATATGCTGGGCAACGCGGGATCCTATCCGTTTTTCGCGCTGACCCAAACCGTGTTGGGCGCGATGCGCGGCAGCAGTGATACAAAATCGGCTGTGCTGTATTCGGCGGCGCTTAATTTGCTGGGGCTAGTCGGGAACGTGATATTCTTGGTTGTGTTCAAGTTTGGGATTTTCGGTCTGTCCCTGGCGATTATACTGAGCCGCCTGGTAATCGCCGCACCCGCGCTGTTCTATTTAATCCGAAGGGGCGAAGGGCTGCGCGCGGACGCGTTTTTCCGCCCGCGCATGGGATTACAGCGCAGTATTATGTATGTGGCGGCGCCAACCGGGCTGGAGCAGGTGTTCTTCCATACCGGGCGGTTGCTTACACAAGTTTTTATCGTCGGCTACGGTACAATGAGCGCCGCCGCAAACGCTATCGTACTCCCGCTGAGTTTTTTTGTCCAGATTTCCGGCATGACGATTATGACCGCGCTGGTTACGATTGTCGGGCATTGTATGGGCGCGGGCGATGTAAAATCCGCCAAGCGCTACATAAAAGTCATGACGCTGACCTGCATAGCCGCAACGGCACTTTCGTCCCTGATTTTCGCGCCGATTTTACCGTGGTTCCTGTCGATTTACAACCTCCCGCCCGAAGCGTATGAGCTTGCCCTTTCCGCGAGTATTTTAATTTTGATCGGCACGCCGCTCACATGGCCGGGCAGCTTTGTAATACCGTCCGGCCTGCGCGCCGCCGGGGACGCGCGGTTTAACATGGCGGCTTCAATACTGTGTATGTGGGCGGTGCGCGTTGGGATGGGGTATTATTTGGGCACGGTTTTGGGATACGGGCTGAACGGGATATGGGTCGCGATGTTCATAGAATGGACCATACGCACGATAATTTTCACGCTGCGCGTCCGTGGGGACAAGTGGGCGCTGCATAAGGTGATATAAAGGGGAGTTTTTATGCAGCTTATTTTATTCAGCGCGGTTGCGGGAATAATGGGGATGGGGCTTGGCGGGCTGGCATCTGTGCTGCTGCTGCGCCGCCCGTCTGAAAACGTGACCTGTTGGATGCTGTGCTTTGCCGCCGGTATTATGACAAGCATCGTCTGCTTCGGGCTGATACCGGAGGCGGCGGAGCTAGGCGGCGTTGCGGCGGCGATAATCGGCCTGGTCTTTGGGGTTATCGCCGTAATGCTGCTGAACCTTCTGTATGACAGGATAACCCAGGCAAACGCGATGCCCGGCATACACAGCACGCATGAAGAGCTTTACCACGGCAGCCATCTGATAAATAACCCCGCGCAGATGATCCGCTCGGGGATGATAATGCTGATTGCCATCGCGCTCCACAACATCCCGGAGGGGATTGCGATAGGGGCGGGCGGGAGCCATGATTTAGCGCTGGGCGCGCTTTTGGCGCTGATGATCGCCCTGCACAATATCCCTGAGGGGATGGCGATAGCCGCCCCGCTTCTTTCCGGCGGGATAAATAAATGGCGCGTCGTGCTTTGGACGGCGGCATCAGGCGCGACAACACTAATCGGCGGGATAATCGGGATGCTGATCGGCGGGCTTTCCGACCTTGCCGTGGGGCTGTCCCTTTCGGGCGCGGGCGGGGCGATGCTGTATGTCGTTTTCGGGGAGATTATCCCGCAGTCTGTTATCATGACAAAAAACCGGGCCGCGCCTTTGGTGACGCTGCTCGGGATTATCGTTGGGTTAGTGATAACGCAGATTTAGCAGGGGCGACCCTTGCGGTCGCCCGTTTTGCGGTTGGCGGGGAATGTGAAGCTCAAAATCTGTACCTACGATATGTTTGTTACTCATTGCAGCTACGCACAGCCCACCCGCTCATGCCGCGGGGGCAGTTACTTTGCGACGCGGCAAAGTAACCAAAACGCGCCGGGGAGACCCCGGACCCCCACTCCGACAAACCGCATAGCTTCGTGCCTTCCATCGCGCACGTCATATGCATAGCCCTATAATCCGCCCGATCACCCAGCCGAGCCGGGCTCTAGGGCTAGAACGCGAAAAAAGGAATTAGGAATAGAAGAAATCAAAGACTTTTTCCGCTGTAATTACGTGCGCGGGCGCTTCCGGGCGTCGCTCCTTGCTTTCGTTATGTGCCTACTTGCCTTTGTAGATTTGTGTCTATAAAAGCTAAAATGCATTGTGAAGGTCAAGAAGCGGGGAAAAATTCGTTTTCTTTTTTCTGCTATCTTTTTCCCCGCGCCCAGCATTTGAGCCTCGCAAGGCGAAAGCGGAAGGCAGATGATGCGTGTTGGCTGTACTTGGTCTGTCGTTCTGGCAAGTGTGGAGTCTTTGATTTCTGCGGGGGGTCGCGGGGGTTCTTAGGGGGCGAGCGGGGGCAGCGGCGCCCAGCCCCCTGAGCGCGCTTTGGTTACTTTGCCGCGTTGCAAAGTAACAGCCCCCGCGGCTTGAGCGGGTGGGCTGTGCGAAGCTACAATGAGAAACAAGCATATCGTAGGCATAGATTTCACATTTCCCGGCAACTGTGAAACTCGCTATTTTTGCACTCTTGAAACAAACGGGCAATCATGCTACAATAGTGCCGGTACCATAAATGGGAAGGGGGAGAAGCTTGCCGCGCGGTAAGAAAAATGCAAAGCTGCAGACAGTGCGGGTCGTGGAACGCAAAAGGGCGCCCGGGGCCTATAAACCCGAACCTAGGCTCAATTCGGTAAGGATACGAAAAGCCGATGCGCCGGGCGAGCTGCCCTCGCTGTTTGTGTTCACGCTGATTGTAATCTATAAAAACCTTTACATATTGGGCGCTACGATTTTGCGCCGCAAACGCCGCCTTGCAAAAAGGGCGCGGCTTGTCTTGTCCGTGATGCGCGGCTCGGTTTATGCGGGGCTGTTCCATATGGGGCGGATACTGCGCCGCATTGCCGGGGGGGTATTGGCGCGCCTGAATGCGCCCTTTGCGCTGATCAGAAGCGTATACCGCGAGCAAAAGCCGGTCATTGCGGCAAAGCGCGGGCGCGGGCAATTCCCCTGGCCGTCATATATGGAGGTCGCGGAGGCCATCCTGCGGCTGTTCGGGCGGATAATAGCCACGCTTGTCAACCATATCCTGCCGCTTGCGGCGGCGCTGGTTTTATTATTTGTAATAGACGGTTTTGTCAGCCAAAGCTTTGGGTTGAGGGTCGTATACCGTGGAGAGGTCATTGGCTATGTGCGAAGCGAAGCGGATTTCGACGAGGCATCGCGCAATGTCAGGAGCCGCGTGATAGTAGGCACAAACTACACATTCCCCATCAGTCAACCGAATTTCCAGCTCGTTATCTGCGAAAACCCGCATGAAACCAACCGCAGGATGCTCGCCTACAACAGCATACTTAAACGCGCCGGTGTAGAAATGGTGGCGCTTGAGCGGTTTACCGGGATAAACGACCTGGCGAACAGCATTGTTTTGCTGTCCGGGCAGGAGGTAGAGGAGGCTTACGGCTTTTATCTGGACGACCGGTTTTACGGCGCACTTGAAAATAAGACGGGGATACTGAACCTTCTGGACGCCATACACAGCCGCGGCAGGACAGGAAGGCCGGGAGAGCGCATCGAGTTTGAGAAAAAAATCGAGCTTACCCCGAAGGAGCTTTATCTGACTGCGTCAATCATCGACGAAAACGAACTCTTCGCCGCCCTTCTGCGCAATGAGGAGGAAGAGCAGGCATATGTCGTCCAAGAAGGCGACACACCGTCGGGCATCGCGGACAAGCTCGGCATTTCCTACGCGAGATTAAAAGAGCTGAACCCCGAGGTAGAGGACAGGCTGATGCCGGGGGACGAGCTGAAAACGCGGGTCGCAAGGCCGTTTATAACGGTGCAGACAATCTTTACGGATATATATGAGGAGGATGTCGGCTTTGATACGGAAACGGTGGAGAACGCCCTGTTCGCCGTCAGCTACCGCCAGGTGGAACGGGCGGGGGTCAACGGCAGGCAGGAGGTAGAGGCCGAAATTACAATGGTGAACGGCATAGAATACAAGCGGGAGATACTGTCTACACGGATGCTTGTCCCGCCAATCACGCAAAGGGTAATTGTCGGGACGCAGACACCGCGCCCCGCCCCGGCTGTTGCATTGCCCGCACCGGGCGGGCAGGAAAGCGCGCCGCCGTCCCAAAGCGTCAGCAGCTCCGGGTTCCTGTGGCCGATTGCAGGCGGCGGCGGGCGCTTTAACGGCGGCTTGGGCAGTTACCGCGGGCATACGGGCGTTGACCTCGGCGCGAATGCGGGCACGCACATTGTCGCGTCTGCGTCGGGCAGGGTCGTCGAAGCAAGGTGGACATATCACGGCTACGGCATATGGTGCCGCATCCAGCATGACGGCGGCTTTTCCACGCTGTACGCGCATATGAACCAGATGTATGTAAACGTGGGCGATTATGTAAACCAGGGGCAGGTTATTGGTACGGTAGGCAGGACGGGCAACGCGTTCGGCAACCATTTACATTTTGAGGTAAGGCATAACAACGCCATCCGCGACCCGATGCAGTATATCAGCAGGTAGCCGCTATACAATGAGCATCGCATCCCCGAAGCTGAAAAATCGGTACCCTTCTTCCACGGCGGCTTTGTATGCCGCCATTGTATTTTCATAGCCGGCAAAAGCGCAGACCAGCATGATCAGCGTGCTTTCCGGCAGATGGAAATTTGTGATAAGCCCGTCAATTGCTTTGAACTGAAACCCCGGGTAGATGAATATATCCGTGCGGCGCTCACAAGGGGCGATCCCGCCAAGGCCGCGCGCCGCGGATTCCAGCGTGCGGCAGGAGGTTGTCCCCACCGCGATTACCCGTCCGCCGGATTTTTTCGCCCTATTTATTTTCTCGGCGGCTTTTTGGGGGATGCGGTAAAATTCGCTGTGCATATGGTGGTCCTTAATGTTTTCTGCGCTTACCGGGCGGAATGTCCCCGGCCCTACATGAAGGGTCAAAGTGGCTGTGCCGATGCCCGAGCTTTCCAATTCCGCGAGCAGCTCCGGCGTGAAATGCAGCCCGGCAGTAGGTGCCGCCGCCGATCCCAATTCGCTCGCGTAAACGGTCTGGTAGCGTTCGGGATCTACAAGCTTTTTTGTGATATACGGCGGTAGCGGCGTCATGCCGATTTGATCAAGGATGTCAAAAAACTGCCCGTCATACGAAAATTTCGCGAGACGGTTCCCGCCCTCCAATACTTCGAGGACTTCGCACTCTAGCGCGCCGCCCCCGAAAGAAAAGCGGCTCCCCGGCATCGCCCTGCGGCCGGGCCGAACCATGGTTTCCCAGATATCACGCCCCTTTTGCTCAAGGAGCAGGAACTCAAATTCCGTGCCTGCGCCGCCTGTTTTCTTGCCCCACAGGCGCGCAGGGAATACGCGGGAATCGTTGAGGACAAGCAGGTCCCCCGGCACCAGAAGCTCCGGCAGCTCGCAAAAACTGCGGTGTGTGAGCTTGCCGCTTTTGCGATCCAGCACAAGCAGGCGCGAGCTGTCGCGCCGATCAAGAGGGCTTTGGGCGATAAGGCATTCAGGCAAAACAAAGTGGAAGCCCGATGTTTTCATTGGTTTTCCCTTTTCAATTAGTTATTGACATCAGTATCACGAAATGATAAAATAAGTGCAATCACATAAAATTCATAACCGGATAGAGGCGCGGGGATCATCAGTAGCGTAAGTTGGGCAGCCGTATGCCAACGCTTGCGCGGAAGGGGTTTCTGCCGAAGGATGAAGCCTGCGGAAGCTGATTCCTGGGTGCTGTACTGAACAGGTCGGCAACTGTCATCTGCAATAGATGGAGAGCTGTCTGGCATTAGAGATACTGTCGTCCCATCGGGGTATCGGCGGCTTTGCCAGTGTTTTCTATTATATTGCAATAGCTCCCGGTTTTCAAGCCGGGCTTTTTTATGCGAACGGTAAAATTGTAACTTTTCCTATGAAAACAGAATAAACTGTTAATAAATTAAGGAGAAAACAGATGAAAACGTACAATGTCGCCATATTGGGGATAGGGATGGTGGGGCAGCGCTTCGTGAAGCTGCTGGACGGGCACCCGTGGTTTAAGGTCACGCATTTGGCGGCGTCAGGCCGCTCGGCGGGCAAAACCTTCGGGCAGGCGATGGAGGGCCGCTGGGCTTTTGATACCCCGATACCCGCGGATGTGAAGAATATCACCGTAATGGACGCCGACGCCGACAAAGAAAAAATCGCGGGCAGCGTGGATTTTGTTTTCTGCGCCATAGACGCGGATAAAGAAACCACGCGCGCGATAGAGGAAAGCTACGCGAAGCTGGAATGTCCCGTTATATCAAACACATCCGCTTTTCGGACCTGTGACGATGTGCCGATGATCATCCCGGAAATCAATCCCGAACACGCGCAGATTATCCCGTACCAGCGAAAACGCCTCGGCACAAAGCGGGGATTTATCGCGGTGAAGTCGAACTGCTCCATCCAAAGCTATGTGCCGGCGCTCCACCCGCTCATGCACTTTGGACTCGAAAAAGTGCTGGCGTGTACCTACCAGGCGATTTCCGGCGCGGGCAAAACCTTTGAAAGCTGGCCGGAAATGACGGACAACGTGATCCCGTACATCGGCGGCGGCGAGGAAGAAAAAAGCGAGAAGGAGCCGCTGAAGATTTGGGGCAGCATTAAAGACGGCAAAATCATAGACGCAGCTTCCCCGCAGATAACCGCGCAGTGCATCCGCGTACCGGTCACTGACGGGCATATGGCGGCGGTTTTCGCAAGCTTCGCTAAAAAGCCCGAAATCGAAGAAATAAAGCGCCTGTGGGACGATTATAAAGGCGAGGCACAGATTTTGAATCTGCCGAGCGCGCCTAAGAAGTTTATCAGATATTTTGAAGAAGCCGACAGGCCGCAGACAAAGCTCGACCGCGACCTGGAAAACGGCATGGGGATTTCGCTCGGGCGGCTGCGCCCGGATACGCAGTATGACATTAAGTTCATCGGGCTGTCCCATAACACGGTGCGCGGCGCGGCGGGCGGCGGGGTACTGATGGCGGAGGTGCTGTGCGCGAAGGGGTATATTTAATTTTTATTTAATTTGGAGGTCAGCATGAAAAAAGTAATTTTCAATGGCTCCGGCGTTGCGGTTGCAACGCCCATGAACGGGGATTTTTCTATAAATTATACAAAGCTCGGTGAGCTTATCGACAGGCAGATCGAGCATGGCACAGACGCAATCGTCATTTGCGGGACAACGGGCGAAAGCACAACGATGACGGACGATGAACACGTGCAGTGCATACGCTTCGCCGTGGAGTATGTGAAGGGCCGCGTCCCCGTGATCGCGGGGGCGGGAAGCAACGACACAGCCTATGCGGTCTGGCTTTCTAAAGAGGCGAAGGCAATCGGCGCGGACGCGCAGCTGCAGGTGACGCCGTATTACAACAAAACGTCGCAGCTTGGGCTTGTCCGCCACTTCACCGCCATCGCGGACGCAACTGATCTGCCCGTGATACTCTACAACGTCCCAAGCCGCACCGGGGTGGATATCAAAACAGAAACTTACCTTGAACTGAGCCGCCATCCGAATATCGTTGCTACAAAAGAAGCCAACGGCGATATGTCTGCGGCTGTCCGCACAGCGGGCCTTTGCGGGGATAATTTGGCGATGTATTCAGGCGAGGATATGCTCGTTGTGCCGATGATGTCAATAGGCGGCAGGGGCGTTATTTCCACCACCGCCAACATAATGCCGAAAGAAATGCGTGATATGTGCGCGCTGTATTTTGAAGGCAAGGCCGCCAAGGCGGGCGCGATGCAGCGAAAGCTCGCGGTTATGATAGACGCAATGTTTTGCGACGTAAACCCCATGCCGCTTAAATACGCGCTGAACAGGATTGGCATGAACGCCGGTCCCTGCCGTATGCCGCTGGTTGAACCCGGGGATAATGCCAAAGCGCAAATCGACGCGGCGTTAAAGCACTACAATTTGATTTAAATAATAATTTAACTAATTTTCTGAGTTCTGAGTTCTGAATAAGGGGTGGACGTATAAATGAAGATAATCCTTTCCGGATGCAATGGGCAGATGGGGCGCGCGGTCACACGCTGCGCCGCCGCCGGGGACAGCTGCGAAATCGTCGCGGGGATAGATATCGCCGCCGGGGAAAACGCAGCCTACCCCGTTTTCACGGACCCTGATTTATGTGATACCAAAGCGGATGTTATCATTGATTTCAGCCATCCGTCCGCGCTTACGCCGCTGCTGAAAATGGCGGTGGGGCGCGGGATTGCGGCTGTGATCTCCACCACGGGCTTCGGCGACGGGCAGGTGATGGAGATTAAGGCGGCGGCGGAGCGTATCCCGATTTTCTCCAGCGCGAATATGTCGCTGGGCGTAAATTTACTGCGCGAGCTTTCGATAACCGCCGCGCGCGTATTGGGCAGCGGGTTTGACATCGAAATCGTAGAAAAGCACCACAACCAAAAAATTGACGCGCCCAGCGGCACGGCACTCATGCTCGCCGATGCGGTAAGCTCTGCTTTGCCCCAGCCGCCGACATATATCTACGACCGCCGTTCAAGACGGGGGAAGCGCACAAAAAATGAGATCGGCCTGCACGCCGTCCGCGGCGGGACAATCACAGGGGAGCATGATGTGATCTTCGCGGGTACGGACGAGGTCATCACGCTTTCGCACCGCGCGTATTCAAAGGAGGTGTTTGCGGCGGGCAGCCTGCGCGCGGCGGCGTTCCTCATAGGAAAAAAGCCGGGGCTGTACGGTATGGCGGACCTGCTCGATAGTTAAATAAATATTTAACAGACAAGGTCAGTTCGCAAAATCCTGACCATAAACAAAACTACGGAAGGATGTATTTCCCATGCAAAAAAACAGTACAAAGAAGTTAGTCTACATCGCGATGATCGCCGCTGTCTACACAGCGCTTTGCCTGGCACTGCCGTTTATCAGCTACGGGCCGCTGAACATACGCATCGCGGAGGCTCTCGCGCTCCTGCCTGTATTCTCGCCCATCGGGGTTTGGGGCGTAACGCTGGGATGCTTTTTGGCGAACCTGACGGGATTTTTCACCGGGGCGAATATTTTAGGCGCACCGGATATACTTTTCGGCACCGCCGCGACATTTATCGCCGCGCTCCTCAGCCGCAGGTGGCGCGGAATCCGCGTTCATGGGCTGCCGGTCGCGGCTGTTTTGCCGCCAGTTCTGATCAATGCGCTCGTTATCGGCGTAGAGCTTGCGTTTGTCACCACCGTGCCCGGAGAAAGCTTCGTCACCGCTTTTGCGGTCAATGCGATTTGGGTTGGGATGGGCCAGCTTATTTCCTGCGGGATTATCGGGCTTGTGATGGTAAAAACGCTGGAGAATACCGGTATCGCCCGACGGCTCGAAGCTTTAGATAAGCAAAATTCTAAGATTAAATAATAATTAAAATAACTATTCGTATTCATAAAAACAGGAGACCGATATGGACGATTTCTACAATTTCCACCCGGTTGTCAAAGCGCTCGCCGAAAAGGCGGAAGCCCGCTGTGCCGATGCATTCTCGGGGATCGACGATATTGCAGACTACAACAGCAGAAAAGTCATATCGGCGTTTCAAGAAATGCGCGTGGACAGCTCCCACCTAACCGGCACGACGGGCTATGGCTACGGGGACCGCGGGCGCGATACGCTGGACGCGGTTTTCGCGCGGGTTATGGGCGCGGAGGATGCGCTGGTGCGGCATAGCTTCGCAAGCGGCACAGCTACGATCGTGGCGGCGCTTTTCGGCGTACTGCGGCCCGGTGATGTGATTATTTCGCTTTCCGGCAGGCCCTACGACACACTGTTGCCGGCGCTGGGACTTGGGGAGGAAAAATGCGGCTCTCTAACAGAATTCGGCATTGAATACCGCGAACTGCCTTTGCTTGAAAACGGCAAAGTGGACATGCAGGCTATACCGGAAGCTGTAAAAAACGTGAAAGCCGCATATCTACAGCGTTCGCGCGGGTATTCGCTCAGGCCGTCAATCACAGTGGATGAAATCAAAGAAATCGGGAAGCTGGTAAAACAGCACAATCCGGATGCGCTGTTTATCGTGGACAACTGCTACGGGGAGTTTGCCGAGCGGACCGAACCTACGCAAGCGGGCGCGGACCTAATCATGGGTTCGCTGATTAAAAATCCCGGCGGCGGGATCGCGCAGACAGGAGGATACATCGCGGGGCGCGCCGATTTAGTGGAGCAATGCGCATACCGCATAACCGCGCCCGGCATAGGCAGGGAGGTCGGCTGTTCGCTTGATGAAAACCGTAATATGTACATGGGGCTGTTTTTCGCGCCTACAGTAGTGGCATCCGCGATAAAAACAGCGGTGTTTGCGGCGGCGGTTTTCGGCGGGGCGAGATACCCTGTTTCCCCTGACGTGGACGAGATTAGGACAGATATTGTCCAAACAATTACGCTTGGCTCGCCCGAGAAGCTGTCGGCGTTCTGCCGCGGGATACAGATGGGCGCGCCGATTGACAGCTTTGTCGTCCCGGAAGCGGGGGAGATGCCCGGTTACGCCGACAAGGTTATCATGGCGGCGGGCGCGTTCCATCTAGGCGCGAGCATTGAGCTTTCAGCCGACGGCCCAATGCGCGAGCCATACGCCGCTTGGATGCAGGGCGGCCTGACCTGGCCCGCCGGTAAGCTGGGGGTCATGCTGGCGGCACAGGAGATGATTGTGTAGCAAAAGGAGCTGAAAATGAAAATCACATTTTTGGGGACAGGCGCCGCCGAGGGCGTCCCCGCACTGTACTGCCGCTGCGATATCTGCAAAAACGCGCGGGAAAAGGGCGGGAAGGAAGTCCGCACCCGCAGCCAGGCTTTGGTCGGAGATGACCTGCTGATCGATTACCCGCCGGATACTTATGCCCATTATTTGGCGCATGGCTTCGATTTGCCCGGGATCACGCATATGCTGATAACACATTCCCACACCGACCATTTTTACCCGAACGATTTAGAGATGCGCCTGCGCCATTATGTGACCGCCATGCCGAAAAAACTGCATCTTTACGGCAACGAAAAAGTGCATAACCGTCTGCGTGAAGCCGCCCCGGATGAGCTTGGCGAGCTTCTTGAGAACCTGGAGCTTCACCGCGCCGTGCCTTTCCTGCCGCTTCAAGTCGGCGGTTATAAAGTTACACCGATGGCTGCCCTGCATGACCGCAGCGAGGAGTGCCTTTTCTACTTAATCGAACAGGGCGGCAAGTCCCTGCTTTACGCAAACGACACCGGCTTTTTCCCCGAAAAGACTTGGGAGTGCCTGAAAGAAAGCGGCGTAAGGCTTGGGCTGTGCAGCTTGGACTGTACGGCAATGGGCAAGAAAGAGGGCACAAACCATATGGGGCTGGAGGACTGCATTGAGGTAAAGGGGCGGCTGCTGAAAATGGGCATAGCCGATGACGATACGGTATTCGTCCTGCACCATTTTTCCCATAACGGCGGGCTGACACATACGGAAATGGAAAAACGGGGAGCGGGATATGGCTTTCTGACGGCGTATGATGGGATGAGTGTGAAAATTTAATAACCCGTCCGTTTTGCGCATAAACATTACTAATCTCCGAAAGAGAGGTAATGTTTATGCCGCATGCGTTCCTGTCCCCGGACAGCGTCACAATGGTTTTACTGCTGCTGTTGGGCGTTTATCTCACCGTAAGGCTGCGGCTTTTCCGCATATCCGCGCTCCCGTTTATTCTGAGAAATACTGTTGGCTCCCTTTTCGTGCGCGATAAAAGCGCGGGAGGGGCGATTACGCCGTTCCAGGCCGTTATGACAGCGCTTGCCGGTACGATGGGGGTAGGCAATATCGCCGGGGTTGCGACTGCGCTGGTGGCAGGGGGCCCCGGCGCGATCCTGTGGATGTGGGTGAGCGCGTTTTTCGGCATGGCGACAAAATACGCCGAAATCGCGCTCGCCGTGCGCTTCCGTGTGCGGGGCGCGGACGGGATGCTGCGCGGCGGGCCGATGTATTATATGTCAGACAAAAAACACGGGCTAAAAAGCAAATGGCTTGCGGCGGTGTTTTGCGCGGCGTGCGTGCTGTGTTCGTTCGGGGTCGGCAATATGACGCAGGTGAATTCGGTATCACAGGCGGCATTGCAGGCATTTTCAATTCCGGCGTGGGTTACGGGGATACTTACGGCACTTGTGCTGTCGCTGGTCATATTCGGCGGGGTCAGGCGCATCGCAAGGACAGCGGAGATTATTATCCCGTTTATATCGGTTCTGTATATTTGCTTTGCGGCGGCGTTTTTATGGATAAGCCGCGAATATGTCCCTATGGCGCTCCGCCTTATTTTTGAAAGCGCGGCAGGCCCCGCACAGGCCGTTGGCGGCGCGGCGGGCTACGGCGTGGCGGGGGCAGTCAGATATGGGTTGAGCCGCGGCGTATTCACGAATGAAGCCGGTCTGGGCTCCGCCCCGATCGCCCACGCGTCGGCGGATTGCGAAAGCCCCGCGCATCAAGGCGCGTGGGGCGTGTTTGAGGTTTTCGCGGATACAATCTTCGTATGCACGGTGACGGCGCTTGTGATCCTGACAGCAGGCGGCGGTACGCTCTGGCAAAGCGGGATAGATGGCGCGGCGCTCACCTCCGCCGCGTTTGAAAGCGTATTCGGGCCGCTTGGCAGGGGATTTATCGCGGCGGCAATCGCGCTGTTCGCGGTGCCGTCCATGCTGGGCTGGTGCTTTTACGGGGAATCCGCGCTTTCGTGGCTTACCGGTGGGGACGCGGCGGCGGTAAAATGCTACCGCGCTGCCTTCGTCGCCGTTTCGGTGTATGGCGCGGTTGCGGGGATGGGGGCTGTCTGGGCGGCGGCGGATTTATTGAACGCGCTGATGGCTCTGCCGAATATTGCGGCAATTTTCCTGCTGAGGAAACATATATCTACAAGATTTAAATAAAGACTGGAAATTTTATTATTGATATGTTAAAATAATGTAAAAGGTACTGCGATTTCAAACGAGGGGGTCCCTAAATGCGATTATTGACCAGATCCGACTTCGACGGCCTTGCCTGCGCCGCCCTGTTAAAAGAGCTGGGCGTTATAGACCATTGGAAATTTGTCCACCCAAAGGACATACAGGACGGGCTGGTGGAGGTTTCCGAGAACGATGTGCTGGCGAATGTGCCTTACTCCAAAGGCTGCGGGCTGTGGTTCGACCACCATTCAAGCGAGGGCGAGCGGCTCGGCAGTGATATAGTTTTCGAGGGCGAGAGCCGCATCGAGGACAGCGCCGCCCGCGTCATATACGAATATTACGGCGGGATAGAAAAGCTGCCGCATTTTGAAACTATGGTAAAGGCGGTCGATAAGGTCGATTCCGCAAAGCTTACCTCTGACGAGGTCCTAAACCCGCGGGATTGGATCCTGCTTGGCTTTATCATGGACCCGCGCACGGGCTTGGGGCGCTTCCGCAATTTCCGCATCTCGAACTATGAGCTGATGGAGGAGTTGATAGACGCCTGCCGCAGCCAGACAATCGAGGAGATCATGGAAAACCCCGATGTAAAGGAACGCGCCGCGCTCTATTTTGAGCAGGACGGGCTGTTCCGCGAAATGCTCCAAAAATACAGCCGCACCGACGGCAATGTAATCATCACCGACCTGCGCGGGGTCGAGCCTATCTATACCGGCAACAGGTTTGAGATATACAGCCTGTACCCGCAGCAGAACATATCCATGTGGGTGATCGACGGGCGCGGCAAGCAAAACTGCCCGATCGCCGTCGGGCACAGCATCGCGAACCGTACATCCGGCACCGATGTCGGTGCGCTGATGCTTAAATACGGCGGCGGCGGCCATAAGACGGTCGGTACCTGCCAGGTTCCGTACAGTGAGGCTGACAGGATTGTCGGCGAGCTTATCGAGCAAATGAAAAAAGACGGCTGATTATTACATTAAAAGGGGCGGGACTGCTTCCCGCCCCTGTGCATTTACATAATAATCGTCGGATACCGCGCAAATAAACGCACTTGCGACAAAATTGCTTGACATTTCGCGCAGGATAAACTAAACTATAAAGTAAGAGTGGTCTACCATTTTTTGAGGACGTAGTGATATGATTAACAAACAGCGAGTAAAACGCATCAGGCACGCTATTTACACTGTAATCGTGCTGCTGCTGTTCATACCCGTCATTTTGCTGATAGCGCTGTCTATCAGCATGATCGGGTTTTTAAGGGATGCCGCCGATTCCCTTAACCGCATCGAAAGCCATATTGCCACACCGGTGCTTCCGTCTCCGTCACCGGAGCTGTTAGAACCGGAGGACCAGTCGGCGGATACGCAGTTTAACCCGGGAGGTACACAGCCGGCGGTCTTCATAGGGGAAGAAAACGGACAGGATGAGCCGCAGGGGCAGGACGGACAGGATATAGCGCAGGGGGGCGGCACTGCGGAAACCGAGGGGCTAAACACCTATCGCCCGGAAACCCTGCCGCAGCTTTTCTTCGACACGGCCGTCACGCCGTCTACAGCGGGGGCGGAGGATATATACCTTACAGTGGACAATACACCGGCGGAGAATTTCCCCGCGATAATGGGCTTACTTGATAAATATAATATTAAAGCAACTTTTTTTGTATGGCGGGGTGATTCCGGCGGCACCCCGATGCTGGGCTCGGATTACCGCGCCATCATACAAGCCGGGCACAGCATAGGGATCCATTGCGGCGACCCGTCAATCCCCCTGTCCCGGCTCTATTCGAGCGCTGAGTTTTTTCTGGATGACTTCGCTATGATGTTTGATATGATCGAGCATTACACGGGCGTGCGCACAAGGCTCTACCGTCTGCCCGGCGGCAGCGTGAACCCGCACCACCCCGAAAGGGACGAGGTCAAGCGGCAGATTATAGCAGAGCTTGATTCCCGCGGCTTTATCCAGCACGACTGGAACGCGTCCGGGGAGGACGCTGTAATCCCTCCGCTTTCCATGCAACAAATCCTGTCTAATTTACACACTAATATACAGGGGGGCGGGCGCATCATCGCGCTGGTGCATGACGGGACGGGTTCGGACTCCACCGTGCGCGCCCTGGAGCAGTTCATCCCCTTTTGCCTGGAGCAGGGATATGTATTCCGGGCTATGGACCATGATACGGTCCCGGTTTCATTTTTAGCTGATTAGGGAGGTATTCCATGGGTTTCAAAGACGATTTTTTTGAGGCTTTACGGAGCGTGAAGAGGGATTTTACCCGGGAGCCCGAGGCTTCTGTTCAGCCGCGCCCCGTCGGCCGCGAAATTGAGCAGCCCGAGCCGCCGCCCGTCCAAAACACGGCGGGGAGCGGCGATGGCGTTGTGCCGAAGCTCCTTGAGGATACCGGGGATTTCCGTATGCCGGACAATATAATCACGCAGGACGACCGTCCGCCGGCCCCCGCAAAATCTGACGCGGAGGTCATGGATGCCTTTCGGCAGGCCGCCGCGTCTGTCAATGACAGCAGGGGCGATTCCGGGGATGATTTGCCGGGTGAGGTACATACCCTCGCCGGGGGCGATTCTTCCACCTATATTGACTACAACCCCGACGCGCGGGATAATTTTTCGGATTCCGGCGACGGGCGTAAAATATTCGACTTTGCCGCCGGGGATATGTACACCGACGACAAGACGATTATCTCCCGCAACACGCTGATCAAAGGCAACCTGCAAACCGAGGATTCCGTGCGGCTTCTCGGGGCGATTATGGGCGATATCGACTGTAAATCCAATATCGTTGTGGCGGGAAAAGTGCAGGGCAACACTTCCGCGCACAACGCATATATTGTAGACGCGCAAATTGACGGCGACATGGTCTGCGACGATACCGTAAATATAAACAAGGACGCCTGGATACTCGGCAATATACGCGCACAGCAGGCGGAGATCGACGGCAAGATCAAGGGGAATATCGAGATCAGGCACGCGGTTTCAATCGGCCCGACATCCTCGGTGATCGGCGATATCTCCACCGATGAGATTGAGATAAAGCGCGGCGCATTTGTCAACGGCCAGCTAATCATGTACAGCCCGTCCAGGGATGTTATAGACAGGTTCGAGGATTTCGACAGGGGTTAATCTGCATTTTTGGGGGGTAATATGTATTTAGTATTGATCTTGGTATCTGTTATCGTGTTGCTTTGTATTTTTACAAGCAACGCGCTATACCGCTTTGGGGTCCCGTCGCTGCTCATATTCCTGCTTTTTGGTATAATTATGAGCCCGGACGGACTGGGCAGGCTTATAATTGTCGATTTCGACGTCGCGGAAAACATAGCGTCCTTCGCGCTGATCCTCATAATGTTTTACGGCGGGTTCGGCACAAGCTGGCGCACGGCAAAACCGATGGCTGTCAGGGCGGGGCTTATGTCGTCGCTGGGAACGGTGCTTACCGCGTTTATAATAGGTTTTTTAAGCTCGCTTGTTTTCAAGGTGCCGTTTATATACGGGCTGCTTTTCGGGTCGGTCGTAGGCTCTACAGACGCCGCGTCCGTGTTTTCGATCCTGCGCTCCAGGAAACTGAATTTAAAAGGCGGGCTTGCCCCGCTGCTTGAGGTCGAAAGCGGGAGCAACGACCCTTTTTCTTATATGCTGACAATCATTACCATATCGGCCATACAAATGCAGGGGTCGGGGCTTTCGTTCGTTGGCGTGGCTGTCGCCATTACACAGCAGATCGGGATGGCTGTGGGCATCGGCGCCGCTGTTTCCGTGCTGACAGTCCTTTTACTTAAGCGGCTGCATCTGGAGGTAACTGAATTTTACCCCCTGCTGCTTTTTGCCATTGTGCTGCTCAGTTATTCCTTGACCGGTGTGACCGGGGGCAACGGCTATCTATGCGTGTATATACTGGGGATTGTCGTCGGGAACAACCAGTTCCTGCATAAAATCAGCACTGTTCATTTTTTCGACAGCTTCTCTTGGCTGATGCAAATACTGCTGTTCTTTATACTGGGGCTGCTTTCGTCCCCCGCGATGCTCTCGCACGTGGTCATCCCCGGGATGCTGCTGTCCTTCCTGCTTATCGTAGTGGCAAGGCCGATTGCGACATTTTGCATCCTAAGCTGGTTTAAGACGCCGATAAAGCAGCAGATGCTGGTGTCGTGGGTGGGACTGCGCGGCGCAGCGTCGATTGCGTTTGCTATTATTTCAACCAAAGCGCTGGGCGGAAGCCTGCCATACGACCTGTTCCACCTGGTATTTTTTGTCGCGCTGTTTTCCGTTTCGATCCAAGGCTCACTGACGCCTTTTCTCGCAAGGAAGCTGGACCTGGTCGATACAGACGCGGACAACTCCGTCATGAAAACCTTCACGGACTATTTCGAGGAGACCCATACACAGCTGTTTGAATACAAAGTAAGCTCTGATGACAAGCTGCAGGGCAAGCGCATTGTCGATTCCAACATCCCCGAAGATGTCCTGATTGTTATGATCAAGCGCAATAACGAGATTGTGATGCCAAAAGGCTCAATAAAACTGCTCGCTGACGATGTTCTGGTGCTGAGCGGGGAGGATTTCAGCTTTTTCAGCGGCTAGGCACGCTATCTGAATAACAAACAAAACACGCGCCATACTTTTTCTGAATGATAATTTCGGAGAGGTATGGTGTTTTTTGTGGCAATTATCGTCGGGCGGGCGCTGTCTGTTGCCCTTGCTGTAATTTTCACGCTGATTTCTATTGTCTCCTGCGGCGAGGCGGAGCAGATCATACAAGCAGGCGCGGATATCACGGGCATCCCGATTGACGGGGAAGGCGGCGTGCTGTCGATCTTACAGTCGCGGGGGGATATAGGGCTGCCGCTCCAACAGGCTATCGAGCTGTACGCAAGCGCGAACGGCAGCCCGCGCATCAGCGTACACACGGTTGCAAACCCGCATGACTACGCGGCGGCACTGCGCGCGCGGATGCTGTCTGGCGAACGCGCCGACCTTTTTCACATACAGGCGCCGGGCGCGGTAAAAGCAATGCGCGGAGAGCTTGACGACTTGTCCGACCTGGAGTGGCTAAGTCGCGCAATGCCGGGGACGCTTGACGCGGTCACTGCGGGGGATGCGGTATACGGTGTGCCGTATTCGATAACAGGCGCGGGGCTAGTTGTAAACCTGCAAATATTCCGCGGTGCTGGCATCTTCTTTGGGAATAGGCCAACGCTCGAAAGCCTGGAAGAAGCCTTTAAAGAGCTGTGGGACCAAATACAGGATGGGGAGCTTGCCGACGCATTCCCACGGCTCGAAGCTGTCACGGAGCTGGCGGCAATGGATGAAAATTATCTTGGCACATACGGCGCCGACCTGTTTCTTACAGGGAGCTTCGGCAGTGTATCGGAAGCCTCCGGCAGCGATTATCTTGAACCGGCAGGAAGCGATAACGCCCGCGATTTTTATCGTTTGATGGCATTATACTCTCCGTATAATTCGTGGCGGCAGCTCACAACGATATCCGAAGCGCGGATGGTCGAAAACGGCATAGCAACCGGGCGCGTGGCCGCTATTTACCACAGCGCCGAGGTTTACCGCAGGATCGCCGCGGTTGACCGCGAGCTCGCGGGGAACCTGGCAATCTTCCCGGTACCGGTTGGGACAGAGGAAGACCCCTATGCCGCTGTCTTCACAGGGGTCCCGGTTTATTGGGCGGTGGGCGCGCAATCTACGCCGGAAAACAAAGAAGAGGCGCGAAAACTGCTGACATGGCTGTATCATTCGGACAGCGGCGCGGCGGAGTACGCGGGGCGGTTTATGGCGGTTTCCCCATTCCGTCAGCGTGTAAGGGAAACCGGCAACCCTCTTGACCGCCAGCTTCTCAGACATATTGATATGGGGAATTCCCGTCCGATGCTGCACCCCGGCGCGCCTGAAGGCTGGGCGGAAGAGTTCGCGGCAAGTTTGCAGCAATTCTATTCAAGGGAAATATCGTGGGATGACCTGGCAGATGGGCTGACGGAGCAGTGGTATCAAAAGCTTGTGTTTTAAACAGTCTGCTCTGTCTTTGCGGTCCTCTTCCTGAAAAGGAACACCGCGTATACCGCCGTTCCCAGCGCCGCCGCCGCCGCAAGGAAAATCGGCGTCCCGCCGCCTGCCGTAATAATCGAAGGGCCTGCGGTCTGCCCTGCCTTGCCGGTAAGGGTCATGCCGATCATCGAGCCGGTGCTGTTGCTCCCTGCGGCAAAGCTTTCAATCAAGATAACAAGGCCGAAGCTGTCCGCAACCCCAAGTAATGCCACAACGCAGACCAGGACCGGGATTGAGGGGAAAACAACCGCCAAAAACAGCGAGGCCGCACACAGCGCGCCGTAAAAAAGCACACCCTTGCCAAGGCTCATAACCCTGCGCACAAGCTTGCAGGTAACAGGCGCAAGGTAGGCCGCAATCAGGCTGTTGGCCATAATCAGCGCGGAGATGATGGTGGAGCTGATCCCCGCCACAGCCCCGTAAAGCGGGACGCCAAACGAAATAAACGCCCCGCACGCGTAAAGCGGAAAGACGATCAGCAGGAGAAACGCCATCGACTCCTTTGTTTTTATGACCGCAAGCATCTCCCTGATGGAAAAAGCGCCGCCCATATCAATACTCGAAGCGCCCATTTTTTTTACAATCGGCACGCATAAAGACATCGCCGCCGCCGAAATCAAAAATACGAACGAAAAACCGAAGCGGTCGCTGAGAAGGCCGCCGATTACGGCCCCGCAGCAAAAACCTATCAGTGTGCCGCCCACCAGGCTGGCAAGCATCTGTGAGCGGGATTCCTCCTGCGGCTGTGCAGAGGCAATGATGCGCCCCGCGATGGTCGCCAGCGCAAACCCGAACCCTGCGACAGCCCTTGCGAGGCTGAACAGGACAAGGCTGTCCGCAAGCCCCGAAAACACAGCGCCGCAGCCGCAGACAGCCAGGCACAGGTACAGTGTTTTGTTTGCCCCGGCGCGTGCCAGTATTTTGCCGCTCAAGGCAATCGCGAGGATACCTGCAAGCATTTCAGCCGTTACCGGGATGCCTATGATAACCTCCCCGCCGAAACCGGACGTGGCGGCAAGCCTGTAGGACACCGCCGCCACAAAAGAAGCGCACATACTGGCACAGGCGTACAATATGAAAAAGAAAAGCCGTGAGACGGGGATATGCAGCTGTTCACGGTTTTTTTGCGTCGCCCGCACCGCGCCGATAATAAACAGCAGCTCAAGCATCAGAAAAATGACAACGGCGGTCATCACAGCCGTATCAATCACATTGCCGAACAGCGCCGAGCGGATAATGCCCGTATCTATGATGCCGTAGACATTCAAGGGGGAATCGGCGGGCTGTGCCGCCTGGCGCGGCAGAAGCGTTACATAGGCAGTTTCGGGAAGGGCTGTCTGTATATGGCTGAGTGCAGGGACGTGCTTTGCGATATCCTGCAAATACGCGTCAAAATCAACAAAATCCGCGGCAGGGATGCCCGCCCCCGTAAGCTTGGCGGCATCCCTTTCTATCACTTTGCCGATGATTGCCACCGATGTATCAAGCTCATTATAATACGAGCTTTGGAAAAAGTTAAAGGTAACGGCAAGCATGGCGGCCTGTGAAAGCACGATGACTGTAATCACCGATTTTTTGCCGATACGGAACCGTCGCTTAACCAGCCAAAGAAAAGCGAGAACCGCCCCGCCCGCTGTTATAACGCAGATCAAAACCAGCCGTGTGTACCGCCCGGTCCACGCGGATACGTGCGCGCCGTCCAGCAGCAGGCCCATACTGCCCGCGCCGCTTACGGGAAGCTCACAGTAATACGCGCCCGCGGATTCACGGTACGGCTCATCCGAACCAAGCTGATGTGTTGGCAAAATAACGTCGGCAGGGTAGCTGTACAGGACATCGCCGTCCTGGTCCGCAAGCCAAACCGCCAGGATATCGTCGGAGTCCTCAAACACGCCCCTGAGGATATCCCGCGCGCCGTAAAAACGCTCCAGCGGCTTGCCCACGCCGAGCGCGAATTCTATTTGCCCCACGGCGCTTACAGCCACAAACTTCTGCGACTGCACAAGAAGCCCTTCAGCCGTTTTCTTCTGCGACATATGCCCAAGCAGGCCGGTTATAATGATTGTGAGCGCAACCATGGCGGCGCCAATCCACTCCCACCCGTCGGACCTCTTTTTTTTCATCATCGTCTTCACCATTCATCACGGAAAATTTCATCCATGGAAATTAGGGTTTTAAAGGGGAAGAGTATCCCGCTGCGGGTTGCCGCGTCATAGTTGACAAATATTTTAGGTACGATTTCGTAGACCTGCGGCAGGGTATCAATCGGCGTGCCTTCGAGGTATTGCTCTATTACATGGGCTATGAAGCGCCCCTGGTCGGCAGGGTCGTCGAGTGTGACGCCGAAAACCGCGCCGTTTCGCACCTGGCTTTCGCCTGCCTGGGAAATAGTGGGAATCCCCGCCGCGGCGATATCTTCCAGCAGCCATGGCAGCATATGGTCCTCGGTGGTGGCGGTGGTGATATACAAAGCGTCGATCCCCTCATCAATCAGCTGTTTGTACGCGGCTTTCAGCTCACGGTAATAGCGGTCCATATCCGCGTCGTCACGCGCTTCGTCCACATAGCGGCGTTCAACCGAAAAGCCGTTTGTCACAGCGGAAAGCTCTGCCTGCCCGATGCCCGAATACGCATAGGCGGCCGGTGTGTTTTCATAAACAACGCCCAGCTTTGTAAAGCCGAAAATATGATAGGCGATGTCCACCTGCCGCCTGTAGCGGCTGGGGTCTATGTAGGCGTAGGAATTTGGGGTGAACCTTTCGGTTTCGCTTTTTACTATGCCCGACAAAATCGGGTCGGCAGCGGCAAAAACCATATAATCGTTTTTTTCCTCGCGCTCGGAGACAAAGACCCCCGCGACTGTCCCCATCACGATAAGAAGGTCGATTTCATCGCTGTTTACAGCGCGCGCCGCCTCCTGCCCGCCCATTGATTTCAGCGTGAAAAACATATCCTCCGCAAAAAGGATGTGTTCGCTTTCCGCCGCCGCCATCGCTTTCCAGACGCTTCTTGCGTCGTCTTCGAGCGGGTCGTGCGCAAAATCGGAAATCACGCCGCGCTCCTCCAGCCCTTGTGCAATCCCCGCAAGCCCATACGTAAACGAGCTGTAGCTTTCGCTTTCTATGTATCCGACCCGTATGGGCGCCGCCGACTCATCCGACGGGGACGCGGAAGCGGTATGTATGCTTCCCGAAAAAATCAGCGCCGCCGCAAGGGGCAGCAAAGCAAGCTTTTTTATTTTTAGCATAGGACCCCCTCCGTTTTATTTTAACAGCTTATCTATTTCATCCGTGCCGCCGTTTTGCACGTGGCTTTGCAGGCCGCCCGCGACATTTTCAAGCTCCTCCGCGCACAGCTCTTCGCCGTTTTCAAGGCGCGGCAAAATCTTTTCCCACACTGCACGGTGCCGCCCATGTGAAAAATCCGCACAGTACAGCGCTTCTTCGATTTTTTCTGCCGGTAAGGACCAATTCATATTTTTCTCCAAATAGCGGATCGGTAAAATTTGTTGTTGCGCGCTTCCCCAAAATCCTATATCCTAATACATATACCTCGTTTTTACAAAAGTATCACGCCTAAAAATCATAGGATGTAAAATTGCCCGGAAACCCTTTTGCACAGCAGGTTTCAGCGGCTGTATCGCCAAGCCGTAAAAATATTGCTATACCCCCAAGGGTACTTGGATAATACAGGATCCCGCAGTATAATCTATATTAACACAATTTCTTTGATTTCGCCAGTGGGTAAGGTTAAAAAAAATATATATGCAAGCCCCGCACGTATAAAAAATTTTGCTACAGGAGATACATATGGCCGAAAACCCTGTTTTTTTGCCCTATAACGAAGATTTTGAACAGGATGTAATGCGCATAGCCAACGACGGTTTCGGCGAAGGGTACATGGGGACCCGAAAGATTAAAAGCCTGGCGGCGGGCGGCGGGCCTTTTTATGTTGCAAGCGTGTCGGGAAATATTGTCGGTTATTGTTGTTTTCAGTATATTTCCGCCGCTGAGTGCGCGAAAAGCCTCAAGCTGCCGGAAGGGCTTTTGCTTGAATATTCGGGCGGGTGCGGAAATGTCTGCCTGACAAGGACGATGGCTATTACAGATTCATATAGGAAAAGCGGGATTGCGTCCGAATTATTTTCTTTATGTTTAAATGATGCCCGAGACGCGGGGATGCCGTCGGCGTGGGGCGGGGCGTGGAAAATAGGGGATGAGATCCCGATGCGGCGTATCTTTCTCGCAAACGGGTTTTCCTGTTACGGCGAGATCCCGATGATTTGGTATGAGGAAACTGATTACAAATGCTCTGTGTGTAACGGACCGTGCCGATGTACCGGCGTTATCTATTATAAAGCATTAGGACGTGCTGAAGGATGAAAATAGGTCTATCGCGTGCCATACGCGCCATTAGCGTTTTGGCCTGTATCTGCCTTCTTTCGGCTTGCGGGGCAAGGGAGCGCGCCGTTCAGGCCTTGGTGGATGTCGGGCTGATTGCGCGGCCCGAGGTCACACAGGTCGTTTTGGCGGTGCCGGTGCCGCTTTCCTTCGCGGAGGAAAACACAGGCTTTATCAAAGGCATTGAGCTTGCGCGCGAGGATATAACCGCCATGGAGATGCCCATACACTTCGAAGTGCGCATTGACGACGACAAGGGCGATTTCGCGTCCGCGGTGGAGCTTGCGCAGGGATACATCAACGACCATACGGTCATCGGCGTAATCGGCCACTGGTTCTCGAATATATGCATCCCGATTTCAAGCATCTATACAATGGCGGAGCAGACGCTTATTGTGCCGACAGTTTCAATCCCGTCGCTGACCTTGCCGCTTTCGGGATATGTTTTCCGCAATATACCCGCGGACGACCAAATCAGCATAAAAATGAGCGACTACGCGGTAAGCCAAGGGACAAAAAGGGCTGTTATATATTACGAGTACAGTATGTACGGCTTTGAAATGTCGGCCTTTCTTGAACAGTACGCAAGGTCGGTGGGCATCGAGATTATCGACCGCGTCCGCGCCCCCGACCCGGGGCAGGAGCTGTCTATTTTAAACAGGAAATGGACCGCGCTTGATTACGATACGGTGTTTGTCGTGAGCAATGTGGAGGAAGGCGCGGTTTTTGTAAACGCCATAAGGGCGTTTGGGTTTGAGGGCGCGATTATTTGCAGTGACGGGATGGACAGCGCGTCGCTCATTAGGCTGCTGAACCATGGGGCGGGTAATTTAGTGGTAAGCTCGATATTCCACAGCGAGCGCCCGCCCGCCGGGATTGTGCAGTTCCAGCAGCGGTATACCGAGCGCTACGGAACGCCCCCCGATGTCTGGGCGATACAGGGCTATGACAGCGTGATGATTGTAGCGGCAGGCGTTGCCGAACACGGCGTGACGACCTCCGCGCAGTTAAGTGAATATTTAAGCTCCGCCGAATCCCTCGGCAGTATTTTCGGGCAGACAAGCTTTAACGAAAGGTATGAGATAATCGGCAAATCGGTCTACTTAAAAAAATTGGCGGGTACCCGCTTTGAATATATAAATTAAAGGGGGGAGAAAATATGCCGGGACAAGGCTCCGTTTACCGCAAGGTTTCCCTTGACCGCCTTTCCTCGCCGGAACAGCTTGACCAAAAGCTGACTGTTGTTTCCCCGGCAGGCTGGGCGGCTCTTGCGTCTTTCACGGTGCTGCTTGCCGCCGCTTTGCTGTGGGGCTTTTTGGGCAGCGTGTCCGATAAAGTAAGCGGCGGCGGGATGCTACTCTACGGGCAGGGGGTGGTTGCGCTTACCTCCAATACCGGCGGGCAGGTTACAGATGTAAGCGTGCGCGAAGGCGACCATGTCGAGCGCGGGCAGGTCATCGCCAGGGTCTCGCAGGAGGATCTGCTCAGACAAATTGAGCGGCACAGGGAGGCGCTCGCCGCGCTAAACGCCATATCCCCCGAAACCCTTGACCTTGATATCCATTCGCTCAACAGGGAGCAGTACGCCGAATTTTCACAAATAGCCGGGCAGATACGCCTTGCCCGTGTGCAATATGAAGCGCAGAAAGAGGAAGCGCAAAGAAACGAGCGTGATGTTGCGGACAGGCACGCGCTCCAGGCGCAGCAAGTTAAAATGCTCGAGGAGCAGATTGACGGCCTGGAAAAACAGATAGCGCAGTACAAAGAATTGCTCGAACACCAGCGCGAGGTCGAGCTTGAAAACGCGGAAGCATATGACAGGCAGCGCGCGCAGCAAGTTACCGGCGGCGCGCTGTATACAAGCGACCGCGGGGAAAGCTTTAGGCGTAACAGCCGTGCTATGCACCAGCTCGCGGTGATGGACCAGGTCGGAGTTACCTACATAATCCTTTCCGACAACACGGACGATGAATCCTACCCTGTATTCTACATGGACAGATATGACGGCGAGATATATAACTCCGACGGGAGGTTCTACCTGCCCAATTATTTCGGAAGCGTATTCGGCGGTGATTTTGACGACATCCCGAGAAGGGGCTCTACGCGCACGGTTTACTTCGAAAATATGACAGGCACCCGCTACATCGACCTTACCGGCAGGGAGTTCCGCCCTATTACCGGGGACGAGGTTCCCAGCACATATGACCAGCTCCAAACCCGCCCGGAGTATGATCCAAGCCTTGCGCAGATGGAGGCCCAGCTTGAAAGCTACCGCCTGCAGCTCATCCAGGCGCGGATGCAGGAATCACAGATAGGCAGTACCTTCACAAGCTTTTTATGGGGCGGCTATAACCAGACAGGCGAGCAGATTTCCTCACTGATGGAGCAGTTTTCGCACCTAAAGCAGATAACCGAGCAGGACCTGCTGAAGGAATTGCAGGATATGCAGTTCCGTCTTTCGCAAAGAGGCGTGATTACGGCGAGCTACAGCGGGAACATCGCGGGGCTGAGCATCCAGCTCGACCAATATGTACAGCCCGGAAGCGTGCTGGGCAATATTGTCCGCGACGACGACGGCGCATCCAGCGTTATCCTGTATGTCCCAATCGAGCATGGCAAGCAGATTACGGTGGGGATGGAGGTAGATATATTCCCCACCACCGTCAACCGCGAGGAGCATGGATATATCATCGGGCGGGTAAGGGCGGTGTCTGTGTATGCTGTTTCGCAGGAGCGCATGATGTCCACACTGCAAAACCAGCAGCTTGTCCAGGCGTTCGGCGGGCAGTCGGCGGTAATTGAAGTGGAGGCGGAGCTTTTGCGCAACGCCGAAACAGTAAGCGGTTATGAGTGGTCTACGCCAAAAGGGGCGCCGTTCCAGATCGCCGCGGGCACTATTTGCATAGGGGAAGTCCGGGTTTCGAGCAAGCGACCGGTCGATATGGTCGTACCATTTTTAAGAAGGCTGATCGGCAGTGTGTAATACTTAGAAGCTGTGTTCATAGCTCAAAGACCGTAACAGCGGCGGATTTACCGCCGTACTGCGTTAAATTTCCTTGGAATACATGGAGTATTCCTGCGAAAATTTGCCTTGTCCGGCAAAAAATCCGCTCGCCGTTACGGCACATTTCGCTTATGAACACAACTTCTTA
>Ga0099364_10003004_pt1 | contig 26578 bp, 31 predicted proteins | sample TergutTh196P3_FD_73070 | JGI IMG/M metagenome (GOLD analysis project Ga0099364, IMG submission 73070) | Microcerotermes parvus P3 segment gut microbial communities from Pointe-Noire, Republic of the Congo - Th196 P3 | ecosystem: Host-associated > Arthropoda: Insects > Digestive system > Gut ...
TGCAGGTCTTCAACCAGTACGGCATGTGCGTGCGCAGCGTCATCGCTACCAAAAATCCCATCACGCTCACACTCGATAACGTGCAGCCGGGAACTTATGTGATACAGGCGAATGGGAGAGAGGGGAAGGTGGTGGTGATACCATAGAATTTAAACACATTATAAAATGCTGAAAAATAAAATATTAGAACTGAAGGCGCAAAAGAGTGCATTGATTTTAGCGCATTATTATCAGGAGGATGCCATACAGGAGATTGCCGATTTCACGGGCGACAGTTTGGCATTGTCGAAGAGGGCGCAGGAGGCGGAGAACGACGTCATCGTCTTTTGCGGCGTTCATTTTATGGCTGAGACGGCGAAGATTCTCAACCCGACCAAGAAGATATTGTTGCCCGACCTCGAAGCCGGCTGTTCGTTGGCGGATTCCTGTCCTGCCGACGCTTTTGCCGCATTCAAAAAAGATTATCCCGACCATTTCGTGGTGTCGTATATTAATTGTACGGCGGAGATGAAGAGCCTTTCCGACCTGATATGTACTTCGGGGAACGCCGTTCAACTTGTTGATGCGCTTCCGAAAGAGTTGAAAATCATCTTTGCGCCCGACAAAAACCTTGGCGCCTACGTCAATCAGCAGACGGGGCGCGAGATGGTGTTGTGGAATGGGACGTGTCATGTCCACGACCAGTTGAAGACGCAGTTTGTGATGGAGTTGAAGATGAAACATCCTGATGCACAGGTCGTGGCGCATCCCGAATGTTCGGGACCGGTGCTGGCGTTGGCTGATTTTACCGGATCAACGGCTGCAATGTTGAAGTTTGTGAGGCAAAATGAGAGCAAAAAATTCATTATTGCGTCGGAAACGGGAATACTTTATCAGATGAAAAAGGAAAATCCGGCTAAGGAATTTCACATTGTGCCTGTTGACGAGACGTGCGCATGTAACGACTGTATGTATATGAAATATAACACGTTAGAGAAATTATATGACTGTTTGTTGAACGAAAAACCACAGATTTTTCTTCCAAAAAACACGATTGCGAAGGCTCAAAAACCACTCGATTTGATGATGAAAATGTCTAAATCACTCAAAATCATATAATTAATTTTTTTTCGACATTTCGAGAAACGTCAAAAAACAAAAAGTTTCAAAAAAAAACGTCAAAAAAAGTTAACAATAACCTGTTAGTTATCAACAAAATGAAAAAGTAAAGTAAAATAAAAGCGGTCAAAATTGATTTTTTTTGTTGGAGATGTTTAAAAATGCCGTACCTTTGCCGAACTGAATTTTAAAATGTAAAGATTATGTCAGACATTACTACAAGAGTAAAAGCTATCATAGTTGATAAGCTTGGAGTTGATGAAAACGAAGTGGTTAACGAAGCAAGTTTCACAAATGATCTCGGTGCCGACTCGCTGGACACTGTTGAACTGATCATGGAATTTGAAAAAGAATTTGGCGTTTCGATTCCGGATGACCAAGCAGAAAAAATCTCTACGGTAGGTGATGCGATTGCTTACATTAACAATTCCAAATAATTTTCATCCCAACAATGAAATTTAAAAGAGTTGTAGTTACAGGATTAGGCGCACTGACTCCAATAGGAAACAGTACTTCCGAATATTGGGGTGCCCTTATTAATGGAGTCAGTGGAGCCAACCTGATAACCAAATTTGACGCTTCTAATTTTAAGACCAAGTTCGCCTGCGAGTTGAAAAATTTCGACATCGCCGACCACATGGACAGAAAAGAAGCCAAAAAGCATGATCCGTTCTCGCAATACGGCATGATTTGCTCCCACGAGGCGTATTCCGACGCCGGCTTGGGAAGCGCTAACCTTAACTTAGACAGAGCAGGCGTCATCTGGGCGTCGGGCATCGGCGGTATTTACACGCTCGAAGAAGAAATCACCAATTTCATCAAAAGCGACTATGCACCGCGTTTCAACCCGTTCTTTATCACCAAGATGATTCCCGACATCTGCGCCGGTCATATCTCCATGCGCTATGGATTTTGCGGACCCAACTTCGCGACGGTCTCCGCATGTGCGTCTTCAACGAATGCCCTTGTTGATGCGTTCAACTACATCCGTATGGGGAAAGCAGACCTTTTCATCTGCGGAGGCTCGGAAGCGGCTATCACCGCGCCCGGCATGGGCGGCTTTAACAGCATGCACGCCCTCTCAACCCGCAACGATGATTATAAGACCGCCTCGCGTCCTTTCGACAAAGACCGCGACGGTTTTGTGATGGGAGAAGGCGCCGGCGCGTTCATTCTGGAAGAGTTGGAACACGCATTGCGACGCGGAGCCAAAATCTACTGCGAGATCGCCGGAGGCGGACTCTCCGCCGACGCCTACCACCTGACGGCATCACACCCCGAAGGCGCAGGCGCCAAGCGGGCTATGGTCGCAGCGCTCGAAGATGCGGAACTGCGTCTGCAAGACGTTGACCATATCAACACGCACGGCACCTCAACGCCCGTCGGCGACCCCAGCGAAGCCAGCGCCATCTGGACACTGTTCGGCGAACACGCGAAAAACATCCACGTCAACGCCACAAAGTCCATGACCGGACACCTGCTCGGCGCTGCCGGAGCCGTGGAAGCCGTCGCAACAGCCCTTGCCGTTGTCCACGACATCGTCCCGCCGACAATCAACCACTTTACCGACGACCCCGACATCATGCCGCTGAACTTCGTCTTCAACGAAGCACGCAAAGCAATCATCAACGTCGCCATCAGCAACACTTTCGGCTTCGGAGGACACAACGTCTCCGTTGTATTCAAAAAGTATATACCATAAAATGGGGTTCCGCGAATGTGAACAATGGAAGTTTTCGGATTTTCTAAAAATAAAGAACTGTATCGCGCGATAAAAAACATTTTCGGATTTCGCCCCGGGAACATCTTTTTGTATCAACTCGCCCTCCGCCATCGCTCGGCGACGATGAAGATAAGCCCAAGAATCAAACTCTCCAACGAGCGCTTGGAATACCTCGGCGATGCCATGTTAGGCGCCATCGTTGCCGAGTATCTGTTTAAAAAGTTCCCATTAAAAGATGAAGGTTTCCTCACCGAGATGCGGTCGAAAATAGTCAATCGCGAACAACTCAACAAATTGGTCTCCAAGTTGGGCATCGAAGAACTTATTTACGTTACCAACGCCCGGCAAAACGTTCCCAAAAACCTCTGCGGAGATGCTTTCGAAGCCCTCGTCGGCGCCATATACTTAGACAAAGGTTACGCCGCCTGTAGAAAAGTCATCGTCAACCGCATCATCAAAATGCACTACGACATTGACGAATTAGTCTCCGTCCACGTGAACTACAAAAGCCTTCTCTTAGAATGGTCGCAGTACGAGAAAAACAAATTGGAATTTCGCGCCTCCACCCTCTTCCAAAAAGGACGCGCCAGACAGTATAAGGTAGAGGTCATCATAGACGACTTCCCCTACGCCTCCGCCGTGGATTACACCATCCGCGGCGCCGAAAAAATAGCCTCCGCCAAAACATGGGAAATGCTCGAAGAAACCGCGCAGGAGTTCTATTCGCAGAAACGGAAAGGGTGATTAATCAATTCCGAAAAAAGATTAAAAAGGCAACAAAAACCGTATATCTCAAAAAAAATCGTACCTTTGCAAAAATTTTTTTAGTAAACATAATAACAAATGAAAACAGTATTATTGAGCGGTTCTCCCAGGGAGAACGTAGGGAAAAAAGATGCTAAAAAGTTGCGCAAAGAGGGACTCGTCCCTTGCGTGATTTATGGAGGTAAAGACCAACAGTTCTTTTTCGTGAAAGAGAAAGATTTGGTGAAGATTCTGTACTCTCCCGAAGTGTATGCCATCGAACTCGACATCGCCGGAACAAAACGGACGGCAACGATCAAAGAGTTGCAGTTTCATCCGGTAAAAGACGTTCCAATGCACGTGGACTTCTTGGAAGTCGTTGAAGGGAAACCCGTTGTGGTTTCGCTACCGGTCTCCATCGTAGGGACTTCGCCGGGCGTTCTGCGTGGCGGCAAATTACAGAAGAAATTGAGACGCTTAGCCGTCAAAGGTCTGATAAACGACATCCCCGACAAAATCACGGTGGACATATCGCCCTTAGACATCGGCAGCAGCATCCGCGTCAAAGACATCAAAGTTGAAAATCTGACGCTGTTAGACACAGAATCATCCGTCGTGGTAGGCGTGCAAACCGCACGCGGCGCCGTCGCAGCAGCCGCTGAGGAGGAAGAAAACGAGTAATTTTTTTCATGATAATAAATTGTTAGGTGGAGAGTCTCGGGAAACTGAAGATTCTCCTTTTTTTTAGAAATGATGTTAGGAAAAACCCTCGAAGAGTTACAACAAGTGTGCATCTCGCTGGGATTACCCAAGTTTGTAGCGGCGCAACTGTCCGACTGGCTGTATAAGAAGCGCGTGGTTTCTTTTGCTGAGATGAGCAATCTGGCGAAGACGACACAAGCCAAACTCGCCGAACATTTTAGCGTCGGAGCATCGTCGCCGCAAGCAGTGCAAACGTCGCGCGACGGGACAAAGAAATACCTGTTCGCCGTCGGAGACAATCAACATGTCGAAACGGTGATGATTCCCGAAAAAGAGCGTAAAACGCTGTGTGTCAGCACGCAGATAGGATGCAGGATGGGCTGTCGTTTTTGTGTAACGGGCACGCTCGGCTTCAACGGCAACCTGACGGCAGGCGAAATCATCAACCAGATACGCTCCGTGCCGGAGTCGGAAAACCTGACTAACTTAGTCTTTATGGGCATGGGCGAGCCGTTCGACAACATTGACGCCACGCTGAAAAGTCTGCAAATCCTTACGGCGAGTTGGGGCTTCGCCATGAGTCCGCGTCGTATCACGGTCTCGTCTATCGGCATCATCCCCGCCATGAAACGTTTTCTGGAAGAGACAGAGTGTCATTTAGCCATCAGCCTCCACTCCCCTGTCGACGAAGAACGGCAACAACTGATACCGCTACAAAAAACCTATCCCATCAAAAACATCATCAGCATCATCCGTGCCGGCGATTTGGGACGGCAACGTCGCATCAGTTTCGAGTACATCCTCTTCAAAGGGATGAACGACACGCCGAAGCACGTCAAAGAACTATCTCGCCTGCTGAACGGACTACGGTGCCGCGTCAACCTCATCAGGTTTCATCAATCCGAACACTTCGACATGGAAAGCCCCGACGAACAAAACATCCGACGCTTCGCAGAACAACTGAACGAAAAACAGTTAACAACAACCATCCGCACCTCACGCGGAGAAGATATTTCGGCGGCTTGCGGGCTGCTTTCCGGACAAAATTTAAAATGAAAATCACCATCTATCAACTCTTAGTCCGTCTCTTCGGAAATAAAAAAACCGGCAACGTCTATTCGGGCAACATCGAAGAAAACGGCGTCGGAAAGATGAACGACATCTCCGACAAAGCCCTGTCGGAACTATCTAAAATGGGTATTTCGCATATATGGCTGACCGGCATCCTGGAACATGCCACCACCACCACTTATCCGAACATCCCGCCCGACCCGCCCGAAATAGTAAAAGGACGGGCTGGCTCGCCTTACGCCGTGCGCGACTATTACGACGTTGACCCCGACTTAGCCGTCTCCGTCGAAAACCGGATGCAGGAGTTTGAAGATTTGATTGCACGAATCCATCGGGCGGGCATGAAGGCGTGGATTGACTTTGTCCCCAACCACGTAGCGCGACATTACCACTCCGACAGTGCGCCGGAAGGCGTTGCGGATTTCGGCGCACACGACGACCCCTCCGTGGCGTTCTCCCCTCAAAACAACTTTTACTATATTCCCGAAAAACCGTTGCGACTTCCCGACTGCCTGCATCCTTTCGGCAAGCAGATTCCGTTTGACGCCCACAACATCTCTTACCACGAATTTCCGGCAAAAGCCACCGGAAACGACTGTTTCAGCGAAACGCCCGATGTCAACGACTGGTACGAAACGGTGAAACTGAATTACGGAGGGGGCTATTTTCCTATCTCTGACACATGGAACAAAATGGTGGACATCCTGTTATTTTGGTGTGGCAAAGGCGTTGACGGCTTCCGGTGCGACATGGCAGAGATGGTTCCTGTGGAGTTTTGGCGATACGCCATCCGGCAGGTGAAAGAGCGTTTTCCGGAGACTATTTTCGTTGCCGAAATCTATAACGAGGCGCTCTACCGAGATTATATCTTTGGCGGCGGTTTCGATTTCATATACGACAAAGTCGGATTTTACGACACCGTGCGAAACATCATCACCTCCGACGTCTCCACGCACGCCATCAGCGACTGCTGGAAACGACTGCAAGGCTTGGATGCTTACATGCTACGTTTTTTGGAAAACCATGACGAACAGCGTATTGCCTCCCGTTTCTTCGCGCAGAATCCACGGAAAGCCATCCCCGCTATGATGCTGGCGGCAACAATGAACACCGGTCCCGTGATGCTCTACTTCGGACAGGAAGTCGGCGAAAACGCCAACGGCGCCACCGGCTTCAGCGGCGACGACGGCAGAACCTCCATCTTCGACTATTGCCACGTCCCGCAACACCAACGCTGGATGAACAACGACGCCTTCAACGGTGGCGCGCTCACCGACGACGACAAAGCGCTCCGTGCCGCCTATTGCGAAATCCTGCAACTCTGCCGCTCCAAAGAAGTCATCACAAACGGCGGCTTCTACGACCTGATGTGGGCGAATCCGCACCTGTCACGACAATATTGCTACCTGCGCCACAACGAAAACGAAACATTGCTCTTTTGCTTAAACTTTGATTCTCAACCGGTTGAAATCAATGTAATCATTCCGCAAAATGCTTTCGACATAATTAATATTAAAAACAGGGCGGAGACTTCCGGAATTAAAATGGCGTTGGAAAGGTATCAGGCGATGGTGTTGGAAATGATTTAGTGGTTCTTTTAAAAATTATCGAGGTTGTGCAACGGCTACGCCCGTTGTACGATCGCTCTTTTTTCCTGACTTCAACACTTTCAGAAAGTTAATTTTTTATTTCATTTAATATCAGCATTTTACGAGTTTCGATTCACCCAAAAAGGGTGAATCGGCGAGAAATTCTTATTTTTGCGTCATGTTACGCTGAAAAAGCGTTGATGGAACAGGCACTTTTTTAGAGAAAAATCATTTTTTTGAGGCAAAAACGGCGTTCTACGTGCGTGTGGCTTAATTGTTAATAACTTTTTTCAAAAAAAATGCAGCAAACGTCAAGAGATGTTAGAAAAAGTGCTATCTTTGCAGTGTGATTTTTTAGTTCTAAATATAATGAAACACACTGAATTTCACCGGATAATCCGGCAAAGTAAAAAATAGCGGTACGTGGAAGCAAAAGGCAGCCACTATATCTACGAAAACGAACAGGGATTGCGGTACGCGGTACCGTATCACGGGTCAAAAGAGATGAACGAACCGTTCCGAAAAAGAGTAGCAAAGGAAATGGGGCTTTAAGCCCCATACTCCCTTGCTTAATATAAAAGATTTATATGGATAAAAAGAATTTAATTGTAATGATTGCCCGTGATGATGCCGGTTATGGCGCATGGATAGAAAATTGTCCGGGCGTGTATGGTGAGGGTAACACCGTGCAGGAGGTAAAAAAGGAATTGTTGGAGGGTTTGGACTTTTTTATTGAATACAATAAAAAAGAAAACCTGCCGGAAATTTTACGCGGCGAATATGATATAAGGTATTGCTTTGATATTCCATCGTTTTTGGAATATTATTCGGGCGTTTTTACCAAAGCGGCATTGGAAAGAATAACAGGCATTAATCAAAAACAGATTGGGCACTATGTGTCAGGGTATCGAAATCCGTCAAAAAAGACGATTGAAAAAATAGATAACGCGCTTCATCGGTTCTCCGATGATTTGAGCCGAGTGTGTTTGTCTGTTTAGAACTAAAAAATTACAACAGGCTCATGCCCCGTCTTTTGGCGGGGTTTTTTGTTTCTTTTTCTCCTTTTTCTTCTTTTTCTCAAACACGTAATCAAGTAGTTTCCTGTTTGTCTTGTCGAAAACAGTCCAATCTTTACGGATGTATCGCTCCGTAATTTTCATTTTGCCGTCCACGTGGTTCAACATCTGATGGACGGTGTATTTATCGGTTTTGTCTCGGTATTTTGCTACCAATGGCATTACCTCCGGCTCGACTTTGATGGATATTTTGGCGCCGTCATCACGGCGGTCTTTCGTCTTGGCGCGGTTGTAGGTTATCCTGCCGTTCTGAAAATCGGTACACTCGTACAAGTCCTTTGCATTGGTTCCCCACAGGCAAAAGGATAGCATGAACATATCACGGGCGAAGTTGTAGCGGTTGTTGACGTTCTTAATGTCCGAATCGGATACGAAGACAAAAACTACGACGAACAAAACGGTAGGGAAGAATTTAACATCGGACTTGAATTTGAATCCCCAATAATATCGTTAAGCAACAGACGTGATATAATCAGTAAAATTCGGGCGGATAGTTTCGGAATACAATTTATAAGATATAAGTACGAGGGAAATGAAACAAGGGACAGTTCTTCCGACAATGACCTGTTTATCGTATGCGCACGGAAAATCAATAATAAACATGTTGTTGACAACACGCCAACCATACAACCAATGCTGCGTAAAGGACTTTTCAATGCCCAACTAACGCCCAAACGATGTATGATGAGGTGGTATCCGTACTTGGCATCCATCTACGACAAAATGATAAACGATTATGTGCGGTATGCGTCATCCGACAAAGTAGATGCCGATGTAGCAACTTCAATACCCAGTGTTGATGTCGTGTTTGAAAGAGAAGATGTCCGCGTTGGCAACATGGGCGAAAAACTGTTTACTCCGATTATTGCAGAGTTTAAAACAGGGCTTCGTAAAAATGTAACGCAGTTGATAGCAGGAGACCCAAGGGGCTATATTGAGTTTAAGTATAACGGCGTGGTCATGCGTGGTTTTCCATTTGAGATTCCGCAGGATTCAATCAAAAGAGGACAACAGCAATGGAGGGTAATGATGCATCCGGAAACGCCGCCGGATATTGAGGAAATGTTTAGTAAGAAGTAGCGCATAGTAGCGGTAATCATTCTCTTTTGTAGATGTATCCGCCAAAATAAAACCATGTTCTATTGTCTTTTAGTGCGGTTATTTCGTATCCATCAAGTCGTTCAGGGTCAAGATACATAAACAACAACGTGTCTATAAGTTGATATTTGCATTCATGCTTTTTGCTATATATTATCATGGTGTCCAATTTATTCAGATATGATAAATACATTTCTCCATGACAATCTTCTATTTTTTCGCTTCCAAAATTACAAAATATATACCTTGCGGATGCAGAATCAGGAACAACGAATTCATCATCTACCCATGCCAGCATCATCGATTTTGCATCCTGCAATTCAAAAACAACGCGTTCTTCTATTTTTGGGGAGTTTTCTTTTTTGCACCCTGCGGCACTCACAGCCACTAACATAATGATAAATAATAGTTTTTTCATTTCTATAAAATTTCTGCAAAGGTACGAAAAAAAAGAGGGCGGTGAGGAAAAACAATTTGTAAATAATTTTTATAATAACTTTGCAAATAAATTTTATGCAAATAAATTGTATCTTTGCAAAAATTTTATGAACTAATTATAATGGTTATGAATACCATCCTTGGCAATATAAAAAATGGCAATGTCTTTTCAAAAGAGGGGCGCTCTGACCATGAATTATTAAAAGGTGTTTATGATTCTATTGATAATTTGAATGATTACAATTTTTCAATTTCCATATCATCTTACAGAGGCGCCATTGCTTTTTATTTCAGAAAAGCATTGGGTCATTATGGACAAACCCATCAATTATCGCAGTAATGGGAAAAGGAGCCGTGCAAAACAGAGCGCAAATAGACCAGCGCCATAGACAAGCCATGATTGAACAAAACATCATGGTTGACGATAGTTTGCTGCCCGCAGCAGAAGAATTGGAAAAACTGCAACACCTTGACCCAAACATCATGGAATGGATGAAAGAACGATGCGTCATGGAACAGGATGCAAAAATTGACTTTAACAAAGCAAGAATAAAACTTGCAAAGAATGATATGCGGTGGTTCCATTTCAATAATCTTGCCTCAATGATTTTTATTTTTCTCGTTGCCGTTGCGGGGCTTGGAATGTCATTTTTTCTCGTGTTGAAAAATCATATAGTTGCCGGATCTATCTTTGGAACAACGGGACTGGCGGTTGTGTTATATGCAATGCGAAAAACAAAGCAATAAAATCAAATAAAACCAACCCCATCACAGAAAAAAGACACAGAGCCGCCAACGAGCGGCTCTTATCTTTTTATAATACAGCCATTTACAACAGCAAAAAAAAGTTTTCAACGACAGCGTGCCAAAAAACAACACGCTGTACTTTTGCAGTCTGTTCATAGAAATAGTTATCGTCTGGGAAGCCGATTGAAAGATATTAAAGGTGCATTTTCGGTTGTTTGCTTCCCACATTGAAACCGTTGAAGATGCGCCTTTGTTTTTGGAATAAATTTTTAAATAGATATAGTTATGAATAACACAACAAAATCACTCGCAAAGACGAGTACAGAAAACGAGATTAAAACCTATTTTTTAAAGGTTTTGGAATTAAAACAGTCAGGGGAAGAATTTCCCGTTGACTTGGAAACGAACTTTAAATTCGTAACGGTGTGGCGGGATAGTATCTGCTACCTTGACGGGCGCGTAGATACTATCCGCTGCATGTCCTATTCCGATGTATGGCTCGACTTCGACGGGTGCGAGGTGGATGGTTCAGTGGAGGCTGCTATCATAAGCCGCGATACGCTCGTGCAGTTCGTTCATCGGGTACCGCGCCGGTTTCTGGGTATTCCCTTTGGGACAAAAGCCATTCGGCAGGAGGTTGTTACAAAAAATCCGTACACGGAAATTATGTACACGGAATTTATATCGCTGAAAAGGCGTTGATGGTTATACCTTTCGTTTGGCGGTTTTTTTCTTCTTTTTCTCAAATACGTAATCAAGTAGTTTCCTGTTTGCCTTGTCAAATACCGTCCAATCTTTACGGATGTATCGGTCGGTTATCTTCATTTTGCCGTCCACGTGGTTTAACATCTGATGGACGGTGTATTTGTCGGTTTTTACGTCATTTGTCGCTATCGTGGCAAAGGAATGACGGGCGGAGTAAAATACTAAATAATCAATGCCGATAACTTCTCGGATTTGACGCAGTCCCTTGCCAATGGCGGCGTTAAAGGTGTCGGGGTCGCTGTACATTTGATAAAAGCAAAAGACGCGCTCGCCGGTTTTGTCTCTGTATTTTTCTACCAATGGCATTATCTCCGTTTCGACTTTGATGGAGATTTTTGCTCCGTCATCACGACGGTCTTTCGTCTTGGCGCGGTTGTAGGTTATTCTTCCATCTTTGAAATCTGTACACTCGTACAAGTCTTTTGCGTTGGTTCCCCACAGGCAAAAGGATAACATGAACATATCACGGGCGAAGTTGTAGCGGTTGTTGACGTTCTTAATGTCCGTAGCGTCTTCCAATTTGAACATCGCACGAACTTGCTTTACTGTGATGTCTATGTCTCTGGGCGGAGGCTCCTTTGGCAGTTTTACCACCGAAAAGGGCGATAACGGGATTTTGATTATTCCCAACTCCTCCACGTTGTACTCTTTTTTTGCGTCATTGTGCAACTTGCGTATGCAGGATGGGTACAATGACTTTGCCCGTCCACCATCTATATACGCAATCCACTCTTTTAAAAACTTGGCGGTTATCTCGTTGATGTCTATGTTTTCACGACCGACAAAGGCTGTTAGGTTGTTTAATGCCGACCGGTAGTTGTCCGACGTCTTACGCTTACCACAGGCAATCAAATTGCTGATGTGCCGCCTGCCGTATTCGACGATGTCTATGGTCGCCGTCTCCGTCGTCTCGGCTGCCGTAATCATGCTGAAAACTTGCCCGACATCCATGCCTTTCAAAGCGGTGGCGTGCTTGTTGCAGATGTTCCGGTACTTCCGTATCATCTTCTCGGTGTCGTCTATGATGGAGTGATTTTTTATCTTATAACTCTTGGTGATGTCGTCCTTTGTTACTGATAATCCGGTGTTGATGAACTTTGACTTCCCTCTGTGCGTTAATCTGATTTTGACGAAAAAAGTACCGTCTTTTCTTTGTTGATGTTTTAATACTAATGCCTTAAATGTTGCCATGTCAAACGTATATTATGTTTTTTTACTAAAAAATCAATGTCTTTCAACATTTCTTCGTTTGTTAATTGACCATTTGTAATAACTATAAATGTCAATTCAGACCCATCCTTTTTTGTAATTAAATCAAAAACCTGCCAGACGTCCATGTCTTTTATAACAGCAGCGTTTTTATTGCAGATACTACGGTATTCTTTTATCAATTTCTCAACCTCTGCAATGAAAAAACGCTTTTTCAACTGAAAGTCGGGCGTGATGTCGTCTTCCGTTACGACTAATCCCGTATTGATGTATTTTGACCGCTGATTGTGCGTCAGTCTGATTTTGATGCCATAAGTGCCATCCCGTCTAACTTGGTGCCTAAGTACCACCGCCTTAAAAGAAGTTGCCATATCCTATTCTTTTCGTTAAAAATTTTCTGTACAATTTTCGTACATGATTGTTCGGCAAAAGTAACATTTTTTCGGCAAATGTGCGGAGTGGGAAATTTTTTTTTCTAACAGGGCATCGGACACCTTACCCCGCAATAAGCGTCCTAAAACGCTGATTTTCAATAAAAAAAGTGTCTGCATCGTCGTTGCAAACACTTCTTTCGGAAAGTGATCGAGGCGGGATTCGAACCCACGACCCACAGCTTAGAAGGCTGTTGCTCTGTCCAACTGAGCTACTCGACCAAAATTTGAGGGGTGCAAAGGTACGAAAATAATTGAAAATGGAGTATCAATTTCTCTCTTATTCCGTTTTTACATTCCCGTCGTGAGTTATCGTTGTACCGGTTCCGTTTGGGTTGTCGTCGGAGTATTGTCCGTAGCGGATATCGCCGTTGTTCCACAGGAAGATGCCCTGTCCCTCTTTTTTTCCGTTTTTGGTTTCGCCTATGTAAACGCCGTCGGTGTCGTTGATGATCTGGAATTTGAACGGGTCATAACTGGGGTCGGTTGTTGAGAAGTATCCGGTACGTTTGCCGTCTGCGAAACTGCCGCGGTAGATCAGTCTTCCTGTTCTGTCGTAGCAACTGCCCTGACCGGAAATTTTATCGTTTACGTAACTGCCCACATAGATTTTACAACCCGGGCAATTACAGTCAATATCTTCTGTATCAAAGTCTTTGTAGATATATATTCCGGTTCCGTTTTTGCGGTTTTGGTTCCAGTCGCCGATATAAAATTTGCCGGTATTCCAATGATATAAGCCTAAGCCGTTGATGCCGGTGTTGTTTTTTTCTCCTTTGTAGGCGTCTCCGTTGTCGAAAGTATAGGCGGGGTTGGCGTTCATGGCGGAACGGATTTTTGTGCGCCACAGTTCATCGAGTTTTCCGGCTCCTTGTGTTACATGAATGGTAGTTGTTTTGTTTTCGCCGTTCACGGAGAGCGAGGTTGTTCTTTCATCGGCGACGGGGTTTCTGTCGCATCTGATAATAAGTTTGGAAAAGTCGTCGGGATTGGCAGATTTTACAGGGGTTGCCGTGCACCATGTCTGGTTAGGGGAGGCGAAAGTCCAATCGTCGGGATAGATAAGGATTGTTTCTGATCCGCCGTAAGCGTCAAAAGATAGCAACGAGTCCGATAAGATGGGTAGATTGAGCGAGCGGACGGGGGGCGGAGGAGGCGGAGGGGGCGGCGGTGGTGGCGGTGGATTGTCATTTTTGGTGGTTTCGGTTGGCGGTTTTGGAGGGGTGATGGCGGGTGGTGGTGTCGGAGTGTTATTTGTGGTACTCTCTTGTTGCGGTTTTGCCGGAGTGATTGTCGGGGTGATGTCGGCGGGAGGCAGGTCTTCGCATACTCGCAGGAGTTCTCGCACTTCCGTGGTTTTTTTCAAATTTCGGGCGTATGTTAAGAATCGTATGGCGTTGTCGTCGCAATTGCCTTCTGCGATTTTGCAGGTTTTGGCTTGTTTGAGAAAGGCGTCATATCCTGTTGTTACGTCTTCGCCCAAGGTTCTGGCTTTGGAGTAGAGGCGGTATGCTTCGTCCCAATCGCCTTTTTTGATGGCTTGTTCTGCGGCGTTCAGGGTCTCTTTTGCCGACTGTTGCGCCGGTTTTTCCGGTTCTTTGTCTAATGCTACCGATGGTTTTTGGGCATAACCGGCGCTGACCGCCAAAATAAATGCTGTGAGCAGCAATGTTACATTAATTTTTGTCATTTTTGTCATTTATTGTGAAAGAAAATTTCCCTATAAAGGTATCTTTGTATTGTATTTCTATACTGTAGGTGCCGGTGGGATAATAGTTGGCGCCATGTTGTCCTTGTCGTGGTTTAAACAGCGCTTCGCTTTCGCCGGGTCGGATGGTTACCGTCTCCTGATAAGAACTTTTCTTGGTGGAGGTGATTGCAATCTTTTTATCCGGATAATTGAGTGTAATAGTAAATGAGAGTTCTTCCGTAGTTTCCAGCAGACTGATGTAGTACATCTTGAAGCCTAAAAATGTTGCTTTGGTGTTGGGCAGGTCTCTGCCGTACTTGCCGATGAGTTTCTCCGCCTCGTCGTACAGTCCTATTTGTATGTCTTTTACGATGAGCGGTTGTATTTGTTCTATTTTTGATACGATTTCCTTTGATTTGCCATATATTTTCTCTGTTTCGGTAACTTTTTTCTCAGCCTCTGTAACTTTTTTCTCAGCCTCTGTAACCTTTTTTTCGGCATTGGCGAGTTTGTTTTCGGTTTCGGTGAGTTTTTGTTCGGTTGCTGCGAGCCTTTCTTGGGTTTTTTGTTGGTTTTCCCATGCCTCGTTGAGAGAATTTTGTGTGGTTCTTAAATCCTCGGCTAATTTTTTAGAGGTATTATCCGGTGCCGGTGCCGGTGGCGGTTTTGTCGGCGTTACGGGCGGCGTTACAGCCGGCGTTTCGGCTGGTTCCGGCTCAATGGTCCCTTGTGGTCTTTGAGCCAATATGCCTGTTGTTAATAGCATCAGGCAAACAATATTTACCAGGTATTTTATCATAATGTGTTATCTTTTATAATTTTATACGCTTGCCATTTTCATATTTTATAATCGGTGTTCCGTTTTTCGTAATGGTGCCGCTGTAGAGGGTTTCGTTTTTCCATGTTCCGTCTTCCACATATTCATTATTGTCGGCATCTTTATAGTGCAACGAGCCGCGAATGGGCTTATCTTCTTTATAGACGCCGCTAAACGACATATCTTTAAAACCTTCACCATCGCTATACGTGCATACGCCTTCGCCCTCTTTCTTTCCTTTTTTTACCATGCCTTTAAACGAGCATTTATCTTCGCCGCAATCATAATTTGTTTCGCCGTCGGCGTCATCGGGATAGCCGGCGTTCATTTGCCCGCAGTAGAGATAATAGGCGCATCCGGGCGGGACGGAATCTTTTTGAAATAGTTGTTCCAAGTTATCGGGCAGGGCGGCGATTGTCGTTAGGAGCGCATCAAGCGGAAGCGGTTCGTCGGTTTCCGGGTCGAGGTTGTCGGCTATGAACGCGGAGTCGCCCGGCACGTACCAGAAAGTTAGGTCGAGTTTGCTGTTTTTGCTGGTGGGGCGCAGATATATTTTGCCGTCGTATAGACAGACTCTCAGGTTGTCCACTGTTCCGTCCAAGAGGGCGCGTTTTTCTGTATTCTGTTCGTTACTAAGCATTTGTGGCGTTTCGATGCTCTCTTTTTGGCTTTTATTATGAATGAAATACCATATTCCGCCTCCGGCAAAGAGCAGTACGACGGCGGCGGCGATGATTGTTGTCATCATTTTTTTCGGGACGCTCTTTTTGTTGACGGTTTCGGGTTGTTTCCAGTAGTCGCTTTCGGTGAGTTCGTACATGAGTTCGCCCACGCTTTGGTAGCGGTTTTCGGGTTTGAGCGCCATGGCTTTGAGTATGATTTGGTTCATATAGTCGGGCAGGTCGGGGACAAAGTTGACAGGGCTTACCAATTCTTGTTCTATTCTGTCGGTGGCTTCCATGGGTTTTTGTCCGGTAAGGATGAAATAGAAGACGGCGCCGAGAGCGTAGAGGTCGGTGTATGCGCCTTTGCGACTGATCTTGGAGTATTGTTCTAAGGGTGCGTAGCCGGATGTCAGCGCGGAGGTATAGGTTGGCAAGTCGTCGTGTACCACTTCGCGTGCCGCGCCGAAGTCGAGCAACATCACTTTTTCTTCGGGCGTTATCATGATGTTGTTGGGTTTTACATCACGATGCAGGATGTCGTGCGTGTGAATATAATTGAGCGCCTCGCACACTTGAGCGATGTAGTTCACGCCTATTTCGTAGGGCATCTTCCCATCTCTGTCCACGATGCTTTGCAGGGTTTCGCCGTTCACAAAGGGCATCACGGTGTAGAAAGTTCCGTTTTCCTCGAATATATCCAGCACTTTGACAATGTTGGGATGGTTTAATTTCGCCATCATTTGCGCTTCGTCCCAAAACTGTTGTTTGAACTTGTCATACATGTCGGTCTGCATTTCGTGCAACTGTATGGTGTTGTGCTGCATATTTCTTGAGCAGTAGCCGTTGATGAAAAACTCTTTGATGGCATAATACTGCTCCCGCGTGGCGTGACGGGCTTTGTAGGTGATGCTGAAACCGCCTGTGCCTAACGTTTTTTCAATCACATATTCTTGTGCCAAAGCGCTCCCTTCGGGCAATCCCTGTAAAATTATTGATCCGTTGTTCATATTTGTTTATATTTTTTTATGTTTAACTATAAAAAATAAGCAGCCATTCCTCCGCCGATGACCAACAAAGCAATGATGCCTATCAGGATGATTTTCTTTAATTTTTTTCTACCGCTCCGGTTCTGCTTATCTGTTTCTTTTTCAGTTGTTTCGGCGGATGCGGAGACGTTGTTTTTACTTTCAAAAACGGAAATTTGATGGGGTGTGTTGCTGATTTGTATCAGTTGGAGCGTGATATTATCGGTTCCGCCGGCTTGTTTTGCCATGACCAGCATGGTTTCGCCCTTTTCTTGCAGGGATGTTTCCTGTTCTAAGATATATTGCAAAATGTCGTCGCCGACCATCGCCGACAAGCCGTCGCTGCATATCAGGATGATGTCGTTTTTGGCGGGGAGGAGTGGCATGGAGCATACGTCGGGCAATAAGTCATTTTTTGCTCCTAATGTCTTTAATATTCTGTTTTTGTGAAGATGGTATTCGGCTTCTGCTGCGGTGATAATGCCTTCGTCAATCAACCCTTGCACCACGGAGTGGTCTTTGGTGAGACGGTGCAGTTTTCGCTGTTGGTTGCAAAAGAGATAGATACGGCTATCGCCCACATGGGAAAACCACACCTTGTCTCTGTTCAACAGCACGATACCGGCAGTAGCGCTCATCCCTTTCAATTCGGGATTTTCGGCTACGGTGGCTATAATTTTATTGTTGGCAAAAACCAAAGCGTCCGCCAGTGCCTGCTGGAGAATGGTGTATTTCTTTTTGGTGAAAAATTCGACAATGCCGGTTACGGCTATGGCAGAAGCCTTTGCGCCTCCTACATATCCGCCCGCGCCATCACAAACGACAAAGAGAAAGCCGTTGGGCGTCTCGGCGCTGTAGCAGTAGTCCGCATTGGTCTGCTTGACCACTCCAACATCGCTTATCGAATAAACATCTTTATTTAAATCAATCAAATTCATGATTTGTTACTTATCTTGTGAAGGCTACTTCGGCAGTAAAGAAGATTTGAACAGAAAGGTCGTCTCGCCCATGGTAATAACATCTCCGTCGCGCAAATCCACGGCGTCTGTCTCAATGTCTTCCCCATTGACAAGCGTGCCGAACGTAGAGAGTTCATCCCTGATTTTATACTTTTCGGCGCGAAACAAAACGGTAGCGTGTCTGTCCGACATGGTTTCATCGTTTATCGTGATATTACAGTTGGCGCCACTTCCAATTACATTGAGTCCCTCGTAAACTTCAAAGCCAACTCCCAAAGGATCAAAAGAATACGTTACCAACCAACCGACTAATCGACGACTGCTGCGGGAATCCTTCTTCGTTTCCGGTTTCTCTTTCGGGGTCGGCTCGACATTATTACTGTCTGTCTTGTTAGATGGTGGCGGCGGCACAATCGGCATGGGGGGCGACGCAATTGTCGCTTCCGGCAGTTCGATTGGTTCTTCCGGCAATTCAACCGCCGCTTCCGGCAGTTCGATTGGTTCTTCCGGCAGTTCAACCGCCGCTTCCGGCAACTCAATCGGTTCTTCCGGAAGTTCAACCGTCGCTTCCGGCAATTCGATTGGTTCTTCCGGTAATTCAATCGGCGGCGGTGGCGGCAATTCAATCGGCTCGTCCAAAAGTTCAACCGTCGCTTCCGGTAGTTCGATTGGTTCTTCCGGCAGCGGTGGCGGCAGTTCAACGGGTTCCTGCGGCGCTACCGGCGGTGGCGGTGGCGACAGTTCAATTGGTTCCGGTGGCGCTACCGGCGGCGGCACACGGCTTTCTTCGCTGTTTGCGCCTTTGGCTGCGGATGTGTCGGTGTTTACCGGAGTATTTACCGGCTTCCCTTTGCAAAAGGGACACTGCGCCAAATCATTCTTATACCAGTGTCCATTCGGACATTGCTTAAATCCTTTCATGTCGTCCTTATTTAATCGTTACTATTGCTATTATTACCATGATAATTCCTGCTTGATACAAAACCATGCAAAAATACAAAACATTTTCATTGGTTACGCAAATTTCCCCATATTTTGTGTTTTTTTTTAATATATTAAAAGTCTAATGCGTAATTTAGGTTGAAAAGAATTTAAGTAGTACGTCTCACTATTTCCCCCATCCACAGCACCAAAGAGGTAACTCCGATAATAATCCCCCAGTCGGCAAGTTTCAACGGGACGACGTTAAACATCTCGCCGCCAACGGTTACTATCAGACATTGACCGGCGAGGATGACAAGGGCGATGACGAGGAAACCGCCGCTTTGGCGCAAAATTGCAAATGCTGACTTCCCGCTCATAAACGCCTTTGCATTGAACATGTTCCAGAATTGCAGCATGACGAATATGGTGAAGAACAGCGATAGTTCATACGCCGATAATCCGTTGCCGCTTGTGAAGTTAAAGAAGTTGGCAAAGAATTCCTGTACGCTGAACTCGCTTAGGGCGGTGATGTCGGCGTGTTTGAAATACTGTAACAGTCCGAACAATACGATGACGAAGAAGATGCCGACGCCCAGGATATTTCTACTCATGGCTTTGCTGATGATGTGGTCAGTGGTTTTGCGTGGTTTGTTGTTCATCACTTTTTCGTTTGGCGGCAGTGAGGCTAAGGCGAGGGCGGCGAAGGTGTCCATGATGAGGTTGACCCAGAGCATTTGTGTAACCGTCAGCGGCGACTCCGTGCCGAGAAAAGCGCCGATTAGCACGATGAGGCACGCCGCTACGTTGATGGTGAGTTGAAACAGGATGAAGCGCTGAATGTTTTGATACAACGAGCGTCCCCACATCACGGCGCGAGAGATACTGCTGAACGAATCGTCCAAGATGGTGATGTCGCTGGCTTCTTTGGCGACAGAGGTGCCGTCACCCATCGACAGTCCGACGTGCGCGGCGTTTAGCGCGGGTGCATCGTTGGTGCCGTCGCCGGTTACGGCGATAACCTGATTTTTGCTTTGCAGAAGTCGTACCAAACGCTGTTTGTCCATCGGGCGGGCGCGGGAGAGGATTTTCAACTCCAGAATGCGCTCTAACAAGGTCTCGTCGTCTATTTTGGCAAAATCTTTTCCTGTTAGATGGTGTTCTTCGGGTTCGTCGTGCTGCCACAATCCGATCTGCCGACCTATCTCTTTGGCTGTTCCGGGCGTGTCTCCGGTAACGATTTTTATGCCTATTCCCGCGTTCAGGCACATTTTTATAGCATCGGGGACGTCGGCGCGGAGCGGGTCGGAAATCGCCACAATCCCCACAAACGAAAGATTGACATTTTGTAAGTTGCCCTCGTAGATGAAAGCCGTTGCATCGTCATCCTCAATAATTTGATAAGCGAAACCTAAGGTTCTCATCGCTTTATTTTGATATTCAAGAAGTTGTGCGTTGATGCGTTCTTTGTCAACAGGAACCGTACTACACATTTCCAGCACAATTTCGGGAGCGCCTTTGACATACAACACTTTTTTTCCGAGCAATGGCGACTGAACAATGGTCGCCATATATTTGCGTTCGGTCGAAAAGGTGAGTTGTTCTGCAATCTCTGCATGTTCCCTTAGAGAGAGGTAATTAGCCCCGTTTTCGTGCAACCAGAGCAACAATGCGCCTTCGGTGGGATTGCCCAACACTTTGGTTTTGGATTTATCCGACGTGTCGAGATAGGCGGTGGAGTTGGCAGCGATGCCTTCGTAGATGATGTCTCTATGATTTTTATCATTATAGAAATCGCTGAAATCGTAAAAATCACAGTGTTGGACTTTCATCTGGTTTTGCGTGAGCGTGCCTGTTTTGTCGGCGCAGATTACCGTTGTGGCGCCCATCGTTTCGCAGGCGTGCATCTTCCGCACAAGGTTGTTGGTGGAGAGCATTCGCTTCATATTCAACGCCAAACTCAGTGTGATAGCCATGGGCAGCCCCTCCGGGACGGCAACGACGATGAGTGTTACGGCAATCATGATGGTGTTCAGCGCGTAACCGCCAAAATGAAGCCAGTCCGTAACGTGCAAACCGCCCGCAGCAACGAAATAACCTGTCAAACGACCGACAAGAATCAGTCCGGCGATGATATAACTCGCCTTAGTAATCAAACTCGCCAACTTGTTCAACTGTTGGTTGAGCGGCGTCTCCACGCTGCTGTCAATTTGTGCGCCCTTATACACTCTGCCGTATTCGGTAGCATCGCCCACCTTCGACACCTGCATGACGCCATGCCCGTCGGCAACGGTCGTCCCCTTCAATACGTGGTTGGAGGGGTAGGTGGCGTCTTTAAAGAAATGGTCGGGATCCGTCGTTTTTCTGGAAACAGGCTCTCCGGTAAGAGTTGACTCGTTGACTTGCAGTGCAATTGCCTTCAGCAACTTACCATCTGCCGGCACCTCATCGCCGGTTTCCAAAATCACAATATCGTCAACCACAACCTCTCTCTTGGTAATTTGGCAAATATTCCCGTTGCGGATAACCTTCACCAAGACATCATCACTGACCTTATTCAAAATGTCGAACTTCTTGTTGGCACTCAACTCGAACAGAAATCCGACAACCGTCGCCAACAACACGGCAACCAAGATGCCGGCAGGTTCAAAGAAAATGTGCGCCGTGGCGCGTCCGGAAAAATATTCGTAGCACGATACGCCGACCGACAAAACCAACGCTATCAATAGGATGGTGATAATCGGGTCTGTGAACTTTTCCAAAAACAGCCTCCACAATGGATCCTTCTTGGGCGGCGTTAAAACGTTCTCGCCGTGCTGCTTGCGGCTTTCAAGGACTTGGGCGGGGGTTAAACCGGGGTGGGGGTGTTTTTGCATGGTGTTGAATATTTTTGCACTGCAAAGATACAGTGTTTCTTTGAAGTAACAAAAAATAATTGTAGGTCAAAATGATTTTACGGCTTACCTTTTACTTGCTCTGTGATTTTGTCAAAACCGGCACATTCCCGTTTCTGATTTGTGGGAGTGAGTTGGTAACATACCTGAAAATACACTTTTTCGTCGGTGGTTAATGGATACAATTTCTTCCGCTCTATCCTCGGGTCTTTCATGCTGCAAAAATACGATAAGATCTTCGGTGTCATAATATTTCTAATTTGTTGATTATGAGGCATAAGGCACGAAAAATATCAATACACAACAAATATGAATCATTGATAACCCAATAATTATATCAACAACAGATTGTTAAAATGAAAAAAAAAGATACAAAATTGTATCCAAGCAAGTAGCGCAGAGGTGTGTCTTGATTTTTATGACATACGCTTGATATTCCGAAAATTTAATGTATTTTTGCACCCGAAAAACCGAATGGCACGAATTCTATCAATTGATTACGGACAAAAGAGAGCCGGCGTGGCGGTAACCGACGCGGAAGCCATCATCGCCTCGCCTCTTACGACGTTGCCGGCAGCGAAGACGCTGGATTGGGTTTTGGAATATATTAAGACAGAACAAGTGAGTACGATTGTTGTAGGAAAAGCGATAGACATGCGAGGGCAGCCCAGCGCCGCCTCGCGTTTTATTGAGCCGTTTGTTCGGAAGTTGGAAACAGCGCTTGCGGCAAGCGGCATCACAATAGCGCGTATGGACGAGCGGTTTACTTCGGTGATGGCGCACCAAACGCTGATAGACGTCGGCATCTCCCGAAAGATAAAACACGACAAAGGCATCGTGGACAAAGTAAGCGCCGCCATCATCTTGCAATCGTACATGCACACTTTAATAAACAGAACAACATGATTTTACCCGTAGTAGCATTTGGACACCCGATATTGAAAAGCAAAGCGCAGGAAGTTGACGCCAACTATCCCGAACTGCAAACCCTCATAGACAACATGTTCGCCACCATGTCGCACGCCGAAGGCGTAGGATTGGCGGCGCCGCAGGTCAACAAGAGCCTTAGGCTCTTTGTCGTTGACCTGTCGCTTTTGGACATCAAAGAGGAGGAAGGGAAAAATTACAAACAGACATTTATCAACCCCGTCATTGTAGAAAGGGTCGGCGATCCGGTGGCGTACAACGAAGGCTGCCTGAGCATCCCCGACATCCACGAAGACGTCATGCGCCAACCCAGAATACGCATACAATATTTCGACAGAGAGTGGAAACAACATGACGAATGGTTGGACAAAGTCCCCGCCCGCGTCTGTCAGCACGAGTATGACCATATCGAAGGAATCCTTTTTGTGGAATACCTCTCGAACCTGAAAAAGATGGTGCTGAGACGAAAATTGAACGACATGACGCGCGGCATCGTCAAAACCCACTACAAAATGATTGCCGGAAAACGATGATAGATAACCTTTTATAATATTAATACGATGAAAAAAATAGTTTTAACGTTATTAGCCGCAACCTTGCTGTTTGCCGCATGTACCACAAGCAATCAGCGCGACAAAATGCTCCAAGAGATTACACAGTCGGAACAGGAGATTTTTTCTAAAAACAACGTTACATTGGAAGCAAGCCAACGTCTGATGGATTTGTACCTCGCTTTCGCAGATGCGTTTCCACAGGATTCATTGTCGCCGGAATTTTTATTCAGTTGCGCTAACATTGCCATCAACACACAGCAGGAAAAGTTTGCCATCACGCTGTATCAACGCATTTATGACGAATATCCCGACCACGCGTTCCGTCCGCTTGCCTTGCTGCATCAGGCTTTGGTGTACGATAACATGGGCAACGTCGGACACGCAAAACCGTTGTATGAACAATTTTTAGTGATGTTTCCCGATGATCCGTTCGCTTTAGACGTGGAACATCTACTCGAAATGATGGATAAATCCCCCGAAGAGTGGGAAGAGTTGTTCTTGCAGTAAAAGACGTTGTGATTTTTCTTACAAGTAGAACAACCCTCTGAAAAACATGACATTTAACGGAACATATAGTATTCCATAAATCGTCCAGAAGGCGGCATACAGGCAAGCCATGCTTACGATGGTGTATCCGACTTTTTTCCCGTTAGGAATCTCCACGTTTGCCAGTTTGTGTTGCTGTGCGAAAAACATCAGCAATACGGCATAGAGGGAGAGCGTGTAATACATCCAACCCATAAAAGGAATGGCAAATAAGACCGTGAGTAGACAAATGGGTGTAAAGCAATACGCTACGGTGGCGAAAGTTTTGTTGAAGTTCTTTTCAACGCCAAAAACTCCCGCAAACACAGCATCTATCAACACTGCTGCCAGGTACGCTCCGCCATTAATCGCCAGAAACCATAAGATACTGCTATTCAGCCCTGTAAGTATCTGGTACTTCATGCCAAACAAACCCGCATAGCCCCACAAACTGAAACGTGAACCTATCAGCCCTTTTCCTAAAAATATGAGAACCACCGCAACCAACGACAAGGGTAACAGGTAATTCAGAAATACCTGCTTGTGCGTTACGTTCTCATTGTCAAACTCTTTCCATCCGTTTCTCGGATTAAACAATACTGTTTTTGCTTTTTCAATAATGCTCATAATGTTACAATTTAGATTTTTATATATTTTTTAATGAGTGCAAAGGTACGAAAATTATACAGCACTTATATCTTTAGTCAGGGCAAACGCATTAAAATTTCCTGTTTTTCTTCTTTTGTTTGGAAAGGTATTAATAATCAAATGTTAATATAACCAATTGATTATAAGCAATTTGTATTTGCTCTGCATGGGTGTTTTTCGTAAATATTACTCATAATCAGAGAATTAGATCTATCACATCCCTAACGGGATGATTTTAATCCGAAAATTTTAATGCGTTTGCCCTGTATCTTTAGTTCCAATGCAATAACCGAATAACGCACATCTCACAAAAAATCGTACCTTTGCACTTTCAATTTTGCACAGAATGGAAACACAACGTCAAAAAAAGATAGCCCGTTTATTGGAGAAAGACTTGGGAGAGATTATGTCGAACTTGGTACGCGACAGAATGTCCAACGTCATGGTAACAGTTACGAAGGTCATTCCTACGAGCGACCTTTCCCTTGCCAAAGTCTATCTGAGTCTGTTCACCGTATCGGATAAGCAACAGACATTGAAAGAGATAACAAAATACGAAAAGGAGATACGCCATCAGTTAGGAAACAGGGTACGGCATCAGTTGCGCGTCGTCCCCGCCCTGCTTTTCTTTGAAGACGACTCGTTGGATTATATCGAAAAAATTGACACTTTGCTGCAACAATAGCCCATGAAATACGACCCTGTAAAAAAACAACTCGGCAACGCTTTTAACAAGTCGCCCTTTCTACGAAAGTTCTTTTACGGCTTGCTCGATGTGTTGTTGCTGCGTACCTGGCACATCAAACGCGCCATCAAACACCATTTTTCCGACAGACGCAAAGAATCGCTCCAAGTGTTGGACGCAGGCATGGGATTTGGGCAGTATTCGTACTATTTATCTCGCAAATTCCGGCGTTGGAGCATCAAAGGCGTGGATGTGAAAGAGGAACAGGTGGCAGACTGTAACTCGTTTTTCGCAAAGATAAAGTTGAAAAACGCATCTTTTGCGGCAGCCGACCTCACCCGTTTGGATGAAAAAGAGAAATACGACTTTATCCTTTCCGTTGACGTGATGGAACATATTGAGGATGACAATCAGGTGTTAACCAACTTTTACCAAGCCATGAGAACGGGCGGAATGTTGTTGATTTCAACGCCATCCGACCAGGGCGGCTCCGACGTGCATCACCACGACGACGAAGACGAACACTCTTTCGTTGACGAACACGTGCGCAACGGATACAACATCAACGCCATCCAAGTACAACTGAAAAAAGCCGGATTTTCCACAACAAAAGCCTTATACACCTACGGGACGCCCGGAAAAATCTCATGGAAACTCTCCATGAAGTTTCCCATCCTCATGCTCAATGTCTCGAAACTGTTTTTTATCTTGTTGCCGGTTTACTATCTGGTTTTCTTCCCGTTATGTCTGATACTGAATGTGTTGGATGTCCATTGCAGTCATCGAACGGGGACGGGGCTTGTTGTTAAGGCGTGGAAAAATATTAGCAACCAAAAACATTAACTATTTTTCCGTTTATCGTTTCCGGATTTTTATAGATTTTTTCGTCCCAAGCTTTCTTCTTGTTGCGGTCGAAAACAACAAGCCAGCCTTCAGTGCAACCGAGTGTATCCATATAACCCAATGTTTGCTCAATGCCTTTTTCAATGGATTGTTTTCCTCTGTTGATTTTCAGTTCGACAGGATATTTTTTCTCTTTATACGTTATGCACAGATCTAAACGGTCTTTGCCTGTTGCCATTTCTCTTTTTACATCGCCGCCTCCATTAAAAACTCTTTGTAGAAATGCCTGTAGAATCAAGTGGGGCGCCGCCTCTTTATATTGAAAACGCTCTTCCCATACATCGGAATTTTCTCTCCAGAACTGCTGAAAATCCTGTAACATCAGATTCATATCAACGCCGTTGTTTTTGTAGTATTTGGGCATGTTGTATTCGGAAAAACGCTCGTTGCTCTCCAAAGACGACTGTTGATTGTAACTTAATGTGCGGATAATTACCTCGCCATAAATCGGATTTCCGGCAACAACGGTTTTGTCCTGTAATCTTATCAACCCCAAATCCTGCACATAATTAAAATCATCCGATATTTTATCTATTTCGCCTTCGCCTGTTATACTAACCTCGTTTATAAAATGAGTTATTTAAATAGTTGAAAGTTCAATGTTAACAGGCTATCCATGTCTTTTTGCACCTGTCCGGTTATTATTTTGTTTAAAGAGCAATCAATAGCATTCT
>Ga0099364_10003005_pt1 | contig 26573 bp, 31 predicted proteins | sample TergutTh196P3_FD_73070 | JGI IMG/M metagenome (GOLD analysis project Ga0099364, IMG submission 73070) | Microcerotermes parvus P3 segment gut microbial communities from Pointe-Noire, Republic of the Congo - Th196 P3 | ecosystem: Host-associated > Arthropoda: Insects > Digestive system > Gut ...
AACGAAAAAAACTCCGACAATGGTTATGCTATTGAGAAAATATTACCAATAAAATACTAAAGTCTTCACCTAAAGGCGAGGGATTTTCCCACAGATTGATACATTAAAAAAATAACAACGTCCGAGCGGTATTCTATGATACCAACCAAACATTGGTCATGGGTTAAATTCGTTGGATTTATTATTTTTGCGTTTTTAAATTTAATGTATCATCCTGTCCTGGCATAACGGTGGAAGGACAGACGAGGATTTCAGGCAGTTGCTCAGCTATCTTGAAAGTGTTCCTGTCGACTCGTATTACACAGATGATAGGGGTGCATACAATAGAAATTTACCCGAAAACAAACATTTTATTGGTAAAAACAGGACTTGGAAGATAGAAAGGAAAAACCTAAATTTCAGAATACATCTCAAGCGGCTGAACAGAGAAACTGTCTGTTATTCTAAAAACGAAGAAATACATGACAATGTTATCGGGTATGTATATCGAGCGATATTATTTTAAGACCGGATTATACAGAAATTCAGCCTAAAACAAAATCTAACGAATTTAACCCATGACCCTAAATCGTTACCCATTGGGAAAAACTGGTAGACTAACTCGATTACATTCAAAGCATTATACAGCAAGGGTAATGTGACTGACGATAGCGGAGCTGTGGTTTTTTTTCGCATTTTTTGCTATTTTTGCAGTGTTGTGCAACAAACGTTTACCGTATGTCTATCAAAATCACTGAATGGGCTGTTGAAGACCGCCCGAGAGAAAAACTTATAATTAAGGGAGCCGCCAGCCTTAGCGATGCCGAACTGCTGGGAATACTTATCAGTTCGGGTACAAAAGAAAAATCGGCGGTCGATCTTGGGCGCGAGCTGTTGGGTTCTGCCGGCAACAATTTAAACAGTCTTGGAAAGCTGTCTGTCAACGACCTGAAAAAAATACACGGAATAGGCGTTGCAAAAGCGGTAACTGTTATTGCGGCTCTTGAGCTTGGCAGAAGACGAAAATTAGCCGAAGCCCTTCATTCTCAAAAGATAAACGCCTCGAAAGATATTGCCGAAATATTCCAGCCATTATTGGGCGACCTTCCGCATGAGGAGTTTTGGATACTTTTTCTTAACAAATCGAACAGAATAATAAGCAAAATGAAATTAAGCCAAGGCGGGGTTAGCGGAACTGTTACCGACACAAAAATTATAATGAAAAAGGCAATTGAACATTTGGCTTCGGGAATAGTCGTGTGCCATAACCACCCATCGGGAAATATTAATCCAAGCGAATCGGACATTCAGATAACCAACAAGATAAGAGAATCAGGCAAGTTGTTGGACATTCAACTGCACGACCATCTGATTATTTCAGACAAGGATTATTACAGCTTTGCCGACCACGGACTTTTATGAAAACACTATTCCGGTTTTTCTTACAACACAACTGTCTGCGCACGATTCAAGCAACGATTCAATTGTTTTTCCAAAACACGGGTGGATTAATCGAGGCTCTATCTCGGCAAGAGGTTCAAGCACAAATCGGCGATGCACAATAAGCGGGTGAGGAATAATTAAGTTTTTATCATTGATAATGAGGTCATTAAAAAACAGAATATCAATATCAATAATCCGCGATGAATATCCTGCGCCTTCTCTGCTGCGCCCCATTTTATTTTCTATTTCGAGCAACGTTTCCAACAGAATATGCGGATTAAGCGATGTTTCCACCTTAATTGCCATGTTAAGAAACAAATCGCTTGTCGCCATTTTCCAAGGCTCTGTTTCATAAACAGAAGACAACGCTTGCACAAATCCCGCTTCCGTTTTAATCATTTTAACGGCTTGCCTCAGATTTTCTTCTCTTTCTCCAATGTTTGTCCCGATGCCTAAAAAAACTGTGTTCATAGAAAAATTTACAATCAACTTCCAAAAGTATTAATAATGCGGTAAGATTTTTTCGTTTAAAATAAATTTTGATTTATATTTTTGGCATTGCTCATTAAATATATTTTTGTATTTTTGAAGCTATAAACGATAAAATTTAACTTTAGGATATCCTCTTGGCGAAAAAGAGAAGAAACAATATCATACAACAAGTATTAATTCAGTTATCATCATGAAGAAATTATCCATTATCCTGCTTTCCTGCCTATTATGCGCCGCTACCCACGCACAAAGTGGAACCACAGGCGATCTTTCGTGGAGTATTTCCGACAGTACGCTGACTATCAGCGGAACGGGCGCAATGCCAGATTATCACGCTTACAGCCCTCCCCCATGGCAGTATATAGATTCTTTTTCTAATGTAGTTATTGGATATGGCGTTAGCAGTATTGGTATTTTTGCTTTTTATTTTGGTAACAACTTTAATTCTATTACTATTTCAAATTCGGTAACTACCATTAGAAATTGGGCTTTTTCTTGGGGCTACTTAATTTCAATTACTATTCCCAGTTCGGTAACCACTATAGGTGATTATGCTTTTTTCAAGTGCTACGATTTGACTTCCGTTACTATTCCCAATTCGGCAACCTATATCGGTAAAGGTGCTTTTGGGGATTGTCGTAGTTTATCCAAAATTGTCAATCATGCAACCAAACCCCAAACAATAGACGTCAGTGTATTTGAAGAATTAGACACAACTGCCATTACGTTGCGCGTCCCTGCCGCTTCAGTAGCCGCCTACCAAGCTGCCGAAGTATGGAAAGAATTTCAGATTGAGGGGTTTTGAATTTAACCTCTTTTTTTTCGCTCTTTTTTTAAAAAAAATCAAAAAAACATCATTTTTTTTCAAAAAAAATTTGGTGGATAAAAAATTATAATTACATTTGCAGTGTACTAATATACTAATACATTATTGAAATGATTAAAATCAACGAATTAAAATTTAGTTATGGGCGAAAAATTGTTTTCGAGAATATTTCTTTCGAAATGGAACTCGGAAAAATTTACGGCTTACTGGGCGAAAATGGCGTAGGCAAAACAACTTTGCTGCGCATTATTGCCGGACTGTTGTTCCCGGACGAGGGCAGCTGCATGGCGCTGGATATGAATCCGGCTAAACGTTTGCCTTCGTTTCTGCAAGAGGTATTTTATTTACCCGAAGAATTTGGCTTTCCTCCCGTAAAGGTTGAGAGCTTTGCTAAAACTACCGGTAGTTTCTATCCGTCATTCAATATGGAGCAGTTCCGCGAGTATGCAAAGGAATTTGATGTGGACACTACCCGCAAGTTTACCGAATTGTCGTTCGGGCAAAAAAAGAAAGCCCTACTGGCTTTCGGAGTTGCCACAAACGCCAAGCTGATGCTGTTTGACGAGCCTACCAACGGTTTGGATATTCCGTCAAAAACGCAGTTCCGCAAACTGATTGCGCGGGTTGCCTCCGATGAGCGTACCTTTATTATATCTACTCATCAGGTGCGCGATTTGGAAAATTTAATAGACCCGATTATTATTCTCGATTACCGCGATGTGCTGTTGAATCATTCGGTAGAGGCTATTTCCGAAAAACTGTATTTTGGAATACGCGAAAAGGCTCCTGAGGACGCTTTGTATTCGGAGCCGGCGCTTAACGGAGTTTATACCGTTGAAGAAAACGCCGCCGGAAAAGAAAGCAAAATCAATATGGAACAGCTTTTCAATGCGGCAATGGCGAATAAAGCCCGATTTAAAAAATTATTTAACCTTTAAACTCTGTAATTATGAAAAATATATTTAACGGAAAACGTTTTATGACGCTCCTAAAAAAGGAAGCGTACGATTTACGCAGTCAATATTTAAAATTAATGCTGATTGTAACATGCACATTTTTAGTTGTCTTTCTTTTATTTGTGTTTGGAGATGGTATTTACAGAGGTTATGTAGAAACACGCTTTTCAATAGGCAACATATTTTTGTGGGGAGGTATGCTGCTGGCGCCTTTTCAACTGTATAAACGCTATAATCATAAAATATATGGAGTAAACTATTTTATGTTGCCCGCATCGCAAACGGAAAAATGGTTATCCATGTTTTTTTATTGTGTTATAGTCACGCCTGTTGTAATTGTACTGACTGTTACTCTGATTGATTTATGCCTCTATCCGTTTTATCCATGGGTAGAAAAATCGCTATGGTTTACCGACTCTAATCCATTCCCTGCTTTCAACAAATCATTATTTGATGCGTTAATAATTTTCTTTGCTGTCCAATCAATGCTCTTTCTGGGAAATATTTCGTTTAAACGGGCAAAGGTGCAGAAAACCATATTGGCAATTATTATTTTTATGGTTGCTAACATCGCATTTGTGGGGATTTTGGTAAAATTATCAGGGATAACGAATATGCCCCCAATGCACGGAATATCGTTTGAGTTTGAGGAATTTTCGGGTATTCTGCAAATATTTAAAACTATAAATTACTTGATAGCCCCTGTCGGCTTGTGGATTGTAAGTTTTATGAAGATGAAAGAGCAACAACTTTAATACTGAATGAGTTATGGAATTTACGAATCATAAAGCCATTTACCTGCAAATTGCCGATTATATCTGCGAAAAAACGCTGGTAAACGAATGGAAAGCCGGCGAACGGATTCCTTCGGTGCGGGAGTTGGGAGTACTGCTTGAAGTGAATCCCAATACGGTTATGCGCTCCTACGAATATCTGGAGGCAAACGAAATTATATACAACAGGCGGGGAATAGGATTTTTCCTGTCCGACAATGCGCTTGAAAAGATAAGGGTTTTACAAAAGGAACTGTTTATGTCGGAAAATCTGCCGGCGTTATTCAAAAATATTTACCTTTTGGAAATCTCTTTTGACGAATTGAAAAAGCAATACAAAGCCTATTGCGACATAAATTATTCTAACAATTAATACTGTTTATTATGAAACTCAAAAAAAGCAATATCGTACTTATTTGTCTGGCAGTTGTTTTCTTTGCCAACACAGCCGTTAATTTTATTATCGCGCAGAAAAAGGTGAAAGAAAAAATTGAAATGGAAAAACATATTTAGGAACGTACGCCGATTTAAATTTCAACTCGCCGTGCGGGGCAACCGACCTGACAGCGTTCGCAGAACCTGTCAGGTCTTTAAAAAAAACTGACGATTTTTCTTTTGATATTAAAAAAAATAAATACTTTTGCCGCTATTAATATTAAAATGAAATTAACAGTTGTGCATATTATTCTCCTACTCCTTCTTGTTTCATGAGAATGAACCGGAAATATATGTAGTAGTATAAAAAAAGTACAGAGGCTTTCCGGGAGACCGGAAAGCCTTTTTTAGTAAGGTATTAACAAAATAGAAAAAAATTTATGAAAATAGCTTTTTCAACATTGGCATGTCCCCGTTCTACGTGGAGGGAAATTTATTCGATGGCAAAAGACCTTGGATTTAACGGTATCGAGATACGGGGATTGGGACAAGACATATTTGCAGTTCGCGCGGCGCCGTTTACCGACAAGGCTCTGCCTGCAACAATCAAAACTTTAGAGACTTTAGAATTAAGCATTCCATGTTTTTCTTCGGCTTGCTGCTTAAAATATGCCGACCGCCAGAGTTCAAACAAATCTGAGATTATCAGTTATATAGAGCTGGCGGCGCAATTGAAAACTCCTTATATCCGCATTCTTGCCGACCAGGACGTTGCTCCGGAAGGAGACGAGGTAGATGATGCCCTTATAGTCAAACAGCTTCGCGACCTTGCTCCAATTGCCGCCAAGCATGGTGTTACGCTATTGGTCGAATCAAATGGGGTTTATGCTGATACTGTCAGGCTTTGCCATTTGCTGCAAGCGGTTTCAAGCGACTCTGTGGCAGCCCTTTGGGATATGCACCACCCCTATCGCATTGCGGGTGAATCGCCTGAACAGACAGTGCAAAACCTGGGAGCATTCATAAAATATGTTCACATTAAGGATTCCGTTATTCAGAATGGCGAGACGGCTTACCGTCTGCTTGGGGACGGCGATTTGCCCATTGACGACATGATGAATGCGCTTCTATCCATAAACTATGACGGTTATGTGTCACTTGAATGGGTAAAACGGTGGTCGGAAGATTTGGAGGACGCGGGAATCGCCATTCCGCATTTTGCTCATTATATGAGCAGTTACACGGAAACAGTCGAAGAACGCGGCGAATTGCTTGATAATAAAACCAAAACCGGAAAATATGTGTGGGAGGGGGAAACGCTGATAGACCTGACATTTCCTCAGCTTTTGGACAGGGTGGTTGAGGAGTTTCCCAACCAGCAGGCTTTCCGCTACACAACTTTGGACTACACCCGCACATACAGCGAATTTCGCGATGACGTGGACGCCTTTGCCCGCGCTCTTATCGCCATGGGCGTGAAGAAAGGGGAAAAAGTATCGATTTGGGCTACAAACGTGCCGGAGTGGTACATTACGTTTTGGGCTGCCACCAAAATAGGCGCGGTTCTGGTTACAGTAAATACTGCTTACAAGATATATGAAGCCGAATATCTTCTGCGCCAGTCAGATACACATACTCTGGTAATGATAGACGGACATAAGGATTCAAACTATGTTGAAATTATCAAGGAAATATGCCCCGAACTTGCCGGACACAAATTGGGCAAACCCCTTCACGTCAAGCGGCTTCCATTTTTGCGCAATGTTGTTACGATAAATTCAACCGTTTCCGGCTGTTACACATGGAAGCAGGCTCTCTCATTGTCCGAAAAAACGCCCGTAGCGCTTCTCGCAATGCGCATGGCTATGATGAACCGCCACGATGTATGCAATATGCAATATACTTCGGGAACCACAGGCTTTCCAAAGGGCGTTATGCTGACGCATCACAATGTTATCAATAACGGAAAAAATATCGGCGACAGAATGAATTTGTCAACAGCCGACCGATTTGTTATCCATGTTCCCATGTTTCATTGCTTCGGTATGGTGTTGTCAATGATTGCCTGCGTAACACACGGCTCTACCATGGTTCCTATTCCTGCGTTTTCGCCTAAACTTGCCCTTGAAGCTATTAATAAAGAGAAGGTTACAGCCGTCAATGGCGTTCCTACCATGTTTATAGCCATGCTGGAGCATTCAGACTTTGAGAAAACAGATTTTTCACACATGCGCACAGGAATCATGGCAGGAAGTCTTTGTCCTGTAAAACTTATGCAAGATGTGCTGGACAAGATGAATATGAAGGAGATTACCATTGTTTTTGGACAGACCGAAAGCTCTCCGGGCTGCACCATGAGCACGGCAGACGACCCTATTGAAGTGAAGGTCAATACGGTAGGACGACCACTGCCCGGCATCGAGTGTAAAATTGTTGACCCTGTTACGGGAGAGGATTTGCCCGATGATGTTAACGGCGAATTTGTTGCCAGAGGGTATAACATAATGAAAGGTTATTACAAAATGCCTGCCGCCACCGCCAGCGCCATAGACAGTGAAAACTGGCTGCATACGGGAGATTTGGCTTGCCGCCGTCCTGACGGAAACTTCAGAATCACAGGCAGAATAAGAGATATGATTATCCGCGGCGGCGAGAATATCTACCCAAAGGAGATAGAAGACTTTCTCTACACATACGAAAAGGTGCGGGACGTTCAGGTTATCGGCGTTCCCGACAAGCAGTACGGCGAAGAGATAATGGCTTGCATCATTTTGAAAGAGGGCATGACGGCAACGGGCGAAGAGATTAAGGATTATGTGCGCACCCGCATGGCAAAGCACAAAACGCCTAAGTATGTGGGGTTTGTCAATGAGTTTCCGATGAATGCCGCCGGAAAAATCCTCAAGTATAAAATGGTTGAAGAAGCCATAGAGGCGCTGGGATTGCAGGGGGAAAGAGAATCTGATACGGCTTAGCACTCTGAAAACAGGTTATGCTTTTTTTGCCAAAACAATAGAAAATATTGACTCTGAACATAAAAAGCATTCTTGTTTTATTCATAAAAATATCTAAATTTGCAGCAAATTTTAAAACCCTACCATGATGGCTGAAAAAACAAGATATACTGACGAAGACCTTGAGGAGTTCAAAGATATTATCCTCGCCAAATTAGATAAAGCCAGGCAAGATTATGATGTACTTAAGTCCAGCATAAGCCACGAAGAGAGTAACGATACTATGGATACGTCTCCCACTTTCAAAGTGCTTGAAGAGGGAGCCACTACGCTGTCGAAAGAAGAAGCGGGGCGACTTGCGCAACGTCAACTCAAATTCATTCAGCACCTTCAGGCTGCTTTAATAAGGATTGAGAACAAAACTTACGGAATTTGCCGAGAAACCGGCATACTGATTTCAAAAGATAGACTTAGGGCGGTTCCTCATGCAACGTTAAGTATGGACGCAAAAATGAAACAAAAATAATTTGCCGCTTCATTGAAAATTTTAAGCCCTTTTTACAGGGCTTTTGTTTTTTTATAGTATATTTAGCCGATGAGAATTTATCAAGCCATATCAGCGTTGTTGCTGTGTATCAGTAGCATTGCGGCGGGACAAGATGCCGATTCGGTAAAATATATCAATCTGTCGCCAAGTGAATTTCAACAATTATATCAGGCAGAGCCAAACGGATTTTTTGCCGATATACGGGAAGGCTTTGAATACAAAAGTTCAAGAATAAAAGGTTTTATAAATATGCCGTCATCGGGAAATATCAACAATATAATAGATGGTATTGACACGAATCGCCCCGTATTTTTGTATTGCACATCAAACACGCGAGCACGCAGGATGGCGGCACGGTTTACCGATAATGGCTTTACGCGGGTTTATTGCCTTGACGGAGGAATAAGAGCATGGAAAAATGAGGGGTATCCGCTTGACACAAAGAGAGTAAGAAAAAGAGATAGACAAAACAGATAGAGATATGAAAAAACTTGTAGCGTTTACGGGAGCCGGAATGAGCGCGGAAAGCGGGATAAAAACATTCAGAGACTCAGGCGGTTTATGGGAAGAATACAATATTGAAGATGTTGCAACACCAATGGCTTGGCAAAAAAACATGAATCTGGTTCTGCAATTTTATAATGAACGGCGGCGGCAACTTGAAACATGCTATCCAAACGCCGGACACAAGGGATTGGCAGAGCTGGAACAATATTTTGACGTCCAAATAATAACGCAAAATGTTGATAATCTTCACGAACGGGCAGGCAGTTCAAAGGTTCTTCACCTGCATGGCGAATTAACCAAAGTAAGAAGCGTTGCCGACAAAAACCTTATCTATGATATAGGTTATAAGGATATTAATCGTGGCGATGTTTGCGAAAAAAACAGTCAGTTGCGTCCGCATATTGTTGGGTTGGCGAGGCGGTTCCGGCAATGGAAGAGGCGGTAAAACTTACGTCCGAAGCCGATATTTTTGTTGTTATCGGCTCGTCATTAAATGTTTATCCGGCAGCAAGTTTGATAAACTTTGTCTCCTCAAAAGCCTCATTATGGCTGATTGATCCTAATGATGTAGTTTCGTCCGCAAGCCGTAATATAACAATTATAAAAGAAGGCGCATCGGAGGGAGTAAAAACGCTGACCGAAAGGTTATTATCAAAATGAGAAACTGATTTCGGCGACAGGCGCAACCGCTATCAAAGCCGACAACCTGCAAGAATGGCTTGACATTGTTCAAAAACCTGCCGCCTCAATCGACATGGTCATTGCCGAAGCCTCGCTGTTCAAAAACGAAGATTCCGACAATATAAACCGTATCAAAACAGCATGTTCAAAACTGCCGATAACTCTTATTATGAGAAGATAGGGAATGTCGTGCGTTGTATTGACAAGGAAATTCCCTTTGAGATTCCAGAGAATTGGGAATGGTGCAGATTGGCGAGTATTATAATATATACCGAAAATTTTGATATTCAGAAATATTTATCGCCTGAAACCATAATCAACTATGTTGATATTGATGCTATTGATAATCAAAAATACACAATTCGAGAAGTAAAAAAGAAGACAGTTAGAGAACTCTCAACACGAGCAAGGCGTGTATTAAAATCGGGTTTTGTTGCATATTCTACTGTAAGACCATACCTGAACAATATTGCTATAATTCAGGATGATTTAGAAAATTACATAGGTTCAACAGGGTTTATTGTTTTCAAACCTTATAATATAGAGTTGAAATATTTATTTTACTTTTTACTAACGCCTTATATCAATGTGCTTTACAAAGAGATGATGGTTGGTTTCAATTCACCAAGTATATCAAATGAACAATTTGACAAAACTTTGATACCTATTCCTCCCCTTTCTGAACAGCAACGCATTGTTAAAACAACAGAAAATATTTTTCACCTTATCGCAAAAATATCGTAAATAGTTTTTCTATTTGTTCAACGATTCTTTTTTGCTCAAGTAATGGAGGCAATGGTATTAAAATAGAAGCGAGAGAATTACCGGACAAACTTTGAATCCCAACACCTCTCCGATATACATTGATTTCTCCTGTAAGATAAATTTTTTCCATATAATACAACAGATATTGAGAACTAATATTTGCAAAAAGACGGACCCTGTGAATATGGTTTTGAAAACAAATTGGTTTTTCAAAATTCCAAATGGCAGAACGTCCAGCTTCCCCACCTTCACAAATCAACAAGTCGCCCTTTACTGCTGTGCATCTGTCTAATTCTTCGTTTTGAAATGGCATTTGTTTTAGTTTGTTCAAATCAAAATGTCCCCAATATAGATTGGAAGTAGTAATATATTCACGCAAAGCGCCTTTATTCCTAACTTTATCCAAAGTTTTCCCTGTGTTGTGTTGCCCTATACTTCCTAACCGCACCCATTCCCAATTATCGGGAATTTCAAAAGGGATTTCTTCATCTATACATAGTACTGCGCCATTTCTGATTTCATAATAAGAGTTATCATCTGTGTTCTTATAGATAACCGATTCATTTTTATTCCGTTTAATTTTACCTTCTTTAATTAGTTGCTCTTTTTCTTTTTGGATTTTGTCGAGCAAAACAGAGGCAGGCTCATCTTTTGAATTTTGAGCAACTAATTTGCCTTGTATGGCGTACTGAAGGATTGATTTTTTCAGTTTTTCGGGAAACTCAGTTTCTAATCGGGATTGTTGTTGTTCTAATTTATCATATCTAACAAGTAATGGCTCAAAGTTTTCTATTTGCTTAATAATTCTTTTTTGTTCCTTAAAAGGTGGTATTGGAATCAAGAAATTATTGAAATTATCTTGTGTTAATTGATTAACAGTTGTCGTTCCGCTTACTTGGTGCAGTTGATTAAAAAAACAATCCGATTGTAAAAAACAAGAAACATATTGATATAATGATGTTTTACAAATAGCCATAAAAGCACCAAATGTCGTCGGTTCTTCTATTTTGTCTATTAGAGCTGATTTGCCAACCAATTTTTTACTGCCATTTCTTGCACAAATGATAATATCATTTGCTGATACAAATAGTTTTTCGCTTATAGCTTTATTTACTCTAACAATATCGTTAAAACAAATCTGCCCGTTTTGAATATTTGAGGAACGTAAAACAATAATTCCTCCTGTTTGTACTACTTCGCTTGGAGAATATGTCAAACCAATATAAGATTGAGAGATATTTTTTACTCTGCACCACTCCCAACCCTCCGGCACCTCAAACGGAATTTCCTTGTCGATACAGCGCGTTTCGCTGCTTATCTTCTCATAATAGGAATTGTCGGCACCTTTATAGATAAACGATTCTGTTTTATCTTTCTTTATTTTTCCTTCTTTAATGAGTCGTTGTTTTTCTTTACGTATTTTTTCAATGAGGATAGATGCCGGTTCGTCATTCGGGTCTTGTTTGACCAATTTCCCTTGAATGGCAAGTTGAAGAATTGATTTTCGTAGTTCGTCCGCTTTCATTATCCTTGATTCAATACGTTCATAATTTGGTCAAGTACACTCTTGATGTCAGCGTCTAATTTTTCTTTCTTTTCAAAATATGTTTTTATCAGAATATCGGGCGGGAGAATTTCTTCCACTTTGTGCGGGAATCCGCATAAATCCAAGTCATAATTTCCTGCTATGATTTCTGCTTTGGTATATTTTTTCGATTTATAGTTGCCGTCTTTCGTCTGCAATTTCCATACGTTTATGCCACCACTCAAAAACAGGGTCAAAATGCTTTAATTCTATTGGCTTTGTTTTGGAAAATGCTTTACGGTCTTTGGGCATATCCATTCGATAAAACCATGTTTCCGAGGTTCCTTCTCCATTGTTATCGAAAAACAAAACATTGGTTGCAATGCTTGTATAGGGAGCAAATACCGATTTGGGAAGACGCAGAATCGTATGAAGATTAAATTCTTTGAAAAGTTTCTCCTTGATATTGCGTTTTGCTCCTTCTGTGCCGAACAGGAAGCCATCGGGGATTACTACGGCGGCACGTCCTTCTGTTTTTAAGCGGTACATAATGACAGACATAAAAAGGTCGGCTGTTTCACTCCCTCTTAAATCGGGAGGAAAATTCATCTGTACGCTTTTCTTTTCATTCCCTCCGTAAGGCGGATTCATCAGAATAACATCAAATTTATCATCTTCCTGATAATCTTGTACACGAACTTCCAATGAATTATCGTGCAAGATATGCGGATAATCAATATCGTGTAACAGCATATTGGTTACGCATAACAAATAAGGCAACGCTTTCTTTTCAATGCCGAAAACGGACGTATTATAATGCTCTTTTTCGGTCGGTGTAGAAATTTGTTTATCAAGACATTGTAAAGCAGAAGTGAGAAAGCCGCCGGTACCGCAAGCAAAATCGGCTATTTTTTCCCCTAATTTAGGTTCAACTTGCATCGCCATAAAATCGGTAAGAGCACGCGGAGTATAAAATTCGCCGGAATTACCTGCCGATTGAAGGTCTTTTAGAATTGTTTCGTAAATGTCCCCGAAAGCATGACGTTCATCGTAGGCTTCAAAATCAATCCCATCTATCACATTAACAACTTGACGAAGCAGGATTCCGTCTTTCATATAATTGTTATTGTCTTCAAAAACCGACTTGACAATGCTTTGATTTATGGAGGTATTCTCTGTAATATCCAAAGTTTTTAACTTTGGGAATAAGTCATTGTTTACGAAACCGAGTAATTCGTCGCCGGTAATAGCCGTCCCATCTTTTTGGTCTATCGCCCAATTTCTCCATCTTAAGTTTTCGGGAATGATTGATTCAAAACTATCACCGTACAGTTCCCACTGTCTCTCTTTGGCATCGTACACTTTGAGGAAAAGAATCCACACCATTTGTTCGATACGCTGCGCATCCCCATTGATCCCTGCATCGTTGCGCATAATATCCTGCAATCTCTTGACTATATTGTTTAAACTCATATTTTATTTGTTTTATGCAGCAAAAAGTATTGTTCTTAATTCTTGCAACACAATGGAAAAAGCGTCTTTTCCGCCAAAAGCGTTGAAAATTTTCCTGTCACCCATACGCCGAAAAGGATCAATTTGCAATATGCGGATATCATCAAGAACGTCAATGCCTTTATCTGCATACATATCGAGTAGAATAGAAAGCACTTCCCGCGCTATTCCTTCGTATCTGTTCAAGTAGTCGGTTTTTTTGACGTTGTTAACTCTTTCGGCTTTGGTCAACGGTTTTTTGTCGTAGGCTATATGACAGAGTAAATCAAAATCGTCCATATCGGGGTTTCCTGCCTGTTCCCGTAATGTTTCTATTGATATGCCGGAATTATCGAGCGCCTCTAATATTCCTTTTCGACGCTCTTTATCTGCATAGTTATTCAAAAAATCTGATAATGTCGAATATTTTTGTTTGATATTCCGTTTGGAATAATCAGTTATACTTTCTGTAATTAATTTCCCTTTCGGGTCTACATATTGAACACGTTCTTGTAGAATATCTACCTTCACACGTCCTATGCCAACAACAGGCTGTTCTCTCACAACATCAAGCGGACAAACACATTCTATTTCTCCACATTTCGGGCACTTATATGGTTTTACTGTACAAATGCAAGGCGATTCACCACAAAAAGAGCATATATCAGAAGACGGTTTACCCGATTTACATTCGCATGGTTTCTTTCCACAGGTTTCACAGGGGCAAATACAAGGATATTGACCGCAGGACTCACAATCATCCATTTCTTCATCCGGCTCTCCATCGAAAGCAGGGTCTGCAAATAAACGGCTATTTCCACGAAAATCCAAAATCGTAAAATACCATTTGCCTTTATCTGTTTTTAAACGCGTCCCACGACCGATAATTTGTTTAAATTCGGTTATTGAATTGATATTATTGTCAAGGACGATAAGTTTGACTGTTTTACAATCAACGCCGGTTGTCATTAGTTTTGAGGTAGTTGCAATTACAGGGTATTTGGAATCTTCATCAATGAAATATTCCAACTGCTTTTTCCCTTCGTTATCATCTCCGGTAATTCTCATCACATACCTGTCGTCTTGCGCTTTCAAGTCTGCATTTAAGTTTCCAAGTTCCTGACGCATACGGTCGGCGTGATTTACCCCCACACAAAAGACGATGACCTTGCTCATTCGTCCGTTTTCTTTTAACCATTCGGTTATGCGTTTGGCTACTTTTGCCGTTCTATCTTTTAGAATAATGTTTTTATCGTAATCTTTCAGATTATATTCCCTGTCTTCGATTTCTTCTCCATTATCATCCAACATTCCTTTGGAAGGACGCCACGAATCATCCACATTAATCAAAGAGCGAATCACTTTGTACGGAGCAAGAAAACCATCATCAATACCTTCTTTAAGGCTATACGTGTAAAGAGGTTTTCCGCCAAAATAGTCGAAAGTGTTTACATTATCATCTACCTTAGGTGTTGCAGTCATTCCTAATTGAACGGCAGACGAAAAATAATCCAATATTTTGCGCCAGCGAGATTCGTCTCTTGCGCTTCCTCTGTGGCACTCATCAACGACAATGAAATCGAAAAAGGTTGGTTTAAACTGCCTGAAAGGTTCTTCGCTTTCATCTCCGGCTAACTGTTGGTAGAGCGACATAAACAGTTTGTAAGAACTGTCCAATTTTCTATTCTCTACTTTCGTCATAATCTTTTTGAATGGCTTAAAGTCCTGTTGCATAGTTTGGTCAATCAGGATATTTCTGTCGGCTAAATAGAGGATTTTCTTTTTTGTTCCGGATTCCATTAATCTATGGATTATCTGAAAGGCAATATAGGTTTTACCTGTGCCTGTAGCCATGACAAGCAAAAGACGTTTCTTGCCTTGCGTTATGGCTTCAACCGTTCGGTTGACAGCAATTTGTTGATAGTAACGAGGCGTTTTTTCTCCATATTTGTAATAATATGGTTGCATGATGATTGCCTCTTGTTCAGTAGTGATATTTTTATCAGACTTAAACCGTTGCCACAAATCTTCCGGAGAAGGAAATTCATCTAACGAAAGTTCCTTCTCCAATCCCGTATTACGGTCATATTCTACAAATGAATCTCCATTGGAAGAAAAAACGTACGGGACATCAAGGATATTTGCATAATTTACTGCTTGCTGAATTCCTGCGGCAGGCGTATGATTATTGTCCTTTGCTTCGACAATTGCTAAAGGCAAATTATTATTCAACGTATTGTGAAACAAAAGATAATCGGCTTTTTTGCGAATGCCGCGTTTCCCTTTTTTGCCGGACAGGATAACTCTTCCATCAGTAAACGAAAACTCCATCCGCATCTGCTCTCTCTTCCAACCGGACTTTTCAAGGGCAGGCGTGATATATCTGTTTTTTATGTCTTCTTCGGAAAGGTTGTACATTTTATCGATTTTATCGTTAAAAAAAGCGCTGCAAAGGTAGCAAAAAAAACGAAAAGCGCTTATTTTGTGAAATAGATGATGTTTAAGGTTTATTTTATGATGCTTGGTTTAATCAATCCAATCCGCAAAATTATCGTACCCATCATCCTCAATCCAATCGTATATTGGATACAAAGACGATAAGCGAAAAATCTTATTTCTTTCACTTTCAGAAACTTCTTTTACAGCCCATCCGTCTAAATCCGTATAGTCAACCCACTTTCCACCAATGTAACTATGTAGTTTTACTTTTTTGCCTGTGTTATCAAAAGAAAAACCTAAATAATATAATGGGTTAGGACCTTTGTCTTTGGTTTTCCCATTTTTGCATTTTATTCCATTAATATGAATTGCCAAAAGATCATTATCCTTTTCTAAACTTTTAAAAATTTCGTAGTTAACCCAACGTCTATCAAAGGTCTGACTTCCAACTAATACTGCTGTAACCGATGTGTTTAACAGTTCTTTGTTGATTAATCTTTTGAGAGCTAAATCACTTGTTTTCTTTGCGTCTTCCCATATTGAAGCATCAAAATAACCTGCGCCCTCATGCTTTGTTGTTCTGTGATTCCGAACCACATTTGCTCTAAAGTCAATAACATCTTGATAATGAAAACTAAAGAATACCCTTTTTGCCATACTACTTGTTTAATTTTTTTATTATATTTAAGATAATCTTAATAATATCTTCTTGCGAAGTCGAATCATTATTCATCTTGTTTAACTCCTGCAATATCCAATTATGACCATGCAAATATTTATCTGAGTCAGTAACAATTTTATCATAAATTGTCTTACTCATATATCCGGTTGTCGCAATAGGTATCGGGATGAGTCCATTATCTATTGCTATGTTAAATTCTTTTTCTACGCCATCTGCCGGTACAATATTATTACTTGAATCTTTTTTATTGCCAAACATAAAAATAGCTATGCCTGCCAAAGGTATGATTCGTTTGCGGTAAGCATCCCAAAGTTCGGGTATAGTTTTTCCACTTGTTACAAATTGAGGAAAAGGTTTCATAATAAGTTGTTCTTCATTACATTGTTGTGACTTTAAGTCAATAGCATCTAATGCTCCATTAATTACAGCACTGCCTACTCCTAATCCAAAACCATTAACAATGGTATATCCATCTAATACTATCTGTTTGCTTAAATTATGAATGAAGCCTTGTGCCTCATTACTTGAAAAACGACCATATTCGCCACATGAACTGCCTGAAATAAATATTGTCTGTTTATTGTATCGTCTTTCAATTTCTCTCAAAATTTCTGTTATCTCCGCGTAATTGTCAATCAGTAATGACTTTATTTTATATCGTTTTAAATCATTTACGATTAAGGCTTGCTTCGTATTAGCATAATCTAATTCTGCTTGATTAGTAATTCCTTCAAGCCCAAGTTGAGGTTTCTTGATAAAGCAATAATGTTGGCGACTCGCATTTTTATTTACTCTATTATTTAATCTGCTTAAAATATAGTTTATATTAGGGTCAGTAAAACTAAACCCAATAAAAAGAAATGTTTTTGTAATCAGCTCTCCGTTCAAGGCAGAAGTAAACAATCCTCTTGTAGTTTCATATTTTTCATAGTCTTCTTTTACTACTACAGCATCATCAGGCTCACTAACATCCCCATGCATTTTATAAACAATGCAATCCTTTTTATATATTGAATTAGAAAGGTGGGTTTCTTTGAATTTTTTCGCGACTCTTTTTTTATTATTCTCCAAAGACTTTTCAATCAAAATATCATAGTTTGTTGTCCAAAATGTTGTTATTGGTAATCTGGACAATATTTCATGATTTTCAGTTGGGCTACTTCCCTCTGTAAATTCATCTATGATTTTTTGATTAATCTTATGGCGATTATTATTCTCTGTAACATGAAATTGAGCTAAAGAAATCAAATCGCTTTCTTTTTCAATGTCCAAATTCAGTTCTGTTGCTATATCTGTTAATAATTCTTTCCAATTAACAAATCCCGCAGGTTTAGACATCCCTGCTCCGGCAAAAATCGCTACATTGCCATCATATAAATCCCTTACAAAATCTTTTACAAATGACTCAAACTCGGCTTTCATATTATGATAGTAATGATTTTAAATTATCCCAAGTCCAATCATATAATACTCCGGCATCGACAACTCTATATGGATTTGTTCCTTGTGGCTTAATTTGGACTACTTTTATTCTATGTTTTCTTGCCAATGCAATTTCTTTTAACACTCCAGATGCACGATAAGTATATGTTCCTGTGATAACAACAACAATATCTACATTTTTAATTTTCGCTTCTGCCTTACTTTCCCAATCCCACTGTGGCGCAGATTCTTTTAAAGACCAATCTGAAATTTCAAATGGGGAATCTGGATTTTTCGCTTGTCCAACTAATAAATTTTTTAAGTCCAAGTTGTTGTCATAATCAAAACTAATGAATACTCTTTTCTTCGCCATAAATCATAAAATTAACTGTTTAACCATTCTTGCAAACTCATATCTTTTCCGTCAGGAAAAACCACTGTGTAATAATCTGTTGTATAATCAGACTCTGTTATATATGGATATATTTTCAAATATTCATTTCCCTTCCAATCTGTGTAATCGTCTTTTAAAGGGAAAAGTACTATTTTTTTACTGGAATACTTATCTGCATCGCCAAAACCAATTTCCCAATTACACCATTTTGATTCTATTGATTTGTTCGTTGCTAAAAAAACGAATTTGTCATTTTCTTTGATTTTTTGTTTTAGTAATGCTGCCGTTTTTCCACTCGTTTCTTCCGGCATACTATCGTCCATCCAATCAACATATACCTCAACACCCATTTTACGAAGTAGAACAACAGCATCTATTACATATTCACTATCGTGGTGGCTGTGAGATAGGAATATAGAGGTCTTTGCAGAATATTTATTACTGAATGACCTTGCTTCATTTAGAATTACTGATTTTTGAATATAACCTGCTTTACTATCGGCAATCCGGGAAAGTTTACTTTTTGTAAAAATAGCCATAACAATCAGATTTAGTATTTTGTGTCTTTAGGAGGGCAAGGATCGTTTCCGTAACTGTCCTTGTCTCTTATCTGTCCATTAGGGCGATGTATAACCACCTCTGATTGTTGGTTAATAGCAATTTTTCGAGCAGTTTTGATTGCTTCTGCCTGTGTGTTTGTTACTTTCGTAACTTTCTCATTTCTTGAGCCTCTTACTGCCCATTTGTCATTGTGAGGTACGACGTTTTGATTTTTTTTCATGTTAATCATATAAAATATTTTTAAAGAATAATACAAATACTGTACCTCTTATTCATAACTGACAAAATGTCGCACTTGTTTTCAATAGTAGTGATTTATATTGCATGTCAAATTTTCTTATTATGAATCACTTATTCCTTTTCAAAAGCTCAACTTCTTGTAATATCTTTTCAGTTTCCTTACTATTTTGCCTCGCCCTCTCTAATCTTTCCGTTTGTTCCTTTACCAACTCCTCAAATTTTTCTACTTGACTACGAATGATTTTGATACTATCACCGTATTGAAATTGCCGTTCCAAGCGATAAAGATTTCCCTCATTGGTTTGCCCTTGCATCTTGACATAGCGGTATTTCAAGTCATTCTCTTTGTATTGATTAATTGTTTCTCTTTGGTCGGCAAGCAACCAAAACAATGCTCCAATAATAAAACACAATGCTACCCATGAAAAGAAAAACCAATTAGATTGAATGTCTATTGTGTGCCGATGCTGGTTTTCAACAATCGAAGGTTTCTTCATTTCCTCTACTGCAATTTCTATTATTGCCGTAACAGCATCAAAAGCTGAGGTGTCAAAATCTACCTTTACCGGTTCTACTTGCTTTCCCATTTGTTTTTGCGGAATCTTGATAAGTAACTCTTTAATTGTTTCAAACATCTCGAATACTGCGGAAGTATCTATTTTACTTGTATTACTCATAATCGCTTGTTTTTTTAATCGTTTATATTCTAAATCCTTTTTTCTTTTTCTTCTTGAACTTGTGTTGCTTCAATAATTCAGCTTCATCCAGGTCATAATCCGTTCCCGATGGCTGAATATCAAACAATCCACCCAAAGCCGAGCTAACACTTTCTAAAACGGAAGGTTGATTTTGAGAATGAATATTTTCTTGTTTTATTTGAATATCCTGCGCCTTCTCGTTCTGTTTCAACTGAAAATCAATTTTGCTGTAACTGCACGAGTGGTCAATCTGTGAGCCATTGAACGGATAATCGTTCTTTTCAAATCGTATGCCCTGTTTTCTCAATGCTTCCGTCAATTCTTTCCAATTTTTACATTTAGGAACAGTAGCTTTTATTGCATCGTAAATTTCGTATTTCGTTTTATCCGGTTCTTGCAAGCGGTTGCGTTTTACGTTTTCTTTGCCGGAAGCAACGTATAAACTGTATTTCTTTGTCAATTCCATACAAACTTCTGTGCTTCTGAATTTTTCGTTCTTGTCGGAAATCCGTTTGCCATCGTTGTCGATACGGTTAATAACCAAATGAATGTGCGGATGTTCTCTATCCTGATGCCGGACAACGATATATTGAGTGTTGTCGTATCCCATCTGTTTCATATACTCAACAGCTATTCCCACCATTGCCGAATCGGTCAGCCTTTTTTTATCCTGCGTCGAGAAGTTCAACGATATATGCGCTACCGGTTTGGATATGGGATTCATTTGGCTTTGGGCAATGAAACTGCGTATAATTGACTCTTTGTCTTTTGTCCGTATGCCTTCGGAATAAAGTAATTGTGCCTTATCTTTGTCGAGAACATAGTTGATGACACCTTTGAACCCGCGCCCCTGTACAATTTTTGCCATCATTCCGTTATTCGTTTTACAATGTTGTCCAATTGGATAATCGTATTTTTACACTCGTGATAAATTTCCACAAATCCAGCAGCATTAGCTTTGCGGGCAATCTGGTTAATGTTGTTTGCCATTCCCGAAATTTGGTGGACATATAGCAGATGTTCGGGCGACAATCGTTGTATGACTTCACTTTTTTCAATTGCCCGACGGATATATTCACTCAAAGTAAAACCTGTCAAACGAGCTTTTGATTTGAGCGAAAAATATTCTTCCGTTGCCATTTTCAAGTTCACTTTATAGCTTTTCTTTTCGGCTGCACTTTTTACAGGTCTGCCGTTTTTATTTCGATTTTTTATCGTTTTCATATTTGTGATTTTTTACTGTTTTCAGATAGACCGGCGGGATGTTTTGCCTCGCAGAGCAAGGTTTTGGTGATACCAAAACACAAACTTGCCGTTACTTTGTGGTAACGAATAGTAACATAATTTAAATAGTCTGCCATGTCATTATCTTATTTAATAATTAATATTTTTTTTCAATATCCACGGGGTGAACATTACAACTTGCCAGGGATCGAAGCCCTTCCAGTAGCATTTGTCCCCATGGATGTTTTTGTTGCCAGGTACCTGTTAGGATTTTAGACTTTAGGTCTGTTAACGGCTTTAGTGGCGAGCAACTTTTTTTAACTAATACATTTTTTATCATGACTTTTAAAACTTACGTAGGCATTGATGTTTCTAAATTAACTTTAGATGTATTCATCAGAGAAAAACAAATCCATCGGCAATTCAGGAATGATGCGAACAGCTTTATTTCAATGATGCAATGGCTCGAAAAACAAACGATGCAGTCAATGAACTCCACATTGATTTGTTTTGAACACACCGGGTTATATTCATTGCCGCTGGCTATATTTCTGGAAGAGCGGCAAATTGCATTTTCAATGATCCCTGCCCTGGAGATAAAAAGATCTTTAGGCGTTACCAGAGGCAAAAATGACCATATAGATTCTAAAAGAATCGCCGAGTTTGCCTACAGGTTCAGAGATAAAATATCCCAGACAAAACTTCCCGCCAGAGATATCACTAAACTACAGTCACTTTTGAACTTAAGGGATAGATTATCTCGAAGTTTGGGCGGATATAAGGTCTCTAAAAACGAGATCCTGCGAGCCATGGGCGAGAATACTGTGCCCGAACTGATTTCCTCTTATAACAAAATGATTATTGTTATAAAAGAGGAAATCAGGCTGTTGGAAAAAACCATCAGAACCATTATTAAGGAAAATGAAAAACTACGGACCTCTTTTGAACTCATAACCGGTATAAAAGGTGTTGGATTGATTGTCGCATGCAACCTGATCGTATACACTCATAACTTTACACGGTTTGATAACTGGAGAAAATTTGCCTGTTATTCCGGAATAGCGCCATTTGATTATCAGTCCGGCACCAGTGTGCATGGACGAACGAAGGTTAGCTCCATAGCCAATAAACAGATGAAAAAAATGCTCCATCTGGCAGCCATGTGCGCTATCCATACTGACGCGGAACTGAGAGAGTATTATTGTAGAAGGCTGGCTGAAGGAAAATCTAAAATGACAGTCATAAACATTGTCAGAAACAAGATTATTGCACGTGTATTTGCTATTGTCAAGCGTGGCACACCTTTTGTCGATATAAAAAGATATGTTGCTTAATATATCTGATTGAGATATTGCTCTTTCATTGAAACAGGTTTTACCTATATTTATGCCAACAGGCTTTGGATATGTATTTATCATATTATTCATAACTTTTTTCTGTTTTTGTTTGGAAATAAACTTAGGATGCTCCGTAAAAAAACGAGCGGCAGCTCGCTATGTCATCCATCGGTGATAATTCATCGTTTTAATCCCATTTTCTTCTTTTTTACCTGTGGTTTTACCATTGGTTTTTGACACAAAAAGTCGTTCAAATCTTTAAATCCGGCATATCGTTCCGATCGGTTATTGACGGAAACGCAATTTGATTGTATCAATTCCGTTGCCTTTCTTCCACCTTCATCATTATCCAAATAAGTATAAATTTCTTTATGTGATTTCTTCAGAAAATCCATTGCTTTTTGAACATTGGCGACCGAATTGAGAACGGCAACATTATGTTTCGTTTTTTCGATTTTTTGAATGGTGAGGTAGGAAAGAAAATCCCAAAAACCTTCAAAAACTAAACAAGTGTCGTTATTGTTTTTAAAAGTTGTAATTTCTTTTGGCGAAATACAGCTTTTGAAATTGGGTGGACTGCTTAATTCGTATCCGCCTTTGTCGTTCCGGAATCCAACAGAAAAATAATGGTTGTTCCCAGTTTGATAATGAATTTCTCTACAATAGAAATTTGCCAACGTCAAATCAATTTTTCGTTGCTGAACCCAAGCAATGAGTTTTGGATGGGTGATTGGGATAATATTGTTTATGCGTTGGGATGTTGCAACGTTGGGATGGCTGTACGTTGGGACACTTGGCTGTTGATACGGTTGGTTGATTAGCCATTTATCTTCGAGCTTGGTTGTAGCTTCGCAGAAAGACAAGTTTTCCATTTTCACTATCAAATCAATGATTGAGCCGCCCTCGTTTGTTCCGAAATCATGCCAAACATTTTTATTGTAATCTACTTTGAAACTTGCATTTCGGTCGTTTCGGTACGGACAATAATACATTCCGTAATATCTGTAATCTTTTACCGGATAAATATTCCTATTATTTAGATATTCCCGGATGCTTATTTGTTTTATCTCGTAGAGTGTCATACTTTATGATTTTTTGTTGATTTGTTGTGAAATAAATTTATGTCCCTGTGAAAGAGAAAGATATAAGTGCAACAAATACACAACAAAAGTTTAATTCGTTGTTCATTTTTGCAACAAAATAAAATTTGTTGTGCTTTTGTTGTAGGTTTGTTGTATTAGCAAATCTATTGAGTATCACATGTTTATATAGAAAATACAACATTACAACAGAATTTTATCTACTGTCGCCCGATTTATTTCAAAATAGCGTCCTTTCTTTTCATTGGAAAAAGTTCACCTTCAATACCGATGTGATAAAACGTATATTCGCCGTTCTTTTCGGAGTGGATGCTCCAACTGTCTTTCAAGATGCTACGAATTTGAGTAATGTCTGCCCGAAGTCCAATGTTCCGTAACTCATCAATAAAATCTTTCGGGCAACACAATATTTTATCTTGTTTGAGCCTCTCCATGATGTCGCCACAGTACATAGCCATTTCGATTTTGTTGGTATTGTATTTTTTGATTTTCTGCAATGCAGGAGTTTCAAGGTCGGAGGGATTAAACCACATCCGGGATTCATTTTGTGTGGAAAGTTTTCGATGTTGAAGGAAATACAAAAAGTGAGGAATCTCCGCAGACATTTGTTGTCGCAGGTTGATATTATCCTTTTCAACCGGATTGATTTTGCGAACCCAAAACCGGACTTCTTCTTTTGGAATGATAATAGGGTTCTTCTCATTATTGGCGCAGAGTACGAATTTAGCAAAAAATTCAATTTCTCTCCGGTCTTTGCCTTTGGCTTCAATCTTGTAATCGCCTGCAGTCGAAAGGTTTTTTATTTTCTCGGTGTCTTCCATTTTGTTCAACAGTAGTTCATCAACTAAGACCAACAACCTGTGCGCCCAATCTGCATTAAACTGACTTCGGAAATCTTCATTGGTGTTGAACGTGGCATTTTTACCGAAAATCATTTTTAGAAAACGTAGGAATGTTGTTTTTCCTGTATTTCGCTCATTAGAGACCAATAACAGAATGGGTAGCATTTGGGTAGGTCGAGTATAGAGAATTTGCAGATAATCCAAACCTAATTCGATTTGCTCGCCAAAGATATGTTCCAAAAAGGAACGGATGTGAGAAAGCTCGCCCTGACAAGGAACACGACTTATCGGCTCGTATTGATTCAAATAAGTTCCATGAACTCGCTGATAATTCACATGGTCGGGGATAATGCAAAAACCATCGTACTTTTCAATTTCCGGAAGATTGTTCTTGCCGTAATCCTGCCGGAGTGTTTCATAACTCCAAAGGATTTTTTCTTCAATAAAGTCGCCACTGATAAGCGGTCGTAACACTACTTTGTACAAAGATGTGCCGATGCGAATGTATTTTTCTTTCATCGAGATAATTTTTTGCGCCTCGCACTTCGGGCAAGAGTTAGTAATATTTCCGATTGGTCGTTTTTTGGTTTCGTTTGGTTTTCAGCCCATGAAAGAACATCTTTTCGGGAAAATACCAATTTTTGACCGAACTTCCGGCAAGGGATATTTCCCGATGCGGTCAGTTTATACAATTTCGCTTTCGACAGAATATAGCCGTAATCAGCTAACAAGGCGAGTGCGCCGGATAATGTCATCGTGTCTATTTCCGTTTTAGACTCTTGCTTAGCATGAAACAGTTTCGACACTTCTTCGTGTACAATAGCGCGAAGTTTATCTTCTTCGGCGACGATAATACTATTCATATTTTTGTAGTTTAAATTGTTTAATCGCACAAAGATATGAATGGAAGAAGCTGTTAATCAAACGGGTAATAGCGTAACAGTGGTATGACAAAAGGAGACAAATGATTACAAAAAATGGGATTTGTCCGGCAAAACGGATAAAATGTCGCTATTTGTCTTAGGGGTGTTAAATGATTAAAAAAATTTGAGTTTTTTTATATCTGTTCTTCGGGATGTTCCGATTTATATTTGTTAAGTTCCTGTAATACAGTGTTTGTATTGAAAGTTTCGACATTTGGCAGATATTTAGATTTTAGAAGCGTAATGAAGCCTTTGTTTATCCAAGAAGTTAAAGTTTGGCGAGAGATACCAAGCATTTTAGCTAATTGGACGCGATGTATCAGTTGTGCGCCTTGAAATATTTCAATAGTGTTTTTCTTAGCAACAACATAATGTTGCAAATGCTTCATGGCCTTATCTACTTCTTTTATGGTTGCTTCATAGTTGTCAAAGACGGTTAGTTTCAAGGTGGTAAGGTCTTTGTCGGTATAGGCAGGGTTATTACGAAGTTCTTCTAAAAGAGTAGGATAACATTCTAACTCTTTTAATTTGATGGTGGTTATCTTTCGGCGGGGCATAGATTTCTACTTTATTTTTCTAAACCTTTCATTCAGTTCCTTGATACGTTCAATTAGTTTATCAAAAGGCAAAGATTCTCCATATATCATGTTTCCCATCTTTTTGTAATCATCTCGCCATTCATTCATAACCAAGTCAGGCGGGACAAAATTTATCGTTTTTGGGGAATGCGTTGAATAATCGACCTCTTTCATTGCAGTCAATGTCCTTCGATGTTCAACTATTGCATTATATAATTCTTTGTTATTCAATGCCTCTGTTGCAAAACTTGTATCCATTAGCTTTTCCAAATCATAGATATGGCGCGTCATTCTATCAATGCGGACTTTATCAAGTGGCTTTTGAAATTCCTCGTGCAACAAAAAAGCTTTTTCGAGAAAAGTTCGTTGTGGAATAACCGTCGGAACAGCAAAATAAGTGTCGGCAAAATCTGTATCCGGAAAATTATCGGCAATAATAGAGCGGATTTGTACATTTTCACTCGGTTCAATCAAGGAACGTGCGCCAATTTCAATGATAACTTTATCTCTGATGTAACTTGATGTGAAAAGTGAATTGTATTGTATTTCAATGGTTTGAGGGTCTTTAGTTGTATCCTGTGTTTCCGGGACAAACAGAAAATAGCCGTCAATACCATTGTCTTTCAATTTATTGTCTAATTCTTCTTTTAACTTTCCGCTAATATAAGCACACGATGTTCGGCGTAAATTGTTGATTTGTTTCTTTTTCAACTCTCTATCGAATCCAAAAAATTTACGGTCGATGGCAATATCAATATCTTCCGAAAATCATTCAATCAAATTCCAAGCTTTGCTCAACGATGTTCCACCTTTAAAAAC
>Ga0099364_10003006_pt1 | contig 26571 bp, 26 predicted proteins | sample TergutTh196P3_FD_73070 | JGI IMG/M metagenome (GOLD analysis project Ga0099364, IMG submission 73070) | Microcerotermes parvus P3 segment gut microbial communities from Pointe-Noire, Republic of the Congo - Th196 P3 | ecosystem: Host-associated > Arthropoda: Insects > Digestive system > Gut ...
TAAAGCTGCCTCCGACGGTACATTCAATTTTGTAGATGAGGTAAAAGAATACGGACGGAGAGCGGAAAAACTGAAGTCGATCTTTAAAAAACATGGATTCCGGATTGTATACGACAGAGACCTGGATGAACCGATAGCCGAAGGGTTTTATTTTACAATAGCCTATCCGGGCATGACGGGCGGAAAACTTATGGAAGAGTTTATGTACTACGGAATTAGCGCTATCTCACTCAGTACTACGGGCAGTCAGCAGCAAGGGGTGCGCGCGTGTACATCTTTCATTAAACCTAATCAATATGATTTATTAGATGAAAGACTTGCCCTTTTTGAAAAGAATAATCCGCAACTTACCGTTTGACATCGTTATTCAATTATTCAAAATTATATATTCCATGAAATCATTTCTTTTTAGTTTTTTTTGCATTGTGCTGGTAACGCATGGTTACAGCCAAAACGGGTCGTTATGCGAAGCGGAAAATCTTCGTTGCGACTATCTTGCCAATCCGATCGGGATAGATAATCCAAACCCACGATTATCTTGGTTATTAAACGATTCGCGCAATGGCGCTAAACAGACGGCCTACCGTATTAGGGTAGGAACAGATTCAATAGAAGTAGCTGCCGGAAAGGGGAGTGTATGGGATTCGAACAAACAACTGTCGGATGCGATGAGAGTTGTATATAACGGACAGGAACTGAAACCTTTTACCCGCTATTTCTGGCGTGTAGAGGTGTGGGATAAGGATAATGTTCAAAGTATGTCGTCGGTGAGTTCTTTTGAAACTGGTATGATGAACCTCAGCAACTGGAAAGGAGCTTGGATATCAGACAGAAATGATATCAATTACAGGCCTGCGCCTTATTTTCGCAAGAAATTTACTGCCGATAAAACGATCAAATCGGCAAGAGCGTATATTGCAGTCGCCGGGTTGTATGAGCTTTTTATTAACGGCGAGAAAATTGGGAATCAAAGACTTGACCCGATGTACACCCGTTATGACCGCAGAAACCTGTATGTGACGTATGATGTCACCTCTCAACTGCAAAGCGGGGATAATGTGATAGGCGTCCTGTTAGGAAACGGCTGGTATAATCATCAGGCGATGGCCGTTTGGGATTTTCACAGGGCGCCCTGGCGCGCCCGTCCTGCCTTTTGCCTCGACCTGAAGATTAAATATACAGACGGAAGCGAAGAGACAATCGGCACGGGATTGGATTGGAGAACATCACCCGGCCCCCTGATTTATAATAATATCTACACCGGCGATCATTATGACACCCGCTTGGAAAATGCCGACTGGAATTTGGCATCGCACGATGATTCCCGGTGGGGGCGCGTTATTTACCGGTCGGTCCCTTCCGCAATCGTTTCGGCACAACAAATGCATCCTGTCAGGAACATAGATACTATTGTCGCCAAATCGGTTAAGAGAATGGATGATACGACTTACCTGTATGACTTCGGACGCAATATTTCCGGCGTCACGAAAATAAAAGTACGCGGCGATGAAGGAACAAAGGTCAGCATTAAACACGGGGAACGGTTGTATGAAAATGGGTATATTGACATGTCTAATATTGATGTATACTACCGGGGCGATAAGCAAGAAGAACCGTTTCAAACGGATATATTGATTTTAAGCGGGAAGAAAGAAGACGAATTTATGGCGAAATTCAGCTATAAAGGGTTTCGTTATGTGGAAGTGATAAGCAGTAAACCGTTGGAAATGGATATAACAAACCTTACCGCTTATTTTATGCATAGCGACGTGCCTCCGGCAGGCGAACTTAAGTCGTCCAATCCGCTTATTGAAAAATTGTGGCAGGCTACTAACAATTCGTATTTATCCAATCTGATGGGATACCCGACAGACTGCCCGCAACGCGAAAAGAACGGTTGGACAGGCGACGGGCATTTTGCCATTGAATCGGCGCTGTACAATTTTGATGGTATCACGGTTTATGAGAAATGGCTGACAGACCATCGGGATGAGCAGCAACCTAATGGCGTGCTTCCCGACATTATTCCAACCGGAGGATGGGGATACGGCACTGAAAACGGTTTGGACTGGACAAGCACAATAGCGATTATCCCCTGGGAAATCTATCTGTTTTACGGCGACAGTAAGCTGCTTGCCGATTGTTATGAGGCTATCAAGCGGTATGTGAATTATGTCGACCGTATCAGCCAGGGGCATCTTACTACTTGGGGGCGTGGCGACTGGGTGCCTGTGAAATCGCGCTCGAACAAAGAACTGACATCGTCGGTGTATTATTATGTGGACACAAAAATACTGGCGGAAGCGGCAAAATTGTTTAACCGCCAGGACGATTATGACCATTATTCAAAATTAGCCGAAGACATAAAAAATGCGATCAATACCAAATTCCTGAACAAGGAAACAGGCATTTACGCCAGTGGTACGCAGACCGAGTTGAGTGTTCCCTTACACTGGGGTGTAGTTCCGGATGAAATAAAGAAAAAAGTAGCTGATAATCTGGCAAATAAAGTTAAAGAAGCTAATTTCCACTTGGATGTAGGCGTTTTAGGTTGCAAGGCGTTATTGAACGCCTTATGTCGGAACGGACATATCGAAACGGCTTACAAAGTAGCCATACAGGATAAATATCCATCGTGGGGATGGTGGATAGTGAACGGAGCGACTACCCTGCTTGAGAACTGGGACTTGAAAGCGCCGCGGGACATATCAGATAATCACATGATGTTCGGCGAAATAGGCGCCTGGTTTTATAAAGGGTTAGGCGGTATCTACCCCGACCCCGAACAACCCGGTTTCAAGCATATTATATTAAGACCCAATTTTATAAAAGGGCTTAATCGATTTGAAGCGACGTATAAATCTCCTTACGGGATGATTGTTTCTAAATGGGAAATAAACAGAAATTCAGTAGTTTATAACATAGAAATCCCAGCCAATAGTACGGCGACCATCTATATGCCCGACTATGTGAAAGGAGAACAAATCGTCCCGTTAGAGGCAGGAAAGCATACCCTCAAACTTCAGTTGAAATAGTTATACAGGTTATAAAAATAACATTCTCTTGCGTATGTTCAAATAAATGCCTACATTAGGCGCGTTTTTAAAAGCTAATAAGATGCAATCCAAAGATTTATTTAAAATTAAACACAACAACCTGGCGCCGGAAAAGGGCAGGATTCTCATATCAGAACCTTTTATGCGGGATGTTTTTTTCCAGCGTTCAGTCATATTACTTATCGAGCATGGCGCCAACGGTTCGATGGGTTTCGTGCTGAATAACAATACCGGCCTGGTTTTGAATAATTTTATTGAAGGATTAGAGAAGGTGGCGCAAATACCCATTTTTCTTGGAGGCCCTGTCTCATCCGACCACTTATTCTATATTCATTCATTGGGCGACGCTATTCCTGACAGTGTTCAGATTGATGATAATCTTTATTTTGACGGCGATTTCGAGAGTTTGAATTATTATTTGTTGGGAGGTCAGCCTGTTGAGGGGAAAATAAAATTCTTTCTCGGCTATGCAGGATGGACAAAAAGCCAGCTATTAGGAGAAATAAAGCATGATTCATGGCTTGTTGGCCAGTCATCCGGCAGTAAGCTGTTGCTTGCCGATGGCGAATCGTTTTGGAAAAATTCCGTAGAATCGATCGGCGGACGTTATTTGACATGGCTCAACTATCCGAAAGACCCGATGTTGAATTAAGAATTGTTCATTGTTCATTGTTCATTATTCATTGAAAAGGCTGACTATCAGTACGTCTTCGAACCCGTCGGTAGTTTGTAGCCAATCTTGCAATAATCCTTTTTCCTCGAAGCCGGAACGCAGGAATAATCGCTTGCTTGGCTCATTTTTTACAGGGATGAAGGCATACAACTGGTGGAGTTTCAGGAATGAAAACGAATAATCGCAGAGTAATGATAAAGCAGCGCCCGCCAGCCCTTTACTTTGATAATCTTCATCTAATATTATAGCCACAGCCGCACGTTTGTGGTACGGTTCAAAATCATACAGGTCAATCATGCCAACCGGTTTCGCCTCATTCTTCAGTGCTATTACAAAACGCAATTGTTTCGATTCGTAAATATCTTTCGTCGACAGGATATACTCCCGCAGTTCGTACCGGGAATAAGGCGTAAGCGTACAACTCCAGGACCATAGGGTCGTGTCGTTCTCCCATTTATATAACGCCTCCAAGTCTTCCGGCTCAAGCGCTCTTAGTCTGATAATTTCATTCTCCAACACAGTTTATTAAATTAAGAATTAAGAATTAGGAATTTCGTATTAATCATTAATCATTAATCATTAATCATTAGCCCCTAAGTTCTAATTGAATCATTGAAGCTGACGCGATTGATGATTGAGCGTCCGAGGGTAATTTCATCGGTGTACTCGATTTCATCTCCGACAGATATGCCACGGGCAATTACACTAACCTTAGTATCAAACGACTCCAATTTGCGATAGAGATAAAAATTGGTGGTATCGCCCTCCATGGTGGTACGTAGTGCAAGAATCACCTCTTTCACCTCTCCCGAAGCGACGCGGTTTATCAGACTGTTTATTTCTAAATCGGCAGGGCCTATTCCTTCTATCGGTGATATGACGCCTCCAAGTACATGGTAAACGCCATGAAACTGAGCTGTATTTTCGATAGCCATCACTTCTCTAATATTCTCTACAACACAAATCGTGGTATGATCGCGTAAGGGATTAGCGCAAATGGCGCACAAATCCGTATCGGAAATATTATAGCATGAACGGCAATAGTTGATCTTCTGCCTAAGCGCGAGTAGTGACGACGACAGACGATCTGTATAACCGGCGTCACGACGCAATATATATAGCGCGAGACGTAATGCAGTTTTACGGCCTATGCCCGGCAACGCAGCCAGTTCGTTAACCGCATTCTCCAATAATACGGATGGGTATTGTTGATTCATTGATATAGTTTTCAGTTTTCAGTTTTCAGTTTTCAGTTCTCGGAAAATATACGGATGGTTTTTTTATCGTCCGGCATACATTCGCTCATAGTAGTTCACATAATCGCCTGTGACAATCTGCTCTACCCATGATTGATTATCGAAATACCAGCGAATTGTTTCCCACAGACCTGATTCAAAGTTCATTTGCGGTGTCCATCCTAACTCATTTTTAATCTTGCCCGAATCAATGGCATATCGTTGGTCATGTCCCAGCCGATCGGTAACGAATGAAATCAGCTTCTCACTGATCCAATCAAAGGAAAGCTGTCCATCATATCCTGTCACCTTCTTTTTTGGTAACATTTGATAATCGGGGTGCAACATGATCATTTCAAAAATCTTTTTAATGATCATTTGTACTATATAGATATTTTTTCGTTCGGTATTTCCCCCGATATTATACACCTCCCCTACCCTGCCGTGACTGATTATAAGGTCGATAGCGCTACAATGGTCATCGACATACAGCCAATCGCGGACGTTTGAGCCATCCCCGTAAACAGGTATCGCCTTGCCTTCAAGCACATTCTTTATTATCAGGGGTATAAGTTTTTCGGGAAACTGATAAGGCCCGTAATTATTCGAGCACCGCGATATGGTGACAGGGGTCTTATAAGTTTCGTGACAGGCTTTTACAAACAGGTCGGCGCTTGCTTTGGATGCGCTGTAAGGGCTACGCGGGTCAAGGGGTGTCGTTTCAGTAAAATAGCCCGTTTTGCCCAGACTGCCATATACTTCGTCGGTCGAAACCTGATGAAAGCGAACCCCTTCCTGCCAGGTCGGATACCCTTTTTCATCCTTTCCCGTCACCCAAAACTTACGGGCTGTATCTAACAGGTTCTGCGTCCCTAAAATGTTGGTTATAAGGAATAGCTGCGGGTTTTCAATGCTGCGATCCACATGACTTTCAGCCGCAAAGTTCACTACATAACGGAAGTTATATTTCTCGAACAACTTTTCCGTCAGTGTGCTATCACAGATATCACCTTTCACAAAAATACAACGCTCATCATCCAGATCGCCTTCTATCGTCGCCAGATTGCCAGCATACGTTAAGGCGTCTATCACGACAATACGTATATCAGTATACGTTTTGAGCATATATTTCACAAAATTTGCGCCTATGAATCCGGCGCCTCCGGTTACTAAATACGTCCTCATCTTTAATTGGTTATAAAAAATTTATTTCCGCTTCGCATAATAACGGTGCTTGTCTGTCCTTGTCCGACAAAATCACCGTTTGCCCGCGTAACAGTTCCCTTTCGACGCCGATAACCGGATCGTTAAAAAGGATAGCCCGTTCATAAGCAGGCATATAAGGATTGTCTACCCTATAGGTAAAAACGGCCGTGTCACTCATCACATAAAACCCGTGCGCAAAACCTTTCGGGATAAATAACTGCCGTTTGTTCTCGCCCGACAATTCTATCGCAACATACTTGCCGAATGTCGGCGAACTTTTACGGATATCAACGGCAATATCGAGAACATTACCTTGTATGATACGCACAAGTTTAGATTGTGCGTAAGGCTCTAATTGGTAATGAAATCCGCGCCACACCCCTTTTGAAGAACAAGATTCGTTATCCTGCATAAAATCACACAGTCCTATATGATCTTCAAACTCCTGTTTTTTAAAAACTTCCATGAAATAACCACGGTTATCGCCAAAAACTTTCGGCTCAATAATCCAAATATCCGGTATTTCCGCTCTTGTAAAAATCATAACATTTTTTATTTTCGGGGAACAAAGGAAACGTTTTTTAGCGAGATTACAAAAAGAAAATGCAAATCATTTGTTTTTTTCAATCAATCTATCTATCTTTGCGCCCGCAAAAACCTCAAAAGGTACCTTGGCCGAGTGGTTAGGCACCGGTCTGCAAAACCGACTACGGCGGTTCGAATCCGCCAGGTACCTCTAAATTCACTGATATTCAGTGTATCCTATATAATCTTTATTATGAGTGATCAGATTGAAAAATTGATGTTGCCATACAAAGTACAACAACTACTTGATACAATTATTAAAAAGAAAGGGTTAGGCATTGAGGATTCGATGAATTATTTATATTCTACGGAATTATACAAACAATTGTCGGCAGAGTCATCCTACCTTTGGCAATTAAGCGCATTAAACCTGTATGATATGATTAAAAAAGAGAAACGAAATAAAAAGAATCATCATAATCTTTCTTCATCAATTATACTTTTTTTAACTTTTTGTCTTGAGAATTACAAAGAGCATAAAAATATTACTGCAAACGAAGCGTTATTCATTTTCAATCAATCCAATGTCATTAATTATTTAGAGAATGTATATGACACCCTTCATACCCAAGGTAAAGAATATATTATGAGCGAGATAGATATTTACATAAACAACGGCAAAATTTTCAAATGAAAGTCTATCATGGTTCACTTAATCAGGTTATAAGACCAAATATTGAAAAAGGTCGTCCGAGCACGGATTTTGGCAAGGGGTTTTATACAACAACAAACTTTGAACAAGCAATGCGATGGGCTATAAACAAGCAAAAAACAACGGGAAATAACGCCAAGGCAGTTGTAAACACATATGAGATTGACAATAATCTCCTTGATAATGAAATTTTTAATATAAAAAAATTTGATAGTCCGGATGAGGAATGGTTGGCTTTTGTTGTCAATTGTAGAAATACCGTTCCGCATCGATTTGACATAGTATTTGGCCCGGTCGCTAATGATAAAATTTATGCAACAATAACCTTATATGAATCGAAAATTCTGTCTGCCGAAGAGACTGTCGCCCGTCTTAAAGTAAACCCTTATTTTAATCAGATTTCATTTCATTCAAGCAAGGCTATCCGCGAACTAAAGTTCATCAGGTCAGAAGTAGTTCAATAGTTATAAGTACTTGATAAAAAACGACTGCAAGCGGTAAAACTGTGCAGTCGTCAAATTCAAAATATTATGAAAAATTAACGAAAAAGAAAGGTTATATCGTGTAATAATCTTCCCATCCGGAGCGTGGCGGCAAGCCTGTCAACATCGCATTAGCAAACGGGTTATTTGTAATCTGTCGGGTTACCGGATCAAACAAAATCTTCGTTTTTATCCGTTGCGCTATAACGCCCAGACATAATACCTGACTAAGCGGGCCGGATACCTCAAACGGTGAACGCGTCTTTTCCTTGCCTTGACAGGCTAACAGGAAATTGGCATAGTGATTGGATGGGGACTTCGGTACTTCCGGCAGCTTCGATTCCATAGCTTTCGCTTTTTCTTCCGGAATGATTGTAAGCGTACTGGCATGGGAACCACCCTTGAAGGTCAATTCCTTGCTATAAATAATCTTACCGGGAGAAAGTCGTTGCGGTTGCGGTCTTTCTCTTTGACCTACCGGAGGCGGTATGTTGGGGTCGACATTTGCTGAGCCGCCATACCCTTCCGGCAAGGGTGGGAGGTTGTCAACGCCATCATACCAGGTGATATCAAGCGCCGGCATGTTTTTTCTTGCCGCAAATTTAAACAGGATTGTCGACGACATCGGGAAAAAATAATCATTATGTTCTCGCAAGAACGGGGTGCTTATTTCGTAGGGTAATCCCAACTCCAAAAACTCGTGGATGGTATCAATGATATGAGCGCCCCAGTCTCCTAAAGCTCCCATCCCCAAGTCATACCAGCCGCGCCAGGTTAGCGGATGGTATCTATCGTTAAACTCGTGATATTGGTTTGCCATGTTCCAGGTATCCCAATCGATTCCGGGGGGCATCGGGTCGGGCGCGGGATATTTGAAAATACGGGAATCCCAAGGATGCCAGCGACGGTCCGAGTTCATATGCGCGGTTACTGCCGTCACATCCTTGATGATACCGGCGTCCTTCCACGCTTTAAACTGGAAATAGTTACCTTCCGAATGTCCCTGATTGTCCATTTGTGTGACGATTTTCGGGTATTTCTTAGCCGCTTGAATCATCAGTTCGCCTTCTAAGAAAGTACGACACAAAGGTTTTTCTACGAAGATGTGTTTGCCTTCCTTGATAGCATGGATTACTACCGGAAAATGTGCAAAATCAGGTATTCCGGCGCATACGGCGTCAAATTTATTCCCCATTTTGTCGAACATAATCCTGAAATCCTTGAAACGGGGCGCATCCGGATACATAGCCATTATTTCTTGCGTATGCTTCGCGCCCAAATCCACATCGCACAAAGCCACAATATTAGCTAATCCTGTCCTCCTGAATTGTTTGATAATTTCACCGCCTTGATTACCGATACCTACACATGCCAGATTAACTCTGTCATTTGCTCCGATAATCTGCTGATAGGATTTTGCGTTTAAGCGCGTCCCACCCAATGCAAAGCCTGCCGAAGCAAGGGTTGCTGTCTTTAAAAAGTTTCTACGAGATGTCATGATACATTTTTTTATTACTGATTCTATAGATTAATACTGATATAGGTTGCAAAGGTAGTTTCTTTTTTCATTCATCCAAGAAAAAAATCAAAAAATTTTATTTTTTACCTGAATTTTTATACTTCGCCACCATAATCACCGGATTGTCTTCGGCATCCAATCCCGCCGCAATTTCTTTCAATCTTCCTTTCAACTCTCCTTTCTCGTAAGCGTCAACTAATTGGTATGATTCTATTTTTTGGCGGAATGCGATTTCATCATTTATGGTATTATGTGACATATTTACAGTTATTTGATTGGAATAATCATCATTGTATACCTTATACTCGTAAATCGCTTTTTCTTGCTTGTCATACACTAAATTAGTTTCCGGCCATATAACATGAGCATCATGCACATTAGTACCTATAACTTCAGATTCCGTTTTCATGGTTTGTAGAAACCAATAAGGCGCTGTGAGTATTCCCAGCGACAAAAACGCTTCCGGATTATTGGATTCTATGGAAGGTGTCCGTACCATAAAAGGAATCATGCTATGGTCCGGCAAATAGTTAATTATCGTATCGCTCGAATATACCGTAAGTATCCAGCTCCCATGCCAGGGTATGATAGATGTGGCAGGAAAATTAGATGTGTATGCAACAATAATGAAATCATTACGCTTGTTTGTAACTTGTCCCGGTCTTTTTTGTTGACAACCAGGACGTATCTCTTTCAAAACGCTTCCGTCCTGTTTGGAAATAATAACAAACGGCGGTTTATCCGTTTCCTCTACATCAAGGTCAAAAGATGTATCATGGCAAATGAAACTTTCCCTGTCAAAATTGTAAATATTACGATATGACGACATGAAACTTCTTTTAAACTTTCCGTACAAATCATATACCAATATTTTTTTTGAGTCGACAACAAACATTTCTTCGTTATCCTCATCCAAGGTAATACTGTTAATATCCGTATATTCTTCACCGCCTTGCCCTATACGGTTTATCTTTCTTAAGGCTTTACCGTTTCGGTCATAGATAAAAATATCCCCATCTCTGAGGTTATTTTTTACGGCTATGATTCCCTTGCCAATAGCCATCACTACACCCTGATTAACAAATTCATCATTCGTTTCTAATGCGATATATTCCACATCCATAAAATCCTGCAGAATCAGTTCTTTTTTGGGATAAGTTCTTGTGACATCAACGGTGATAAAATCGTTTGTTGATTGTTTGCCGTCCCCTCTACATCCTGCTATTATTACTAACAGGTTGATATACAATAATACTTTTTTGTTCGTCATAAAATTATTTTGTTTTGAAAATGAAAATTCACGCCGCAAAGATAAACTAAGTTTTTAAATTATCAACTAAATACTTAAATTTATTTTTGATATTTTTAGTTGATAATTTATAAATTGCTGAATATTTGCATAGTATTAGGTATCTCCATAATTTGCCATGTTAAGTTTTTTTAAAAAAACTCGTTTTTTTGAATTGCTTCAAGAAAAGTTGTATTTTTGCAAAATCGCAGATGAAAACTTTACAAAATCAAATATAAAAATATATGGCAAGTCACAACGCGCGATTTGGACATTTAACGGCCTAAAACCGGGTATGCGACGTCCCGTCCGCATTGTGTATAAAGGAGAGATCGTTGCATTTATCATATTATTTCAGCAAAATAGCGTTTAGAAAAAAAAATAAACTATTTTTGCAGGCGAAAATTATACTTTTTTTAATAACTAATATTTTTTTATCAAATGAAAATCGGGAAATATTCAATCGGAATCGGCGATCGTTTTGCGCATCAGGGCGAATCGCAATTGAGCGCTATAATTCAAGCAAGTAACCTTTTAGGTATTGAAATCGTGCCGGTATGGAACAAATCAAACCGCGAACACCTCATCGTATACTCTACGCCGGCTGATACGCGCAAAGAAGCGGATGCTGCCGTGAGGACGCTGGGTTACAATGGCTCCTATTTTGTGGACGCCGACCATATCAACCTGACAAATGTGGATAAGTTTATGGATGATTCGGATTTCTTTACGCTTGATGTGGCTGATTTTATAGGAAAGAAAGCCTCTCAGACGGATATTGACGCTTTTGTGAACGCAAACCTCGCCTATACAGGGGAACTGCATATTCCGGGAATTGTCGAACCTTTTGACGTCCCCCACGAATTGCTGAACCGTATCGCTGAAAAATTTTTGTTTGCCATACAGGAAGCAGGTAAAATTTACCGCCACATTGAGGCGGCGAAAGGTGTGAACAATTTTGTAGCCGAAGTGTCGATGGATGAAGTTAGCGATGCACAGTCGCCCGTCGAAATGTTCTTTATCCTGAGCGCAATAGCCGCTGAAAAAATACCAGCGCAAACCATCGCCCCGAAATTTACCGGCCGGTTTAATAAAGGTGTTGATTATAAAGGAGATGTATCACAGTTCGCAAAAGAATTCGAGGAAGACCTGTTAGTGATTGATTTTGCAGTAAAACAATTCGGTTTGCCTGAAAACCTCAAACTCAGTATTCATTCGGGAAGCGACAAATTTTCAATTTATCCGGTGATGGGAGAGTTGATCCGAAAATACGACAAGGGAATCCACCTGAAGACGGCCGGAACGACTTGGCTTGAAGAAATAATCGGCCTCGCCATGTCCGATGATGAAGAAGCCATTGATTTGGTTAAAGCAATCTATTCTGGCGCTGTAAGGCGTTTCGATGAACTTTGCGGCCCCTATGCCTCCGTTATTGAAATAGATAAGGAAAAACTGCCTTCCCCCAAGGAAGTGGAGCGCTGGACAGGCGAAAAATTAGCCAATACCTTACGCCATAATCCAGGCCATCGCGATTATAACCCGAATTTCCGTCAGTTAATTCACGTAGGTTATAAAGTGGCGGCAGAATATGGCGTCGAATTTACCGGTGCATTGAAAACGCACAAGGAAATCGTAGGGCGACAAGTCTTTGAAAATATTCTCAATCGACATATCCTGAAATTGTTCACAAGTTCGCAATGACGAGTTTTCTAAACTCGTCATTGCGAGCTTGTTTTGCAACGGCAGGATGCCGTTGTTACATTTTCTCGCAATTCCTAATTCCTAATTCTTTTTCGCCTTGGATTCTTACGAAATATCATTCCGATATGATTCTGCGATTGAAACCGGAATCATTAACGACCTGCTGGCTTCCGGGCTGGGAGACATCGGGTTCGACAGTTTCATTTCGGAAGAAGACGGATTATTAGCCTATATTGAAGCTGTAAAATATAACGAAACTGCTTTAATTGATTGTTTGAACAACTTTCCCCTTCAGGACGTACGTTTTACTTACGCGCAGCAGTTCATCAAAAACTGCAACTGGAATGAAGAATGGGAAAAAAATTATTTCCAACCTATCGTTATCGAACAGGAATGTCTGATTCGCGCCTCATTCCATCCTGAAATAAAAGGGTTCAAATATCCCATTGTGATCGACCCAAAGATGGCTTTCGGTACAGGCAATCATGCGACTACCTACCTGATGTTGTGCGAACTGTTAAAGTTAGACTTAAAAGACAAACAATTCCTCGACATGGGTTGCGGCACGGCTGTCCTCGCTATTCTGGCTGCCATGAAAGAAGCGTCGCGGATTGTAGCCATCGACATCGACGATTGGGCCTATCGCAACGCCATCGAAAACTGCCGTCTGAATCATACAGAACAGATTGAAATAGCGCTTGGAGGCGCCGAACAAATCAGTCGTTTCGGTACATTCGACTATATTTTTGCAAATATCAACCGGAATGTCCTTTTAAATGACATCCGCCTGTATGCGCCCGCACTAAAACCGGAAGGATCGCTTTTTATGAGCGGTTTTTATAAAGAAGATTTGCCTGCAATAGAAGAAGAATCCGGAAGATTCGGTCTTTTTCCAAGCTCCTTTACGGAACGGGATAACTGGGTGACTGTACAAGTTAATACCCTTGCATTGAAGTTATTAAAGTAGTCCTTAAAGTGAGGAAAAAAAATAATTCAAAAAAAAACGCAAAAATTTTTGTTTTTATAAAAATATCAACTATTTTTGTATGTTTTTTCACAACGATTTCTCAGGGTTAACAATTTAAAATGATGTAAGTATGAAAGATTCAAAGTTATTACTCGGCCTTGCAATAGGCGTTGCAGTAGGTGCGGCTATCGGATACCTTGCCGCCACAGACAAAAAAGCTCAAATTCTGGATGAAGTAAACAATTTGGTTGGAAAAGTGAAAGAAGGGTTTCATTCTGCTGTAAACAAATACAAGGAAAAAGCATGCTGTACGACCGAAAGTGCGGCCTCTGCCGAATAAAGTCTTACGCAGAAACGAAATTTCTGAAATCAACTTTCCTCCCTTGTAATGAAAAAGGATTTGGGAAACGTTTTCCGTGAACTGATAGACGATGTCTCTTCATTTGCGGAACTGAAGTTTGAATTACTCAAACTCAATACATACGAGCGTATCAGCAAGGTGATTGCGATACTCTCGTATGGATTGTTATTGTCCATATTGGTGTTAATTTCCCTGTTGTTTGCCATGCTGACATTAGGTTTTTTGTTCAGCAAACTGTTAGACTCAACAACAGCTGGCTTTGGTATTGTGGTGACACTTTACCTGATACTTGTCGCTATTGTCATCATTCTTAAAAAACGTATCCGCCTGAAAGTGATGAATATTATCATTTCTGCGCTTGTTTCATCGGAAAAAAAGAAAGAGGCAACATCAAACGCCAGCCAGCAAGAAGCCCAATCGGGATATGGCAACGGCGACGAACCAAAAAGAGATGAAACCTAATAAGGATATGGCAACGGCTACGAATCAAAACGGGATGAAGCCCGATCGGGATTTGGCAACGGCGAATAGCCTTGCTTCGGATAGCTACCCGATGATTACGACTTTGACGCCGATAGAACAGCTTTTGGCCGATAAGCGTATTGTTGAAGCCAAATGTAGTATCCGGGAGAAAAAGCTACATGAAAACTTCAACTACCTCCATAATAATGCCTCGACGCTCATTTTCTCGGGACTTGTTTCTTTATTATTTTCGTCCGGACAAACGAGAAAAAAGTCGGAAGAACAATCTATAACGCTTGTCAACGATAATCAATCGCCCCGAATTAACAACCTGCTTTCCTCATCCAATATATTTTTTGTTGCGCAAAAAATGATTCCCGTTGTGTGGGATATCATTCAACCGCTACTGATAAACTGGGGAATAAAAAAAGCGAAATCCCTGTTACTCGGATTGTTTACAAAGAAGAGAAGCGCCCCGTCCGCAAAATAGTGTTGATTTTTTTGTACTTTTCTCAAAAAAACCGTACTTTTGCGCCCGTAAAAAAATCATAAGTATACAATATATTATTAAACTATTAAATTTTTAAACGATGATTAAAGTAGGTATTAATGGATTTGGCCGTATCGGACGTTTAGCTTTCCGTGCAGCGCAGAAAAGAGATGACATTCAGGTAGTAGCAATCAATGACCTGATTAGTGTCGACTACATGGCATACATGTTGAAATATGACACGATTCACGGTCAATTCGACGGGACAATCGACGTCAAGGACGGTAATCTTATTGTGAACGGAAATACGATCCGCGTCACATCCGAAAAGAACCCCGCCGATTTGAAATGGGATGCGGTAGAGGCAGAATATATTATTGAATCGACCGGTCTATTCCTGTCAAAAGACAAAGCGCAGGGACACATCGACGCCGGAGCAAAATATGTGGTGATGTCAGCGCCTTCGAAAGATGATACGCCGATGTTTGTTTGCGGTGTAAACTTGGACGCATACGTAAAAGGTACGCCTTTCGTCTCGAATGCATCCTGTACGACAAACTGCTTGGCTCCTATTGCTAAAGTGCTGAATGACAATTTTGGTATCACTGACGGACTGATGACTACCGTCCATGCTACGACTGCCACACAGAAAACCGTCGACGCTCCTTCGGCCAAAGACTGGAGAGGCGGACGCGCTGCCGCTGGCAACATCATCCCCTCATCCACAGGCGCTGCCAAAGCGGTGGGTAAAGTGATTCCGCAATTGAACGGCAAACTGACCGGTATGGCTTTCCGTATCCCGACATTAAACGTCTCGGTAGTCGACCTGACGGTCAACCTTGCCAAACCGGCTTCTTACGCCCAAATCAAAGCCGCTATGAAAGAAGCCGCCGAAGGCGAATTGAAAGGTATCCTCGGCTATACGGAAGATGATGTGGTTTCTTCCGACTTTATCGGCGATTCCCGCACCTCAATCTTCGATGCAAAAGCCGGTATCGCTCTGACCGACACATTCGTAAAAGTTGTCTCATGGTACGACAACGAATGGGGTTATTCCGTTAAAATATTAGATTTAATCGCTCACATGAAAAGTGTGAACGGATAATTTTTTCTTTACTTTCTCAAATAATTTTTTTTTGAATGTGCCACATTCCTTCTCCGGAATGTGGCTTTTTTATCGAAATGAAAGCGTATGAACTAATTACCATTTTAGGGCCGACGGCATGTGGTAAAACACAATTTGCCGCAGCTTTAGCCGCACATCTTCAATCGGAAATAATCAGCGCCGATTCAAGACAAGTGTACCGTCGAATGGATATCGGTACTGGAAAAGACCTTAATGACTATCTTGTAAACGGGAAACAAATACCCTATCACCTGATTGATATTTGCGAACCGGGCGTCAAATATAACGTTTTTCGCTACCAACATGATTTTTTTTCGATATTCAACAGGCTTAAAACCAACGGAATAACGCCTATTTTATGCGGAGGAACGGGGATGTACATTGAAGCGGTTTTGCAAGGATTCAAACTTTTAAACGTACCGCCTAATCCGGAATTACGCCTATCCCTTTCCGGTAAACCGTTGGAAGAATTGGAAGAAATACTGGCAGGCTATAAAACGCTTCATAACAAAACAGATGTTGATAGCGCTCAACGAGCTATTCGCGCCATAGAGATTGAAGAATACTATCAAAAAGAAGCGCCCGGCAGTAGCGAATTTAAACCGGTGGACAGCCTGATAATCGGACTTGACATCAACAGGGAATTGCGACGTGAAAGAATATCACAACGCCTATACAATCGATTAGCGAATGGCATGATAAACGAAGTACATTCATTGCTTGAATCAGGTATACCGCCTGACGACCTGATTTACTACGGGCTGGAATATAAGTACCTGACCCTGTACATCATCGGAAAACTCACCTTCAACGAAATGACAAGACAATTGGAAATAGCCATCCATCAGTTTGCCAAACGCCAGATGACCTGGTTCAGAGGTATGGAACGACGCGGATTTACCATCCATTGGATAGACGCCGCCCTCCCAATGAATGAAAAAATAGAGAGAGTTTTCAGTTTTTAGTTTTCAGTTTATTCCTAATTAATTCATAATTGCTTCCCTACGGAAAGCGACACATTATTTGACTTTTAACACTAAGGAACGTTCATAATTAAATAAAATGTCTATTAAAGAATTAACAAACACGAATAATTTCTTTCTTCTCGCGGGGCCTTGCGTGATTGAAAGTGAAGAAATGGCTTTAACGATAGCCGAACGAATTGTTGCCATTACAAGCAAGCTAAACATACCCTACGTTTTCAAGGGTTCTTACCGTAAGGCGAACCGCTCGCGTGTGGATTCGTTTACCGGCATAGGCGACGAAAAGGCTTTTAAAATCTTGCGAAAAGTACGCGAAACGTTTGGTATACCAACTGTTACCGATATCCACGAAACGGCAGAAGCCGCCAGGGTCGCCGAATATGTGGATGTCTTGCAGATACCGGCTTTTCTATGCAGGCAAACGGATTTGTTAGTTGCCGCAGCAAAAACCGGCAAAATCGTAAATATAAAAAAAGGACAATTCTTATCACCTGAATCGATGAAATTTACAGCACAAAAGGTGGTTGACAGCGGCAATACGAATGTGATGCTAACGGAACGGGGCACGACTTTCGGATATACCGACTTAGTAGTCGATTTCCGGGGAATACCACAAATGAAAAAATTCGGTTTCCCTGTCATTACCGATATTACCCATTCCTTGCAGCAGCCTAATCAGGCTTCAGGCGTGGCAGGAGGTCTGCCCGAATTGATTGAGACGATAGCAAAAGCGGCAATCGCTGTCGGGTCGGACGGCCTATTTATCGAAACGCATCCGGAGCCGTTGAAAGCGAAATCGGACGCAACTAATATGTTGCCACTGAATTTATTGGAAGGGTTGCTCAAAAAACTAATCCGTATAAGTGAAGCGATTCATCATTCCGACAATATCTGCGATACATTGTAACGTATTACATCGGATAATGATTTAGTTCCAAGGTGTCCGGGAAAGTTAAGCAGTTGTTTGTAAAGCGCATAAGGCAAGACTTCCTTAAAGGGCAGCCCCACCGGATTATGCCTGTTATCCATAATAATAAATGCATTCGACTTCGATACGGTGACAATATCCAAAACTTCCGGAGCGCCAGGGCCAAAGATTACACCCGGATTAAGCCCTAATTCCTGCGCCAATGGGGCTAAAAAACGATGCACTACGACCTTTTGTCCCGTCCATTTTTTTTCAATGACAGCTCTCCGTCCGTCTTCAAATGCGCTTCGGATTTCCAGCAAATTCTCGCGAGCAACGGGTACTGTTCCCAGTAGGGTCGCCAATTCCATCACCGACTGGGCTATTTTTGTATAGTTATACTCTGTTTCAACAAGTAATAGTTTTTCGGGCGGCAAATTCAATCCTTTCGTTATACGTTCGGTCATCACTTCATAACCGGCATAAACTATCACCGTGGCCTCCATCAGCTTGGGGATATCGCCCGGACGAAGTTCATATTCAGAAGGATGCGCCATCGTATAGGGAGCGAGGACAACCACGTTTTCAGCCCCGGCCGCTTGCGCATAAGCGGCTGTCCAACTGCTTGTAGCAACCACTATAGCGCCGGTTTTTGTTTTCCCGCCGCTGCACGAACTAAAAATCAGGCAAGCACTAACCAAATGAACCGCCATTCGTAATGACGGTGAATAAAGAAAGTTTTTCATTTTCGTTTGATAATAAAAATTACAATAAACACAACAGCCGCCAGCGCAGCAATTGCCGAACTGACCGGAATATCACACAACAGCGCGATAAAAAAACCGCCTAAGGCGAACAATCCGCCCCACACCGAAGACCAAATCATCACGCCACGCAAACTGCGGGCATGAAATGTAGCTATCAATGCCGGAAGCAATAACAACGCATCCAACAGCAAAGCGCCAATTATTTTCATGGCTAAGGCAACCGTTATGGCGGTTAGTAGAATGATTGAATAATAGAGTGATAACTCATTGACACCAGAGGTATATGCTATTTCACGGTCAAAGAAAAACGCCTGCAACCCCCGGTAATAAACGGCCTGAAACGATATGAGCAAGATAGAAAACAGCGCAACCACCGCAACCTCTCCCCATGTGGAGGTATAAAGACTGCCCCATAATATCGAAAGCGTATCTTTTGCCTGAACATTAAACTTATAAACCAATATAAACGCGATAGAGATAGAAATCACCATAAAAAACGTACTGATATAACCTGCGTCCGTTTTCAACGAACGGGAAGTTTTGGTCATCAGCAGGACGAGCGCCAGATTGACAAGTATGGTAGTGATAAAAGGGTTCCATTGAAAAGCCAGTGCAATAGCCCCTCCAAGTATCGCCCCGTGCATCAGCATAAAACGCAATAGCAACAAATTCAGGCGCAGCAGATAAACACCTGTTATCGGAAAAGCTATACCCGCTACAATCAGCAAGATAAACCCTTTCAAAATCGGTGAAAGCGATAATAGCTCAATCATTATAAAGTTTTCAGTTTTCAGTTTTCAGTTTTCAGTTGTTATAGTTCTCAGTTTTCAGTTTTCAGTTGTTAATCATTAATCATTAATCATTAATCATTTAAAAAAGCCTCCCTCCTTTCAGTTCTTTTTTCTCCCACGAAAGGCGCTCGGTCCATACCGGGTCATGGGATACCATGAGGATAGTAGGAGCTTCTTTATGACATAATTCCTGTAACATGACAAACAAATCTTCTTTCCCTTCGCGGTCTAAAAAAGAGGTCGGCTCGTCGAGCAATAATACCCTTGCATGCTGGCACAGGCATCGCGCCAATGAAACACGCTGTTTTTCGCCGCCCGACAACGAATGATAGGAGCGTTTGAACAAATGAAAACAGCCTGTCCGTCGCATGGCGATTTCCACATGATAGGCGATTTCGGAAGATGACAGCTTACTGCCGGAAAGGCCGATTGCAACCACTTCGTCCGCCGAAACGGGAAAGGTATTTTTTATGTTTTCCTGATGCACATAAGCGGTATTCACCCGATTTCGTTGCCATTCCCTGCTCCCAACCTGCCAATCACCTACTTTAACAATTCCTTTGCGGGGTTTTTCCAATCCAAGTATAGTCTTGAGCAAGGTTGTTTTACCCGCTCCGTTAGCGCCATAGATAAGCAGTTGTTCTCCGGCAGGCAGTTCCAAACTGAGGTCATCGAGTACGATGACCTGTTCGGTAGCTACCGTCACATGCTCCATCAGGACAGGCAATCCTTCTACTCTTCCGGCGCGTTTACGCAAAAAAAGCCAGACATCATCCACCGACATATCGTCTGCGATCAAAAATTCTGTGCGACAATCGATGTGTTCAATTAAGGTATCATAACTAAACCGGACGCCCGCTTTTTCAAAAACAGGAATAGCGCGTGTGCTGATAAGCTCAATATGACATCTCCGGATACCAAGATACACGATCATACAAGCCGCAGCCTTTCCTGCAATTTTATCGTGCAGAAATAAACCGTCTACCGGCACCGGATTTTTGGATAAAAAATCGTCAAATTCAAATAAGGGATGTAACCAGTGTGAATCGCTGGTAAAAATGATGTTGTCCTGATATCGGATAATAAGCGAATGTTCCACGTGGCATTATATATTAACCCCGGCGACTTACTTTGCGTAACCGTTCTTCATCAATAATCTTGATTTTTCGGCCATCCATCGCAATAATATGTTCGGAGACAAACATCGACAAGGTGCGGATCGCATTGGAAGTAGTCATATTGGAAAGATTAGCCAAGTCTTCGCGGGATAGGTATACGCTGATTGTTGCGCCATCTTCTTCCAAACCATAGCTGTCACGAAGAAACAGCAGCGATTCGGCTAAGCGGCCACGAATGTGTTTTTGCGTCAGGTTGACAGTCCGTTCATCGGCTATACCAAGGTCTTTCGATAGTTGACGGATAAAAAACATCGCCAGGTCCGAATTGCCGTAAATCAGTTCTTCTACAATCGTTATCGGAATAACACACACGATAGAAGCCTCAAAGGCGGAAGCATTCGTGAGATAAGGTTCCTGCGCAAAACCAGCACGATATGCAAAATATTGTACAGGCCTTATCATGCGGATTATCTGACTGCGCCCCCCTACTCCGTCTTTATAAATTTTTACTTTCCCTTTGAGCAGGCAAATCATATCGCACGATTCATCCCCTTCGCAATAAATCATTTCATTCTTTTTATACGTAAGAATCTTTGCATTATTGCGAAGTATATCCCGTTCTTCTTCCGTTAATATGCGCCAAACCTCTGATAGACTGGCGGATAAATCTATATTTTTTTTCGTCTTGTCTGACACGATTGTTAAATAACATACTTTTGAAGCACAAATATACAACATGTTTTTTAATAAAAACGATTTTATACAAAAAAATCATTTTTTCTTTTATTTTGTCAACAATTCTTGCAATTTTAACATTTCATCACGATATTGGGCTGCTTCAATAAAGTCAAGTTTTCTGGCAGCTTCCGTCATCTGTTTCTTTACCCGTTCGATCGCTTTCTCCAACTGACCCGCGTTCATATACTGTACAACAGGGTCGGATGCAAGCGACGGTTCCTGTTCGATATAGGCGTACGCCTCGGTAGTGACATGTTTCGTTTCGCCAAGTATTGAAACAGTATTTCGAATAATCTGACGCGGCGTGATTCCATGCCGCTCGTTATAGGCTAATTGCTTTTCACGCCTGCGTGTTGTTTCGTCTATTGTCTTGCGCATGCTTTCCGTAACTGTATCAGCATAAAAGATCACTTTTCCATTTATGTTACGCGCCGCACGTCCGGCCGTTTGTGTCAGCGAACGATGCGAGCGTAAAAAACCTTCCTTATCGGCGTCGAGAATAGCAACTAATGAGACAGTCGGCAAGTCAAGGCCTTCACGCAGGAGGTTGACGCCAATGAGTACATCAAAATCTCCCTTACGCAACTCATCCATGATACGTACACGCTCCAACGTCTCCACATCGCTGTGAATATATTCGCACCTGACACCCATCCGCGCCAAATAATCCGTCAGTTCCTCCGCCATGCGTTTGGTTAATGTCGTCACAAGAATTCGCTCTTCGACATTCACCCGCCGATCTATTTCTTCCATCAGATCATCAATCTGGTTCAGGGTGGGACGTATTTCAATAACAGGGTCTAACAGTCCGGTAGGACGTATGACCTGATCCACTATCACACCTTCACTCTTTTCAAGTTCATATTCGGCGGGCGTAGCGCTGACATAAATAACCGAGGGTGTTAGCTTCGTAAACTCGTCGAATGTCAATGGGCGGTTATCACGCGCTGCCGGCAACCGGAACCCATACTCCACCAATGTGTTCTTTCGCGAGCGGTCCCCGCCGTACATACCCCGTATCTGCGGTATCGTCACATGGCTTTCATCTATCACCATCAGAAAATCCTCCGGAAAATAATCTAACAGGCAATAAGGCCGTTCACCCTCTTTCCGCCCGTCGAAATATCGTGAATAGTTTTCGATGCCTGAACAATAGCCAAGCTCCTGTATCATTTCCATGTCGTAGGTAACACGTTCGCGCAAACGTTTCGCCTCATACGGTTTACCTGAATTTTCCAGAAAGCTGACCTGCTTGCCCAGATCGACGGCTATCACGCCCAGCGCATGATTGATGCGTTCCTGTGTCGTCACAAACAGATTGGTCGGAAAAATATTCAGTTGGTTCTGCTCGTCATACTCGCGTCCCGACAGCGGGTTAAACGATGATATCCGTTCAATCTCATCGCCCCAAAATTCAATACGGTAAGCCACGCCGTCATATCCCTCGATAGCGGGGAAAATATCGACCGTATCGCCGTTCACGCGAAAACAACCGCTGCGAAACTCAATCTTATTATTCACATACAACGCATCCACAAAGCGTCGTAACAGGATATCGCGCGGTATCGTCATCCCCTTTTCTATAAAAACGATCTGCTCGCCAAAAGCGCGCGGATCAGCAATACCGTAAATACACGACACCGATGCAACCACTATCACATCCCGCCTGCCGGAAAGAAGCGACGCCGTAGCGCGTAATCGCAATTTATCTATCTCCGCATTGACAGACAGGTCTTTTTCTATATAGGTATCCGTCGTCGGCAGGTACGCTTCAGGCTGATAGTAATCGTAATAGGAAACAAAATATTCGACGGCGTTATGCGGGAAAAAATCATTAAACTCCCCATAGAGCTGCGCCGCCAGCGTTTTGTTATGGCTCAAAACCAACGTAGGGCGTTGCGCTTGCGCTATCACATTGGCTATCGTAAATGTTTTTCCCGAACCGGTAACACCCAGCAAGGTCTGATGCGGCGTCCCGTCGCGCAGTCCGTCAACGAGCGCCTGAATAGCTTCCGGCTGGTCGCCCGTCGGTTTAAACGGTGAAGTAAGCGTAAAATCCATCAATATCCGTTTAAGAATGGATGAAAATTGTATTTACCATAGTTGTTCATTGTTTTCAAAAAGGAGACGCAATTGAGTGATTTGCTTTGTAGTCAGTTTTTTGAGATGGAGATTTTTACGATACCAGCCGAGATGGTGTATATCGGAACCGGCATAGTCGTACAAACCTTGTTTTAACAATTGTGAGGCTGTTTTTTTCGCGTAAGTTCCATAAACGCCTGTTAGAGATAAATAGTTTAACTGGAATTTTATTTTTTGTGTTTTCAATGACTGAAAATCACCCCAGTCCATATACAAATAACGTTCGGGATGCGCCAATACGGGTGTATTACCTTTAGCAACTAAACCATCAAGCAAATCCTTAAGTCCCAAAGGAGGTGTCAGATACGAGGTCTCTGTTAATATATGCCGTCCGGCATACATCAGCAGACTGTCTTCTTTCCGTAAGCTGAATGTCGCTTCCAGCATATACTCGGCTCCTAGTTTTAAATCCGGTATATCTGTTATTCCATCGTTTTCCAACCGTTTTAAAAATTTTTCGAATTTTTCCGTTAAATACTCTTTGGTATTTAACGGAAAATCGGACATCACGTGTGGTGTGAGGTAGAGACGTTCAATGCCTGTCATTTTAAGCCAGCGCAATGCTGAGACTGCCCCACGGTAGTCTTTGGCGCCATCGTCTACTTCCGGGAGGAGATGGCAATGTATGTCGGTCGAGCCGTTGAAAAGGCCGGAAGTGGAAAAGGATTGCTTGAAAAAGAGCATGGCGAAAATGAATATCAATGTTCTGGATTGCTTCACAAGCTCGTAATGACGTAAAAAGGCGCGTCACTAATCGTATGTATTGTCATATCCGTAGCTGTAGTAGGCATAGGAGTAACCGTAGAAGTTGGCTCCGGCGCCTACGCCATTCAGGATCAGGGCCATATTTTTCAATTTTTCCTCGCGATAGATTTGTTCGATATCAGGGAGGCGGCGACGGTCAATTTTTCCGGCGCGGACGATGTATAAGGTAAGGTCGGCGACGCGGTTCGAGATATATGTATCAGCGACTATCTCGCACGGGACATTGTCGACAATAATATAGTCGTACATCTCTCTCAGCCGGTTTATCAGTTCGTCCAAACGCGGACTTAGTAATAATTCGGCGGGGTTGGGAGGTTCGGGCCCTGCGTGGATGATGTCAATATTATCATATTTTTTATCCTGCATGATAATTGATTCGGCGTTATCGACGAATTTCGACAGGTAGCTGGTAAGTCCGACTTCATGCCCGTCTATTTGTTTGCTTATTTTCAAGCCTTTGCTAAGCGTGCCTTTCCGTATGTCCATATCCACAAGAATCACTTTTTTACCTGTCATAGACAAGCTGGCGGCAAGATTGGAAGCGACGAATGTCTTACCGGAACCTACCTGTGTCGAAGTGGTCATGATCACCTGCAACCGTTCTTGTTTCACGCGCATAAAGTCCATGTTGGTACGTATGATACGGAAGGCCTCGGAGATGGGATCGCGTCCGCTTTTACGGACTAAGATTTCATCGACGTCGGAGAGATATTTTTGTTTTTTAAACGGTACCTCGCCTAAGAATGGAATGGAAAGGACGGAGGTCAGGTCTTTCCTTCCACGCACAGTAATATCAGACAACAAGAGCAGGTAAATTACAGCGGAAGGAAAGACTAATCCAAGAAGGAACGCAGCCATCAGAATAATCATACTACGGGGCGCGACGGGACCTGCCGAGCCGTTGGCCGGATCGATAATTCGGGCGGTGCTTTCGGTAATCGCTTTGTTTATAGCGTTTTCCTCACGTTTTTTGAGCAGATAGAGATAGAGTTCTTCCTTTATCTGCTGTTGTCGGCTGATGCTTGTCACCTCCGACTGTTGTTGGGGGACGGCGGCGATACGCGCCCGAGTCCTTTCGGTACGTGCTCGTGCGGCGCGAATCTGAATATCGAGATTAACTAACAGGTTGTCGACGGCCAGCATGATACTCCGCCGCATTGAGTTCAGGCTGCTGTTTAGTTCCTGCACGACAACGTTTCGTTCACTGCTGTTTTCAATGATACGGTTTCGTCTGATAAGCGTTTGGTTATAATTGGTAATCTGCGCTTCCAATTTTAAATCTTCGACGCCGGTATTAGCCGGTATCATTTCCGTACTGTTTGCAGGATCGGCTAAATAGGTGCGAATATATTCAGCCATGGTGCGTTGCGATTGAAGATTTATGATAGCGCGGTCGGCTTCACTGCCTTCCTGAAGTGCAAGTTGTGCGTCGCTCTTCATATCTGTCAACTGCTGTTGGGTTTTAAAAGTTTGTATTCTTCTATCGACCGACCCTAATTCCTCTTCAATGATTATAATTCGGTCGTTGATAAAGTTTTCGGCTGTGACCGCCATGATGTTTTTATCATTAATCGCATCTTCATTAAAGATGGCGATGACGGTATTCAACACATCTTCTGCGCGTTGAATGGATACATCTTTGATAGAGAGGTTTACTGCTGTCGTTTGCTTATCGGTCAGACTAGCGGTTATTGCCTGGCGGAATTGGTTGATAACATTTTCTACAGGGCTTTTGGTGACGGTAATGGTTTTATTAAACCAGGTTTCGTTATACCACAATGTCGGAATAGCTACCAGGTCGCCAATCGGCGTCTTTACCGTATCGGTAAGCAGAGCAATAACAGGCGGGGCGCTAATTAAGTTTTTCGTTTTAAAATCCCACAATTCTATTTTAACGTCAGGCAGCAGTTTCATTTTTAAGGATACGGGTTGGTTTTCTTCCATATTCAAAAAAGTAAACATGACAGGCGTATTCGTATACATCTCTATTAGCCGTAATCTATCTTTCCAAGTATAGCTGATATCAATCTTAAGCCGTTGTACCGCTTCTGTCATCAGGCTTTTGCTCTTAAAAACAATCATCTCATTATTCACATTGTACTTCCCCTCGAAAATGGGAAGGTCTTGAAATACAGCCGTCTCACCGGAGTTCGACTTGTCGTCTTTAATCAGTACGGTAGCCGTTCTTTCGTATATCTTTGGCGACCACATCAGATAAATGACGGCGACCATAAGACATAATACGACCGAAAACACAAACCAATACCAATTATGAAGAACAATATTGACTAAATCACGCAACGTAATAGACGTCGTCTCTTCCTGTACATAACTGTTAATTACCGAATTTTGTTCACCCATTTGTTTAATTATGAATTATGAATTATAAATTTCCCACTCCACCCGGGGAAGGCTTTTTTAGTTAGATATTCTTACAAAAAGGCTAATAGTTGTCAGCAGAACGGAAACGATTGACAGCCATACTGCTGCGCTATTGTTTTGATTTATATTGCTTTGTTGCACCCTCCGTTTATTCGGTTCCACGTAGACATTGTCA
>Ga0099364_10003007_pt1 | contig 26556 bp, 24 predicted proteins | sample TergutTh196P3_FD_73070 | JGI IMG/M metagenome (GOLD analysis project Ga0099364, IMG submission 73070) | Microcerotermes parvus P3 segment gut microbial communities from Pointe-Noire, Republic of the Congo - Th196 P3 | ecosystem: Host-associated > Arthropoda: Insects > Digestive system > Gut ...
ACAAGGCGGAGGACGCAGGCGGGCTAGTGCCCGGCAAGGACGACAACGCAGTGAGGCGGAAAATAGACCGCTAAGACGTGGCAATTTTGGGGTGGTTCGACTATAAGATACCCCGCCGCGGTTTGCAGCAGGGCTTGGTTTTTATTTTTCGTTTAAGCATGCAATGCCGGGAAGCTCAATACCCTCAAGGAACTCAAGCGAAGCGCCGCCGCCGGTTGAGATATGGCTCATCTTGTCGGCAAAGCCGAGCTTTGTAATTGCCGCAACGGAATCGCCGCCGCCGATAATCGAGATGGCGTCGCTGTCGGCGACCGCCCTTGCGATGATATTTGTGCCTTCCGAAAACTTGTCCATCTCAAAAACACCCATCGGGCCGTTCCAGATAACGGTTCCGGCGTCTTTTATCGCGTTGATGAACAATGCCTGCGTCTGCGGGCCGATATCCATGCCCATCCAGCCGTCGGGGATATCATTGAAGCCAATCACCTGAACATCGCAATCCTCGGAGAATCTATCGGCAATTTTATGGTCGACGGGAAGAAGGAATTTCACGCCCTTTTCTCTTGCTTTTTCGAGGATATCCTTTGCAAGCGCGATTTTGTCGTCCTCGCAGATGGAAGTTCCGATGGAGTGCCCTTGCGCCTTGTAAAACGTGTACGCCATGCCGCCGCCGATGATAAGCGTGTCCACCTTGTCAAGCAGGTTGGTGATAACGCCAATTTTATCGGAAACCTTTGCACCGCCTAAAATCGCGACAAACGGGCGTTTTGGATCTTCAAGCGCACCGCCCATAAATGAGATTTCCCTATTGATGAGGTAACCTCCAACGGCGGGAAGGTAATCCGCGACGCCGGCGGTCGAAGCGTGCGCGCGGTGCGCGGAGCCAAACGCATCATTTACATAAATATCCGCCAGGGAAGCGAATTCCTTGGCAAGCGCCGGGGCGTTTTTGGTTTCGCCCGGCTCAAACCGGACGTTCTCAAGCAGCATGACGCCGCCGTCCTTTAACGCCGCCGCTTTGGCTTTCGCATCGGGGCCGACCACATCGGCGGCTATCGGGATGTCCATATGAAGCAATTCGCCTAAACGCTTTGCAACCGGCTTTAAAGAAAATTCGGCGTTGAATTCGCCTTTCGGGCGGCCCAAATGCGAGCAGAGAATTACTTTCGCGTTGTTTTTTATCAAATATTCAATCGTGGGCAGAGACGCGACGATTCGTTTATCATTTGTAATTTCCCCGTCCTTCAGCGGTACATTGAAATCACAGCGGACAAGCACCCGTTTCCCGAAAACGTCAATGTCCTCAATCGTTTTCTTGTTTAGCATACTCATAAATTTTTTCCCGTCCTTTTTCTCCTGAATTTTTAAATAATCCTATTGTAATACCAATTAACAAAATTTGCAAGCGAATTATCGTTTTTTGCCCCTAAAAGCAATCGCAGCAATCTTTGGCCCGGAGTTTATCGCGATGGAAGCGCCGATGTTAAAGATTGGAACCTCGCGTTCCAGCTTTTCCTGAAGCATTTGCTGCAATTCAAGCCCATACTCCGCGACTTCGCCGCACGCAATCATGAGAAACCCGTCCTTGTCGTCGCGTTTTTCCTCATATATTTTTACAAGCTGGGGGAGAAGCCGTTTTTCGCCGCGCACTTTTGCGACAACCTTCGTGCCGCCGTCAATCATCGCAACAACCGGCTTTAGGCCCAAAGCGCCGCCCGCAAACGCAGCAACGCTGCTTATCCTGCCGGATTTTCTGGCGTATTCAAGCGTATAGCACGCAAGATAAACCTCACACGTATCGAAAAAATCCTTAAGATAATCAAGGATTTCCCCGGCGCTTTTACCGTCCTGCGCCATTTTCGCGCTTTCCACAACGGGATAGCCGTATACCATTGTATAAGTTTTTGAATCAACGATGTGGATATTTATTTTATCCGCCGCTTCGGGGGCCTTCTTGTAAAAAAGCTCTTTTGCCATATGCGCGGACATATTGGTTCCGGAGCCGCCTGCATTTATCGTAACGCAGATGACATCGGTATATCCCTGTTCATATGCTTTTTTGTAACAGGAAAGGAAATCATCGGCAGGCACGCGGCTTGTTTTCGGTATTTCCTTTGTTCCCTCGAGTATCCTGTAAAATTCGTGAATCGAAAAGGAACGGCGTTCCCAATATTCCTTGCCTTCAATCGTAATCGGGACACTGGGCATGTCGATATTATATTTTGCAAGCAAATCGTCGGGTATATCGCTTGCGGTATCGGCTATGAATTTAATTTTTTGCATATCTAAACGCCTTTCTTTTATATTACCGCGGCCACTCGTAGTCGCGGAGCCGCCCGTGCATCAAGAGCGCGGGGAATTCCCATTGGCGCAGGACTTCATATGTACAAACCGCCACAGCGTTTGAGAGGTTTAGGCTTCTGGCGGCGGGAATCATCGGGATACGCAGGCATGCGTCAGGATTTTCAAGCAGCAATTCCTCCGGCAGGCCGGCGTCCTCGCGCCCGAAAACAAGATAGGATTTATCAGGATAACAAATGTCACTGTAAAGCTTACGGCCTTTTGTGGATGAGTAGAAATACGAGCCGTCCGTCCTGCTTAAAAAGTCCGGCATATCCTCGTAATAAGAAATATCCAGCAGATGCCAGTAGTCAAGCCCCGCGCGTTTTAATTTCGCATCTGTAATCGTAAAGCCCATAGGCTTTACGATATGTAACGAAGCACCGACGGCGGCGCAGGTGCGGGCGATATTACCCGTATTTTGCGGAATTTGCGGTTCTACCAGCACAATACCCAATTGACGCAAATATTATCAAGCCCCATCTTAAGTTTATGATTCCAGAAATCATTTTACCAATAATTTTTATTTTTGACAATACCCTTGCATATGCACGGTATATTGCATATGCAAGGGAATAAGGCGCGGAAAATGCGCTTGACTATTTTTGCATATGTAATGTATACTACAAGAGGCGTTTCGAGGCGTAGCTCAGTTTGGTAGAGTGCTTGGTTTGGGACCAAGATGCCGCAGGTTCGAATCCTGTCGCCTCGACCAACATTCCCATAGGCGAACCCTCCAGTTCGCCTATGGGAATCTCAATTTTCTGCCCTTCCTGCGCGTTAATGAAGATTTGCAGCCGGTCGTTGCCAAGTTCTATCCTGCCGATGAAGATGTCCACCAACGACCTGCGATAATCCATGTCATTCGGGTCACCCTTTGCAAACCGCTCAAAGAAAAATTTGACGCTATTGCATTCTAACTGCGGCCTCTGGATTTTTTCTTTCGCAAGCTGAACCTCAAGCTCCGCCCTTTCGTTTTGCCGTTTTTCGATTTGCGCGGTGATGACGTCGGCGGCTTTGCCGGATTCCAGAGCCTTAATAAGATTATCGGTTGCCTTGTCATTTTCGCGGAGCAGTTTATTGATGCGTTTGAGGGTATCGGCATTGCGCTCCTTTTCGCAATTAGCAACCACGGATGCGGCAATCTTCTCAATTGATTTTGGCGTTAATGTTGCTCGTACTTTCATCACGACGGTATCTTCTATGAAAGCTTTTCTGACGGTTTTATGTTTATTGGTGCAAGTTTTTTTGCTTTTGCTGCACACGCATTGATAATACTGATGGATTTTTCCTGTGTGCAATGTGCCGCATACGCCCACCATAGCGGCGTTACAATATTCGCAGAACAAAGCCATCGTCAGTAAATAATGTTCTTCGATTGCCTTTGCGCGAGCAGGGGCTTTTTTATTTTTTTCCATCAATATCTGAACATCGGCGAAAGTCTGGTCGTCGATGATGCGCGGCATACCGTCAATAATCTCCTTGTCGCGATAGGTATAAATGCCGCGATAACGCTTGTTGGTGAGAATTGTACGGATGGAGTTCTTGTTGTATTCATTGCCGCGACTGGTTTTGACTTGATTGGCATTGAGATATTTTATGATTTCTGCCATCGTGGAGCCTGAAAGATACATCTCGAAAATTTTTCTGACGATGGCTGCTTCATCCTCAATAATTACAAACCTCTTGTTTTCGTCAATTTCATATCCGAGAGCCACGTTGCCGCCGGTAGCGAGACATTTTTCAGCGTTTATATCCAAGCCTCGCCGAACTTTTTGGGCTAGCTCGACGGAATAATATTCCGCCATTGATTCGAGAACACCTTCAATTAGAATACCACTGGCATCGTCCGCAATGTTTTCGCGGGCAGAAATTATACGGACTCCGTTCCTTTTAAGCCTGTTTTTGTAGGTTGCGCTGTCATAACGGTTGCGGGCAAATCTATCAAGTTGGTAGACGAGTACGCCGGCAAACTGCCGCTTAGCAGAATCCGCAATCATGCGCTGAAATTCCGGTCTGTTATCGCTCGTACTAGCAAGCAAGTTTTTGATACCGGGCATAGTCCTGTCTAACAAACTGGTGAGCGTAAGCTTACATGATATTTTCATAGAAATGTAGTGCAAATATTGTCTGCCAAGAATTTTGAGTTCCCCATAAACCGCTTCGGGCGGGGCATACTCCTCCAAGTGAAACCAATTATCAATACCATAATTGGCAATGCGAACGGCATCCAGCTTATCTGTTTTGCCCTTGCGTATCGCTCTGGAAGCATATTTTTTCATAGCCAGCGGATTGATAACGCTTACAAACAACCCTATTTGTTGCAAAGCAGAGAGTAACGGAAGATGATACGCGCCTGTGGCTTCCATCACTATCCTAATTTCACCTTGATAAGACTGGATAAATTTTGCCAACTCCGCCACGGCCTGCTCACTGTGAATAACCTCTTGTGGCGAAACCAGCACCTCACCATAAGGTTTTAGAATACAAACCATACTTTTTTCTTTTGATACATCAATTCCCACACTAACCATATTGAACCTCCAAAATGTAGATTTGTAATTGTGTCCCATCTGCACTTATTGCGATTCAATTTGGTTCGTGACACGAAAGCCCTCGTGGGTTTCAACCTGCTAAATCGAATGTTTACAATAAGAGATGGCTGGCAGTTTGAGCCACGGATGCGCTGATCCAAAGGAATATACGCCAGGCCAATTACTCTCTCATTGTAAAGGAACAAGTACAAATGCGACATGTCTTTCGATACGCACCATTTACACTTTGATAGTACCAAAGGAATATCCACCAATTACGGTGGATGTTCCTTTTACAGTTACTGTCCTGTACTGACGTTTCAGATAGCGTCAACAGGCACTAGTTCCTCTTAAACCCGCCCTCGCTCGCGATGACCTGCCCTGTGATCCATTTCGCGTAGGAGCTGTGCAGGAAAAGCGCCAAATCGGCGGTATCGTCCGGTGTTCCCCATCGTCCCGATGGGAACATCTTCGCCACGGCCTCATATGCTTCGCCGAAGCAATAGCCGGTATCGTTCGGGCCGGGGTTGATGCAATTCACCCGGATATTCTTATCCGAAAGCAGATACGAAGCCTGCCGGCACAGGCAGATGACGGCCTCCTTCGATACGCAATACGCGATTTCGTTTACCATGGGGCCGAGATACTGCCCGCTTGTAAACAGTGTGACGGCGTTGTCCTTCCCGGTATCCGCCAAGGCCGCGAAAGACTGTATCATCATCATGGAGGCGCGGACGTTGACGATCAGGTGCGGGTCGATGTGTTCCGGCGTCCATGTGCCCATTTCACCATACGTTGAATACGCGTGGCTTAAGACCAAACCGTTTAAACCCGCCAAGCAGCGACGCGGCTTCCTCTACGGCGTTTTCGGCGACGCCCGGTTTTGCCAAATCCCCGGTTGCAAGCGCAGTTACCTGTAACCCGGAAGCATGAAGCTGTTTTGCCAAAGCTTCCGTGCCGTTTGGCGCGGCGGACTTATGCCCCGCCGCCACGTCGTATTCAGAAAAGCCGTGAACGGCGACTTTTGCCCCGGCTTCGGCAAACCGCCTGGCAAGCGCCATGCCGATACCCAAAGGGCGGCTCACGCCGGTGATGAGTATTTTTTGACCGTCAAGCCTTAGTATTTTAAGCACCTCTTTTTAAGTAATTGCTGCGCTTTAGAGGGGCAAAGGTGAATGAAAATAATGTTTATTTTCTACCGTCACTCATTCAAAGCATTTTCAATCGCTTTGAGGTATGCCTTTGATGTCACAGTTGCGCCGGAAACAGCATCAACTAGAGTATTTTGGCTCTCTATTACCCGTTGAAACACCTCATTGGAACAGTTTGTGATTCCAGCTGCAAAAACATTTTCGACAATATCGATTCCAGTTATTTTTCCGTTTTTAATATGAATGGACAATGTGTTTGTCCAACGCCCGTGTTCATAAGTGCCGATATAACTGCCATCGGAAGTGCCAGATAAATCTATTCCTTCCAACACAACATTTGCTCCGTCAGAAAGTCCATTCATCACGACAGTACCTCCACCAATCAACACAACGGCAATAATGCCGACAATTATTAAAACTTTCTTCATCTTTCAGTTTTACCTTTCGTATATCATATAAATTTTCTATATTCACCTTTTCGTCCAAAGGCACACACAATCAAAAACTAAGCTGGTCGTTTTTATCCTCTTCGCGCGGTGCAGCCCCCGCGGAGGGCAGCAACTTCGTTCTAAATCTATGGGCGTTTAACAGCATATCCTCCGCAAATGGCACGGCGTTTAGAAGCTTTGCGTTTTTCCGAAGCGTCATGACCTGAACGCCCTGCGTGTTTTTCGTGGCCTTTGAAGATAACGCCCCGGTATTCGCAATCAGGATTTTGCCGGTCGTCGATTGCAGCAGGTACTCGCCGTCCGCGTCGGCTTGGTAAACCGCGACGAGCGGAGACTTGTCGCTGTACGCGCCGACGAGCTTTTTCCGTTTTGTCTTGGTCTCGTAGCTTAAAAGCTCGACCTTGGCTGCTTTGCCGTTTTCAAAGAAAAACAGCATGTTGCCGGAATAATCGCGGGTTACCGCCATATACACCGCGTTTTCACCCTCATCCATGCCGAGCTTTGCGGGAATATAATCGCCAAGAAGGCTCGCTTTTGAATCGGCAAAATCGCTTGCGTCGGCCTTGTAAACCTGGTGCCTGTCACTGAAAAATAAAATCTGCGAGGCGTTCGACGCATCAACCTCTTGCGTGATTTCGTCGCCTTCCTTCACCTTTTGCTCGCCGCTCATGCGAAGCGATTGCGGCGTGATTTTTTTAAAGTACCCCTCTTTTGTGAAAAACAGCTTGACGGGGTAATCCTGCACCTCGTCGAGGATTACCGTCTCGTCCTCATCCGTCGGGTAATACAGCATGGTCTTTCTCGGGCCGCCGTATTTTTTTGCGACGGCCTTCAGCTCGCTAATGATGATTGCCGAGACTTTTTTCGGGTCGGATAAAATATCCTGCTTTTCGGCGATGTCTGCTTTTAAGGATTCGATTTCGGCAGTACGTTTTAGAATGTACTCGCGGTTTAAATGCCGAAGCTTAATTTCCGCGACGTATTCGGCTTGAATTTCGTCGATGCCGAAGCCAATCATCAAATTCGGGACGACCTCGCGCTCTTCCTCCGTTTCGCGCACAATTTTAACGGCCTTGTCGATATCCAGCAGTATCTTTGCAAGCCCCTGCAAAAGGTGCAGCTTTTCCTGTTTCTTTTTAAGCTCGAAGAACACGCGGCGCTTCACGCATTCGCGCCGGAAGGCCGCCCACTCCGAGATGATTTCGCGTACGCCCATCGTGCGCGGCGTGCCGCCGATTAAGATGTTGAAGTTGCAGGCAAAGCTGTCCTCAAGCGGCGTCATCTTGAACAGCTTCTGCATGAGCTTGTCGGGGTCTGTCCCCCGCTTTAGATCTATGGTGATTTTAAGTCCCTTTAAATCCGTTTCGTCGCGCACGTCCGAGATTTCGCGTATTTTCCCCTGCTTTATCAAATCCACGATTTTATCAATCACGGCTTCTATCGTGGTCGTCGGCGGAAGCTCCGTGATGTCTATGCAATTGTTGTGGGAATCCACGCTGTACCGCGCGCGGACTTTGATGCTGCCGCGTCCCGTTCCATAGATTTTTTTAAGCTCGTCCTCGTTGTAGACAAGAAATCCGCCGCCCGCGAAATCCGGCGCCTTCAGCGTGGATAAAACGTCGTGGTTTTGGTTTTTTATCAGCCCGGTCGCCGTTTCACAGACCTCCGCCAGATTAAAGGAGCAGATGGAGCTTGCCATACCAACGGCAATCCCCATATTGGAGTTTACAAGTACGGACGGGAACGACACGGGAAGCAGCGCGGGCTCCCGCATTTTACCGTCGTAGCTGTCCATGAAATCAACGGTGTCACTGTCGATATCCGTGAACAACTGCGTGGATATCGGCGCAAGCTTCGCTTCGGTGTACCGTGAGGCGGCGTAGGCCATGTCCCGCGAGTACGCCTTGCCGAAGTTGCCCTTGCTGTCGATGTACCCGTGCAAAAGCGTTTCGTTGCCGGCGGCAAGGCGCACCATCGTTTCGTAGATGGCCTGGTCGCCATGCGGGTTCAGCTTCATCGTCTCGCCGACGATGTTCGCCGATTTTGTGCGGGAGCCTGTTAAAAGCCCCATCTTATACATCGTGTACAAAAGCTTGCGGTGGCTCGGCTTAAACCCGTCAATCTCGGGAATTGCGCGCGAAACAATGACGCTCATGGCGTAGGGCATGTAATTTTCCTGCAAGGTTTCGGTAATCGGCTGGCTTATCACAACGCCCGCGTTTTCGATATACGCGCCGGAATTTTTTTTAGGCGGCAAGTTTACTCATTCCTCTGTTATTAAAATAATTGCGGCTTCAAAATCATGTCCATAACGTACACGATTATTGTCTTCGCATTATGATTGCCCTCTCCTTAAAACCAAGACTTTCCCAGAACTTTTGCCCTCTGTTATTCCAACAGAAAACGTCTAAGTCAATACATTCGGTATTTAATTCATTTATGAGCGAATGAAAGGCCGCCGTTCCATTTCCTCCGCGCCGGGAATCCCTGCAAATAAAGAAATCAATAAGATAATAAGGCTCCCGGGCCAAATTTACCAGGGCATATCCAATTATACTTCCTTTAATGAATAAGAACGCATGGCATCCGGCATCCATATGCTTCCGCAATCTATCTTCAAATTGCAGGTTGGAAAGCTCCATATCACTCGGCTCATCTTCAAACAGCTGGCGGGTCATTTCCGCAATCAACGTAATTTCATCGTCTTTCGCTTTGCGAATGTTCATATCTGCTAAACCTCACTTTGCCTAAACATTATCCGTTCGCGCTTTCGGCAATCTCCTCACGATATATCGGCGGCTTCGATGTAATTCTGCCCGAACTGCGCGATAAAATCTTTCCTGCCCTGCAAATTATCGCCCAGCAGGATATCGAACATCTCGTCAGTGGCGGCGGCTGTCGTCGGGGTTACCTTGATTAAACGCCGCGTTTCGGGGTTCATAGTGGTAAGCCACATCATGTCGGGGTCGTTTTCTCCAAGCCCCTTCGAGCGTTGCAGCTTGCAGTTTTTTAAGCCGCCGAGCTTGTCGAGCAGCCGGTTTTTCTCCATATCGGAATACGCGAAATAGGTTTTGTCCTTCGCCGTGATTTCAAACAGCGGCGACTCCGCGATGTAGACGTACCCCTCATTTATCAGCGTGGGGGCCAGACGGTACAGCATGGTCAGTATCAGCGTGCGAATCTGAAAGCCGTCAACGTCCGCGTCCGTGCAGATGACGATTTTGTTCCACCGCAGGCCGCTTAAATCAAACGTGGAAAGCTCCCGGTTGGATTTTGACCTGACCTCCACCCCGCAGCCCAAAACCTTGATGATATCCGTGATGATGTCGTTTTTAAAGATTTTGCCGTAGTCGGCTTTCAGGCAGTTGAGGATTTTGCCGCGTACCGGGATAATCGCCTGAAATTCGCTGTCACGCCCAAGCTTGCACGCACCAAGGGCCGAGTCGCCCTCGACGATGTAAATCTCACGGCGCGCAAGGTCTTTCGAGCGGCAGTCGACGAATTTTTGCACGCGGTTTGCGATGTCAACGCTGCCCGCCAGTTTTTTCTTAAGGTTTAGGCGCGTCTTCTCGGCGTTTTCGCGGCTGCGCTTGTTGATGAGCACCTGCTCGGCGATTTTCACGGCGTCATCCGGGTTTTCGATGAAATAAATCTCAAGCGCGTGCCGCATAAAATCGGTCATGGCCTCGTACACGAATTTATTGTTGATGGCCTTCTTCGTCTGATTTTCATACGACGTCTGCGTTGAAAAATTAGACGACACAAGGACTAAGCAATCCTCAATATCTTGAAAGGCTATCTTGCTTTCGCCCTTTAAGTATTTTTGCTGTTGCTTCAAATATCCGTCGATGATGCCGACGGCCGCGACCTTTACGGCTCGGTCGGGCGAGCCGCCGTGCTGCAAAAAGCTTGAATTATGATAATACTCAAGCAGCTTGACGCGGTTACTGAAGCAAAGCGCCAGATTCAGCATGACCTTGTATTCAGGCTTGTCCTCGCGGTCGCGCCCTTGGCGCTCCGCCTGCCAAAACTGCACGCCCGTAAGGCCGTCGCCGCCGACAAAATCCTTGATATAATCCACAATGCCGTCGGCATAAAAAAATTCCCGCGTCTCGAAACCGCTTGAGGTTTCCTCCTTGAATACGATTGTCAGGCCCTTGTTGACGACAGCCTGCCGCTTTAGGACGTCCGTAAAATATTCCGCCGGCACCGAAATTTCGGTAAAGACCTGGATATCCGGCTTCCACTTGATTTTTGTGCCTGTCTTTTTGCCGGAGACCGGCTCCTTTTGCATCTTGCCGGCGATTTCGCCGTGTTCGAAGTGGAGGGTGTACCGGAAGCCGTCCCTTACGCTTTCAACGTCCATATATTCCGACGCGTACTGCGTCGCGCAAAGCCCAAGCCCGTTCAGTCCCAGTGAAAACCCGTATTCATCCGAAAACTTGCCGCCCGCATATAGTTCGCAGAAGACAAGCTCCCAGTTGTACCGTTTTTCGTTTTGGTTGTAGTCCACGGGGATTCCCCTGCCGAAATCCTGCACCTCTATGGAATCGTCAAGGTATTTTGTGACGATAATTTTTTGGCCGTATCCCTCGCGCGCTTCGTCAATCGAGTTTGAAAGGATTTCAAAAATCGAATGCTCGCAGCCCTCCAGCCCGTCGGAGCCGAAGATGACGCCGGGGCGCTTTCTGACTCTATCCGCCCCCTTTAGCGACGATATGGATTCATTGCCGTAGGCAGCCTTTTTTGCGGTCATAGTAATCTCATTCATTCCTTAAATTATTTTTAGCATAACAGGCTTGCGTTTACGGAAAAACGCAAAATCGGAAAAACCCGCGTCCTGCAAAAGCTTCATGCCTTCTTCTATCCCCGCCCCCAGATTTTCGGCGTTGTGCGCGTCGGAGCCGATTGTAACAATTTCGCCGCCAAGCTCGCGGTAACGCCTGATAACCCAATCCGGCGGCATGACGCCGGTTTTATATTTAAGCCCCGACATATTAAGCTCAAGGCCGATGCCCTTCTCCACGATTTTCCCAAGGATTTCATCCACATAATCACGGTAAAGCGCAAGGTCGGCTTCCACGCCCGCAAGCCTCATATAACGCCATGGGAAATCAAGGTGCGCCAAGACGTCAAATTTTCCCCAGCTTACAAGCCGGAGCATCTCCTCAAAATATTTTTGCAGATAAACGCCGAGCTTTTCCGGTGAAAGATCCTTATAATCCGCCGCAAACAGGTCGAAATTATCATATTTCAGCATGTGTAGGGAGCCGAGCACAAAATCAAAACGGTACTTACCCAGGAGGGATTCAGCCTTTTCCAGATTGTGGAATACCTGCCCCAATTCGATTCCAAATGATACGATAAGCCTGCTGCCAAACGCCTCCTGCGCGAACGCCGTATCCATTGAGGAGTTCCTGATGCGCGTTTCAAACTGTTCCTGCAGAAATATTTCACAGTCACAGTGGTCTGTGACCGCAATGCCTAAAAAACCTTTTTCAACCGCCATTTCCGCCATAAACGTAACGGAGTGGCAGCCGTCGGGCGAATTCTGGGAATGCAGATGACTGTCAAAAAGATTACAATACAAAGAAAAAACCCCATCCGTATAAAGTCATTGTTTGCGCATATATAAACAAGGATACCATATTTTTGAAAAATTCTCAACGGCTATAATCAATTAAGCTTAAAAAAGGCTAAAGATTTGCATGTATGTTTTTTGTTTAACAAGACGGAGGACGCAAGCGGGCTTTTGCCCTCCGAGGACGACAACGCAGTTGCGCGGAAAACAGGCTGCAAAGATTGGGCGTTTTTAGGCTTAATTTATTATATATTTATGTTTTTAGAAAAATGTGGTATATTAGACGTAAAAGGAGTGACGGAACTTGAATTCGATTATCAGACTAGGTGCTGCGGTAAATAAGGTGATATGCGCAAACCCGGCTGAGTGCGCGGAGGAGGCAAAGCTTCTCCTTGCGGACATGCCGCCGTGCGATATCGCGGTGTTCCCGGCGCTTTCCCTTTGCGGGACGTGCGGCAGCCTTGCGGCGAACGCAGCCGTTTTAGAGCAGTGTGACGGTGCGCTTAACAGCCTTGCGGAAGCCACAAGCCAAATGGATTCCTACGTCGTCGCCGGTGTTTATATAGGTGACGCGGGAAGGCCGGTATCCGTCATGGCGGTTTTGTACCGGGGCGAGCTTGTCGCGTATATCCCCGTTTTGGAAAGCGGCGCATCCTTATCCGAATATATGTATCCGGAGCAGGCGGTTCCCGTGGATACGGTTTTTGCATGCGGCGATATGCATTTTTGCATCCTTGCGTGCGAGCTTTTGGATATCGCGGTATATGCCGCCGAAATCGCAAAGACGGGCTGTGACTTAATCATTATCCCCGCGTATTCGCCCATGTACGCCGGAAAAATGCATGAGGTAAAAAAGACGGTCAAGGCGCTTTCATCGTCGCTTGGCTGCGCCATCGCCGCAGTGAACGGCGGGGTTGGCGGCACATCAAGCCCGTATGTCTTTAGCGGCTTTGCCGGGGTCTTTGAGTGCGGCACGGAGCTTGCCGGCGCAAAAGCGGGATACGAAAGCTTTTCCTGTACTGTGGACCTTGATTTGGATATCATACGCTCGCGGAAAAAAATGCACGCGCCGGAACCGCCAAGCCACGGTATGCTGCCCGCGGGCGCAAAGCGCGGGCTGTTAAGGCGTGTGGAACAAAACCCGTTTTTGCCCGGCAGGGGCAGAGATGAATATCTCGCGGAGCTGTTTTCGCTGCAAGTCAGGGCGCTTGCCGCGAGGATGGAGAACATCGGCATTTCGCGGCTTGTCATAGGCGTTTCCGGCGGGCTGGACTCCACGGCGGCGCTGCTCGTGAGCGCGGCGGCGATGGACGCGCTGGGGCTTCCGCGCGAAAACATAACGGGAATCACAATGCCCGGCTTCGGTACAAGCGAAAGGACGCATGAAAACGCGCTTCGCCTGATGGAGCAAACCGGCGTGACGAAGCGCGAAATCTCAATCAGGCCATGCGTTTCGCAGCACCTTGAGGATATCGGGCACACCGGCAAAAAGGATACCGTTTACGAAAACGCGCAGGCACGCGAACGCGCACAGATACTGCTTGACGTGGCAAACCAGGTTGGCGGCATTGTTGTCGGCACGGGCGACCTTTCAGAGGCGGCGCTCGGCTTTACGACCTTTGCGGGCGACCATATCTCAAATTACAGCGTAAACGCGAACGTGACAAAATCCGTTTTGCGGGTGCTTGTCAGGCATGTCGCGGAAAATGGGATTGTAGCGGGCGTTTCAGATATCGTGTCCGACATCCTCGATACGCCCGTAAGCCCCGAGCTTCTGCCGGTTGACGAAAGCGGCGAAACCCGCCAGAAAACCGAGGATATCCTGGCACCCTACGAGCTTCTCGATTTCTTTTTGTATTATTTCATCAAATACCGGTTTAAACCGGTGAAGATTTATTTTTACGCAAGCGTCGCGTTTGCCGGAAAATACGAGCCCGGTTTCATTAAGGAAAAGCTCCGTATGTTTTTACAAAGGTTCTGCGCGGCGCAGTTTAAGCGCGCCTGCTCCCCGGATAGCGCGATTTTAACGGACGTATCGCTGTCAAACGCGGATTTTTATATCCCGTCCGACATGGATTCGTCGGCGCTGCTGAGAGAGCTTGATAACTACGATTTTGAAAGGAAAAACTAAATGAAAGCAATTGTTACCGTAATAGGAAAAGACATGGTTGGGATTATCGCCAAGGTTTCATCGAAATGCGCGGAGTCAAACGCGAACGTGATTGAGGTTTCCCAAAGCGTCTTGCAGGATTTGTTCGCGATGATTATGCTTGTCGATATCTCGGGCTTAAACTGCGAGTTCTCAAAATTCGCGAAAAGCATGAGCGATACCGGCGAAGGGCTGGGACTTGTCATCACCGCCATGCACGAGGATATTTTTAATTCCATGCACAGAATATAGGCTGGAGGATTTAAATGTTAAACGTAAACGATATACTGGAAACCATCACGATGATACAGGACGAAAACCTCGACATCAGGACAATCACAATGGGAATCTCCCTGCTTGACTGCGCGGACGGCGATCAGGCCCGCTCGTGCGGCAGGATTTACGATAAAATCACAAGGCTTGCGGAAAATCTTGTAAGGACGGGCGAAACCATCGAAGCCAAGTACGGCATTCCGATTATCAACAAGCGCATTTCCGTCACGCCCGTCGCAATCCTTGCGGCGGCAAGCGGCGGCGACCCCGTCATATACGCGAAAACCCTTGACAAAGCGGCAAAGGCGGTCGGCGTGAACTTTATCGGCGGGTTTTCGGCGCTTGTACATAAGGGCTTCTCAAAAGGCGACGAAGCGCTGATACGCGCCATACCCGAGGCCCTTTCGGAAACGGAGTTCGTCTGCTCGTCGGTCAACATCGGCTCCACGTCGGCGGGCATCAACCTTGACGCCGTAAGGATGATGGGCGCGGTCATACGCGAAGCGGCGGAGCGCACGGCCGACCGCGAATGCATCGGCGCCGCGAAGCTTGTGGTTTTCTGCAACGCACCGGAGGATAACCCGTTTATGGCGGGTGCTTTTCACGGCCCGGGCGAACCTGACTGCGTCATCAACGTCGGCGTTTCCGGCCCCGGCGTCGTGCGCGCGGCGCTTCAGAAGACAAAGGGGCTTAACATCACCGAAATTTCAGATATTATCAAAAAGACCGCGTTTAAAATCACGAGGATGGGCCAGCTTGTCGGCGCGGAGGCCGCGGAGATGCTCGGCGTGCCGTTCGGCATTGTGGATTTATCGCTTGCGCCGACGCCTGAAATCGGCGACTCCGTGGCGTATATACTGGAGGAAATCGGGCTTGAGCAGTGCGGCGCCCACGGCACGACCGCCGCCCTTGCGCTGTTAAACGACGCCGTGAAAAAAGGCGGCGTCATGGCGTCGTCAAAGGTGGGCGGGCTTTCCGGGGCGTTTATCCCCGTCAGCGAGGACGCCGGGATGATAGAGGCCGCGAGGAGCGGCGCGCTTTCGATAGAAAAGCTGGAGGCCATGACGGCGGTTTGCTCCGTCGGGCTTGACATGGTTATCATACCGGGCGACACGAGCGCGGACGTCATCTCGGCTATCATCGCGGACGAAGCCGCAATCGGCATGATAAACTCGAAAACGACGGCGGTGCGCGTCATTCCCGCAATCGGCAAAAAGGCGGGTGAGGAGCTGAACTTCGGGGGGCTTCTCGGCAGCGGGCCCATCATGCGGGTCAGTACGCTCTCCCCTTCCAAATTTATTTCGCGCGGCGGGCAGATACCGGCGCCGATTCAGAGCTTAAAGAATTAATTTAAAAAGGGCGGCGGGCGCGGATAATTTATATATTGCAGGAGGTAGATTCATGGGAAAAAGAGGTTCTGATATACTACAATATAGCTTTATGATACTTGGGTTTGCCGGAGGGTGGTTAGGGTACTCATACATCAATCAGGTTTCAGCCCGGGTGAGCGGGGGCTTTTTGTGGATACTCGGAGTGATTCTCATAACCATTGCCGCTGCGGTTATTGGCTTGTACTTAAGCACTATCCTGCACGAAGCCGGACATTTGATTGGGGGCTTTCTTACCGGGCACAGATTTGTATTCTTTAGCGTATTTAACCTGACAATCATGAAAAAAGACGGGAAGCTTATTATAAGGAAGCGTGGAATTACAGGAGCAAGCGGCATGTGTCTTATGTCGCCGCCGGGCATGAAAAATGGAACATACCCTCACAAGCTTTTTATCAGCGGTGGGTTTTTGGTAAACTTTTTGGTGAGCGCTGTTTGCTTTTACCTCTTTTACTATCTTGCCGGCGCTACCGATTTGTGGGCTAGGGCATTTCTTGTCATCGGAATCGTAAACGCATTTTTTTGCATATTAAACGCCATCCCTCAAAGAGCCGTTGGAATTAGTGACGGATATGTACTTATTTATCTAGGAAACGAGAAAAACACGGCAATGCGTCGCGGCTGCTGGTCATACATGCGATTCTTGGAGTTAGATGTAAAAGGCGCACGAGCACGCGACATATCGACGGAATTGTTTGATTGGGTGGATACTGGCAATATTAGCGACATGTTTGTCTTTCAGACCGCATGTAAACGATATGATTATTTGCTGGACAGACAAAAATTGGGCGAGGCAAGGGTGTTGCTGCAGACCTTGTGCGATAACTTACACAGCAGCGTTGCGGACGTTCAAAAAATGTCGTGTTATGGTGAGCTTCTTTTCCATGAACTGATAGGCGAATGCCGACAGGAGGAAATTGACCGCCTATATACCAAAGAGCTAAAAGACTACATAAAAGTTACACGCTCGGAAACCAGCACACTGCGGCTTATGTATGCATACGCAGCTCTTGCTATAAAAGATTCTGATAAAGCAAAAGAGCATTTAGATTTGTTTAATAAAGCCCGCGCAGTGTCCATATGGTCAGGTACCGCGCTCGGTGAGCAAGAGTTAATTGTACTCATTGATACGGTAGCCGATAAACGGAAAAGCGGTTAAGCATACTGCGAAGCTCGCCTTTCTCCCAATATGCGAAGAAAACGGATGCCGGTTGGCATCCGTTTTTGCGTGAATCCTATTGATTTTGCAAATTATATTTGCTATAATGTTATTTAGTATTTGCCGGAAAGGAAGTTACGATGTTTATAGAGCAATTACGCGAAATCCGCAAAAAACGAAAAATTACGCAGGACAACGTTGCGGCGCACCTCGGTATGCTCCGCCAAAGCTACAGCGCTTATGAACGCGGCAAATCCGTACCCGATGCGCACCAGCTAAAGAAGCTCGCTGATTTTTTCGGTGTTTCCACAGACTATTTTTTCGGCGGTTTAAGCCCGGATCTTCCCACAGCGCAGAACGAACAGGAGCAGCAGCTTCTGATGCTTTCGCGCCGCGCTGCAAAAATCCCGGCCGCACAGCGCGAAAAACTGATAAAGGGCTTTGAAGCCAACATTGACTTGTTTCTTGAAGCGATGAACGCCGTCACGGAATAACAAGGAGGTTACTACCATGGCCGATAAGGTTAGCCCGCTTTTAGGCGACAGAACCGACCGCCAGCTTGAAATGATGCAGCGCTGGCAGGACAGCATCCAGCAAACCAGGCAAATGCAGCAGCGCCCGGAAGAAATAAAGGGCGATACCGACGCGGATATCCGTGATAAGATACGCCGCGGCGAAATTGAGTGCCCTACCTGCCGCGAGCGGACATATCAAGACCAGTCGGACGACGCGAGCGTTTCATTTCAGACGCCGACAAGGATCTCCCCCGGGCAGTCAACGGCTGCGGTGGCGGCTCACGAGCGTGAGCACGTCATGCGAAACGCAGCGGAGGCACAGGCCGAAGGGCGCGAGGTAACGCACAGCTCCGTATCGATTTTCTATGACACCTGCCCTGATTGCGGGCGGCAATACGCCTCAGGCGGGCTGACACGCACAACAACGCAGGCGCGCCCCGACAAGGAACAGCAAAACTTTAACCCGTTCGCCATGCTTGATACGAAGATATAATGCCGCTAAAAGACCTCTGTACCTCGCATTCATTTATAGCGATTATTTAGATATTTTATATTTCCGGAGGTGTTATTTATGAAACAACGGAAATTATTTTTGCTTTTTCTTGTTCCCGCAATAATATGTATAGTGAACTTTACGGTTGCAATTATAGTCGTTTGGCTGACTTATAAAACTAACACGGATATAAGAGATTATATGTATCAGAGCGGTATTTTCTCAATAGCCCGAGCAATGAGCCTCTTTAATATATTTTTTTTCTTTATATGTCCATTACTTGCTGTTATCAGTATTATATTGTCAAGAAAAAAACGATTCTCTAAAAAGGAAGCATCCGTGTCTGCAATTATTAATGGTATTATTATCCCGTCTTTAATTATATTCGTTATAGTTGGTGTATTCGGTGGAGTATAATCATTTTCTACAGTAGCACATTGGATAACAAGACCACCCCTTTCGGGTGGTCTTGTTATTTACAGATAAACGGGCTGCATTTGCTTTCCCGTAAGCGCGAGGCTTAAAGCCTCTGGGATTTTTGAAAAGTCAGCGACTACCGAGCGCGGCTTGCCTTCGGGGTTATCCTGCTTCATCGGGACGAAATATACGTTTCGGTAATTCAAAAGCCCGCCTATATTTTTAGACGAGCCGCTCAGCGCGTCGTTTGTGGAAACCGCTATCAACAGCGGTTTTTCATTTCGCAAATGCGCTTTTGCCGCCATTGTGACGCTGGTGTCCGTGATACCGCAGTTTAGCTTGCCAAGCGTGTTTCCGGTGCACGGCGCGATAACCATGATATCAAAAAGATTATGCGGGCCTATCGGCTCTGCCTGCGTTATGCTGCAAATGACTTGATTGCCGGTGATATTCCGCAGGTTTTCGGCAAAATCCGCGGCTTTGCCAAACCGTGTGTCCGTCTGAAACGCGAACTCGGAAAATATCGGCGTGACGCTGTAGCCGCTGCCCACAAATCCCTTTATAACGGGGATAACGTCGGCAAACGTGCAAAATGAGCCTGTAAGCGAAAATCCGACCTTGATTTGCTCCATCATACAATCCCCCTTTCGGCTAAAATATTCATGATGGTTGACAGGATAATCTCCCCCGCGGAATAAGGCGCTACCTTACCCGGCAGTGAAAGCGCCCAGATTGTTTTGATGCCGAGGGTTTTTGCAGTTTCAAAATCAACGCCGCCGGGTTTTGAAGCAAGGTCAATCACAAGGCAGCGGCGCGGGAGTATCGAGAGCTTCTCTTCTCCCAGAATGGTGACCGGAACGGTGTTAAAAAGGCAGTCCACGTCGCATAAATGATGGCTTAGATCGCCGATACGGACGACCTCGCAGCCACCGATTTTCGCCCATGCAAGGTCACTGTGGCTTCTGGCGGCGACCCTGACCTTTGCGCCGAACGCAAGGAGCAGCCGGGCCAGCACCTTCGCGATGCGCCCGTACCCGATAATCAGGCAGGTGCTGCCGAAAAGCGTTATCGGCATTTCATGCAGTGCGATTTCAACCGCGCCTTCGGCGGTCGGCTCGGCGTTTAAAATGGCGAATTCCTCGCGCCTGAAATAATCGATAAGCTCAATCCCGCGTTCCCTCGCATGGCCTTGTATTTCAGGCGAAACCATGCCCGCTAAGACGATGGCCTTGGGCCGTATATAGTCAAAGCATTCCAGAATTGTCAGCGATAGCCCGCTTTGCGGCGTGTTAACCATCCCGTTTGGGCTTAAAAGCGGCAATGGGAATATGATGATATCGCAGCTTGGCAAGACAAATTGGATATCATTCGATTTATGTATTTTCGGTGATAGTTTGACATCCTTTTCAAGAAACATGCCGTATATCTTATATTCGTTGTTTTTTTCAACTAAAATATTGGCAAGGTGCGCCTGGCGCAAGTCCCCGCCTACGATCGCAACGGTTTTATCAAAGACCATAAGCGTCCCTCCACATAAGTGAACTGTACCATCCTATGTTAAAACCGCACAATGCGTACATAGAAAAAACAATAGCGGAAAGACAAAGCTTTCCGCTATTGTTTTTTAAAGGCTTGGTATAATTCAACCGGGATTTTGCAGCCGCTTCTCAAATTCAAATTCATGCGCTATCGGAATACCGTCGTCTCCTGTCAGCGGTATTTGCGGCTTGAGCTTGCGCGCTTCTTCCAATGCGTTAATATATACGGCTCGAAGCGCAAAGCCACGCCGCTGATAAAACCGGATTGCGCGGGTATTGTCATTCGTTGTGATGAGCCATACACGGCGGCAATCTAAATTTTTAGCCTCCTGGATGACCGCATTGACTAACGCGCTGCCTATGCCTTGATTTTCACACAGGCTTTCCAGCACCGTAATTTCGCAGTTGCTGTCCGCGATATGATACAATATATAGCCGAGGATTTCTTCCCCTTCCACAGCGGTAAAACCGGGGTGTGTGCGGGTGTCGTAAAGCTTTCCCCGCGCGGCGACAAACGGTCCTGCCCAGCTTTCGGCAATTTGCGCGTCTATGAAAGGCCTGTTCTTTTCCGATATTTTTTCAAGAGAAGGCACCGTACTCATATTCCTTCACTTTCCAGAAATTTCACCATATTTGCGTAAAGCACGTTCGGGTTTATACTCTCACGCTCGGGGTGGAGCGCGTCGCCGTCTGCGGCAAGCAGCCTGATTTCACCGCGGATAAGGCTTTCGCGCAGGGCGATTACGTCCTTTGCGATGTCTTCCACGCTGCGGTACCGAAGCGGCGCGTACGCCTGCCTTTTTAAGTCTGCGATCAGCTCGAAATTGCTGCGCTCCAAAAAGCTTGGGACAGACGCACGCACGTCCTGAAGCTTGCCCACCGTATTGGTAAACGTGCCGCAAACCTCCGCGAAGCTTTCCGCCGGGAACACGACGTCGGCCTTTTTCGCCGTTTCGGTGAGGGTCAAATCCTGAACCGCGATAAACTCAATACCGCTTAAATCGAAGTCCGGCGCGTCCTCGCCGAAAATAAACATGCCCTTAATTTTTTCGCCGGCCAAACCGCGTAGCGCGTCGCGGCTCAATGCGCCCATATCGGTAAGCCCCTGGCTGTTTGCGTTCGGTTTTAGCTGTATGATACCAGAGCGCGGCTTGTCAATATGGCCCGAAAGCACCGCCAAATCCGCAAGGAGCCTTGCCGCGTCTTGCGACAGCGCGGCCTGCGGGAAGACGATGACAGCCTTTTTGGCTTTCAGGTATACTTCGGCGGCAACCTTCACCTCGTCGCTTACTGTAATGGATTCAAGGGACCGCGCAAGCTCGTCGAACCCTGTAAAGCTTTTATCCTTGGCGGCCTCAAGCGCCGCTTTCACGAACTGCTTCAATACGGAAAGGCTGTCGCCGGGATTGAGTCGTAGCGTGGCAATGTCGTCCGTCGGCGAATCAAATGAGTTCACCGCGATGACCTTCGCGCCGTTTTCAGCGGCCTTGCGGATATGGAGTCCGGCAATCACGTGCGGCTTATGAAGGTTGGTTTCAACAAGCAGGATACAGTCGGTGTTTTGAAGCTCCTCGAAATCCGCGGTGGAGCAGTCGCGCCCGATGACATGGGACACGCCGCTTTTTGTTTTGCTGAAGCTGAACACGTTTTGAAGCCCCAAGGCCTTGAAAGCGTACTCGCGGATTAAAAAAGCTTCTTCATTCGTATACCTGTCTGAGATTGTGACGGCAATGCTGTCCGTGCCGTACCGGGTTTGCAGCGCCTGAAGCTTTTTGTTGACGTAAACAACCGCCTTCGCGTAATCTGTGCGCACGAACTTTCCGTCCTGCTTGATCAGCGGGATTTTCAGCCTGTTAAGCTTTTTCAGCTCCCCGAAGCCGAATCGGCCCTTCACGCAGAGAAGCGCGTCCCTGCCGCGTTTCGCGGCGGGCAATGCGCGTGTGAGCATATCGCCCGAGGCGCAAAGCCTTTGCATACATCCGACCGAGCAAAAAGCGCATGTGGTAAGGGTATCGAATTCGCGTACCGGCACCTGCTTTTGAATCATCATTTTTTCGGTCAGCGCGCCGGTCGGGCACACGCTGACGCACTGCCCGCAGGATATGCAATCGGTATCCTTGAGCTTCATGTCGAGCGACGGCTTTACGATGGTGTCAAAGCCACGGTCGACAAGGCCGAGCGCGGTCGCGCCCACAACCTCGTCGCAGATTCTTACGCAAAGCCCGCAAAGGATACATTTATCCGGGTTGCGCCGTATGTACGGATGGTCGTCGTCCTGCCTGCGGATATGCGTCTCTCCATCAAATTTTTCGGGGCTTACGCGGTATTGGTTCGCATAATCAATCAGCTTGCACTCAAAATAATCCATGCACCCGCATTCAAGGCAGCGGTTCGCCTCGCGCTTTGCCTCGCTGTCCAAAAGGCCGTAGTTGATTTCAAGGAAATCCCCGCGCCTTTCCGCCGCCTCACGATGCGGCATTTTCGCTCTCGGCTGCTTTTCGATATGCTTAAAATCCTCCGGCCCGGGATTCGTTTTTACAAGGTACGGCGCTTCAAGGCCGGGCTTTTCGCCGTTTAAGTATTTATCAACCATAACGGCGGCTTTTTTCGCTTCCCCGATTGCGGTAATCGCGATGTCCGCGCCATTGTTCGTGGCGTCGCCGATCGCGAATATGCCATCTGTCGAAGTCCGGAAGGTGTGTTCGTCGGTGGCGATTGTGCCCCATCGCGTAAGCTCTATCCCGTCAAGCCCGGCGGGGTCGAGCTTTTGTCCGATCGCAACGATAACGGCATCGACCTCGATGGTCTCTTCTTTTCCCGGGACAGGCACGGGCGCGCGGCGGCCCGACGCGTCAGGCTCGCCAAGCTCCATGATTTGAAGCGTAACCGCGCTGACCTTGCCGTCCTTGCCGATGATTTCATTCGGGTTCGTCAGTCCCTTAAAGATGAAGCCCTCTTCCTCAGCCTCGAGAATCTCGATTTTCTCGGCGGGCATTTCATCTTTTGTGCGCCGGTAAACGTTATATACCATTTCGGCGCCAAGCCTTATCGCGGTGCGGCATGCGTCCATCGCGGTATTTCCCCCGCCGACCACGGCAATCCTCCTGCCGGTGAATTCGCGCGTGTTCATCGCGACGCCGCGCAGGAAGTCAATGCCGTCGATAACTCCGTCAAGCTCTTTGCCTTTACAATTCAGCGGCGTACTTGTCCAAGCGCCCACCGCGAGGATTACGGCATCGAATTTTTCCTTTACATACGCAAGCGACACGTCGCGCCCGACTTTTATATTGTTCTTAAAAGTCACGCCCATGCGCTCAATCGCGGATACCTCCTCCTGCAAATAAGATTTTGGCAGGCGGTATTCGGGAATCCCGTAGCGGAGCATTCCACCCATATTTGGCATTGCGTCGTAGATTGTAACGTCATGGCCGTATATCCGAAGGAAATATGCGGCGGAAAGCCCGCCCGGGCCGCCGCCGATTACCGCGACACGTTTGCCGGTCGCTTCCCCGGTTTCCGCAGTGTAAAGCTTATCACTTTGCATGTCTTTGTTTGCCACGAAGGTCTTAAGCGCCGCAATGCTTACAGGCTCCTCCACCATCTCGCGGCGGCAGGCATCCTCGCACGGATGGGGGCAAACGCGCCCGATAGAGCCCGGCAGCGGGATTTTATCCTTCACGAGCTTTAGCGCTTCTTTATACTCACCGTTGGCAATCAGCCCGACGTACCCCTGACAGTCGGTCTGGGCCGGGCAGGCCAGCACGCACGGAGGCCGGCAATCGCCGATGTGGTCGGACAAAAGCAGCTCCAGTGCGGTTTTGCGCGATTTACGGACTTTTTCCGTGTTTGTCGCGATAATCATGTCATCGGCTGCGTATGTGGAGCAGGAGCGCAAAAGCTTCGGGCTGCCCTCGGCCTCGACCACGCAAACGCCGCAGGAGCCGTACATTTTTACGCGGGCATCGTCGCACAGCGTCGGTATGGTTATCCCATTTTCCGCAGCAACTGCAAGCACCGTCTGACCGGAAAAACCGGTAACCTCGCGTCCGTCTATATTCAGTCTGATTTCACCCATCTTGCTCCCCCTTTAATCCACGATAACCGCGGCAAATTTGCACACCTCGAAGCATTTACCGCATTTGATGCAGTCGTCCTGCTTAATTTCATGAGGCTTTTTGAGCTCGCCGGCAATGCATTTCGCCGGGCATTTTCTCGCGCAAATCGTGCAGCCCGTGCATTTTTCCTCGTCTATCACATAAGTTAACAGCGGCTTACACTGGTGTGCCGTACATTTTTTGCGGCATATATGGTCTTCATATTCATTTCTAAAATACCGTATAGTCGTCAGCACAGGGTTTGGCGCAGTCTGCCCCAGCCCGCAAAGCGAGCCGCTTTTGATTTGCTCGCCCAAATCCTGTAGCAGCTCAATGTCGCCGTCTTTGCCGTTGCCGCTTACGATGCGCTCCAGAATTTCAAGCATCCGCTTTGTGCCGATTCTGCAATGGATGCATTTTCCGCAGCTTTCCTTGCATGTAAAATCAAGGAAAAAGCGCGCCATATCGACCATACAAGTCGTTTCGTCTACGACGACCATGCCGCCGGAGCCCATAATCGCGCCTGTTGCGGCAAGCGTTTTATAATCAATCATCGTTTCAATCAGTTCATCTGGGATACATCCGCCGCTCGGGCCGCCCATCTGCACGGCTTTGAACTTCTTGCCGTCTTTTATCCCGCCGCCGATTTTGTAGATAACGTCTTTTACTGTGCTGCCCATCGGGATTTCAACAAGCCCGCCCTTGTTAATCTTGCCTGTCAAGGCAAAGACCTTTGTACCCTTTGAATTCTCGGTTCCGAGCTTTGCGAACGCCGCGCCCCCGTTTCGTATAATCCACGGGATGTTGGCATAGGTTTCAACATTGTTGATATTGCTCGGCTTTTGCCAGAAGCCCTTTTCAGCCGGAAACGGCGGCTTTAGCCTCGGCATCCCGCGCTCGCCTTCAAGCGACGCGATGAGCGCGGTTTCCTCGCCGCAGACAAACGCGCCGGCGCCCGCCTTTATGCGCATATCAAAGTCAAAGCCGCTGCCGAAAATATCATCGCCTAGGTAGCCTGCTTTCCTCGCCTGCTCGAACGCGATTTCAAGGCGCCTGATTGCGAGCGGGTATTCCGCGCGGACATACACGACGCCCTCGCCGGAGCCTATCGCGTAAGCTGCGATAAGCATACCCTCAATCAATGCGTGCGGGTCGCCCTCAAGAAGGGCCCTGTCCATAAACGCGCCGGGGTCGCCCTCGTCGGCGTTGCAGATAACATATTTTTTATCGCCCTTCGCCGCCCTTGCGGCATTCCACTTGAACCACGCGGGAAATCCCGCGCCGCCGCGCCCCGCGAGCCCCGACGCCTTGATTTCGTCTATGACCTGCTCGGGCTTCATTTTCGTAAGGCATTTCTCCGCGGCTTTGTACCCGTCCGCCGCAAGGTATTCTTCAAGGCTTTCAGGGTTTATCACGCCGCAGTTTTCCAGCGCGATGCGGTGCTGTGATTTTAGGATTTCGGCGTCCTCCGCTTTGATTTCATATTTCCCCGCGTCGTTTTCTTCGCCCTTTACAAGCTTCAGGAGCTCCTCCGCGGCTTTTAAATCAACGCGCACGTAAGTTTGCCTGCCGCCCGTTTCGTCGATGATTTCAACGACCGGCTCAAGGTAACACATGCCGATACAGCCCGTGACATCCACAGGAATCGCAAGCCCCGCCGATTTTATCCCGTCATGGAGCATGTCCGATACTTTTGCGGCGCCTGCGGCGATCCCGCAGCTTCCAGTGCCTACGATGATTTTCCGGCTGCTCACGCTTCACCCGCCCCTTCCCTGATATCGGCGATAATTTTCTTTGTTTTTTCTTTCGTCAGCATACCGTACGCCTCGCCGTCTATCATCATGACGGGGGCAAGGCTGCAACAGCCGATGCATGCGACGTTTTCGTATGTAAACAGGCCGTCCTCGGTAATCTCTCCCGCTTCCACCCCAAGCTCTTCCTTCAGGGATTCCTCAATCATGGCGGAGCCGTTGACGTGGCATGCCGTGCCCTGGCACAGCAGTATCAGGTTTTTCCCGACGGGAGCCGTGCGGAACTGCGCGTAAAAGGTTACAACGCCGAACACCTTTGCGGGTTTTACCCCTGTTTTTGCCGCAATGTACGCAAGCAGATCAACAGGCAGGTAACCGTATAAATCCTGCGCCTTTTGCAGAATCGTAATAAGGCTCCCCTCCACGCCCGCATATTGTTCAAGCGTCGGCGTGAGCAGGGAAATATTGATTGCCGGGTCTTTGAACGTCCATCCTGCGCCTTTGCAGCAATCCATGTAAACTCCTCCCCTTTTTGCAAAGAATAACACTATTATGATAACACTTTCTTATGTGAAATTCAACATATAGTCGAACCACCTCAAAATCGACACAGGATTAGCGAGGATATTTTTTTGCCTCACAAGGCGGAGGACGCAGGCGGGCTAGCGCCCGGCAATGTGAAAAAACATGAACGCCAGCCTGTCAGGCTGTGTGAACTGTATGT